>Ga0208204_100267_pt1 | contig 16049 bp, 15 predicted proteins | sample DeeseametaMP2252_FD_184173 | JGI IMG/M metagenome (GOLD analysis project Ga0208204, IMG submission 184173) | Marine microbial communities from the Deep Pacific Ocean - MP2252 (SPAdes) | ecosystem: Environmental > Aquatic > Marine > Oceanic | place: West of El Salvador, Pacific Ocean | collected...
GGTGGCTGGCTGAATCTGGCCGACCATATTGAAAAGGTGCAGGAGGAGTTGGCCGACGACATGGGCTGGGTTAACTTTAATGACATTGTGAAATACAAACATGTTGCTGCCATGGCCAAGGAAGTAGATGAAGCAGAATTCAGTCGTCTGCAACAGTCGAATCTCGTCGCCGGTGTATACGCGGATAAATTTAATCCTGCGACCCTTATTAACAGTAGCCGCACCATCGGACTGAATGCCGCCAGTAACCAGAGTCGGCAAGGGAATGGTTTTTCGGTCGCTATTATTGACTCAGGCGTAGAGTACACGCATCCCTTCTTGCAAAACCGTGTTATTGATGGTGCATGCTTTTCTTACTATGGCTCTTGTCCCGGAGGAAAAAAGAAGGCTTCGGGTGTTGAAGCTGGGGCGGCGTGCAGGGGTAACGAAGGATGTTTTCACGGTACCCATGTTGCGGGCATTGTGGCCGGAGCAAATTCACAATTTACCGGCGTGGCACAAAATGCAGACCTGCTTTCGGTAAATGTATTTTCAGTGGTGGGGCAGCGTATGGGGGCGCTGGATTCCGATATCATGCAGGCGCTGGAGTGGGTGTATGACCACGCTGATGACTATCACATTGCTGCTGTGAATATGAGCCTGGGGGGCGGATATTTTTCGTCAACCTGCGACGATCAGCCGGTTAAACGATACATTGATTTACTGGCCCAAAGGGGCGTTGTTACGGTTATTGCCGCAGGCAATGAAGGCCGTACAGATGGGGTAGCAAGTCCCGGGTGCATATCATCAGCCATCACAGTTGGTTCAACAGAACCCGATGGCCGGATTTCAGCTTTCTCTAACAGTTATCGTGACATCGATCTGGTAGCGCCGGGCGGTAAAATAACCTCTTCAACCCTTAATGGTAAATATACAACCACGTCCGGTACGTCTATGGCTGCCCCACAGGTAGCCGGTGCAGTAGCCCTGCTACGTTCTACATATCCGTCTGCCAGCGTGGCTGAGCTATCTGCCGCGTTAAGCCACGGCAAACGTTTTGTTGACCCGAGAAACAAGCTGCAAACGTCCTCACTGTATTTACCGGCAGCCCTCGAATACCTGGCGGCCAGTCAGCGCAGGAGCAACCCGCAACCTGCGCCTACACCGGCAAAGCCTACACCAAAACCGGTAAAACCGAGTCCGTCACCCGCTCCCGAAAAATCATGCCGGAAGGTTATCGATGGCATCACTATTGAAGACACTCGTGGCGACTGCAAACCTGAGGAAGGAAAAATACAATGGTAAAGTTACTGTATGTTCCGCTTTTTATTCTTTGTGTTCTGCTTTCAGGGTGCAACACGCCACAGAGCGAAGCCTGTGAACGATTCCCGGATGTCTGCGAAGAGCTGGGCAAACACAGCGAAATAAGTGCCATTATCACCATGACACTGCAGTCTGATAAAGCAAAACTAAAAAAGTGGCTGGAAGATAACGACATCGAGGTCTTACTGGAATACGAGGCCACTGACCAGATGTTGGTTAAAATTGATAATACGGATTTTGCTGCCTTGAGTCTCCGCGATGATATTGAGCAGATCCAGAAAGATAAATTTTATCCGCGATAGGAATGCGTGAAGCCCAATGGATAGTAAAGGTGTAATATCAGATTGATCTTAATCTATTCTTGGTAAAAAATGGTGAAATTGTAGGCAGTGGCAGGAGCCACTGACTTCATTGGTAGAGTAGTACAATCAATGTGCAGGGCAGCAATAAAAATAATGAATTCTTGTAGTAAACCTTTCCACTTTAATTGGCAGCGTTTGGCAATGCTTTGTTGTGTGGCTGCCTGCGCACTTCCTTCACTTGCTGCAGAACGCTGGCAAATTGTTGTTTTGCCTGAACCCAATTACGCCTCTTCACCGGAACTCCTGCCGGTGCACCATACGTTAAGTAGTCGGCTGGTTAATGCGCTGTCTTCTGCAGATTTCGACGTGATAACTAAAGAGAGCCTGCGATTACCCAACTGTATTCAGGATGACTGCTCTGCACTTACTGACCAGAAAATTCAGCAAATTGCCCGGGACTCGGGAAAAGAAGTGAATCTGGCTTTGCTTTATCAAATCCGGGCAAATGAGCAGCCAGGTGCAGCCATAAACAAATGGCAGTTTTACCTGAGCGGGCGCTTACTCGATTTAGAAACCGGCGCCCACCTGGACGGTTTTGAAACCGACGGACGTTTCACTGAAGCACGAAAAAACTGCACTGGTGACTGCTTCTCAAGCTGGCTGACCAAACATGCTGCTCTGCTGGCACAGGATCTGGGTGCGGTGATGACTGAGAAGCTAGCGGCTATTCCTCGCCGGTTCCGCTATAACCTGCACATGACCGAATTCACCCCGGCAGAAGTGGTGCAAATCGATACCTACCTTAAAGAACTTCCCGGTTACGTGGCCGATAGTCTGCAAAAAGACTTTAATGCTAAGCCGCAATTGCTGCACCAGATCATGGACAGACATATACGTTATATTTCACTGCAATCCGGTTCGGAGCTGCAGGGAGAAATGCAGAAGTTTCTGTCTGATAAAGGTATTCCTGTGAATGTGAGCTATTCGCAGGCCGCACGTAAGTTCGAGTTGGTTCGCTCAACGATGCCTTATTTGTGGGGCTATGTTGCCGTTATTCTGCTCATTGTACTGGCGTTTTACAGCACCTATTTCCTGGTTCAGCGGCAAAAACACGGACGGGTACTCGGCAAATATGCCAGTGAAGGGCAGGCACAGCAGTGGCTGAATTACTTCAAGGATGCCAAATCCCCGTTGGTACCGAAAAATAAACAGTGGTACGAAGAAGAAAAACAGTGGCTCGGTAAAATCAGTGAAGCAAAGTCGTTGAGTGAGCAAGCCTGGCTGCTGGCCGATCAGCACGACTATGACGGCGCACAGCAAAAAATTGAACAGGCACTGAAACTTAACCGTGATGATGAAGAAGCCTTAGCGCTGAAAAAGAACATTGTTGATTATAAGCGCGGTTTCGAGCGCTTTCAGTTGGCGCAGTCTGAAATAGAAACCCATCCTGCTTCGGCGTTACCTATTCTCGAAGAAGCGAAAAATCTTAATCCGCGACTAGAGCCTAAAATAACTCCCCTTGAGGAAAAGTGCATTCGTTTGATGCACGAGAGTTTAGGTAAAAACGCACTTTCAGACGCCAGAGCCGCGCTAAGCCACGGTAACATCTATCAGGCTTACAGTATTATCGACAGTACATTGTTGAAAATTGCCGGTCTGAACAGCTTTCTCAAAGAGCAATCAGAACTTACTACCCTGCGAACTGAACTGGAAAACCAGCTTCCGGCGCTCACCGGCGCTTTGCAGGGAGGCGGGGCAATGTCTTCGTTTTACTTTTATACTGCCAGTGAGGTTCAGATTGGCAGAACGGCCGGTGAGGCCGACAGTACCCTTGTTATTGGCTTTAAACGTATTTCAAGAACCGGTAAACAAACCCGGTTAGTTCGTCAGGACAGAGCCTATTTTATTGAAGACTTGGCCAGTACCAATGGCACTCATTACAACGGTCAGACCGTTGCGCCTTTCAGTCGTGTTAAATGCAACGACGGGCAAAGTATGTTACTGGGTAGCGGCGCGCAAAATGCGGCTAGTGGCCCTTGCCAGCTGGACACCATTGTGCCGTCCAATATTCCTGGCTGCCTGATCTTAAAGCTCTCCTCTTCTGTCATCAGATTTATCGACGATACCAACATGGGGCAAATGTGGCCGTCCATGGATGAAGACATGAGTAAACGCTGGGTATTATTCGATGCTGTTTTGCCGGTTGGTGTAGACCAAGATGGCCGGTTAAATGTGGCGACCAGTGATAAATGTGCTGCGCTTGCCGAGCTTAGTTACGATGGCCGGTATTACATCGAGCCGGTAGTGCTCCATGCTGAACAGTCTGACATATTGATTAACGGCCAGACCGTACATGGCAAAATTCCACTGTCAGAAGGTGTGCAGATCACCATAGATGGTCAGAGTGTGCAATTCGGGGAGTGTGTGAATCCATGACAATCAATATTGTTGCCGACACCCACGTTGGTAAAGTCAGAAACAACAATGAAGATGCCTTCTGGCACGGCGCGCTACCAGAACCTGAAGGATACCTGCTGTCGCTGGTAAGCGATGGTGTGGGCGGAAAAGATTACGGTGAAGTCGCAAGCGCAAAAACGGCAGAAGTTTTTGAGAGTCTGGTGGCTGAAGGCAAATTAAATATGGCCGTGGATCCTGACATGCGCGGGCCCATGCTGGACATGAGCGCCAGAAGGGCGCATCAGGAAATTGCTGCAATGGGGCAGGAGAATAAAGCCTATGCCGGTATGGCCTGCACATTAATTGCGGTACTTGCTGATTCTCAACAGGTTGGGTGGGTTTGTGTTGGCGATAGCCGCCTTTATCACTGGCATAACGGCACACTGTCACAAATTTCAGAAGACCAGACCGTAGCCATGGCACTGGTTAAAGAAGGGCGTATACAGCCCGCCGACCTGCCTACCCACCCGGACAGAAATACGCTCATGTATTGCCTGGGGGTAGAGGGTATTAATAATCCTATTGCACCGGATACCGGCCTGCTCCAGTGGCAACCTGGAGATAAGTTATTACTGTGCAGTGACGGCTTAACCGACATGGTGAGCGATGAGCAGATATCCGCCTGCCTTGCAGCCGGGCCGCAGCAGGCGTTAGATGAACTCATCCATGCTGCACTGGCTGGTGGCGGCAAAGACAATATTACTATTTCCATACTGGAAAACTGTTAAGACGGGCGTTTCAGACGCCAGCGTAAGACAAATGCAATAAATTTTACCGAAAGTGGAAGGAAATCTACCAAACGTTTTTATAAGCAGTGGTAGCAACGAACACACACATTTAAGGAACCGTTATGCGTCACTTGTTCAGAACTTTAGCTTTTACCCTAACACTCGGCTTTTTAGCCGTTCCTGCTCACGCTGCCGATAACCCTAATATCTTAGTGATGGGTGAAGACGCTGATGAAGATACCGTGCCGCGCAATAGCCGTGTTTTTAAGCGTGTACTCACAGCGTTACAGGGCCAGATGGACTACTACAGCTTCAACGTATACGACGAAACCTACGTTACCATGGATAACTTCACCCAGGGCCGGGTTCGCCGCACCGATGAAGAACTTTACGATATCGCACGTTCTGTTAAACGCCCGCCAATCGATGCGGTAGTGGTTTTCAGTATCTATGCCAGCGCACAGCAAAAAAGCTATACCACTAAGGTGAAAGCGCGCATCGAAGGCCGAATTATCAATGCTAAATCCGGTAAATTCATGGGTAATTTCGAAGTCAACAGTGGCCAGTTCTGGAATGCGCCTAACGACTGTAATCGCGAATGTATCCTTGAAGTGGTTGGTGACAAGGCACGTATTCTTGGCGATGAACTGGGCTCAGTACTGGCTGAAAAACTGGACTGGCTGGTTCAGGGCGGCAGCTCGAACAACGGTCGCGACCGCAGTGGCACAAACGGCATGGTAACCGACTATTATCTGGTATTTGATGGCTTCAGCGCAGAAGACTATATGGATATTGAAGAGTATCTGGTTATCTTCAGTGGCTACGATTCTCATCGCCCTGCCGAGCAACGTCATACTCGCACCGAGGTGTTATATCGCTCAAGCATCGGCTCTGCAAAATTAAACCGTAACCTGAATAAAATGCTGGGCGAACTGGATATGCGCGCCACAGTTACCGTTGAAGGTAATACCTATACGCTGAAACGCATCAGCTTACGTGGTGAAAAACGTAAACCTGCTGCCAACGAAGGCTGGTAAGAAACGGCTGACGTGATAATGAAATTGTCAGGCAAATCATGGACTGCACTACTCACTGGTAGTGCAGCCTTTTTTATTTCTGCAGAAGCCTTGGCGCAGGATAGCGGCTTTAAATCGCTGACAGAAATTGAAGCCGCATTAAACCCTTTAGAAGTAGTAGCAAATCACGGCGGCGTGCGTCGCAGTATCGATCTGAATATTCAGTTTGAGCTGAATTCTGCCAACCTTACTAAAAGTGCTGAACAGCAAATTACGGCACTAGCCGGAGCCCTGAATAGCAGCGCACTGTCACAGTGTTATATCTTGCTCACAGGTCACACCGATGCAACCGGCAGTGCAGCTTCAAACCTATCGTTATCGCAGGTCAGGGCTGAGTCTGTGAAAGCCACACTGGTGATGGACTATGGCGTGAATCTGGAGAAGGTCATCGCCGATGGCAAGGGTGAAAGTGAGTTAATTGAAGGGTTGGCGCCTGACGATGCCCGTCATCGCAGGGTGGAGGTATCCCTTGAAGATCCTCAGGCCTGTAAACAAAAAGCCGCTGCGGCAAACGAAAAACAAGAAAGTCCGGGTGAAATGAAGATTGACTGGTAATAAAAGGCTCAAAGCCTTCCATAGTCAGGGAAACGAATTAACGTATCGGGATTTACTATGAAACAGCTAATAATTACCGCGCTGGTACTGATGTTATCTGCCTGCGCGAGCAAAAACAGTGTTGAGCCAGTCAATGTGATGGTACTGGTGCAGGACGACGGCGAAGATTCGCTGCCTAGTAGTCACCGTGCGGTCAGCCGCTTTATCAGGGCGGTATCCGGCGATCTCAGTGACAACGGCGTTAACGTGTACGATGCTGCTACGGAGTTTTCGTATTCCGGCAGTCGCAGCAAAATGATGCTGCTGGATATGGCCAGAAGTTACAGTCGCGCTAATATCGATTACGTGATTATTCTGACTGCTGATGCCAGTGTCAGTCGCTCGGGTTATACCACCAGAATGATGTCGGTGGTTAATGGCCAGACCATTGCCGTAGGCTCAGGCCGGGTAAATGGCTCCTTCACCGTAGATGGCAGCACGCAGAATGCAGACAGTGACTGTGATCGCTTTTGCATTAACGAAGGGGTTGGCGATTCCCTGTTATCGGTAAGTGGTGAAGTAAGTGAACGCATTCTCGCTACATTGCCATCCGCGTACAGCAGCCGGAAACCACCGCGCAAACCTATGCCGCAAAGTAGTTCCGAAGGCCCGCCAGTGACCGATTTTAACCTGGTGTTTGATGGCTTCAATAATCAGGAGATGGCAGAAATTGAAGACTACCTGACTATTTTCTCCGGTTACGACACTTACCGTTACGCGAGCAAAAGCCGGGCGCACGCAGAAATCATGTACCGGGCAGCTATCAGTCGTAACAAGTTGAACCAGAATCTTAACCGTGTGCTTTCAGAAATGCATGTGGATGGTGTGGTGCGCATTACCGGCAACAATGCGACGATAACTAAAAGCCAGACCAGACAAAGTCGTAAAGACGACCTGAATAGCTGGGAAGAATAAAAAGGCCGGATTAGCCTGCAAGGAACAGCATGAAGCAAATTGGCAAGTATGCGGTTATCAAAGAGCTGGGTTCGGGTGGCTTTGGCGCAGTGTATCTGGCTGAAGATCCCCGCCTTGGCGAGAAAGTGGCCATTAAGGTGTTCGAAATTCGCGATGATAACGCCGCCCGCCTTGCCACCAATGCCACTGCCGATGCCGGAGAGGTCCTCAAAGAGCGCTTTCTTAACGAAGCACGGACACTGCGAAAGCTGAATCGCAACAGCCATATTGTGGATGTTTTTGAGTTCGATGAACTTGAAGGCGGCACACCATACTATGTCATGCCCTATCTGCCCCATTCCCTGCGCAATGAACTGGGGAGTGATGCCACCGATGCTTCCGTTATCGCGGAGCTGGAACCTGAAGACAAACCTCGTCTGCTTCCTTTCACCGTGGCCGTAAACTATCTTGAGCAGTTGCTGAAAGGCCTGAGCGATGTGCATAAAGCGGGGCTGGTGCACCGGGATATCAAACCCGCTAATTTATTGATTAACGAACACGGCGAAATACAGTTGTGTGATTTTGGCATCGCCAAAGTACCTGATACCGAGCATAGCAATAGCGGCATTGGTATGGGCAGCCGCAACTACATGAGTCCTGAACAGCGACAGAGCGCCAAACATGTGGATGCGCGCAGCGACATTTATAGCGTGGGTGTTCTCGCTTACCGCATGATCACCGGTACCCTGCCCGAAGGCCGTTTTGCCGAGCCGAAAAAATACCAGCCAGCGCTTTCAGACAGCCTGAACGAACTCATTCTTACTGCGCTCGAGCAGAAAAAAGAAGATCGATTTGCCGATGCTGCCGTTATGTTGCAGGCCCTGAAACAAACTGATGCCACTAAAGCCGGGCAACCAGATGAAGCCACCGGAACCTGGGTGGGCGGAACCGATGACATCAAACCCGAACTCAAACCCCTCGAACAAAAAATCATTCAGCTACTTCAAAGCAACGGCGAGGTGCAGGAGAGCGATTTACCCGTACTGCAGGCGTTAGCAGATCTTGGTGGTTTAACCGCAGCTGAATTGCACGCACTCATTGATAAAGTTGCAGAGCAGCAAGCCAGCCAGAGCCCGCAGCAAAAGGCGTTTCAACAGTGGGTGGCCAATATCAATAATGCGCTGGCACGAGGTGATGCGTTATCGCCACAGCAGTGCAATGTACTGGTAGAAGCCGGTGAAGCAAGTACAGGCAAACCCATTGAAGAACTCAAAACGGTGCTTGCCGGAAAGGGCCTTACATTCGATAGCGCGTCTGCAACGTCATCAATAGCTGCAGATGATGTTACGTTGGTAGCTAAACCCGGGCAGTCAGGCTCAGGTGGAGCCGGGAAGTGGTTAGGAATTGCGGCATTACTTATCGTACTCGCTGGCGGCGGCTATTTTGGCTTTGGTTATTATCAGCAAATGCAGGAGCAGGAACGCCAGGCCGAAGTCGCCAGAAAAAATGAGCAAGCGCAGCTTAGCGCCGAAAAGCAACGAGCTGAGCAAGTTAAAAAAGCCCAACGCTATCTTAAAGATCTAGGTTACGAGGTAGCAGAAAATGGCACCTTGGATACCCGTACGCAGAAAGCCGTAGAAGCCTTCGAGAAAAGTGAGAATATGCTGGTATCAGGAACGGTCGATGAGATTTTATTAGCTAACGTCGAAAAACGATTGAAAGCGATAGATGATAAAGCGTTTGTGTTAGCACAAAAACAGAATACTAGTTCTGGATATAGAAGCTATTTGAGAGGGTATCCAGAAGGAGCTCACCGAGAAGAAGCTGAAAGAGCGTTCTTGCAGGCATCAAATAACGAAAAAAAGGCAGAGGATAAAGAGCGGGATGAAAGGGCTTGGTTTTATGCGTCAGGAACTAATAGCATCGCTGCATACCAGACATATACGGACAATCATCCAAATGGGCAGTATTTGAAACAAGCAGAAATGGCGATTAAAAGAATTAGGCTGGAACAGAGTAAAGTAATATTAAATATTATAGTAAGCCCAGCTGAAGCCAAAATTGAAATTACAAATATCAACGAGAAATACCGTTATGGTCTCAAACTCGTACCAGATAAGTATACGGTAAAAATCAGCCAGAAAGGGTACGAGCCTCTTACAGAAACTATACTCCTCAAAAAGGACAACAACACATTTCGTTATGAATTAAAACGTCAAATTCCTGAATCAATCAAAAATTTAATAAAAAGTATGAAGCCCATTCCTGCTGGCAATTTTACGATGGGTTGTAGCGCTCAGGATACAGAATGTGACAACGATGAAAAGCCTCGTCATACCGTAAATATTAAAGCCTTTTCAATACTTGAGTCAGAGGTCACTTGGGATATGTATGTGCCCTGTATAGATGATGGGGTGTGTAAGTCGGCATGGAATCCGGGAGAGGAGAAGAACGAGCATCCTGTTGTTAATGTCAGTTATGACGACATAAGCGAACATTATATTCCCTGGTTGAATGAACTAACTGGGCAGTCATTTCGATTACCTAGTGAGGCCGAATGGGAATATGCGGCTCGCGCTGGTAGTCATACACCCTTTAGTTGGGGGTCATTTGCCGGAGTAAACAATGCAAACTGTGATGGTTGTGGCTCACGTTGGGATAATGAAGAAACCGCCCCAGTAAAATCTTTTGGTCCCAATGCATTTGGATTATACGATATGCACGGCAATGTATCGGAATGGACGGCCGACTATTGGAATGATAGTTACAACGGTGCGCCAGTAAATGGGGGAGCATGGTTGCGTGGCGACAGTCGTCGGCGTGTGATCCGTGGCGGCTCTTGGAGTGCTAACCCGCGCTCCTTGCGTTCCTCTGACCGTTTTAGTCGTGGTGAAACTTTTAAGTTCAATATGATCGGCTTTCGTGTAGCCCAAAACTAACGCCACAGGCGCTTCTCTATTGTCACTTCCTAACGCGCTCACGAAAAATGAAGGTCGGGATTCATTTGTTGATGCAAAATCCTTACAACAAATAGCCCGAAAGGCTCTGTTCGATAATAGATAGCGTGACGCTTGTAGTAATGTAGTTTTAGTCTTTCCCCAAGGTGCTCAGAACTGATACCGATTTCAGGGTGGGCAGAAAGCGTCTCTAAAACAGCATTCAGAGCCTTTGTGTAATCGTCAGCTTTTGTTACACCGAAGTGTATCAATGTGTATTCAAATATATTTCTGAAGTCTTCCGCCGCAAGGCGAGATAACTTAAACATTGTACTGGCGCTTCACCTCAGCAGCTATACTTTGTAACGTTTCGGTGGATTCCCCGCTTTTTTCGCCAGCCTCAATGGCCATTTTGAGTGCTTTCATTTTTTTCTCTTCCAGCTCGAGTAGTCGAAGTGCTGATCTCACCACTTCACTGGTGGAACCATATCGACCTGACGCAATCATTTCAGCAATAAATGCGTTCAGCGGCTCTCCAATTGTGACACTGGTAGTACGCGACATATCTTTTTAACCTGTGTTAATAATTCACACAAAGAGTATAGAGTAAATTGGGTAACAGAAAACATTATTGAGAATAATTTAATCGAATCGGCATTTCTTCTGAACAAAAGTTCAGACCATCCCCAAAAAAATCCTCTAACCCTTTCATAGTCGTCAGTATCCCAACGAAAAGGATATGACTATGACCAATCCCGTTACCCATTTACTTACCGTTCGCCGTGCAAAACTGGCGGCGGGTATTACGCTGGCGGTTTTACTTTCAGCCTGTTCCAGCACGCAGGAACAGGTTTACGTAGACGCCATCGACGATGACTGCCTGCAGCAGGCAAAGGCGATGAGCGCGCACGCTGAAACCAGTCAGTCTCCGGCGCAGCTTCTGTCGTCTGCCAATGCCATGCAGCACTGTATTGCAAACCCGCTACCGGCCAATCTTGATAACGCAGAACGTGAGCAGGTCATGCAGGTTATGGCAACTACCGTGCTTACGTATCTGAAAGCGGGCGAGTCGGATGCGGCTAACGCGCAGCTTCGCCGGTTTGAAACGCAATTTCCGGGGGAAGATCTCTATCTGCCCGATTACACCTCTTTCCGCGATACGGCAGTGGCGTTACTTGGCGGTAGCCATTTAAGTACCCAGGAGCTGGCCGGACTGAACATCAGTCGCGAGCTGCGTCAGGAAATCGAACGTCAGCAATATTGGCTAACTCATTAAGGAGCACATCATGAAGGCACCTACTTACGTTAAAAAGCGCAACACGGTTAAGCACGCTCTGTGTGTTGTTCCGGCTTTGATGCTGCTGTCCTCTTTTGCGGTTGCCAGCGAATGGCAACCAGAAGCCAGTGACCGCCTTATCAAGCTACCAGCCAACATTATCGAAAAGCGTGTGGAGCAGGACTTCAACGCGTCGCCAATGGCAAAGCGACTGGCCGATCTGGATAGCCAGATGAGTGATAAAACCTCACGCATTGCCATGCTTCAAAACGACTTAAACAGTGTTTCCGGTGAAGCCAAAGTGAACATTGAATATGAACTGGTGCAGCAGAAATCCGACTACCTGGATCTTTTGCAGGAAAGTCACGACCTGCGCAAAGAAGCATCGGTACAGAAGCAGCACGTTTATCAGGATATTTTGCAGCAGTTTCGTAATCAGTATGGAAAAGTACAGAACACCGAACGTTTACAACTACAACAAAAGCAGCAGACCGCGTTAGCGCGAATGGAGCAGGTGATGGAACAGGTAGATCAGAACCTGATGCATGCCGGGTTCAGCGAGACTTCGCCCTATGCCGATGAATACGCGCAAAACGTGTCGCAAATTACTCAACTGAAAGATGCCATTGCCCGTCACAAAGCCAATGCATCGCCAATGTTAAACGGGGCCGAAGTCAGCTCGGAAGAATACCTTCGTCAGTTACTGTTGGATATCTCAATGCATCAGTCATTGCTGGATCAGGAAGGCTTAATGCTGAGCTACATGGCGCGTTTAGTGGCGCTGGATGCACAGGAACTGGAATATCAGATTGCTTATGGCGACGACGGCGAAGTATCCACTCCTCGCCGTGTGAATAAAGCCAGTGATGCCGTTGATCTGTTCACTCTTTAAGGAGACCACCATGTTTACTCAGAAGATTTTAAAAAGTGTGTTACTCACCAGTGTTCTGTTAACCGGCGCCGCCAGTGCTGACAGCTTGTTCAGTTTGGAAAATCTGGAGCGAGAAAGAGCGTCGTTAATCAGTACCATGAGCGATCCGGCGTTATCCATGGATGAGCGCCAGCGCAAGGCAAAAATGATCTATCGTCGCATGGTAGATATTGAACGCATGGTGCTGCGTGATGAGCGTATTGCCAGTAGCGACAAGCTGATTGTGAAAAAAGCCTTTGCTAATTACGACCTCACCTTCTTAGCCCACGCCAGTGCTGAGAGCGAGCGAGACCCATACAGCCACTGGCTATATGCCCTTAACATCACACCCGAAACCATCAGCCGGAGTAACGTGGGAGTACGCTAATGGATACCCTACAGCAACCGGTGAAATGGAGTCGTTGGGTGCTTACCGGCGTTGGTAGCGTGGTTATTCTGCTGGCACTGGCAAGCTACCTCACTAACAAGGCGCTACCCGATCTTCTGGTATGGGCGCAGCAGGTGTTCGGCTGGGGATTTGCTGGCCTGTATTCATTGCTGCTTATAGCAGGCGTCTATGCGTGTCAGTCGATGAAGTCAGATAGCAAGGCAGCCTACTTCTGGGAAATGGCACAACAGGCGGGCAACGGCATTGCCACGCTGGCGCTCACTTTCACATTGCTGGGGATCAGCCTGGGCATTGGCTCGCTGTCGGAACAGCCTTTAACCCCCGATACCATTCAAAACATTATTGGCGAGTTAACGGCACAATTTTCAACTGCATTTATGACCACTGTGGTGGGTTTGCCAACGGCAACGCTACTTCGTGCATGGAGCAGCATTCGTTTACATGCGCTTACTGTGAATAAAGGAGAAACGTTATGAAAACATTATTCTTTTTAGTCTTAGTGACAGGGGCGGGTGTGTATCTGGCCTCGCAGAACGAAACAGGTATCGCCTGGGTAGATGATTTTTTCAGTCAGCATGATATTCAGCAAAGCGCTGACGAGCTGGTTAATGAAGTAGAAACTCGTATTCAACAGCTCAGCGAGGCACGCGACGCCGAGCAGCAAAACACCATAAAGGAGCTGCGACAGCGAATTACAGAACTTGAACAGGAAATGGCAGAGCTTAATGCCCGCGAGCAAAACGCTTTTGATGATATTCCTACCTTTGTTGCACCTCGTGACGTGCAGGGTGTGGAAATTCAGCCTCCGGTTGAAGTGGCTGAGCGGCGGGAAGTGGCATCGATTAATGATAAACAGGTTAAACAGGCAAATCTGAGGGATATCAGTGAGCGAATGCAGGCACTTTCTTTTGGTAGTGCGCTGGGGAATAACTGATGAACTGGGTGCTGAAAGCAGGTGCGTATTTGTTGGTAGGAACACTGCTGGTCTGGCTTCTGCTGGTATTGTGGGCGAAATATCATCAGAACGCCGTGCTTAAGCAAGCCACCCAGCAAATCACCCTGTCGGCACCTACCGAAAGCCTACCCGACAATGCGTTGGCAACACCCCTGACTTCGGTTACTTTACCTGCGCCGCCCCCTGCTCCGTTAAAGCTAGTCACAGCCGAGCCCCACGTTATAAAACCGCAGCCGGCGCCCCGGACAAAGCCACAACAACAAGATAAACATCAACCAGAGCTGCTTACAAAGCAAAATAATGTTTCACCAGTGCAGCCTCAGGAAGTAGTAAAAGCCGAAAAACAGCCAGCACAAAACAGCCAGCAAATTTATGAGCAGCTCAGCGAAGACGCATCACTGAGCATTCAGCTTGCCTGGCCGGCAGGGCATGCTGAGCGCGAGGCATTATTCACTTATTTATATCAGTGTGTAGGAGCCGAGCTTGCGCTCTTACAGGGGCAGGCACTCACTATCGTTTCACCCAAGCGTTATAAGGCGCGCAGCCAGTGGCTACGGGTGGCCCAAGGCGAAATGAGTCGTCAGGAAAAGCACTGGCTCAGGGCGGCCAATGCCGCGGGTACGCCGGTTCGCCTGGTACCGGAGAGCCTTGATTACAACCTCGCTAACCACATTGCCTCAGCGCTGAGTCAATCCGGCAGTACATCGCAATCGCTGCAAGCCCTGCGCGGACGTTACCAATTGTCCGGTAAACAATTGTACCTGACTGACATCCAGCTAAACGGTGAATCAGTTCAACCTAAATGGCTATTGCATACCGGGGGAAGTAAAACGGCGTGTTGAAGGAAAAATAACCTTATTATTTATTGAAAATTAACAATCATTCGGTAGAGTTGAATTAATAAACAAATATAAATCATTGCGAAATCCGTAATACGACACATGGAAGTAGTTATTTGTGGACAGTATCGGCAAATACAAAATCATAAAAGAGCTCGGCGCAGGCGGCTTTGGTGCTGTTTATCTGGCTGAAGATCCGCGCCTGGGCGAACAGGTCGCGATTAAAGTATTCCGTATTCGTGATGAAAATGTGGCTCAGCAAGCCACAACCGCCACGGGTGATGCCGGTGAAGTCTTAAAAGGTCGCTTCCTCAACGAAGCCCGCACGCTTAGAAAGCTTCAGCGTAACCCCCATATTGTTGAAGTGTTCGACTTCGATGAGCTTGATGATGGCACGCCTTACTATGTAATGCCTTACCTGCCTCGTTCTTTGAAAAACGAGCTGGGCAGCGATGCCACCGATGCACAGGTGATTGCCGAACTCGACCCGGAAGAAAAACCGAGACGATTACCCCTTACCCAATGCTGGCTTTACCTCGAACAACTCCTTATCGCACTAAAAGATGTGCACAAAGCCGGGCTTATCCACCGTGATATCAAGCCCGCCAACCTGTTATTCGACGAACATGGCGCAGTAAAGCTTTGTGACTTCGGCATCGCTAAAGTTCCCGACAGTGAACACAGCTACAGTGGCATTGGCATGGGTAGCCGAAACTACATGGCGCCAGAACAACGTCAGAGCGCAAAACACGTCGACGCCCGCAGTGACATCTACAGTGCAGGCGTACTTGCTTACCGAATGATAACCGGTACCCTGCCGGAAGGCCGCTATGCCGACCCAATCCATTACCAGCCCGGCCTGTCTAAAGAACAGAATGACTTTGTTTTAAAGTCGCTTAGTCAGCAAAAGCACGAGCGCTATGCCAATGGCATCGATATGCTCAATGCTTTGCGCGCACTGGAAGCAAAAGAGCCCGATGCGCTCACTGAAAACACGGGTACGTGGGTTGGTCAGGAAAATCATATTCGACCCGAACTGAAGCCGCTGGAACAAAAAATCCAGCTTACGCTGGAAGCGCACGGTGAAATACCAAAGCATGAAAAGCCTGTATTAATGGCACTCGCTGATCTCGGCGGATTGTCTGAGCCGGAACTGGCATTGCTCATTCAGTCAGTGGGGGAGAACCTTGCATCAAATAATCCTTCGCAGCGCGCTTTTCAGCAATGGGTAGATAAATTAAACGGCTATGCAGCGAATCGGCAAAAAGTTACGGCCACAGAGAGAAAAGCCCTGATTGAAGCAGGGCTGCTCACCACAGGCAGAGACAGAAGCGAGCTGGAAAAGCTGCTTAATGAAAAGCTGGTAGAAAG
>Ga0208204_100268_pt1 | contig 16028 bp, 14 predicted proteins | sample DeeseametaMP2252_FD_184173 | JGI IMG/M metagenome (GOLD analysis project Ga0208204, IMG submission 184173) | Marine microbial communities from the Deep Pacific Ocean - MP2252 (SPAdes) | ecosystem: Environmental > Aquatic > Marine > Oceanic | place: West of El Salvador, Pacific Ocean | collected...
ACACACGCGCCGTGATCTAGCGCCGCACGATATTCTTCGATAAAGCGGTCTACGTCGCGTTGTTCCAGACTGCCTTCTGCAACCAATTGGTCAGCATACAGTTGACGAGGAACAGGGTGCTTTTTGATTTTTTGGTACATCAACGGCTGCGTTGCATTTGGCTCGTCAGATTCGTTGTGTCCATGACGACGATAGCAAACCAAATCGATAACCACGTCTTTCTTGAACTTGTTGCGATACTCAAGCGCCAGTTTAGTCACAAACATAACCGCTTCAGGATCGTCAGAATTAACGTGGAAAATAGGTGCCTGAACCATCTTCGCGATGTCAGTACAATATTGCGTTGAACGCGTATCTTCTGTCTTCGACGTTGTGAAACCAACCTGGTTGTTGATTACGATACGTACCGTACCACCCACTGCAAAGCCGCGGGTTTGAGACATGTTAAATGTTTCCTGCACAACACCCTGACCTGCAATCGCAGAATCACCGTGAATAGTAATTGGCAGTACTTTATTGAAATCGTCATTACGGCGATCGATACGAGCACGTACAGAACCCATCACTACCGGATTAACAATTTCAAGGTGAGACGGGTTAAATGCCAATGCAAGGTGAACATTGCCACCTGGCGTCGCAAAGTCTGAAGAAAAACCAGCGTGGTACTTAACGTCACCAGAACCCAGCGTGTTGTCATGCTTACCAGAGAATTCATCAAACAGCACTGACGGGTTTTTACCCAGTACGTTTATTAGTACGTTCAGACGACCACGGTGAGCCATACCGATAACCACTTCTTTAGTGCCTACGGTGCCAGCTTCTGTAATCAAACCTTTCAGCATTGGAATAAGCGCATCGCCACCTTCTAGTGAGAAGCGTTTAGCACCCGGGAATTTTGCGCCCAGATACTTTTCCATGCCGTCTGCCGCAGTCAGTGCTTTTAAGATAGACACTTTCTCTTCTTTAGAGATTTGCGGGCTAGCTTCTACTGACTCAATACGTTGTTGCAACCAGCGCTTCTGTTCAGTATCAGTGATATGCATATACTCGGCACCAACAGATTCACAGTAGGTGCGGTTGAGTGATTTGAACAGGTCACGAAGAGACATTGTGTCCTGACCGATGGCGTAAGAGCCAACGTTAAACACAGCGTCCATGTCAGATTCGGTAAGACTATGGTGAGATAAATCTAAATCGCGGGCTTTTGGCTGTTTCCAGAGACCCAGCGGATCAAGATTTGCATTCTGGTGTCCACGGAAACGGTAAGCGTTGATTAACTGCAGAACTTTTACCTGGCGGTCATCAGAAGGCGCTGCGCCATCCTTGCCGGCCGATGAGGACATTCTAGCTGTAGGACCGAGAGCGGCAAGCTGTCGGAATTGGTTACGAATAGCTGTATGGTTAGTTTCCAGTTCTACGCCGTCAACTTTCGGTAAGGTTTCGAAGACCTGACGCCATGAATCGGAAACGCTTTGTGGGTTGTCGAGGTACATCTCGTACTGCTCTTCCACATAGGCAGCATTGGCGCCTGCCATATGCGAGGAGTCCCACCACGCTTTCATCACGCTTTCTTGCATTATTGTGCCTTGCTACGTTTAGGAAATATTTTTTAACACGGTGTTATATTATGACGGTTATTTTCATAAGAACCAATAGTTATGATCATATTGTGAATAAAAACCAACCATTTATCCCGTATTGATAAAAAAATAGCCATCCTTTTGGGATGGCTATCTAGCTTAATAGAACTTGCTGCTTAAAAAAGCGACAAATTTTAGTACTAAACAGCCCGCTGCAGAAGCATCGACTTAATCTGGCCGATAGCTTTCGTCGGGTTTAACCCTTTAGGACATACACTGACACAGTTCATGATACCGTGACAACGGAAGACGCTGAATGCATCATCCAAATCGCTGAGTCGTTCTTCTGTAGCAGTGTCACGACTGTCGATAAGGAAACGGTAAGCATGAAGCAGACCAGCTGGACCGATAAATTTGTCTGGGTTCCACCAGAAAGACGGGCAAGACGTTGAACAACATGCACAAAGTATACATTCGTACAGGCCATCAAGCTTCGCGCGATCTTCAGGAGACTGCAGATGTTCACGTGCTGGGGGTTGTTTACTGTCGTTAATCAGGAACGGTTTAATCTTTTCGTACTGATTATAGAACTGGGTCATGTCTACAACCAGGTCACGCACTACAGGAAGACCTGGTAGTGGGCGAATAACGATTTTACCTTTACCCAGAGAAGACAGCGGTGTGATACATGCCAGCCCATTCTTGCCGTTCATGTTCATACCGTCTGAACCACACACACCTTCACGGCATGAGCGACGCAGAGACAATGTTGGATCCTGCTCTTTAATCAGCAGCAGCGCATCCAGCACCATCATGTCACGGCCTTCTTCCACTTCCAGGGCGTAGTCTTGCATTTTAGGCGCGTCGTCTACTTCTGGGTTGTAGCGATAAATTGAAAAATTAACTTTCATTATACTTGCCTCTCTTAATACGAACGCACTTTAGGCGGGAATGCTTCCCGTAACTTAGGCGCCATATTGACGTCACGTTTCAACATAGACTCAGTTTGTGGACGGTAGATGCTGTGGCATAACCAGTTCTCATCGTCACGATCTGGGAAGTCGAAACGGCTGTGTGCACCACGACTTTCCGTACGGAAATTCGCAGCCACCGCAGTGCTGAAAGCTGTCTCCATGAGGTTATCAAGTTCCAGACACTCAATACGCTGCGTATTGAAGTCAGAGCTCTTATCATCAAGACGTGCGTATTGCAGGCGTTCTCTGATTTCTTTAAGTTGTTGTAAACCTTCAGCCATTGCATCACCTTCACGGAATACCGAGAAGTTGAGCTGCATACATTGCTGCAGGTCCTTTTTAATTTGAACCGGATCTTCACCCTTGCCTTTCTCTGAAGATTCCCAACGGTTGAAACGCGACATTGCCGCCTCAAGGTCAGATTCAGAGGCATCGCGAGTAGGCGCGATTTCAGCCAGTTTTTCGCCCAGGTGCAGACCAGTCGCACGACCGAATACCACCAGGTCAAGCAGCGAGTTACCACCCAGACGGTTCGCACCGTGTACAGATACACAAGCAATCTCACCACAGGCGAACAGACCGTTAACCACAGAGTCGTTACCGTTTTCGTCTACAGTCAAACACTGACCGTGAACGTTCGTAGGAATACCACCCATCATGTAGTGACAGGTTGGAATAACCGGAATAGGTTCTTTAACTGGATCAACGTGAGCAAATGTACGTGACAGCTCAAGGATACCAGGCAGACGAGACTCGAGTACGTCTTTACCAAGGTGATCAAGTTTCAGTTTAATGTGCGTACCCCAAGGGCCTTCACAACCACGCCCTTCACGGATTTCAGTCATCATTGAACGGGCAACAACGTCACGACCAGCAAGGTCTTTCGCGTTTGGTGCATAACGTTCCATGAAACGTTCGCCGTCTTTATTGAGCAGGTAACCACCCTCACCACGACAACCTTCCGTTACTAGCGTACCGGCACCAGCAATACCTGTTGGGTGGAATTGCCACATTTCCATATCTTGTACAGAAACGCCTGCACGCAGTGCCATACCAACACCGTCACCAGTGTTGATGTGCGCGTTAGTCGTAGACGCGTAAATACGGCCTGCACCACCGGTCGCCAGCACAACCGCGCGTGATTTGAAGTAAACCACTTCACCGGTTTCGATATCGATAGCAGTACAACCTACTACATCGCCATCTTGGTTCTTAACCAGATCAAGTGCGTACCACTCAGAGAAGACTTTAGTTTTGTTTTTCACGTTCTGTTGATACAGAAGGTGAAGCAGTGCGTGGCCGGTTCGGTCGGCTGCAGCAGCAGTACGAGCACCCTGCTCGCCACCGAAGTTTCTTGACTGACCACCGAAAGGACGCTGATAAATTTTACCATTCTCAAAACGTGAGAAAGGCAGACCCATATTTTCCATTTCAATAATGGCTTCAGGACCTGTTTTACACATATATTCGATAGCGTCTTGGTCACCGATGTAATCGGAACCTTTAACGGTATCGTACATGTGCCATTCCCAGTTATCTTCGTGGGAGTTACCCAGCGCTACGGTAATACCGCCCTGCGCAGATACAGTGTGAGAACGGGTAGGAAATACTTTTGATAATAGTGCGCAAGATTTGCCAGATTGAGAAATCTGCAGGGCTGCGCGCATACCTGCACCACCGGCGCCAATTACGACGGCGTCAAATTCATGAACTGGTAAACTCATATTAAATACCCCACAAAACAAACAGACCAACCAGAACGTATACGAACGCAACGAGGTTCAGTACAAACTGGATCACAGCGCGTAGACCGGTTGCTTTAACGTAGTCTGTCAGAACCTGCCAGAGGCCAACACGCACGTGAAACATAATTGCTACTAGAGTAGCAAAGGTGAACACTTTCATGCCCAGACCAGTAAATAGGCCACGCCATACTTCATAAGTTAGTTCGTCGGTGGTGATGAAGAACCAAGCCATGAACAAAGAAAATGCTGTAATAATAGCAGCGGTAGTGCGCAGTGTTACGAAGTCTTGAACACCATTGCGCTTGATGGATGCGTGATTAGTTACCATAGTGCAACTCCCAATACGACAGTAAGAACAACCCAAAGCGCGATGATAGCGCGAGCGCTGTTGTTACCAGATTCCAGTTCTTCCAGGTGACCCATATCCATAATGACGTGACGCACGCCACCTAGAATGTGGTAGGTCAGCGCTGAAGCTGTACCGATAGCAATCAGTTTTCCAATTACTCCATCCATGATTGACTGCACGCTGGCAAAGCCATCTGGAGATGACACGGAAACGGCCCATGCCCAGATAACAAATAAGAGTGCGAAGAACATGGCGACGCCGGTGACGCGGTGGAGAATTGAAGAAACAGCAGAGGGAGGAAATTTAATTGTATTGAGATCTAAATTTACTGGTCTTTGCTTTTTCACAATTTATGCCTGTTTAATCCGTAGGGATATGAATTACTCGTTGTTTTTATGTCCTGACTGAGTAATTCGGTTATTTACCTGTTAATTGTCTCATCCGTTGAGTTGTTAACAATTTGTGAAGTGTTTATTGCTTTATTAACAATGCACTATGGCCTCGTTTTCAAGCACGCCTGAGTATATCGACGGCATTGTACAATTACAATTTTTTGTACCCTATTAGGACTTTAGTCGTATAACTTCTGAACACAGCGCAATGAGATATATGATAGGCTAACGTCAGTCATTACACATCGCTATGTATTTTATTGCTGTGTGCCGGTTAAAGTCTTTAACGTCACGTCAAAATATACCACATTCATAAGTACAGTATGCAGAGATGACACAGATGTAATTATCTGTTCAATTTATTCTTTTGATAAACATGTTAATTAACGCTTTCTCTTTTAACAGGCGGTTTATCAACATTTGTGGCATTTTTAACCACCATTAAAGTTGTAATACAATTTCGATATAAGTTTTAATAAGTTGGAATATTTATTATACAAATTTGCAATTAAATTGACTTTTAGCTGCATAATAAAGTACAAATACGCCACTTTTTCCAACCAACTCGTTTAATTCTTAAGCGAGTACGTTGCCAAAGAACCATTCTGAGGAGAGCATTTATGGCAGATCAGAAGGCCATTCTGAAAGCCGGTGATAAAGAAATCGAGCTACCGATTTTATCCGGAACCGAAGGTCAAGATGTAATTGATGTACGTTCACTGGGCGCAAACGGTTACTTTACGTTTGACCCTGGCTTCATGGCTACTGGCTCTTGCGAGTCATCCATCACGTATATCGACGGCGCAAAGGGTGTATTGTTACACCGCGGTTATCCTATCGAAGAGCTTGCACGCGATGCTTCATACCTCGAAGTATGTTACATGCTGCTGAACGGCGAAGCACCAGACACAGAACAGTACGAAGATTTCAGTGCAACTATCACCCGTCACACCATGGTTCATGAGCAAATTAACATGTTCTTCCATGGTTTCCGCAACGACGCCCACCCTATGGCGATGCTGTGCGGCACTGTAGGTGCGATGTCTTCTTTCTACCACAGTGACCTGGACGTATCTAACCCTGAAGAGCGCATGCGCAGTGCACATCGCTTGATTGCGAAGATGCCTACTCTGGTTGCAATGTGCTACAAGTATAATGTTGGTCAGCCGTTCGTATATCCACGTAACGACCTGAGCTACGCAGGTAACTTCCTGAACATGATGTTCTCAGTACCTGCTGAGGAATACAAAATCAGCCCAGCGGTTGAACGCGCAATGGACCGCATTTTCACACTGCACGCAGACCACGAGCAAAACGCTTCTACGTCTACTGTACGTCTGGCTGGTTCTTCTGGTGCCAATCCTTATGCATGTATTGCTGCTGGTGTTGCATCACTGTGGGGACCTGCTCACGGCGGTGCAAACGAAGCGTGTTTGAACATGCTGGAAGAAATTGGCAGCGTAGATCGTATTCCTGAGTTTATCGAACGCGCTAAAGACAAGAACGACCCGTTCCGTCTGATGGGCTTCGGTCACCGTGTATACAAGAACTACGATCCTCGTGCGACAGTAATGCGTGAAAGTTGTCACGAAGTGCTTAAAGAGCTGAACGTACAAGATCCACTGCTTGATGTTGCAATGGAACTTGAGCGTATTGCACTGAGCGACCCGTACTTCGCAGAGAAGAAACTCTTCCCTAACGTAGATTTCTATTCAGGTATCGTACTGAAAGCAATTGGTATTCCTACCAACATGTTCACGTGTATTTTCGCCCTGTCTCGTACAGTAGGCTGGATCTCACACTGGCATGAAATGATGAGCGACAAAGGCCAGAAAATTGGTCGTCCTCGTCAGCTTTATACCGGTTATAGCCAGCGCAAATATAGCCCGCTGGAAAAATAAGACCGCTTGTTACTAAAATAGCGCCTTAAGGCGCTATTTTTTTATCTGAAATAAGGACCGCTATGCCCTATTCCGTTGTTATATTGGGAGCAGCAGGCTTACTCCCCTTCATGTTGCTACCGCTAGCTGTAGTGATGAATCTTCTTCCGTTACCGGAAGGTGCACGCTATTTCACGCAGTATTCAGCCGTACTGCTTTCCTTTTTTGGTGGGATTTACTGGTGGGATGCGCTGTCTAAAAGAGATTTTGGCCCACAAGTTTATATCGCAATGTTGCCAACCATTATTGGCTGGTTCTGCCTGGTTTTTGCAGGTTCAAGCATGATACTAAGCGTATTATCTGTCACCTACTTGGCGGTGTTAATGTATGACAAACAGTCGTTGAGCCTGGATAAAGAAGCCATCGTCAGCTACATATCGTTAAGAATGATACTGACAACGGTTGTGGTGCTTTGTCACGGGTGGATGATTTTTATTCTTTAATTAACAAAAAAGCCTCGCAAACAGGCGAGGCTTATATCCATTAAATATATCAATTACTCACTTCGTATAAGCGTAATCAATTCTTCGGTCTTTGCGTCCATCAGTGGAATGTCGCCTTTCGATTCCACATTCAGCCTGATAACCGGCTCTGTATTGGATTTACGCAAATTGAATCGCCATTCAGCAAATTCATAGCCAATACCGTCAGTATCATCAATCACCAGTGCGTCTGCTTCGTATTTTTGTTTAATGCGTGCCAGCGCCGCATCAGCATCTTTCAGCTTGCTGTTGATTTCACCCGACGACGGGAACGCTTCAATACGGGCTTTTACCATATCTGCCAGGCTGATTTGCTTGGTACACAGCAATTCTGCCACCAGCAACCACGGAATCATCCCTGAATCACAGTAGGCAAAGTCACGGAAGTAATGGTGTGCGCTCATTTCGCCGCCATACACCGCATCTTCTTTGCGCATTCTTTCTTTAATGAACGCATGGCCGGTTTTCGATTTAATCGGAATACCACCTGCTGACTTCACGATATCTTCGGTATTCCAGAACACCCGCGGGTCGTAGATGATTTTTGCATCCGCTTCTTTATCGATAAACGCCTGTGCGAGCAAGCCCACAATGTAATAGCCTTCGATAAATACCCCGTTTGCATCGAACAGGAAGCAACGGTCGAAGTCGCCGTCCCAGGCAATACCGAAATCGGCTTTGCTGTCGATAACAGCTTGCGCAGTGTCATCGCGGTTTTCTGGTAACAGTGGATTAGGAATACCATTGGGAAAAGTGCCATCGGGCTGATGGTGTACTTTGATAAACTCTACCGGCACCCCTTTCGCTTTAAACACCGCTTCGATGGCATCCAGCGCTTTACCTGCTGCGCCATTACCGGAGTTTGCCACAATTTTAAGCGGAGTCAGGTTTGCCGTGTCGATGTAAGACACCACATGTTCAGCGTAGTCAGTGAGGCAGTCTTTTAATTTGTACTGACCACTGGCGTTAAGCTTGTCTGTTGAAACATGGGCCTTACCGTTGAAGAAGGCATCAGCATCAATGGTTTCGCCATTGCAGTAAAACGCCAATCGCTCGGCCACAAGGCTATCATCCAGCGCTTCCGCGGCGTCTTTGATGGCGTTTAAGCCGGTATCACCACTGATGGGCACAGAACCGGCTTTCACCATTTTCATGCCATTGTAGTTAATCGGGTTATGGCTTGCCGTTACTTCAATACCGCCATCGACACCAAGATGCTTAGTGGCAAAGTAAATCTCTTCGGTACCCGTATCCCCCAAATCCAACACCGTGGCGCCACCATCAATGAGGCCAGCCGCTAAGGCCAGTTTCAATGGTGTGGAGGTAAGACGCACATCCCCCCCTACAACCACGGTTTTTGCATTCAGTTCGGTGGCGAACCCACGCCCGATACGGTACGCAACGTCTTCGGAGAGCTGGGTATTCAGCTCCCCACGAATATCATAGGCTTTAAAACAGGTAATCGGCTGACTCACGCTTTGCCACCTTTGTTCTCAGTACGGCCGTAACGGTCGGAGAAGCGGACGATATCGTCTTCACCCAAATACCCACCAGATTGTACTTCAATCAGCTCTAATGGAATTTTACCCGGGTTTTCCAATGCGTGAACTTCACCAATTGGAATGTACTTAGACTGGTTTTCGGTAACAAAATGGGTTTCTTCACCAATGGTAACATTGGCGCTACCGCTTACCACAATCCAATGTTCAGCACGGTGGTGGTGCATCTGCACCGACAGTTTTTCACCCGGCTTCACCGTAATGCGTTTCACCTGGAAACGGGCACCATTATCGATGGAATCGTAACTGCCCCACGGACGGAATACTTCGCGGTGGAATTCAAATTCAGGACGTTGTTCCGCTTTCAGGCGGTTAACCACGTTCTTGATGTTCTGCACTTTGTCTTTGTGCGCAACCATGATGGCGTCTTTGGTTTCTACCACCACCACGTCATCCAGGCCAATAACGGAAATCAAACGCTGTTCGGCGTTGATGTAGCTGTTGTTTACGGCTTCTAAAATGGCATCACCCACTACCACGTTACCGCGGGTGTCTTTTTCAGCGGTTTCCCACAGCGATGACCAACTCCCTACATCGGACCAACCTGCATCCAGTGGCACCATGGCAGCACTGTCGGTTTTCTCCATCACGGCATAATCGATAGAATCGTCCGGGCAACCGGCAAATACGTCGGCGTCAACACGGATAAAATCTAAATCCGGTGATTCCGTTTCAATGGCCTGTTTACACACAGCAAGAATCTCAGGATTGTATTTTTCCAGCTCTTCCAGATAACGGCTGGCTTTAAACATAAACATGCCGCTGTTCCAGAAATACTTGCCTGAGGCGACATACTTTTCAGCGGTATCCATATTAGGCTTTTCAACAAACTCATCTACCACGTAGCCGTTGTCGATGCCGTCGCCGGCTTTAATGTAACCGTAACCGGTATGTGGCTGGTCCGGTACAATACCAAACGTGACCAGTTTGCCAGTTTTTGCCAGCTTTTCCGCTTTATCAATGGCGGTGTGGAAAGCATGGGTATCTTTGATCAGGTGGTCAGCAGCCAGCACCAGTAAGACTGGGTCTTCCCCGCCCTGAGTCGCATGCAGCGCCGCCAGTGCAATAGCCGGTGCCGTGTTTCGGCCCACAGGTTCGAGTAAAATACCGTCGTGCGCTATGTTCTGAACACGTAACTGTTCTGCAACCAGAAACCGGTGAGCTTCATTACAAATGAAAACGGGTGCCTCTGAGTCCGTGCCTTTCAGCCGGGTTACCGTTTCTTGTAACATGGTCTGCTCAGAAGTTAACGCGAGAAATTGTTTTGGAAGTGCGGCACGTGACTTCGGCCATAAACGGCTTCCTGTCCCACCGGCTAAGATAACTGGTTTCATTGACTTTCCTGTTTGTTTTACAGCTAGATTCTTTTTCCTGCCTAAGCTCATACTAAGGCAGGACCTTTTTTGGTTCAATTACAGGATGCAGGAAAGTGGATAAAACGGGCTTTTTTAACAGAAATGAAACAAAACCCCGCAAAAGTGCCTATTTATCAGGCGAGTTCACCGCGTTGATAATCTTGGATCGCCTGATGGATCTCGGCCTCAGTATTCATTACAAATGGCCCGTACTGTGCGATAGGCTCGTTTATCGGCTGCCCAGAAACCAAGATGCACTTTGAATTCGCATCCAGCGAAATATCAATATTGTCACCTTGACTCAGCACGGCTAACTTTCCTGCTTCAATATAAGTACCAGCAATCTCTGCGCCACCCTGATAGCAATACAGAAAAGCATTGTGTTCAGACTCGCATTCTATGCTAACAAGGTCGGCCTCTTGGCTTTGTAGGTCAAGGAATCGCGGCGCAACGGCATGACTTTTTACGGGTCCGCTTTGCCCCTTCAGCTCACCGGCCAATATCTTGGCAATACTGTGTTGCCCAATCGCAACAGATGGCACCTGGTCTGGCTTAATGTCTTCGTAGCCTGGCGCTGACATCTTGTCAGCCGCGGGAAGATTTACCCACAGTTGAAAACCCTGTAGTAAACCCGATTCCTGCTCTGGCATCTCTTCATGGATCAGCCCGCGTCCCGCGTTCATCCACTGAATTCCACCTGCATCAATGACACCTTCGTTACCAACGGAATCACGATGGCGCATTTTGCCCGCCAACATGTAAGTCACGGTTTGAAAGCCGCGATGCGGATGAGGTGGAAAGCCCGCTATGTATTCTCCGGGGTTATCTGAACCGAAGAAATCCAACATCAGAAACGGATCTAGTCGCGGCAATGTAGGCTGACCAATAATCCGGGTTAATGAAACCCCGGCCCCGTCTTGAGTGGCTTTGCCCTGATGCAGGGTCACAACGGTGCGATTACTCATAATTTTTATCTCTTGTGTGTGGTGCTGATAAATCCTGAAACGGCCCAACAGGTACCACCTGAGTAGGATTGATCATCGTATGGCTAAAATAGTAATGCCGCTTAATATGGGAAAAATCAGTTGTTTCAGCTACGCCGGGATACTGATAGAGCTCCCGCATGTAATCATAAAGGTTCGGATAGTCGACAATGCGTTTGTGATTGCATTTAAAGTGGCCGTAATACACGGGGTCAAAACGGATCAGCGTGGTAAACAAGCGCCAATCAGCTTCGGTTAACGTTTCACCGCAAAGATAACGTTGCTTGCTTAGTATCTCCTCAACAATGTCGAGGGCATTCACCAGTTTTCTGAACTCCTCTTCATAGGCTTTCTGACTGGTAGCAAACCCGCACTTATACACGCCGTTGTTAATATTGTCGTAAACCAATGCATTAATCTCATCGATTTTTGCATGTAAGGTTTCCGGGTAGAAATCCAGTGTATTATTCGTTAGCGCATTAAAAGCAGAATTGAACATACGAATGATGTCTGCCGATTCATTACTGACGATGGTCTCCGTTTTTTTGTCCCATAAAACAGGCACTGTTACACGGGACGTGATCCCATCGTCCACTTTGGTATACAGTTGATGCATGAACTTAAAGCCGTACAAGTGATCACCCGTGCTGCCGGATTGTTCATCGAACGTCCATCCATTACTCAGCATTTCAGGCGATACCACCGATACATCGATGTGATCGGTTAAGCCTTTCAATTCGCGAAAAATGAGGGTGCGATGCGCCCATGGGCACGCCAAGGACACATATAAATGATAGCGCCCACTCTCTGGTGGAAAATCAGCATCCGCTTCATCTTTTACCCAATGTCTGAACACTGACTTCTGACGTTGAAATTTACCGTCGTTACTGTCGGTGTCATACCACTTATCTTGCCACTTACCGTCTACCAGTAATCCCATCTGACACTCCTTAAACTTTATCTTAGATGCATTAGACCACACCTGTTATTGAACGTATTTTGGCAAATGACGGATTCATTATTCGTTTTAATAGGACAATAATGGAATAAATAGCATTGTTGCAGCGCAACTACTGCAAATAACACCAAGAAAAGGTACTATGCGCCCCCTGCAGCGGCGCAGTCTGCGTTGCTGTTTTTTTGACAAAAATAAATGGCAAGTTATGAGCGAAAAACAACGTTTTGGTGGAATCACCCGGCTATATGGCAATGATGGACTTCACGCTTTAACCAATGCCCACGTCTGTGTTATCGGCGTTGGTGGTGTTGGTGCCTGGAGCGCTGAAGCACTCGCTCGCTCAGGGGTGGGTGAAATCACCCTGATTGATCTGGATGATGTCTGTACAACCAATATTAACCGCCAAATTCACGCTCTCGATAACACTGTCGGCCAGCCAAAAGTTGAGGTGCTGGCGCAGCGTATAGCTTTAATAAACCCTGAATGTCGCGTTAATGCCATTGAAGATTTCGTTACCGTAGAGAACGTAAGAGAATTAATCACAGCCAATATGCACAGTGTGATTGAGGCCACCGACAGCGTGAAAGCCAAGGCTGCCATCATCGCGCACTGTAAACGAAACAAAATCCATGTGGTGACCGTTGGCGGTGCCGGTGGGCAGATTGACCCAACACAAATTACCCGCGGCGACCTCGCGAAAACCATTCAGGACCCGTTAGCGGCTAAAGTGAGAAGCGATTTACGCCGATTTTATAATTTCAGCAAAAATCCTAAACGCCGCTTCGGTGTGGAATGCATTTACTCAACTGAACAGCTGCGCTACCCACAACCGGATGGCTCTGTATGCCATAACAAATCCGCTTTAGAGGGTGGTACCAGACTCGATTGCGCCGGCGGATTTGGTGCGGTTGTCACTGTTACCGCAACATTTGGTATGTTTGCAGCTGCTTCTGTTATCAATCGTTTGACATCAAAATAGACAGATCGCCAGATAACGCGCACAATAAAGAAAAAGGAGAACATAATGAAACAGGCCGAACTTGCCACACTGATGGAAGAATGTTCCGTTGATGCTGTGCGAACTGCTGAGCAAGAATTTGACGTTACGCTGGATTTCAGCAAAGAAAGTGTCAGCAAAGTAGACGACATTCTGCTTTCCTTTCTGGATAAATATCAGGATCGCGCCCTGGAAGATTCTGCCGTCTTCACTATTTGCAACATTTACGGCGCATACTTGGGTGAATGTTATAGAAAGCTTGCAGGTGGGCACTGGCGCTATGACGACACCGACCCTGAAGCCCCTTTCGTGGTGCTGGATGTGGCTGATCGCTCTTATGCTTTCGCAGGTATTTGCTATGAACGTCTAGTGAATAACAGCAATATCAGCGCTGCGCTCTATTTTGAACAGGCCCTTGGCCAGCAGGTTCAGTAACATCGGCTTGAGCCAGTTTCGCGGATTCTGGCTCCCGATATCGCCAGTCAGCATACAGTGTTTTTAGATGAATGCTCTGCAATGCGGTTAACGCCAAAATAAGATTAGCCAGTAAGAATGCGGCCGGCGTCCAGTGAAAAGCCCAGTGATCTTGCCCCATGGGTAGCACTTGCGCCAGTATGCTCATCACCATACCCATCATCAGCAATGGGTAAATTAGTTTCCTCCATTCCGTCCACCCTTGTTTCCATAATCGCTCTCGATTGCCAAGCAGTAACAAGGTAACAACAAAAGGCAGCGTAGCCAGTAATCGCATGCCTAATTGCGAACGGTCAGGATAGAATAAAGACAGCAATTCCGAGGTTTTGCCAAAAGTAAGCAACGAGAATACCAGGGCCAGCCAATCTGAACACAACAGAATTAGCATCCAATAAAGCCAGAGCGGGGGTTTTACCCTGCCCGCTTCGTCATAGCAGTGAAGTGGAAGAAGCATGGAATGTTTGTTTAAGTGTGTTGTGTTAAAAAAGAGACCTAGTCTATCAGTTGCCGATGTAGCAAAGACAGGTTTTTAAACCAGGCTGCCGTTTTTAACGGCGCTGCGCTGTAAAAATGATATAATCCCTGCATTGTGTTTTGTGATGTGAAAAAATGACCGTAGAAAAGTTTATACCGAACCAGACCACCACGCTGGAAACACCGGTAAAAGTCCTTGAAGCAGGTCGCCAGCAGGCTGGCGAAAATACCTCTTCAAATCCCGCAGCGAAAATCGGCTTTGTCAGCCTCGGCTGTCCAAAAAACCTGGTGGATTCTGAACGCATTCTTACCCAGTTACGCACTGAAGGTTACGATGTTGTTCCCACCTATAACGATGCCGAATTAGTCATTGTTAACACCTGCGGTTTTATTGACTCCGCAGTGCAGGAATCTCTCGACACCATTGGTGAAGCACTGGCTGAAAACGGTAAAGTTATCGTTACCGGTTGCTTGGGCATTAAAGAAGATGAAATTCGCGAAGTTCACCCGAACGTTTTAGCTATCACAGGCCCTCACGCATATGAATCGGTGGTTGAGCAAGTGCACGAGCATCTTCCTAAGCCAGTTCATAATCCTTTCGAACACTTAGTGCCCGATCACGGCATAAAGCTCACCCCTCGTCACTACGCGTATTTGAAAATTTCCGAAGGCTGCAACCACCGTTGCACATTTTGTATTATTCCTTCCATGCGAGGTGATTTAGTTAGTCGTCCCGTGGGTGAAGTACTTGACGAAGCGAGACGACTCAAAGCAGCAGGCGTAAGCGAGCTACTGGTGATTTCACAAGATACCAGTGCTTACGGTGTAGATGTTAAACACCGTACAGGATTCTGGAACGGCATGCCGGTTAAAGCTCACATGCAGCAACTTTGCGAGAAGTTGGGCGAGCTGGATATGTGGGTTCGTCTGCACTATGTGTATCCCTACCCTCACGTAGATGATCTGATCCCACTGATGAATGAAGGTCGCGTACTGCCATACCTTGATATTCCATTCCAGCATGCCAACAAACGCATACTGCGTTTAATGAAGCGTCCTGGCAGCGCCGAGCGAACCATTGAAAGGGTAAAAGCTTGGCGGGAGGCATGCCCGGAACTCATCATCCGCTCGACGTTCATTGTGGGTTTCCCTGGTGAAACCGAAGAAGAATTTGAAGAGTTACTCGATTTTATTCGTGAAGCGCAACTCGATCGGGTTGGCTGCTTTGCTTACAGCCCGGTAGAAGGCGCAAAAGCGAACGACTTACCCGAACCAGTGCCTGAACATATTAAACAAGAACGCCTAGCACGCTTTATGGAAGTGCAAAGTGAAATCAGCGCTGCGCGCCTCAAACAGCGCATAGGTAAAGAATACCTGGTGGTGATCGACAGTGTAGACGCAGAAGGTGCGGTTGGCCGTACTTATGCAGATGCGCCAGAAGTTGACGGCGTGGTGCATTTGAATGGTGTCCACGATGTGAAGCCGGGAGATCGGGTGTGGGCAGAAATCATTCACGCTGATCAGCATGACGTTTGGGGGATTATCAGCCCAGAAGACGATGAAGCGTTGGATGATGAGGCTACTGCGTAGCCTTCATCAACGTAAATTTACTTACGGTATGGCGGGTATCATGAGGTCCCGCCTCTGCGGCGCCACCTATTAACCAAATAGCATTGTCAAACGTCACCGCACCTAAGCCATGCCTCGGAACTGGCATAACCGCAGCTTCCGACCAGCGTTTTCTCTTTAGCTCATAGCGCCATACT
>Ga0208204_100270_pt1 | contig 15937 bp, 12 predicted proteins | sample DeeseametaMP2252_FD_184173 | JGI IMG/M metagenome (GOLD analysis project Ga0208204, IMG submission 184173) | Marine microbial communities from the Deep Pacific Ocean - MP2252 (SPAdes) | ecosystem: Environmental > Aquatic > Marine > Oceanic | place: West of El Salvador, Pacific Ocean | collected...
CCCAGAAGAATGGGAAGCCAGAGGCGGCAACGTTAACGCCTCACCAAACTGCCTCGGCGGCAGCAAGCTGGGGTGAGCCTTGTTAGCTCTTCCGGCCTAAAAGCCGAAGGTGCTCTGAAACACGCCGTAAATCCATCCTTGGAGGCTCGGCAACCGCATCCCTGCGGTTGACGGTTTCCTCGCACAATCGACTCTCAGTCCGCGAGCTAACAGTGATTTGTCGCTTTCGCAGCATCACTCCTGCCGCTGCGCTCAATGGCTCACTCTCTTGCCCCATGCGGTTGACGTTTTCCTCGCATAATCGGCTATCAGCCTGCGAGCTAACAGTGATGGGGTTCGCCTGTTTCTGTCACCTAGTGTAAATTAAAGGTTTCGCTAAGCTGCGGCTTGTTATAGATGTCTTTCAGCACTACCTTGATGTCGGTAAACTGCTGATTGTATGTATCTAAAATATGGGAACTGTGGAAACGTGTTTTTCTGACTATAGGATTATAGCGCGGGTAGTTATAAAAAAATGTGCGCTCTAATATACTGACTTCGCCATTTGCTTTTACACCGTGCCACTCAATAATCACACCAAGCGGCTGATCGGCGGCTCTAAACATATTGCTGGTGGAAAGTTTATAGTCGATGGCTATTCGGTCTCCCGGCTGCAAAGATAAACCTTCAACAGAGCTGAAAGCTTCCTCACCATTTGCCAGTTTGCTGAATAGGCCACTTTCGATTTTATCAATGAGTGTGCTGCTAGGCGCAATATTGGCGTATTCCTTCATTAATACTTCAATACTATCGCTATCGCCCTCAAGTCTGTTTACGAGTTCAGCAACAATGTTTTTAAATAAGTATTGGTATCGATCATCTTGTGCTTTCGGCACCGACTTCATTGCAGACAAACACTGTTTCGTTCCTCCTTTTGTCCAGAGGCAATCCCAAAATTGCGTTAGCAGCGTTGTACGGTAACTGTCTTCTAGCGCGATGGATTTATCGAGAAATTTTTTAGCTAGCAAAGGCTGTGGTGCGTCGAATCTATAATCGAACAGATACCGGTAAGTGAGTTGGTAAGCCGCATCAGCATTCCCTAAGTCAGCAGCCTGCTTAAGCAGCGCAATGGTATCCGGTATTGATGACACGGATTCTTTCGCAGAGAGTTGGCTTAGTGCGAGCTGTAATAATGCCTCAGGTTGGCCGGTAGTTGCGGCTTGTTTATAAAAATAAGTCGCTCTTTTTTCGTCTTTATCTACGCGATTATCTCTCAAGAAACCATTCGCGACTAAAAGCAAATCCTCAACGAGTAACTTTTGTTGCGCTTTATTGACCGTTTGAATAGGTAGCGGAGGAATCGATAATTGGCGGCGGATAAAATCGTCAATCAATACATGTTCGTGTTGGTCGCCACTCCAAATTGAGTGGCCGTGACCGGTATGTTTGTAGTAAGCCCGTTCGAAAGGAATTCCGAGTTTGGTTAGCACATAATCCAAACGTTGAGTATGTTCGAATGCTGCAACATCATCTTCGTAGCCTGCCGTAAGCAATAAGGGTTTTGCGATTTTTTCTGCCAAATAAAGGGGAGAAATATCGAACAGGTTCTCATCGTATTCCCCAATTGTATTTTCAACTTTCTTTAACCATTCTTCGCTGGTTTTCACGTTGCTTTGATTAAAAACCAGTGGCAAGTCATATATGCCGAATCGCGCTACTACGCAATCCACTAGATCTGGATGTAGAATGCTGAGCATAAGCGCTGAATAGCCACCATAACTGGCTCCCATAGCACAGCGATTTTCAAAAGAGTGATGTTGTTCAAGTTGTGAAATAGCCTGCACGATGTCACGTTCTATTTGCTGGCCAAACTCGCCAACGCCGCCTTCTCTGAAAGCCTTGCCGAAGCCAAATGAACCATGAAAGTTGACTTGTAAAACGGCATATCCGCGGGTGGTATAAAACTGTACAACACGGTTGAAGTCGGCCGTGTCGCGTACACCAATCGGCCCACCGTGAGGCATTATCAAAAGTGTGTTGTTGTCCTCACCAACTGCGGGGTAAAAGTAAGACTCAATTTGATTAGATGAGGATTCAAATGTGAGCAGTTGTGCTGCAGAGAAGCGATATTCATCTAATTCAGGTTGAACGGAAAACAGTAAGCTTGCGACTTTGTTCTGTACATCGTAAACGTAGAGATCGGCTGGCGCATCAGGGGCATAGGCTGCAACCACATACACGTCCGCTTCGGCACTATAATCAACCAGAATAGCATTGCGTCCATTTAGGTTGGCATTCAGTACAGACTGTCGGTAATTGTGTACGGAATTAAGGTATTCAACGGTGAGTTCGCCACCTTTATAGTACGTAACAGAAGTCGGTTCTCCTGTTTCATAATTGACTTCGGCAGAGAGCAGGTCGTAGCTATCGTGCTCGTATAATACTTCGCCAAAGGTTTTTGTGGGGATGTTATACCGGTACAGTGCAATCTTGTCGGTAGATATGTCACTGAGTACGGCCAGGTTGTTCTCGTCGATAAACCCCATGGGTTTAAAGCTATATTCAGTGTCAAAATCTTCCAGCAACGTGTGCCATTGCGTCCCACGCAAAGTACGGTATTGCATTGAAAATGTAGAAGCTTCACTGTCATAACTTAAACTGAGCAATTGGTCCGATGGTGAGTCATAGAAATAGAATACTGACTCATCAATGAGTCCGTCAATTTCGTCCTCTCCTTGCCAATCGGCTTGGGTTAACGCCATGGGATCTGTGACAAATATTCTGGTTTCACCTTCTGGGGGTTTATGCGCAAATACGAGTTTCTCGGAAGCAGAGTGAGCGCGACCGAGTACATATCCGGGTTGACGAATTTGGTGGGGCGATAACGACGGCATGCCATCATCATTAACGTTTATTTCAATGATGGTCGTTGCTTCAATACGCCGCTCTTTTGCGATTACTGATACCTCAAGATATAACTTATTCGCGGAGAGCCAGAAATGATTGATCAGTTGGCCGCCTTTACCCAGGTCCGCTACCGGAATGAAGTTGTCTGATTTACGTTCAATGAGGCCAACGCGAGGGCTACCATCATTATATTCAAACACGGCCACATAGCTTGCATCTGGTGAAAGCCTGGGTGAACGATACTGCTGATTAGAGAATATTTTTGAGGCGGGTACAGGGCTTTCTATTTTGTTTTCTTTTATTTGCGCCACAGCACTGAACGACAAGCATAGAAAAATGAGCATATACTTATTCATTGCTGGTCTCCAACTGCGCGATAAAATCGAAAAACTTATCCTCGCCGGGGCCGGCATAAGTCAATTTACGCTCGCTAAGTACACTAGGAAAGTACTTTTCCATGAAAAGTCGCGCACTTGCCGCTCTGTTTTTCAATTCTATGTTGTTGCTGAAAAACCAGTAATTCGGCCGATTTACGGTTAGGTGGCCAATATAATTGATTTGTCCGGGCGCAATAGTAAATCGCCAGATATCATCATCGAGTTTTGTTCTGAAATAATAATTGTAATTAATCTGGCCAAGTTGATAATTCCCAGAAGGAATGGGGACGAGAATATAGTTTTCGCCGGCAGAGAGGTCTTCCTCTGTAAGTTGGAGATCGGTATCTCCCCATATATAAAGAGCATCTAGAGAGTAATTGTTTACTAACCCAATCAACAAGTAACCATCTTGATTTGTCGTCAGGCGGTCATCATCCTGTTTTTGAGCTGAAATTTTTGTTGAGCCACAGCCCGCCACTAATGTGGATAATGCGAAAATTACAACAAACCACTTAAAACATCTTCCTTGCATACTGCTATCCATTTGTTTTTTGAACGGTCAATATATCAGTGGGTTAGAGGTATCTCAACTTTCAACATTGGCTAGCAAAATCTTAGTTGTGACCAGTAGACATCTGCCATAAACCCCTTTTCTCTGCCATTTATCGGAATTTCGCAAAACAACAGTTGTAAAATGATATCGATGTCACTAATGTAGGCAATCTATAGATTGATAACATTTAATTAACTTCTTTGCGCATGGCCGGAGTGGCACTCAAGTGCAGAGTTATTGATAAGGGAAACAAACATGACATCGTCACTTTCACGTCGACACTTTTTGAAAGCTGGGGCAGCGCTAGCGGGTTTGATGGCCGTGCCGGGCGCAATGGCGCACTCCATGACTGCAGGCTGTGGCGCTACGGGTACTCGTCCGTACGGCATTCAGATGTACATGGTACGTGACATGCTGGCGAAAGACTTCAAAGGCACGGTGAAAAAGCTGGCTGCAGCGGGCTTTAAGCAACTTGAACTGTTTGGCGTTGGTGGCTCGGTTACCGCTGAAGGTGCGCCTCTGTTTGGTTTGAGTGTCGATGACATGGCGGCAATGCTGAAAGAATATAAGCTCAGCGTGCCATCCGTTCACATCAATTCAGATTTGGAAGATATCGACTACATTCGTGAAATGGGTGAAAAGCTGGATATCGACTACTTCATCGAACCGATGGCGGGTGAGTTTTTAAGCTTTGCTGATGGCAAAGTGACGTTGAACCAGCCTTCAACGGTTGAAGAAGTAAAAGCCATTGCGGCGCGCTTAAATAAACGCGGCCAAACCATGAAAGAGCTAGGCTTTAAGTTCGCTTACCACAATCATAATTTTGAATTTGATAAAGTGGATGGCCAGGTTATTTTCGACATCATGATGGAAAACACCGATCCTGAACTGGTAAAGATCGAGTTAGATTTGGGCTGGGTTGCGGCTGCTGGACACGATCCTGTTGCGATGCTGAAGAAATACGAAGGTCGCGTGATTGGCTGCCATATGAAAGACTACAATGGCTCACTACCGCTTACTGACGATCCGCGATTTATCATTCCTGAAATGGCACGCATTGGTACACCGGGCGATGGCAAAAGCGACTTCCCGGCTATTGTGAAACTGCTTAATAAACAGAACGTGAAGTATCGTTATGTGGAAGTAGACGTAACGGAAACACCGTTTGAAGATGCGGTACGTGGCTTGTGCCATTTGAGTGCGTTGGGCTAACCCATAATTAGAATAAGGAAAGTTGCTATGAAAACACGTGTATTAACTTTGTCAGCGATTGCCGCGGTGATGTTGTCAGCCTGTGGCGAGCAGGCAGCAGAACAGCCAGAAGCGAGTGCGCCCATGAATGACACACAGGTCACCATTGCCAATGGCACCATTGAAGGGGTGAAAGACGATGACATTCTTGTTTTCAAAGGCATTCCTTATGCTAAGCCGCCAGTAGGTGAAAATCGCTGGCGTTCACCACAACCGGTTTCAGATTGGGATGGCGTGAAAGCGACTACCGACTACGGCAACGACTGCGCGCAGAAACCGTTCCCAAGTGATGCTGCTCCATTGGGCAAAGAGCCTGCGGAAGACTGTTTATATGTGAATGTATGGGCGCCGCAGCCAGGCGAGGGTAAACGCCCTGTTGTGGTTTGGATCCACGGTGGTGGCTACGTGAATGGCGGTGCATCGCCAGCCACTTACGATGGCAGTGAATTCGCCCGTGCGGGTGTGGTGTTTGTTAGCTTTAACTACCGTTTAGGCCGTTTTGGCTTCTTCGCGCATCCAGCCTTATCTGCTGCGAAAGAAGGCCCACTGGGCAACTATGGCTTTGAAGATCAGATCGCGGCGATGAAGTGGGTACAGGAAAACGTTGAAGCGTTCGGCGGTGATGCGAGTCAAGTGACTATTATGGGTGAATCTGCTGGGGGCGGCTCGGTGCACAACCTCATGCAAACACCTGGCGCGCGAGGCACTTTCCAGCGTGCAATCATTATGTCGGGTGGCGGCCGTTCTTTAATGGGCGAGCGTTATTTGGACAAAGGCAGCAATGGTCAGCCTTCGCTGGAGCAGATTGGTGTGAACTTCGCTGAAAAACATGGCATCGAAGGCACAGGCCCTGAGGCATTGGCTGCATTGCGCGCATTACCTGAAGAGCAAGTTGTCGATGGTTTGAATTTGATGGCGTTGTTTATGCCGCAAGGTGGCGTAGTCACTTATGGTGGCCCGGTGAACGACGGTGAAATTGTGCAAGGCGCAACGCAAAGGATGCTGGAAGAAGGCAAAGTGGCTAAAGTGCCAGTAATGGTGGGCACCACCAGCCAGGACATCGGCTTTGCAAATTTCCCTGACAAAGATGCCTTGTTCGCGTCTTTTGGTGAATTCGCTCAGGCTGCCCGCGACGCTTACGATCCAGATGGAAGTGCCGACTTGCAAACACTGGTTGCCAGCGTGGGCCAGGACTTCACAATGCAAGAGCCTGCTCGCTTTGTCGCTCAACAGATGACACAGATGGACGAAAACGCCTATTTGTATCGCTATGACTATGTGGCAGAGAGTGTACGTGATGGAAAAGGCACTCCCCATGCGGCGGAAATTCCATTTTTCTTTAAAACGGAAGATGTGAAATATCCCGAATTTACCGAAAAAAATGCCGCTGCGGCAGACCTGGTATTTAGCTATGTGGTGAGCTTTATTGAAAATGGCGATCCGAATGTGACCAGACTGCCAGAGTGGAAGCCTTACGATGGCGAGCAACATAACATGATGCACTTCAACATGGATGCCGAAGCTGTACACGGCCAAGATCCATGGACAGAGCGACTGAATGCTGTTCAAGGTGCGACTGAAGCGTTTCAGGCATCTACGGGTACTGAATAAGTCGAATTATCATCGGTAAATAAAAAGCGCATCATTGCGAAATGATGCGCTTTTTTTGTTTGGGTTAGAACCAGTCAGTTCGTTAGTGACTGGACACAAAACTGCGTTACACCAGATGCCAGGCGCTCAGGGTACCAAAAGCGACCGCTGTAACCGGCAGAGAAAACAGTGTTGATACCGCAATAATGCTGGCTGCCAGGCGGTGATCGCCGCCCATACTGCGTACCATCACATAACTGGCTGCTGCGGTTGGCGCAATCGACAGTAATAGAACAATACCAAGGCTCATGCCGGTAAATCCAGCCGCATAGGCCAAGCCAACCATGAGTGCCGGATACAACACACACTTGCTGATTGTGCTTAAGGTAATGTTGTACCAATCGGCAGAGAACGAGCGAAATTGCAGTGATGCGCCGGTGCACAGCAGTGCCAGTGGCAGAGTGAGCTGTGCAAAGTATTCACCGGTACGGGTAACGACCTCAGGCAGGTGCCAGGAAAAATAGGAAAACGGCAGCGCAATGACAATAGAAATAATCAACGGGTTGCGGGTGATGCCTTTTACTTGCTCCATTACCGAACGCTTGCCGGGTTGATAAAAGTTCAGCACCATCACCGAAAGAATATTAAACAGAATCGTAATACAGCCCAAATAGACCGATGCCGCTGCCAGCCCATCCTGACCGTAGGTGTTGGCACAATACGCCAGACCTATAATGCCCATATTGGCGCGAAACCCGCCTTGCACCACTACGCCCCGAGACTGATAAGGGCGTACTGTCTGGCGCGCCGCGATAACCAGCAGTGCCGTCATAATGAGTGTTCCCGCCATACCAACACCTATCAAAGGCAAGTTGGCGGCATGACTAAAGTCAGCCTGACTGATAGACAGAAACAGCAGCGCCGGCAGTGCGACTTTGAAAACCAGCTTGGAGCCGGTTTCAACAAAGTTTTCGTCTACCAATTTAATACGGAAAAACAGCCAGCCCAGTAGCAATAGCAAGAGAACGGGTAGCAACGTGGAAGTAATAAATGAGAACATGCATGGCACAAAGAAAGTCGGAATAGATGTATTATATCAACTTTCGCCTATTCATTTCTGTGACTGTCGTGGCTTATCTCTGCTGATTCAGCTTAACCAATTCCCATATTCTTGTGTGATGGATGGATCTGAATGTTCGTTGCAAGGGAATAAAGGAAAAAACGCGCAGGACATTTGTTATCTCTTTTCAGCCCAAAGCAATGCACATGAACAGATATAGTGTAATGCTGCTGGCAAGCATTGTATTACTCTCGCTGCTGGCAGTATGGACCCATTACCAACCTATTCCCGCACTGGATAAAAGCACTATGCTCTATTTCCGTAGTGCCGTTGATCCCGCCAGGCCAATAGGGCCGGAATGGTTGGCAGTGCACTTTCGCGATATCACTACGTTAGGAAGTAACTGGTTTCTTTTACTGCTTACAGCGCTTGCGGCAATAACTTGTGCGGCAAAAGGACACCGGGATAAAGCCCTGTTTATTTTGATAACGGTAATCAGCGGAATAGCATTAAGTTTTGCGCTCAAGTATGGATTTCACCGACCTCGCCCCGAATTGGTGCCGCATATTACGAAAGTGTATACAAGCAGCTTTCCGTCAGGACATGCCATGAGCTCCTCATTGACCTATGCCTGTTTAATCAGCCTGGCTTTGCATTTAGTTAAGGAGCGCATTTTACAACGTTGCTTTGTGGTTACTGCCGTTATCATTGTGATGCTGGTGGGAATAAGCAGAGTATTTCTAGGCGTTCACTGGCCCACCGACATTCTGGCTGGCTGGAGCGCTGGCTTAGGCTGGTTCTGCCTCTGTCGTATGCTTATGAGCAAACTTGCTCAGGGCAAACCAGCATAAAATAAAGGCGAATCCGGGATTCAGGCTGTTACTTTTTTGGTGGCTTTGACTACTCTTTCGGCCACATCGATGAGTTTACAGTTTTGATCCATTGCGGTCTTTTGTAAACGCCGGTAAGCCTGATCTTCAGTCATGCCCCACTGTTGCATTACCAGCAATTTCGCCCTATCGATACATTTTTGATCGGTAATGGCCTGGCGCGCTTCGTCTAACTCAACGGACATCTTCTTGATATGCTGTGACTGCTCACAAAGCAAATCGTAAAAAGAACGATGGGCCGACAGGTTCTCTGCATTCGCTATAATTTCGTCGCCAAAAGGTTCTGAGCCTTTAAGTCCAGGCATTTGCGGATCAAATAGCATGGTGAGAGGTGTACCAGAAGCCGCCGGTTCCTGCTCGAGGGTTTTGATGCGTTTATGATGGTTTTTCAGCTCGGCATCTGCCCGCTCTACCAGTGCTGATGCCAGCGAAGTTAGTCGATCGGTAAGCAGTTCCTCAACACTTTGCATGGCGTCTATTCGCGATGTGGCTATGTCGTACCACACTTCGCTGAGTTGCCCGTCTATAGGGCTGCCGTCGGAAAGCTGGTCGATCATTGCTCGAAGGCGCTCAAGATCAGCTTGGGTTTGACTGGATTCAATGGTTTTCCATTGCTGATTAGCATGTTTTTCTGCGAAAGCCGAAAACACATCAAAGCTGTGCTGCTGCGCCTCTTGCAGATGATGCAGTTTGTCACACAAGCCCACGCTGAAATGGGTTTCGGCGAAGCCAATTGCACCCCATGCCCGCTCTTGCCCTGAAAATTCCTTCCCTTGAAGAAAATTAAATAAGGCCACGAGTTGGCGTGTGATATCAGGGTCGCTGGCGACGTCAGCGGCTTCGAAAATCACCGATAAAAGCCCGCTGATAAGACGACAATAGGCTTGTGTGGATTCAAGTGAGGTTAGATCCTGTACACCGATTTTTTCGCGCAACGAAGATAAGTTATCGAGCCCTTGCAGAGCCATGCTAATGCTCACCAGCAAGCGCATATTGGCTGCGCTTTCATCTCCACTCATATAAAGCGACTTAAGTAAGCTTCGTAAATTCTGTTCAACCTGATTGCTGTCCTCGATTTGTTGAAGACGTTGCTGTTCGAAGCGCTCTCCGCCAGAGGCCAGGAAAATGTTGCTGATCCCCCGTTCTCGCTGCAGTTGGTGAATAACATCTTTAACTGACGTTACGAGCTTACAGTTAGAGGCGAGTTGATTGAGCGCTTTAATCTCGGCATGTTTCGCAGCAAGCAGAAATCGCTTAGTGGCGTCACTGATTACAGCCATAGTGGTGTCCGATAAGGTGTCTGAATGACGTTGCGGTGTGGTTAAATGGTAGCAAAGCTCGTTCCAGTATTAAACAGGTTTACCTTATATGCGAATAACAAGGGCTATAACGGAACGAAAACTACTCTTGCATCTATTCACAGAGCAAGTGGACGTTTTATTTCACTATTCTGGATCTTATTGGTGCGCTGGTTGGTTTTCTGTGGTGCAGGGAAGGAAACGTAAAATAGTCTTAGTATTTATATTTTTCTCTAACTGGATGAATTTTAGTTTGTTTTTATTTATGGCCCTGAAATTGTATTGGAATATCCGACGACGCAATGTTGCGTACAACAAAATGTAATTTTGGATAATGACGTCCAATACCACATCGGAAACGGTGCATGGTTGGGCGTTTTTTTGTGCCCGCATTTTGTTGTAAGTAGCAATTTACTTAACCCTGAAACATTAATAGGTAATTAAAATGGCTTACTTACTTCCTAATGAATTTGTAACAAAGATGGTAGATGCGGGTGAATCCAAAATATACATGTCTACCCGTGATACTCTGATTCGTGCTTATATGGCAGGTGCTATTTTGGCGCTGGCGGCGGTTTTTGCCATTACTATTGCGGTTCAAACCGGTGTGTTTCTGATTGGAGCAGTACTGTTCCCGGTTGGCTTCTGTATGTTGTACCTGATGGGATTTGACTTGCTGACTGGTGTATTCATGCTTACGCCATTGGCCTGGTTGGCAAAACGCCCCGGTGTTACCTGGTCACAGATTTTCCGTAATTGGGGTCTGGTTTTCTGCGGCAACTTTGCCGGTGCACTAACCGTAGCGTTCCTGATGTCTTTTATCTTTACCATGGGCTACAACACCGACGGCGGCGCTATTGCGACTAAAGTGTCTGGCATTGGTGAAGCGCGAACCTTGGGCTATGCACAATATGGTATGGAAGGCTGGCTGACCATTTTCATTCGCGGCATGCTGTGTAACTGGATGGTATCTCTGGGCGTAGTAGGTGCCATGGTTTCTACGTCGGTAAGTGGTAAAGTACTGGCTATGTGGATGCCTATCATGCTGTTCTTCTTCATGGGCTTTGAGCACTCCGTGGTTAACATGTTCCTGTTCCCGTTTGGCCTGATCATGGGCGGTGATTTCTCTATCATGGATTACTTCCTGTGGAACGAAATCCCAACTGCGCTGGGTAACTTGGTTGGTGGTCTGGCATTTACTGGCTTAACGCTTTACACCACGCATTATCGCACTGCACCAAAACGTAAACTGGCAGCGCAATCTGCTCCAGTGTCTGCGTCTTCTGACGACGACTCAAAACCTGCTTTAGTATAAAGACAGGAGCCGGCCGAAAGGCCGGCCTTTCTATGCTTAAGTTATCGATTGGACAATTTTCGAGTGCCGGCGAAAAGCCTGAAAACCAAGACAGCTATGGATTCAGGCTTCCCGCGGGCGACTTGCTCACCTTCAAAGGGGCAGCCGTTGCACTGGCCGATGGCATCAGCACCAGTTCCGTTAGTCATATCGCCAGTCAGGTTTCAGTTAAACAATTCCTCGAAGATTACTTTTGTACCTCTGATACCTGGTCAGTTCCCAAAGCGGCAGAACAGGTTATAAAGGCCGTTAACCGCTGGCTGCTCGGGCAAACGCACAACTCACAGTTTGCTGGCGAACCAGATAAAGGTTATGTGTGCACCTTCAGCGCGCTTATTTTTAAACATGATCTCGTGCACAGTTTCCACCTGGGGGATGCCCGAATTTATCGGTTACGGGGTAGGGTGCTTGAGCAACTCACCCATGAACACCGAGAGTATGTAAACAGCCAACAGCACTATTTAGCAAATGCCCTTGGTGTGCATCACGACGTAAAAATTGATGTGAGTAGTCGTCGCACGGCGCAGGGAGATTGCTTCATTCTAATGACCGATGGCGTTTATGAACACGTTGATGATGGGGCAATCTGTCAAATTGTCCACGGTAATCGGGATGCCCCTGAACTCGCTGCTCAAATGTTGGTGGAAACCGCGTTCGGTAACGGCAGCACCGATAATCTTACGGCCCAGGTGGTTTGGGTAAATGACGTGCCGTTGCAGCAAACTTTACAGATAATTACCGGCATTGATGAATTACCTATTCCGCCTGTGTTGGAAGTGGGTAATAAAATTGACCAGTTTGATGTATTAAGAGTGCTGCATAGCAGCGCCCGTAGTCACGTTTATCTCGTGAAGGATACGATTTCAAACAAGCAGGTGGTGGTCAAAGCGCCATCTATTGAAATGGCCGGTCAGGAAGCGCATCTCGATGCATTCAGAATGGAAGAGTGGATAGCTCGCCGGGTGAAATCTCGCTATGTGGTGGGGGCGCCAGAGCAACGCTTTGCCAAAACGGCCTTCTATAGCGTAACGAATTACGTGGCGGGTAAATCACTGGCGCAATGGCTGGAAGACAACCCACAACCGGATTTAGACACCGTTCGCCTCATCATTGAGCAGGTGGCGCGCGCATTAATGGCGCTGCACCGAAAAGACGTGTTGCACAGAGATTTACGCCCTGAAAATGTCATGATAAACGAACACAGTGCCGTTACCTTGATTGATTTGGGGGCGGCGTCAGTGGCGGGCATTAACGAGTTTATCGACAGTGAAGACGTGGTGCCTGGCACCGCTATTTACGCCGCACCGGAGTATTTTCTTGGTCAGGCAGGGAGCGAGTATTCAGATCAGTTCTCTTTAGCGGTTATGACCTACTACATGCTGAGCGGGCGGTATCCTTATGGAATTGATGTGGCGAAGTGCCGTAGCGTCACCGCTCAGCGCAAATTGAAGTACGCCAGTGTCCTCGATGCCGACCGAAGCATTCCTTTCTGGCTTGATCACACGTTGAAGCGGGCGCTACAACCCAATCCGGTAAAACGTTACAACGTATTGTCGGAATTCATACACGAACTTCATCATCCTAATCCAGCATTTTTGCGCCGCGAGCGCCCGCCACTAGTAAAGCGTAATCCCGTTGCTTTTTGGCAGGGGGTAAGTGCGGTGTTGTTATGCCTGGTGCTATTTCTTCTCTTTGAGAAATTCCAATAACCTGAAAATGGAGCAACCAATGATTACTGACAGACAGCAAGTCACCGCCATGATTATGAGCGCCAAAGTGAGCAAACAAATCAAATGGTCCCAGGCCGCCGAAGTGATTGGTGAGTCAAAAGAATGGAGTACGGCAGCTTGTTTGGGGCAGATGGCCATGACGAAAATCCAGGCTGAAGCCGTAGGCGCGTTGTTCGATTTATCTGAGGAGGCCGTTGCGTGGCTTCAAATAGCACCTTACAAAGGCTCTTTGCCTACAGCCGTACCTACCGATCCATTGATTTATCGCTGGTACGAATTTGTGAATGTGTATGGCACAACGTTAAAAGAACTCATTCATGAGGAGTTTGGTGATGGCATTATGAGTGCTATCGATTTCGAAATGGATTTAACCCGCGAACCAGACCCGAAAGGGGATAGGGTGAAAGTGGTGATGTCTGGAAAATTCCTGCCTTACAAAACCTACTAAACAATCTTGTGTTCCCTCGGAGGATAACTCCAGAGGTTTAGGGGCATGTTCAGCATGCCCCATTTTTCTATTTTCTCACCACATGCAAAAACCAGCCAACAAACACTGATATCAAAATTGAGAAGAACCCTAGCAACGGTAAAATTGAAAGTACCCAACTGCGAACTTGTTCCGGTTCGGCATCTACGCCCAGTGGCAAAAACAGCAGTCCAAGTGTGGTAGCTGCAAAAATAGCAATTGAGGAGGTAAGGGTTGCACGCCACAGCGGCAATGGCATTACCCAATTGATAATAAAAGCGATAATGATAGCGACGGCGGCAAGTAAATATGCAATCACGTTAACTCCGGAAAGCCTGTCAAAAGCGCATAGTCTGCAATGCTGCGGGCAGAATTGCAATGCTGTAACAGACTAACCGGAGTGTTGAAGCGTTTATTACACTAAGTTAATTTGATAGTGTGTAATCTAAAGTAATGTCTGCGTTGAGAAGCTTGGAAATTGGACAGTTCTGCTTTGCACCATTGGCTATTTCGGCGAACTTGTCCTCGTCGATTCCGCTAACTTTTGCTTCCAGTGTCAATGCAGACTGAGATACCTTAAAGCCGTCTCCGTCTTTTTCTAAGGTAACGGCAGCATCAACTTTTAACTCGCCTTCGCTGTAACCTGCATCTGAAAGTGCAAATGAAAGTGCCATGGCGAAACAACTGCCGTGCGCACCGGCAATTAATTCCTCTGGGTTAGTACCAGATTTATCTTCGAAGCGTGTATTAAATCCGTAAGGTTGATCACTTAATGCACCACTTCCTAAACTTACGTGGCCTTTACCGTCTTTACCTAAAGGCTGATAATGCGCTGAACCTGTTTTTACAATAGCCATAATGACTCCCTTTGCGTAATGAGTGAGAAAACCGGCACAGCTGAGTATTATCGTTAATACTTCATGTTAAGTTGTAAACCGGTTTCAATGTTGTTGTCACAATCGTTTGATTAGGTGTTAAGAAGAGTCAATGCAGCGACCATGCCGGATCAAAATGATAAAATCGGCTTCGCTTCTAGCCCCTGTGGCGTATGGGAAAAAGAAACATGGGCGCGTTTTTTAGCCGGCGATGTGTCAGGTCCTTTCTTCGGAGCGACTGTAACCGTTACAGCATCGTTGTACCTTTTGCATAACATCAGTTGGTTTTCTTAAGTGACTTTTAACATTTTGTTAAAAGATTTTAATGAGGCATGGTGATAGAATCGCCGACCGATTTTTAACCACACTGTTTAAATCACACAACCTGTTGGACACCTATGTTTGATCTGATAAATAGCAAAGACAGCAACATAAAAAATGATGTGCTGTCTGGCATTACTGTTGCGCTGGCCTTGGTACCAGAAGCGGTAGCCTTCGCATTCGTAGCGGGCGTTGAACCAATGATTGGTTTGTACGCAGCTTTTATGATGGGCCTAATTACCTCTGCCATTGGCGGTCGCCCGGGAATGATTTCCGGCGCAACCGGTGCGATGGCCGTGGTCATGGTGGCGCTGGTGGCGCAACATGGCGTGCAGTACTTATTTGCAGCGGTCATTCTAGCCGGTATCTTGCAGATATTGTGCGGTATCTTCCGTCTTGGCAAATTCATCCGACTGGTGCCTTATCCGGTAATGTTGGGCTTTGTGAATGGTCTTGCCATTGTTATCTTCCTGGCCCAGTTAGGTCAGTTTAAAGTACAGAGCGTCACCGGTGGCCTGGAGTGGATGCAAGGCACCATGCTTTACATCATGTTAGGCCTTACTGCGCTCACCATGGCCATTATTTATCTGCTACCAAAGCTAACAAAAGCGGTACCCGCGTCGCTGGTCGCCATCGTTACCATCACACTTCTGGTGCATGGTCTTGACCTTGAAGCCCGCACGGTTATCGATTTTGTGCGAGACTTGTTGCCTGCCGATCAGAAAGACACGGCCACCCTGGCCGGTGAACTGCCGTCATTTGCTATTCCTATGGTGCCACTGAATTGGGATACATTGATGATTATCCTGCCTACTTCAGTGATCCTGTGTCTGGTTGGTCTGATTGAATCGTTGCTGACGCTGACATTGATTGACGAACTCACCGACACCCGTGGCCGTGGTAACAAAGAATGTATTGGTCAGGGTGTGGCGAACACCGTAAACGGTTTCTTTGGTGGCATGGGTGGTTGTGCCATGATTGGTCAGTCGATGATCAACATTAATTCTGGTGGTCGTGGCCGCTTGTCGGGCATTACTGCGGCCGTCGTGCTACTGGGCTTCATTTTGTTTGCCGCTCCCCTTATCGAAATGATTCCGCTGGCGGCGCTGGTGGGTGTGATGTTCGTGGTAGTTATCGGTACGTTTGAGTGGGCATCATTCCGCATTATTCGTGGCGTAAATAAAGAAGACGCGTTTGTCCTGTTCCTGGTTACTGCGGTGACGGTTATCTCCGACCTGGCTATTGCGGTTGTGGTAGGTGTGATTGTGTCTGCGTTGGTATTCGCC
>Ga0208204_100272_pt1 | contig 15931 bp, 17 predicted proteins | sample DeeseametaMP2252_FD_184173 | JGI IMG/M metagenome (GOLD analysis project Ga0208204, IMG submission 184173) | Marine microbial communities from the Deep Pacific Ocean - MP2252 (SPAdes) | ecosystem: Environmental > Aquatic > Marine > Oceanic | place: West of El Salvador, Pacific Ocean | collected...
CCCCGGCGATCCCCCCTATCGAGGAAGGTGACGACAGCAACGACTCTGATCCTCGACCACGCCGTCAACCACTGCGGGCCGTGGGGAACTGGTTGAGGCTCCACTGGGGTCAGCTCAAGTTGGTAGCGCTTACGGTGGCGGTGACGACTGTCGTGTTGGTCGTTGTAGCCGGAGCTTTTCCTGCTATTCCGCGCGAGCTGTTCGACTTGCAAGCCGAGGAGGCCCAGCCCGAAGCCCCCGCTGGCAGCCCTGTGATACCGCCGCCGCCGCTGCCGCCACGCATCTCTGAAGTACAAGCACCAAATGCTCTGCCCAACACCAATGTTCGACTCTTTCTCATGAGTGATGGTGCTAATCCGGTTCCGACAAGCCAGACGCTGAACGGGGCGCTGCCCGAGGTTCAAGCAGCGACCGTCCCCAGTGTGTACCAGCGTGTGACCTTCCAGATATGGCTGTCGGTGCGAGAAGAGAAGATGGACCCCGATAACAAGACCAACAAGTTGTTCGTGTCGATCCAGGTACCCCCGCCGATGGCAGTCGAGCAGGCGATGCGCATGACAGACCCTTCGCACAAGGGCGAAGATGCTGATGAGTTGGAGACTTTGCCTGACGGGTCGGGTGGTGGTCGGGTCGAGATCCCCCCACTGATTTGGGGGACTGAAGTGATCTACCAGTTTGATGTGATCGCACGGCCGACTGAGACCAACAGCGGATACATGTGCGGCTACAACCCGAAATATGTGCAGGTCCAGATCCAGCGTGAAGGCATCGACAGTCGAAGCGCTGTCGTGACGCCCTACCCGCTTTATGTTGCGCGCGGCGAGAACTGCTGAGCCCATTCTCACCCCCACCGTTGCCTAGGCGAGCCTTTCCTTAGCCGCCTTTGGCGGTCGCCGCTAGCTGGTCTAAGGCGTCCTTTGCTCTCTTTGCCTCAGCGTCCACCTTGGCCTTCAGCTCAGAGATCCTTTCGTCTGACTCCTTGAGTGCTTCATCAAGAAGTTCCCTGATCAGTTCAGGAACATTGGCATGTCCACAGGCTTCTGCCAAAGCTGCTATCCGGTTGTAGTAGTCGAGGTCTACGCGCACCTGCACGTTCTTCACCCCGGCCTGCTGCTTCTGAGCTCCAGGCATCGCCGATCATCTCCATTCTGAGAAAGGCGTCGTAGAGGTCTGCCCCCGCAGCGATGCGACTGCCTCGTATTCATTCTATTACGCGATATGCATGCTCAAGCTCCTAATCGTCAGCGTAGTGACGATTTCGATTGAACATGCGGGTCAACATACATCAGCGGCAGTGTTCCGCAAAGGCGGACGGTCTCAATCGATACAGAATGTTTCACGAGCTTGAGAATGATCACAGGGTGTGTCATTCTAATAAGGTCGGCAGCATTCGCAGTCGACACCCCGAAGAGAAAGAGTTGAGATGATTCGCATGAAAGTGGCCGCGCTCGTCGTGGCTCTTGGTGTTGGAGCGGGGGCTGCCGCGGCGCCTGTCTCTGCCGAACCAGCGATCGGAGCGCCCCTCCCAGCGTCCCTGATCCAAGTTGTTCCTGCCCCGACCGGTGTGTGGGGTGACACCGCGCAGTTCGCCGCGTGCTTGGGCGGCTTCGGATTCGTTGCGGCCCCGGTCGTGGCGGGATTCATGTTCGGTGGACCTAGTGGAGCCGCTAGCGCGGCACGTGCCTGGTTCCCTCGCCTCGGACCGGCTGGGGATGCAACTCTGAAGAATTGCATGTGGTCGATCTTCCACGTCCGGGTCTAACAACAGTCAGACCCCTCTCGGGGTTACATAGGGCGGCGCTGGGACTCCAGCGCCGCCCTTCTTCGTCATGCCGGGGTTTTCAGGTAGCGGTAGGCCGTGGCCCGGCTGATCCCGAACGCCTGAGCGAGTTCCCGCACGGGTTCGCCCGTCTGGGCGAAGCGGCGCAGCTGTTCTTGGCGTTCGAGAGTCAGCTTGGTTGGTTTTGTTGCCGGAAGGCGGCGCGCTCGCCGAGCGTCACGAGAGGCGGCACGCCGCTCATGGCCAAGTTCGAGTTCGAGCTCGGCCAGGGTCGCCATAATGGTAGCCACGGCACGACCTGTTGGTGTCCCGGTGTCGACACCTTCACGTAAGGCGCGCAGTACAATTCGGCGCTCACCAAGATCGGACATGGTACGGGTTATCTCAGAGACGGACCGGCCGAGTCGATCGATGGCGGTGACAACTATGGTGTCGCCCTCGCGGGCGTAGTGCAGTAAGGCCGCAAGTCCAGGCCGGTTGGTGTTCACCGCCCCGGAAAGCTTGTCGGTGAACATTTGACCGGGTTTGACACCCTCGTCAGCGAGCACGGCGAGCTGCGCATCGAGATCCTGACCCAAGGTGCTAACCCGCGCGTACCCGAGAATTGCCGTCACGTCATTACTGTCTCATTGCTCCCTGACATCGAGGATCTGAGACACGCGGTGTGAGACAGGAAATGAGACAGCGTGACCTGGGGCTACATGGTGACGGTGATGGGGCCCCGATGCTGTCTCGTTTCTTTAGAAACGAGACAGCTCTTGGCCACACCGGCCCCCCCCTGACGGCCTTGTCATACATGTAGTGCTGTGTGACACTGATTATCAATCGTCATACCAAATTACGTTAAGGAGGGCGATATGGCCGTCTTGAATATCCGAGTCGACGATCAGGTCCGCGATGAACTCAAGGACATGGCTGACGCCGAGGGTGTCACCGTCAGCGAGTACGTCCGCGATCTGCTCACGACCGCGCTCGTCCCTGGCTATGAGTCCAAGGAAGACCACGGTGACCTGCCGGCGCCGGAGACGATGCGGATTGCTGACCGGCAGGTGCTTTCCCTGCTGCACCGCATCCTCGCGCGCGTGCTGCCCGAGGACAACGACGACGTGGACGGAGACCTCGGTTATCAGCTGGGGCGTGCGAGAGTGATCGAGGCGGGCTACACCGGGGAGTACTGGCGTGAAGTCGCCGGGTTCAGCCCCGAGCTGTCCAAGCGTGACTGCGGCCGCGTCCTGGACATCCTCGACATGTTCCGGATCATCACCTTCAGCATCCGGCGGCTGGAGAAGGACGGGACCGCAGTCGACGAGGACCTCAAGTACGAGCTGGAATTCCGGGGCTTCGACGGCAACGACGGCCTCGAAAACCACATGGCCCGCTACGTCGAGTTCCTCATGAGCGACGGCCGGTGGGCTGAACTGCACGAACAGTGGAAGAGCAACGACGAGGGGAACTCTCACTCCCTCATGCTCGACACCTACATGCGCATGGTTGCCGAACACCGCCGCATCAAGGCCAGCCGCGACCGCGGATTCCACCGAGAGGACTACCTGCTGTCCCTCGACGAGCTGCAGCAGATCGCAGACGCTCGCCACCCGTCGCGCCGCGGCTAGCCTTCGAGCGGGGCCTGGCTCCCCCGGCCTGGCGCAAAAGACACGAGACGGCTCCCGCCCGGCCCGCAAGCGGCCCGGTTGGGTCTGAAAATCCCGTGCCCCACTCAGGAGCGCGCGAGGCCGCCAAAAAGCTGTGCAGCAGAGTATTCGGCGTCGAACTACCGTTCACGGGCATGAGAAACCAGATCAGCACTCAGTGGGTGCTCATCGAAGCAATTCAGGCTGACGACGTCCTTTTCGACCAGGACTCACAGTCGAGCTGGCCGGTCCTCAGCTGCCAGCCACATCCGGCGCAGCACTGGCGTCGTCTGGTGTCGGGCGAGCCCGGGTCCGGTCGCTGCCTTGATGCCCCGATCGGTACATGGGTCCGTCGAGTGCTGCAGTAGGCCGCCCGCAACTGGTCGCTGGTCCGCCACGTGACGGCCTATGTGACCGCGCAGGAGTGGCCCCTGGCCGTGTCTGGGCATGAAAAAGCCTCGCGCGTCGAAATCGAGATTCGACGACTGCGAGGCGAAAGCCAGCGTGGTATGCGCGTGAAGCCGCTGACGGGGCCGTCCGCGCACAGGAGGCGAGGCTACGGCGGCATCGGCAGCTTTCTCCCGGCGGAAAGGACGCTCATTTCAGGGGGCTACCGAAGCCACTCGCGAAGCGCAGCCGCGGCGGCACCCACGATCCCGGCGAGCCCACCGAGGATGGCCACAATGCGTTCTGACGGCTCATCGCGCCGGCAGAACACCGCTTGGTAGACCATCACCAGCACAGGCAGAATCCAGATCAGATTCCACGCGCCCGAGACGACCATATTGACCTCCTTGCGAGGTGTACCAACAGAAAGTGCCCGGCCGGGGCCGGGCACAAAAAAAGCCGGTAAGACCCGGCTTCGACGCGCAAATAACGCGCCTTCTCATGGGTGAAACCATGAAAAGATCAGTCCAGCAGTACATTTCGATGGCTGGACAACCTACGGAACTGGCTGTGTCCGCAGTTGTTCGGTGAGCCCGCTAACGGGGCGGGAGAGAAGGTTTTCGAGGGTAGCGACCGGATGTGGACACAGTCGTGCTACTGCGATTGTGCGGCAAGTCTACCGGCATCAAGGCCAAAGCGGGGTGACAGAAAAGTCTGGGGAATGTGCTGGCATCAACCGGATTTTGGGCGCACTAACGGCACCCCGTTCACTGTACTCGCAGCTAGATGCATCCGAATGGAAGCAGGCAACCTGGGCGTGTTGCACTGCTTCATCGGGGACGATGTGTCATTCGTCGGGGATGACGGCTCCCGGCTCGAACGCCTCGCCTCGTGGACGGCGAGATCGGTGATCCGGCTGGGGCCGAGGACGATGATCTCGTCGGCGTGTTCAGCGCCGCCGCCGGCCACCAGACCGACGTACTTCGCGTTGGGGGCGACGACGAACTGCAGATCCCAGCCGATGACGTCTCCCACCTCGCGTGCGCGTCGGTCGAGAGCTTGCACGTCGTCGTCGGTCAGCACAGGATGCCCCTCCCCCGCCATCAGGCGTTGTCGGCGGTTCTGCGGCGCAGCGTGTTCAGCTCGTCGAGCAGCTGCTCGTAGCGCTGAAGGGACATGACAACGGCGGCGGGCTTGCCGGCGGTGTCGGCCAGGACGACGTTGCCGCCACTGGTGGTCACCTGATCGATCAGGCGCTGATGCAGTTCGCGGACCGGGATCAGCTCACTGGGAATGGCTTGCGCGCCGCCGAGGGCTTCAACGGTGGTACGGATCATGGGATTTCGCCTTTCGGAAGTGGATTGGTCTGGTGTCCCCTCGGCCCGCCTGTCGAGCCGAGGAGACACCGCCGAATCCGGTTGCTGTTCAACCGCGTTCGGTGACCGTGGTGTTGGGGTGACGTGCGGCCGTGGAGCCCTTCACGAACTTGCCGGTGATGGCACTGCGGTGATGGGTTCCGCTGCTGCGGTTGGCGCCCCGTTCGGTGACCGTGGTCTTGGGGTTGCGCGCCGCGGTGGACGCCTTGACGTAGCGACCGGTGGTCGCGCTGCGGTGATGGCCCTTGGCCATTGTCTTGTCCTTTCGGTTTGTCCGGCCCGGTGTTGAGCCGGATACCGGTCTATAAGTGCGCTCGTCGGCTCGATCCCTGAATTCCCCGGAATCGTTTCGGTCGGCCTCGGCGGCGCGGCGTGCCAGGGCGTCGCCTTCGGCGGCGGTCACCGACCTGCGTGCGACTCGGGCGGTGCGGGTGCCCAACGAGCTGGCGTTGATCAGTGCGGTGAGGTGCTTGATGGTGGTCACGACGTCCTCTTTCGGTTTCGGAGTTGGCGGAGTTGGTGGCCGAGGAGGTTTTCCACGCTCTTCGCGTCGCGCAGCCCCAGCTTGTTGGCGATCTCGCGCTGGGTGAAGCCGTGTTCCTGCAGGAACAGTGCTTGGCGCGCCCGGTCGGTGGTCAGCAGGGCCATCGCTTCGGCCACGGTGTCGTTGGTGACGATGGTCGCCTCGATGCCCTTGATGACGTCGAACTCGTCTTCGGGGAGTTCGTCCATCGGCGTGGTGGCCTGCTCAATCCGTTCAAGTTCGGCCCGCAGTGCGCTGCGGTAGATGTTGGCGAATTGATAGAGGCACTGGCCGATGAAGAAGGTGCCCAGCGACGCCCCACCCGAAGACTGCCAGCGGTGGGTCTTGAGCACCTTGTCGCGGAAGTAGTTCAGCGCGGCGACCACGGTGTCGGTGGCGATGTCGTCGATGGTCTGGTCGTCGGGCCAGCCCTCGATGCGGCCCAGACCGTAGCCGGTCAGCGTCTTGGCCTTCGCGTAGATGGTGCCGTGGCGGATCCAGGCGCGCAGCACACCGAGGCCGTAGCGGGTCAGTTCGCGGGAGAACCGCTCCCACAGCCGGCCGGTGAACTGCTCCAACTGCAGCGCCAGCAACAGCTCCTCATCGGCTTGAAGACGCCGCAGTCGTTCCAGCTGTTCCAGCTCGTCGGCCAGTTCGGCGGCCAGATCAGGGTCGTCGAGCCAGGCACCGACCAACCCTTCATCGACGCGATGGATGTCGCCCTGGTTGTCCGGTTGTAAGCGCGCGGCATCAACGGGCGGGCCGGGGCGGCGTGCCGGTCGATCCATGGCTACATCTCCAGGAGGCGAGAAAGAGACAACCGATCCCTACGGTTGTCGCTTCCTCTTAAGTCCGCGCGTACCGCGAACCCCTGAAACCTGGAGAAAGTTTTTTCCAGGCGAGCGGTTGCGGCCCGTGCGCCTGCCATTGTCCCAGGTCGAACCGACATGCTTCGGCATAGCGGAGGGCTCTAGGCCCTGGACCACGAGACCGAAAGATGGCCCTTTCAGCCGCAGACAGCGCTGTTCAAAGCAAAGAGCCCGGGTCGGTCGCAAGGACCGAATACCGGGCTCTTCCTGGCTTTAACCGGGCACGCGCTACACGTCACACCGGCCTGTATGCACTCAATCGTACGTGGAGCCCTGATAGAACTCAACGGTGACGGCACCGGGCCCCTGGGTTGAACAATGGTTGAGCCCCCAGCGATTCCACACGTACATGCTCCTGGCCGGTGGGGACCGCACCCGTGCTCTCGACCTGCACGAATGGAACACCCAGCTCAACGCCGCACTGCTGCACGATTTTGCCCACCTCGAAGTTGGCCTTCGCAACTTCTACGACCGGGCACTCATGAACGCCGTCCAGCCAGGCGAAGCCCACTGGACCGACCCAGCTTCGTTCACCGCGCTATTCCCGGCGGTACCGGGCAACGACGCCCGCACCCACGCCGACCTGGCCTCTGCACGCACCAAGGCCGGCGGCCCGTCCGCCCCTCCCGGAAAAATCCTTGCCGAGCTGACCTTCGGGTTCTGGGTCTTGCTGACCAGCTCGCGGCACACGACGCTTCTCTGGAACCCGCATCTGGAAGCTCTCTACCCGGCCGGGTCCCAGCGACACAAAATCCACTCCGGCCTCGATGACATGCGTAAGGCGCGCAACCGGGTCGCTCACCACGAGCCCGTCCGCGTCGCCGATGTCAACAACCTGATTCGCCGAATGCGCCGCTACGCCGGTTACATCTCTCCCGATCTCCGGCACTACATCCGACAGACCAGCACCGTCGACTCGCTCTTGCAGTCACGTCCTTGACGGTGCGTGGCGAGATCACCGTCGCCCGGTAAGCGCATCGATTATGTCGGCTACTGCGCGGCCGATATCGGTAATGCCGGTGGTCGAGCCGGTGGTGCGAACGACATAGGCCGCTAGAAGGCAGAAGCAGACGATCGCAACGATGCTGACGACGGCGGCGTTGGTACTCATGGGCGGTGCTCCATCGGGCGTATACGACCGGAACCGCGGAGCGGCTCCGGCGCCGCGCGGTCAGCGCGGTCCATACTTTCGAGGTCGCCGCAGGCAGAAATACAGGGTGTGCAGGGAAGCTGCCCTACTCGTTGCATAAGCGGGAAGCTAGTAAAACACCGTGCAGGACTTCGGCTGATAGCGCTCTGACCAGCAAAAATGGCCGATCTGTCGCAGTAGAAGTGACTCAGAACAGAACAACGCCAGCGGACGCAACCGAGGCCGCGCGTACGTGTCGGATGTCGTGAGAGGGGTCCACGGCGTGAGCCTGGAAAGCGTTATAGCCTTCTGTCGTTCTAACGGTATAGAGCTTAAACATTAAAACGTCGTAGCACTTAAGCGTTACAGAGTTACAGCGCTATAATGCTGATGTGACAGTCAACATTGCTGTGTGCCATTCCCGTAAGGGTGGTGTGGGCAAGTCTTTCCTGGCCTACGAGCTGGCCCATCTGCTTGATGCGGTTCTCGTCGATCTAGAACACGATGGGGGAGGCGTGACGGCCAAGTGGGGGTATCGCCCCCAAGATCACCCACGATCACGGCTTCTGGATGCACTGGAAGCGGGCGCCACCGCGCCGCGGCCGCTACGCGGATTCAAGAAGCCCGACCTCATCCCAGGTCATCCCGATCTCTATGACCACCAGCCCGACGCCAACACCATGGCTGATGCCCTCACCAAATGGGCATCCGAATGGGGCAAACCGTGGATCGTGGTCGACACCCATCCCGGCGCCAGCCCAGCTGCCCACGGTGCCTTGGCCGTGGCCAACATCGTGCTGGCCCCGACTGCGCTACGAACCGCTGAACTCGACGCCACCGCCGAGCTGGTCAATGAGGCAGCTGACTACCCGCTCGTCATCGTCCCCAACTTCGTCCCCACAACACCACCGGCCGCCGAAATTCAGCGACTGCGCACCATCATCGCCAACACACCCGTACAGGTCGCTCCACCGATACCGACCGCGCTGCACGTAGGAACACGCAAGAAGCGCATCGCCATCACCGCCGAAGCGCCACCTGCGAAGTCGCTACAGAAAGTCGCGGCCGCGCTCACCGATCTCAGCACCTTCGTGAAGGAGTACGTCAATGGCTGACGGCCTGGACTCGCTCACCGCCATGCGCTCGAAGTCGACCACATCGCGCCGCACAATCCCGCCGCCGCGACACCAACCGCGTCGCACGCCGGTCGACATGCCCGCCCCACCATCGCCAACAGCCGTATCCGAACCGCCCAAGGCGCAGCCGGCGGCCCCCGTCTCGGCGGCGACCCCGCCGGCCTCCGGCACCGACCTCACGAAAGTGTCGATCTACCTCGACGACACCACGGACGCCTCCCTCGAGGCTGTGCGCGCAGCGGCCCGCGCGACCAAGCCACGCGTCGACGCCACCCGCAGCGCCGTCGTCCGACTGGCGCTTACCCGGCTCGCCGAACAGCTCACCCCCGCCGAAATCGTCGCTGAGCTGCAACGCAGCGCCGCCACTCATAGCGGCCCCGGCCGCAAACGCGCCTAAAACACCGCTTTAGCGTTATAGCGCTATAACGCTAAAGCGTTTCAATTGCGCACGTACATCTTCCTCGGCCTCGATTGTGGCGAAACGGTGAGTGGTGGCCGTCAAGGCCGGTAACCGCCGCTGCGCGGTCGACCACGGTCGAGCCTGGACAGCCACCACCCACCGCGCACACGGGCCACTACGAGGAAGCAGCGGAAAATCTGGTCATGTGGGGTAGTGAAGGGCTACTCGGACTGGGGCACCCCGGCGCGGTCCAGAAACTCGTTGAGCGCCGCATCCACGATGTCGGTGACCGCGTACCCGCGGTCCTTCAACACCTCCACGCGCTGCTGCGTGCCCGGACGCACATAGGTGTTCAACGGCACCTTCTGCTGCCGCTTACGCAGCGGCAGCGCGTTACCGGCAGCGTCGGGCGCGCCGCCGTCGAGAGCATCCCCAGCCGAATCGGGCATGCACGCATCCTACATGCATCAATAAAAGTAGTATGCATGCACGTTGCTTGCATGCATGCACGCACGCTCTTACAGTGATGGCATGGAAACCCCCGGCACGGTCCAAGACGACGTGAGTGCGGTCCGGGACTTCGCGTCCCAGGTTCGTGCGCTGTGTGCGCAGATGGCAGCCAATCCGTTCAACACCCCCGCCGCAGAGAAGCTCCTCGATCTGCTCCTGGAGGACGCCCCGGCAGTGGATCTCGCCTTCGAACGAGTGTTGCGGTCGGTGATACACGGACCCGCATCGACCGGCGCCCCGATCCTGGACATGCTCGGCGGCCCACGCTGCACCGCTTCGAACGCCGCGCGCGTCGTCGGCGCGGCTGCCTAACGTCGGCCCTGATGAGCCATCGGCCGCACCACGTGTTGCTGCGCGCGAGGCGGACCGTGGTCGAAGACAGCTTCAGCCGTCAATTGGGCGCTCTTACTGGCGATCATCTCGGTCAGGTCGTACTGCACTTCGCTGCAGGCTTCATCGAGCAGAACCTGTTGCGCCGAGGCGATCATCGTGGACTCATCCGCGTCGCTGACGTGTGATCGGACCGCCCAGTCGCTCATCCGGTCGCCGATCGCGTCCACCTCCGAGAGCACCATGCAGGCCGCCTCGCTGGCGTATTCCTCGATGAACGCCGACCGCGCCTCAGCCGGCCACCAGACCGGGATCGGCAGGTGGGCCGCGTACACCGCCGCGATGGCCGCCTCCAGCTCGGCTGCATCGATCACAACCCGAACGGTAGCCGCGTGAAAGGAGAGACGGGATGTGCGCGTGTCGTTATCAGGTAACGCGCTACTCCGCTGGCAGAGTCTCCACCATGGCCCAAAGGCGCAGCACACATAAGGGCGATCGCGCGCAGATCATGTCGCGGCCCGATCGCGTCGTCTACGACATCGTCAAACGCGAAGCCGCGCAACGCGGCATCCCAATGGGCCAGTACGTGGCCGACGTCCTCGCCGCCCACGTAGGCCACCCCGAGCTGGTTCGCGAACTCGACAAGGAGGTCCTGCCACTGGCGATGTGATCACCCCGCCAGGACCTCAAACTTTGCTGGTCGGCCCCTGGCATATGTGACATCTGAATAGCCGGTGTGCGGATTACCCGCTGACATGACGAAGGCCCCGCGTTAGCGAGGCCCTTGTCTGAGGTTTTGAACCGAGCGCCAACTCGGTTCTGGGTCCGCACCCATTCCCCGAAGGGATCTGTCTTGCGCGACAGTTCTCACGGTAGCGCACGCCTCGAAGCTGCACCAGATTCGCCGCGCGATCGGTGCGCAAACCGTGACCTCGTTAACGCCCGCGTACGTCGGGCAACTAGCAGCACCTGGCCGACGCCGCTCGGAGCGTCTGTAGCCCCGGCTGCTCCCAGCTCGCATGTGGTGCGTGCGCTGGCGCACGAACGCCGCCGTGACTGGGTAACGCGCGCCGGCTCCTGCGCACCGTCCGCGCCGATGTGGACCAGTCGCGCCGGCTGGCTCGACGGACTGTCGCGCTGGGCGCACTCCCCGGCGTTCGGACAGCTATGCGCTGAGGCGCGGGTGTCGATCACCACGGCGACGCTGCTGTCGATCGCCACGGTGATGGCCGAGCACGCCGATCACAGCACCGGCCGCCACGTCGCCGTCACCCGCGCGACAATCGCCGACAAGGTGGGCTGCGACGTACGCACCGTCACCGCCGCCTGGCGCGTGCTGAGGGCCTCCAGATGGGCCGTGGAAGCGCAGCGGGGCCACGGTTCGACAAACACCCCCAGCGTCGGCCGCCGACCCTCGGTGTACCACCTGGTTCCGCGCCGAGAAGCCCGTCCACAACCTCGACCGCTCGTGGATGATTTCCACCTACCGCCGTCAGGCGGCGTTAGTTGTTCTTCTCCCGTAGGGAGCTACTCACCAAGCGGGCGAGCAAGCGCGCCCGCCAACCGATGCTGCGACAGCACACGACAAGCACGGCACCGGCGCGCTACCGCGCGACCGCTGGCCACCCAAAAACTCGCCGCTGGACTGGTCACGCTCACCCACGGTCTCGATCGCGCTCACATCGGTGCCATCTGCGATGCCCTCACCGGCGCCGGCATCGACCCCGCGGTGTGGTCGGCGCGGGCGATCAACGACGCCCTCAACGCCGACATGCGCGCCCGAGGAACGACCTGGCCCGACCACATCGCCAACCCCGGTGCCTTCCTGGCCAGCCGGTTACGACGCATCGACTGGACCCCGCCAGCTTCACCGCAGGAACCGACCACCAACAAGGTCGGCGGCTGCGCCGCCGACAGCATCGACCAGACGCCGCCGCGGGAACCTCTCACCGATGCCGCGCGAGCCCGGATCGCGGCCGCCCGTGAAGAGATCCGCCGCGTGCTTACCCAACGCGCTCAACGCCCGCGCCCTACACGCACTCCGAGTGCGTGTTCAGACGCGCCGCGACGGCCTATCGTCAAAGGCATGCCACCGTCCACTCCAGGCGAGTCCGAGCGGGTGATACCGCCTCCGGCCGCGGTGCGCCGTTGGCGGAGCGAGGAGTGCACCGTGCATGCCAACGCCGAGGCCTTCTTCCAGCACCTCGACCGCCTGGTCGACGACGCGCCTAGCGGGTGCGAACCGGCGCGCTGACGTTGCGGCCAGACACGACCTGCAGCGCCTCCACCAACGGCCTCTTCGTCGCTTCTCACTCACATCTTCCGCGCTGTCTTCGCCTTCTCCACCCTCTCGCTGTTTCCCATCTTCGCCCCGCTCACCCCATCTCCGCTGCCCCCTCAACAGCCCACCCCGACCTCCAGTACCGCTCTACCACCCTGACGATATGGCACATTTGCACAAAATGTGCGAGGCTGGGCGGGAGCGCGCCGTGGGCGCGCTTCCGCGAAGTCGGTGGTGGTCGCGTTGGCGGGAGGCGTGAGGGTTCGGTGTTGACGATCGCCAAGCTCGGGGCGTGGTCGGTGTCGTACTACGTCGACACCGCGCGTCAGGCGTCGGCGGCGGCGTTGGATGGGCGCGCTGCCGGTGGGGGTTTGGGCGAGTACTACAGCGAGTCCGAGACGCGGCTTCCGGTGTGGTTTTCCGCCGGCCGGGACACGATCGCGGCGAGGGGTTTGACCGGTGCCGGCCGCGACGGCGAGAACGCCGATTTGGACGCCGTGACGCGGTGGTTGGACGACGGGGAATCGCCGTGCGGAGCCAGTGGTCGGGCGTTCGGACAGCGGGCCTCCGTGCACGGCTATGACTTGACGTTCTGCGCCCCGAAAAGCGTGTCGCTGATGCGCGGTCTGGGCAACGATGTGACCGTTAAAGCGGTCGCCGATGCGCACGCCTTCGCGATCACCGAGGCGATGGAGTATCTGGCCGAACACGGGGGCTACACCCGTGTGCACAATCCGCGCACGGGTGAGAAGGATCTGGTGCGGTTGCCGGGGATCGTGGCGGCCGGTTTTCAGCACGAAACCTCGCGCGCCGGGGACCCGCATCTGCACACTCACGTGTTGGTCCCGAACCGGCAGGCGCGTGCGGATGGGCGGCTGGTGTCGTTGGACGGGACGAGTCTCTATCACGAAGCGAAGGCCGCCGGGATCATCTATCAAGCCACGCTGCGGCGAGAGCTGACACGTTCGGTCGGCGTGGAATGGAACGACGTCGATCCGCACACCGGGATGGCCGAAATCGCCGGGGCCGATCGCCGCGATCTGACGTCGTGGTCGACGCGTGCCACGCAGCTGCGCGAGTGGGCGGCGGGGCATCTGCGCCTCGGCGGGGATGACGAACTTTCCGCCGGGCAGTTGGCGACCGCGCAGAAGGCCACCCGGCCACGGAAACCCGAAGGTGTCGCATGGGCGTCGCTGCGTGTCGCATGGGCCGATGACGACCGCACATTTCGCGTCGACAAGGACGCCCAACTTGCCGCGCGAAATGCGCGGCACGCTGCCGGTGTGGACTACGCGGAGGTGGTCCGTCGCGCGGTGTCGCACGGCCTGAAAAAGGCGACGTTCACACGCGCGGATCTCATCGAGGCGATCGGCGCGCGGATGCCGGTCGACGACGCCGATGGGGCGTCTCCACGAGAGGTCATCGAGCGCCTCGCCGATGGTGTGGCACTGCGCATCGGAGACGAGCGGGCCGCCCATCAACGGGAGGGATCGATCCACTACACCGCCGCCGATCTGATCGCCGAAGAACGCGCCATCATCGACGTGATGGGCCGCCGCCACAGCGGCGCGGTTCTGCCGTCCGTGGACACCGCCGGGCTGTCGGCGGATCAGGCCCGCGCCGTCACGGCCATCGCGACCTCAGAACGGCTCGTACAGCCTCTCAGCGCCCCGGCAGGGGCCGGGAAAACCCACTCCCTTCGGGCGCTGCGCGCCGCCGCGCACGGGGCCGGGAAACGCGTTCTGGTGGCCGCTCCCACCGGGCGTGCGGTCGACGTCGCGGTGCGCGAACAGGCCGGCGACCACGGGGCCACCCTGCACGCGCTGTTGGGCCGCCTCGAGCGCGGCCAAGAGGTCCTCGACACCGACACCGTGGTCATCGTCGACGAGGCCGGCATGGTCGGCACCCAACACCTGCGCCGGTTGCTGGAGGAGGCCACCACCGCCGGCACCAAGGTCGTGTTGGTCGGTGACGAGCACCAGCTCGCACCGGTCGCCCAACGCGGCGGCACCTTCGCCCAGCTCGTTGCTGATCTGCCGTGGGCGCAACGCCTGTCGCAGGTGTGGCGGATGCGCGATCACGACGAGCGGGAGGCCTCGCTGGCCGTGCGCGACGGGGGGCCGGCGGCCCTGCGCCGCGCGGTGGGCTGGTACCGCCGCCACGAACGGCTGCACATCGGGGATCAGATCACCATGGCCGACGACGCCCTCACCGCCTGGCGGACGGACATCGCCGCCGGCCGCGACGCGCTGCTCATCGCCGATCAGTGGGAGATGGCCGATGCCCTCAACATCCGCATCCACTCCGAGCAGATCAACGACGATGCGCCCACCGTGGCCACCGCCCGCGGGCACCGCGTCGCGGCCGGCGACGTGGTGATCACCCGACAGAACACCACCGACATCCCCACCCGCACCGACCGTGATGCCGACGCCGATCCGATTCGAAACGGACAACGCTGGGAGGTCCTCGCCGTCGACCCCGACGTGGGGCGGATCGCGGCGCGGCGTCTCGGCGATGGCGCGCTGGCCACCCTCGACGGCGACTATCTGCGCCAGTACACCCACCTGGGCTACGCGGTCACCGTGCACGCCGCCCAGGGCGTCACCGCCGACACCTGCCACACCCTGCTCTCGGCCGAGGCCGCGACCCGCTCGATCGCCTACGTCGGGGTGACCCGCGGCCGGCATACCAACACCGTGCGCCTCTACGACACCCAGGCGGGGGAAGCCGACCACGAACACGCCGAGCCCATAGCCGCGGGCGTCCACGCCGCGCGCCGGGGCACCCCGGCTGAGGCAGCGACCGCACTGCGCAGCGTCCTAGGCCGCGACGACCGCGCCGCCACCATCACCGCCGCCGCCGCGGCGGCCGCCGACGACGAGGAGCAGCTTCCCGACCAGGTGGCCGACCTACGCCGCTACCACCGCACCGTGACCGCCCGGCTGCGCCGCGAACACCGCATCGACCGCCACACCGCCCACGACCGAAGCACGCAGCGCCGCGCCCACGCCTCCGATCGGGCGCTCGTCGAGGTCCTGGCCGCCGCCCACCGCCACGGCACCCCGTTGCCCTCCTCGGGACAACGCAGCGACCCTGTGGCCGTGGCGCTGTCTGCGCCCTACGTGGTGACCACACTGGCCGCCGAGCGCTACACACCCGACCTCGCCGACGCGATCGGCGCGGCGGCCGCCGACGCCGGCCGAAGCCTGGCCCGCATCAGTGCGACCCCGCGACACGATCAAGTCAGCCTGGCTCAGCTCGCCAAAGGTATCCGCGACCTCCCCGCGCCCGCGGGAGCCATCATTGTCGTCGAGGACGCCGCCACCGCCAACCCCGCGCACCTCGCAGTCGTGGCCGTTGCCCTGGTTCCCGCCCACGGCCGGCTCCTGCTCATCGACAGCGGCCAGCCCGGCGCCGGCCGCCGGCTTCTCGACGGCCTGGCCCTGCCGTGGAGCGAGAACGCCCGCCCCACAACGAATGTCGCCGACCCAGCGCTAGCGGAAGGCGCCGACCATCACCGCGCCGCCGCCGCCCGTAGCTGGCGCATCCTCACCGCCCCGCGCAGATCCCGCGACC
>Ga0208204_100274_pt1 | contig 15841 bp, 16 predicted proteins | sample DeeseametaMP2252_FD_184173 | JGI IMG/M metagenome (GOLD analysis project Ga0208204, IMG submission 184173) | Marine microbial communities from the Deep Pacific Ocean - MP2252 (SPAdes) | ecosystem: Environmental > Aquatic > Marine > Oceanic | place: West of El Salvador, Pacific Ocean | collected...
TGAAGCCAATAAACCACGGGGCGCGACAGTGGAAATGAAAGGGCAGGTGAGCACCATGCAGAGCGCCTACACGGGCTTGCTCACCGGGTTGATTGGGGCGGTTTGCCTGGTGTACTTCATCATTGTGATTAATTTTCAGTCCTGGCGTGATCCGTTCATTATTATCATGGCGTTACCGGCTGCCATCGCCGGTATCGTATGGATGCTCTTCACCACAGGAACAACATTCAGTGTGCCCGCATTAACCGGTGCCATTATGTGTATGGGTGTGGCAACAGCAAACAGTGTGCTGGTTGTCAGCTTTGCTAGAGAGCGTCTTGAAGCGACAGGCAATGCTGTACAGGCGGCGCTTGAGGCTGGGTTTGCCCGTCTTCGCCCGGTACTTATGACAGCATTAGCGATGATTGTCGGCATGTTACCTATGGCATTAGGATTTGGTGAAGGTGGAGAGCAAAACGCGCCACTTGGCCGTGCGGTTATTGGCGGCTTGTTGTTTGCCACGGTGGCAACACTGTTCTTTGTTCCGGTGATCTTCAGCGTACTTCATCGTAATGACAGTAAAATTAACTTAAACAAACCGGTAGAGGAATAATTATGTCTGAACCACACATTCAATCAGGCTCCCGCCGGGGCAAACTGGCACTGGCGTGTTTTGGTGTTGCAGCTGTTGCCGTCGTTATTACTGGGGTCTTATCCCGCCAGGCTGACAGTGAAGAAGTTGCCACATGGACACAGGAAAGGCTTATCCCAACCGTATCTGTTGTGAAACCGACTTATGGGGTTAACACGGAACAATTAGATTTGGCCGGACGTTTGCAGCCGTTCAGGCAGGCCTCGATTTATGCCCGTGTCGATGGATACATTAAGTCCTGGGATCACGACATTGGTGCATTGGTTAAAGCCGGTGATATTCTGGCTGAACTGGATACGCCGGAACTGGACGAGCAGATGATGCAGGCGCGGGCCGACGTAACCCGTTCAAAAGCGGATGTGGAGTTGGCTGATTCTACCGTTAAGCGATGGCGCAAGCTGGTTGAAACCAATGCGGTAACCGCGCAGGAACTGGAACAACGGGAAAATAGTTATCGCTCTGCCGCAGCTGCCCTGGAATCCGCTGAGGCGAACTTGCGCAGACTGGAAGTACAGAAAAATCTGGCCAGTGTTCCTGCACCGTTTGATGGCGTAGTGGTAGCGAGAAACAAAGACACCGGCGATCTGATTAACGCGGGTTCCGACGACAGTATTCCGCTGTTTCGCCTGGCGGCAACAGAAACCCTGCGCTTAAATGTTGATGTGCCACAGAAATTTGCCCGCCAGATGTCATCCGGTGTGACTGCTACAATTACCGTGCCTGAAGATCCTAGCGCGCAGTACGAAGGTAAAATTGTTCGCTCTAATTCCGCCGTCGACCCGCAAACGGGTACAATGATGGTGCAACTTCTTGTAGATAACGCCGAAGGACATCTCTTACCAGGTAGTTATGCCAGTGTTAGCCTACCGCTAGCCAGCGCTGAGCCGATGATCACAGTACCAGCCAGTGCGCTTATTTTTAACGCAGAAGGTTTGTCAGTAGCGGTCATCGACGACACAGCGGAAACGGCCAGGGTGAAAGTGGTGCCGGTTACGGTGGCCCGTGATTTAGGGCGGAATATTGAAATTACCCGGGGTATAACCAACAACGCCGATGTCATCTCGAATCCCCCAGATGGCATAAAAACAGGCCATGAAGTTAGGGTAGTGAGTAACAGTAACAGTAACAGTCAGTCATAAGCATTAGTAAAATGAAAACAAAACTGAACGACCTCATCGCTTTTATCGCGGTGGCAGAGGAAGAAAGCTTTACTCGTGCAGCTGCGCGCCTGTCGGTGTCGCAGTCTGCATTAAGTCATACCATTAAAGGCCTGGAAGAGCGGCTGGGTTTGCGTTTGCTTACCCGCACTACCCGTAGTGTGTCGCTCACTGAAATTGGTCGCAAACTTTACGATTCAGTCGCGCCCAGACTCACCGAAATTGAAAGTGAGCTGGATTCGCTAAATGCATTGAAAGATTCACCGGCGGGCACTATTCGCATTTCTACTGCCGAGCATGCTGCCCGGGCGTTTGTGTGGCCGAAAATCGTTGCGTTTATGCGTGAATATCCTGATATCAATATTGAGATGACAATCGACTACTCACTAACCGATATCGTTGCCGCCAAATACGATGCCGGTGTTCGCTTAGGTGAAAGTGTTGAAAAAGACATGATTGCCGTGAGTATTTCTCCCTCCATGCGTATGGCTGTGGTTGCTACGCCGGAATATTTTGAAAAGTTCGGCAAGCCTGAGGAACCCCGGGAGCTGTCTGAGCATAATTGCATTAACTTACGTTTGCCTACCTATGGACGGCTTTTAGTATGGGATTTTGAAAAAGACGGCCACGATGTGAATGTGCGGGTAGAGGGCCAGTTCACCGCGAACAAATCCAGCTTTATTCGTGATGCTGCCTTACAAGGTATTGGCCTTGCTTACGTGCCTGAGGATATGGTGCTTGACGATATTCTTGAAGGAAAGCTCGAGCGGGTACTTGAGCCTTGGTGCGACGTATTCCCGGGTTACTATCTTTATTTTCCTAACCGGAGTCAGTATTCACCGGCGTTTTCACTGTTCGTAGAAACGATGCGCCAGCCATTGTCTGGAGAGCAGGAATAAACAGGTGAAAAAAATAATGCTTGCCGGTTTAACGGCCTTTAGCGCGATAACAGCCATGAGCGCAATAACAGCCCTGAGCGCAATAACAGCCGCCGCGTCTGAGATTGAGACGGTGAGCTGTCAGAAGCAAAAAGAAGCGCCACTCATTATCTTACTCAGTAGAACCGGCAACACGGCTGCAGTGGGGGAAATGATTAAACAATTTACAGGGGGAGATATAGAAGCGCTTTCCCTGGTTGAACCATACCCGGAAAACTACCAGCAAACTGTGCAGCAAGTCAGGGAAGAAAACGAAAGTGGCTTCTTGCCCGAGCTTGTGTCACTGCAACATGACCCCGAGCGCTACTCAGACATTTTCATTGGTTTTCCAACATGGGGCATGGCGTTACCGCCACCGGTGAAAGCACTTCTTAATAGCACTGAACTTCGCGATAAAACCGTGTTTCCTTTTAATACCAACGCCGGTTATGGCCTAGGCAGCAGTATTGATACATTTCGTGAACTTTGTGTTGGCTGTAATGTGATGTCTGAATTTTCTGCAAAAGGCGGAATTGAACGGGACGGTGTACTTTTGGCGATTAAAGGACAACGTGAAGTGGAAGTGCGTGATGAAGTTCAGGCGTGGCTAGAATCAGAATATTGCGCCGTTGGAAAAAACTAATTAGTTCGTAGTTTAAAAAATGTTGCCCTAAAAGGGAGGGCAACATCTGGGGTTGCGGTATCGCTCACATGCCCTGTTGTTGATAGCCGCATTTACAAATCTGACATCCTTTGAAGCAAGAGTTAAATGCTTTAAATCAGAGAGCGTTATGAAAATTATTCACTAATGCTTCCTTTCTCCTGCCGTTTTATCTCCGTGAATTATTCATAAGAAAAAGTAAACCGCCTTATGAGTAATACCCATCAATCTTTCTAATCTCTCATGCCGAAAATGCGTAGAAATTGTTCAGTGAGTGAAATCACGTTGCCGTATGAAGCAAAGGAGTTGAAGATGGAAATTAAAGCGAAATCATTATGTGGAAAAAGGGTGCGCATGCGATTGATAGTGACATTTTTTAGCACTATAGCAAGCGTATTCTGGGGAACACCGGTAATAGCAGAGGAACTCAAGTCAGCAGATGCCTTCTCGCATATCCGTGACAAAGAGCAACGCTCGTTGGCGCTTTTCGGCGAAATGAGTAAGGTTATCCAACATCCACGATGTATGAACTGTCATCCTACTTCTAATAGTCCTTATCAAGGGATGACAATGCGACTTCATGAACCTCCCGTAACGCGTGGTGAAGACAACCATGGTGTACCTGGAATGCAATGTCAGACCTGCCATCAAGACTCGAATACGACAATAACAGCCCAGGCTGAAAGCATTAAAAGCATTCCTGGACACCCTAAGTGGCACTTGGCGCCTGTTGAAATGGGTTGGGTCGGAAAATCACTCGGTGAAATCTGCCGTCAGATCAAAGATCCAACACGAAACGGCAACATGGATGACGAAGCACTTATTCATCATATGACTAAAGATACGTTAGTAGGCTGGGCCTGGGCTCCGGGAGAGGGCCGAGAGTCAGCTCCCGGGTCTCAACAAATCCTGGGTAATTTAACACGAGCCTGGTTGCAAAGTGGTGCTGCTTGTCCCTCAAGCTAACGCCCTCTCGTCATTAATGAAGATTTATCATAAGCCTTTACTGATTTTATGCATTGTTGGGCAATGGCAGCGCGATAAAGTAGAACTTTACACTACACTGTTAGATGCGTTTCTGAAGCTTAGACCATGATAGGTTCACAAAAGGTTTAAAAGCAAAATCACGCTACAGATAAATAACAAATAGAAAATCCCTCAGAGGAGAGAGCAATGCCTACGTACCAAATTGATGTAAACGGCCAGACCCGGGAAGTCGAAGCCGACGCAGACACCCCATTACTCTGGGTGTTACGGGACGATCTAGACTTACCAGGCACAAAATTCGGCTGTGGCATTGCGATGTGCGGTGCTTGCACCGTGCATCTAGCTGGTAATGCTGTTCGTTCTTGCTCGGTGCCGGTTTCTGCCGTAGGCAGCAATGCTGTCACCACGATTGAGGGATTATCAGACAAAGGCGACCACCCATTGCAAATAGCCTGGGTTGAACAAGACGTCGCCCAGTGCGGTTATTGCCAAACGGGCCAAATCATGAATGCCGCAGCGTTGTTAAAGCGTAACCCGAATCCCTCTGACGAAGATATCGAAGCGGCAATGACAGGTAATATTTGTCGTTGCGGTACCTATTTGCGCATTAAAGAAGCCATCAAAACGGCAGCGAAGGCTTAAAAAGGGAGTGACTATGATAACACAACAAAATAACGTGACTTCCACTGGCCGCCGTCAGTTTCTTAAAGCCTCCGTTGCGGCATCGGGCGGTTTGATGATCAGTTTCAGTTGGCCGGGTAGGGCTGCTCATCATGAAGATAAAAGCCAGAGTGGCAGCGCCACCGAACTGAACGCCTATTTGCTGGTGGATATTGATGGCAGTATTACGGCAATGGTACCCAACCCAGAATTTGGTCAGAACGTGATGACGTCTATGCCAATGATTCTGGCTGAAGAAATGGATGCCGACTGGCAGCATATCACGGCTCAACAAGCCGACTTTATGCCTGAGGAATATGATCGCCAGTTTACCGGCGGCAGTCAGTCTATGCGTCAGGGATGGAAACCACTACGTACAGCAGGCGCGGGCGCCCGAACCATGCTAGTGAAGGCGGCTGCGGCAAAATGGCAAGTGCCTACGTCTGAAATAACAGTCAAAAACAGTGTGGTTTCACACGGCTCGGGTAAATCGGCTAGCTTTGCGGAATTAGCAGCTGATGCAGCACTAATGACATTACCCGACAATATCACCCTGAAAAACCCAGAAAATTTCACGGTTATCGGGCAGTCTAAAACGAATCTGACCGGCAACAAAGTGGTAACTGGCCAACCCATGTTTGGAATCGATTATAAGGCCGACGGTATGCTAACGGCGGGTATTGTGCATCCGCCTGCTTACGGTACTACCTTGGAAAACGCCGATCTAGATGCCATCAAATCAATGCCGGGCATCGTCGATGCGTTTGTATTCGATTCTATGGAAGACGACTATACCCGTAACTATTTCGATACCATCGGATTTACTCACCTGATTGCCATTGTGGGCGACAAAACCTGGTCAGTGCTGAAAGCGAAAAAAGCGCTCCAGGCCAAGTGGAAAGCGGCTGAGGCATCTACCCACAAGATGGACCGATTCGGCTCGCTATCAGATGTGACTGTGCCTGAAGGCCTGGAAAGTACAGACTGGCACCGCAAGCAAATGGAAAAGCTGTTGGACACAGACTTACCGGTACTCCGTGAAGATGGCGACGTGACTGCAATATTTAGTAATACCCCGGCGGAACGCCAGATTGAACGCACGTATTTTGCACCGTATCTTGCGCACAACTGCATGGAGCCAATGAATTTCTTCGCTAACGTCAGTGACGAAGGCGTTCACGTTGCCGGACCTTTGCAGGCGCCAGGATTCATAGCGGGCACCGTAGCTAAGCGGCTTGGCGTATCCGACGACAAAGTGCACATCGAAATGACCCGTATGGGCGGCGGCTTTGGCCGACGGGCGTATTCCCATTATCTGGTCGAGGCGGCAGTTATTTCGGCCAAAGTGAAAAAGCCGGTAAAACTGATGTATACCCGTCAGGACGATATGACCATGGACGTGTATCGCCCTACCTACATGGTGCGATTCCGTGCAGCATTAGATGAAAATAATAACCTCACCGCTTATCAGGTAGACGGTGTGGGTGTTCCAGAACATTGCGTTGCACATAACCGATTTCCGGCGGGTGCGGTAACCAATTATCTCGCAAGAGGGGCTGCGGTAGAGTCGAATATCTCCACCGGTGCATTCCGTGCTCCGCGTTCCAACTTTATGGGGGCCTCAGAACAGGCGTTTTTGGATGAAGTGGCTGAAATGGCAGGGAAAGATCCTATCGACTTCAGACTGGTATTGTTTGACAAGGCCTTAAAAGATCCTGTTGGAGAAGCCTACGATTACGATGCGTCTCGCTATGCCGGCGTGCTCAAGGAAGTGCGAGAAAAGTCTGGTTGGGACTCTATGGGCAACGATGTGAAAAAAGGCGTCGCTGCTTACTATTGCCATAATTCTTATGCTGCGCAGGTAATCACAGTATCAGAAAAAAATGGTCTACCGAAAGCCGATAAGGTTTTCAGTGCCATGGACTGTGGCATAGTAGTAAATCCAATCGCTGCTTCCAACATGGTACAGGGCGCGGTAATTGATGGCGTGGGGAATGCGATGTACGGCGAAATGACTTTTACCGATGGCAAGCCGGATAAAGACAACTTCGACCGTTACCGGATGATTCGGATGAATGAAATTCCTGCCTCTGTCGACGTGAGTTTCGTGAAAAACACCATCGACCCGACGGGTCTTGGTGAGCCGCCGTTCCCGCCAGTGTTTGCGGCGCTTGCTAACGCGTTGTATCAGCAAACGGGTGAACGTTTTTACGAGCAACCGTTTATTCATCAACTGCAGAAAATAAGTAAATCAGCCTAAGGAATTATCAGCGCTGTTCATTCGATGATTACACAGGTAAGCCCGCATTCGTGTTGCGGGCTTTTTTCTATTTCACATTTGTCACTTCGTCACTTTTGTAATTTCTCCTCAATTATTGCATGATTCTCCAAGTAACTGATTCTTTGCCCCGTTAGTCTAGGCCGTATTGACTGTAACCTGTCACGCGCCTCACACTTACTTTAGTTTTTTTATCCAGTTGAATTTGATACCTATGAACTTGAAATGGTGTTGCTTTGTTCCGGCTATCGCATTGCTTTCTGGCTGCGGCTTTTTTGGCAATGATCGCGCTCCCGGCGATATCCCTGTTACATTTACCGACTTAACCCGAGGTGAAGATTGTGCCTATGAGGTAACAGTTGATAAAACATCCTGGAAAGTAAATTACCTCGCGTTCTATTTAAGTAATCCGGAAGTGAAAGTCGAAGGGCGTTGGATCCCGCTGGATTTTAAAGTGAATGACTGGCAATCGAAAGATGTGGCTTTTATGCATTTTCAGAACGCCTGTGACGATAAGCAAAACCGCGATCACATCATGCTGGATATTAATGAGGCGTTACTCGACCGGGTAACTGAGTTACGTTTGACTCTGGGGCTAGATTTCGGTGAAAATCATACTGCGCAAGCTGATCAGGTCGCGCCTCTTGATAAGCCAACTATGTTTCAGTCGGTTAATATCGGGCACAATTTTTTCAGAGTTGAATTGCAAAATACCCGAGAACCATCATCAATTTGGTCTTTTCTTCTGGCAAGTGGCGGCTGCAACGGCAGTACCCCAGAAACCACACCATCTGCGTGTGCAAAACCTAATCGCGTTACCGTTACCTTACCCATGGCGCAAAATGTTTCTGACTTAAATTTGCTGGCGAAGCTACAACAAATTTTATTTAGAATAGACTTAGATAAAGTCGCAGAATGCAATATGGCGAAAGCCCCTGACGAGAGCTGCAAAAAAGTGATGAAAAATCTTACAGGTAGGGATTGGCTTAAGTGGGATGCGCCAGATAAGGTATATCTGAAATCCTGACGGTATGAACAAAACCCTGTGAATAATAAGGGGGTTGTAGTGCAAGCACCTGTTTTGTTTGCTATCTTTCTTTTAGTTTAAATTATCCTGCCAGCATGGAGACAATAATGACAGAGAAGCCTTACCTGGTAAGCGGTCGTAATACGCTGATACACAAAGTTCGAAAATTTGACCTGCTTGTCGTGAATGGCGACGAAAACCCACCAGTAATTGTCACTTACAAGGGTATTAGACGTTATGAGGGAAAAATCCCTGATAACAAGCGTGAAGCTAAAATGATGGATATGGAACTGGTAGATCTTACTTCCAGTGATATTTTTGGCGATGAAAAAACCTTAGTGTTCATTCAAACGTTGAACGGTAAAGAATATAAAATTGATTACAGCAAAGCTGAAACGCAGATGTTCATCAAAGTCCACCAGGACAGCGCTTTCTGATTAGCGAATAAGCTCATCAACGGGCTCATCATCTTCGGTGAGCCACTGCCCCCAGTTATCGGGCAAAAACGAATTAAACCTTCGTATTTCTTTTTCTTCCCCTTTCAACTGCACGTACCCATGCTGGAAAATTTTGAATCTACACAAATCAATCGGTGTGGTTTCCGCTGCACATACCTGCTTTATCACGCCAGTACGATTGTACAGTTCGGCAATCAGTTCTGAGCAGAACCACTCATGCTCACATTTGAGATTACGAGTTAATCGCCAAAGCCAGGGGTGGTTGTCAAAGAAATCCACGGTAGAGGCGAAAAGTTGCCATATATCGTAATTTCTACCGCTTTCAGAATCGATGAAATCCTGCATGGTGTGTAAAGCGTTTAAAAAGCGTGAACGAGGCGAACGGTGTAGAGGTAGCCACCAAATGTCACCTTCATATTCGTCCAATCTTTCATGCAGAGGGGTTATCATCACTCCCCGTTTTTTGTTTCTCACTGTGGCTTCGAAAACATCGTGATGTAGGAGATTATTGGTATTTGGGCATGTGTGACAGTGTGTGACAGCGCCAACGTGTGTCACATTGGAGCGCGTCATGAGCTTGGCCCATTTGGAGAACAGACTATTGCCGCCAAAAGCGATGAGATCGCCCGGTCGTATACTGTCCTTAATATCGTTATAAAACGCTGCAGTCCGCATAACTTCCCTGTTATTACGTTAAGTGATGATAAATATATCAGAAATAGCCGTTTTTGGTATGCACTTATAAGACCATGGTCGGTTGAGCCCTAAGCCTGCTCTCAGATACACTGGGCTCTCTATTTCATTCTTGGGCTCGCATGTCTCTTTTCTTTCGTTTTTTGATTGGTTTCAGCCTTATCTGCTTTTTCTATTTCTCTGGAGAAATGCTGGTTCGCGTGGCGTCAATCCCGCTACCAGGCACATTGATGGGCTTACTGATGTTGTTAGCATGGCAATTCTTTCGTCGTAAGACGCCTATGTTGTTGCTTGCTGGAGGCACGCCTATTCTCAAGCACATGGCGATGCTGTTTGTACCGGCAGTTTTGGGTGTGGGTGTGTATTGGCAAGAGATCAGTGAAAATATCACCGGTATTGCGCTGGCTATCATTGTCAGTACGGCGATAAGTCTTGGGATATCGGCCTGGATTGCACAGAAAATCTTGCAATCTGTTGTGGTGAAGGATGATTCGTGACGATTACAGAAGCCTTTGATGACTGGGCAAAATCCATTGTAAGCCTGACGGAGTTGTCGTTTTCCTGGCAGGGAGGATTATGGATATTACTCACGGTAATCGCTTATCTGCTAGCGTTAAATATTGGACGTCGAACGAAAGGCAATCCCCTCGCAAATCCCGTGTTGGTAACAGCCGTTCTCGTGGGCGTGATGTTAATGGTGTCTGGAACCAGTGCGAGAGAATATCAGCAATTCGCCGGACTCGTGCATTGGCTGCTTGGGCCGGCAACCGTGGCGCTGGCTATCCCGATGTATGCGCAATGGGAAAAAATACGTGAACTTGGTTGGCGATTAGTTGCCTCTGTTTTTATTGCCGGTGTCATTGCTCCGCTTACTGCCTGGTTCACGGTATGGTACTTCGATGCGCCTACTGCATTGCAAATGACCATGTTGGCAAAATCGATTACCACACCCCTGGCTATGGAGGCGACAGCGCATATTGGCGGTATTCCTGCACTCGCTGCGGTTTTCGTTATTGCTACCGGCATTGTTGGTGCGGTAATCGCGCCGGTTATGTATAAGCTGTTAAATGTTACTTTGCCACAGGCCCAGGGGATGGCGCTCGGCGCGGTTTGCCACGCGGTAGGAACGGCTAAAGCGCTGCAAATGAGCGAGCGAACCGGTGCACTGGCTACATTAGGATTGTGTCTGAACGGTATAATGACGGCGATTATTTTACCGTTACTGTTTTCCTCTATTTCCTGAATTATCCTGGTTCGTTTAAGGGCGAATGTTCTGCAGATTTAAACATAAGTGCAATGGCTTTTTTCTGGAATCCTGCTATTAGTTAATAGGTTAACGGACACCGTCTATTCATTAGAATTCTGCGTATTTTTGCGGCATTTTGTGTTTGTTTTGAGCGGCATTCATCTCTGTAACGGCTATAGGAAGGTTACCTTTTCACATGATATCGGTTTTGGTTTGTGACGACTCAATGGTTGCACGAAAGCAGGTTGCCAAGTGTTTGCCCCCAGACTGGGAAGTGGCGATTCACTTTGCCAAACACGGCAAAGAAGCCGTAGAACTTTTACGGCAAGGTAAAGGGCAACTGCTTCTACTCGACCTTAACATGCCAGTGATGGATGGCTACGAAACCTTACAGGCCATTCGCGATGAAAATTTGCAGACTAAGGTGGTCGTTATTTCAGGGGATGTACAGCCTGAAGCCCACGAGCGCGTAACCAAGCTCGGTGCCGTTGAATTTATTCGCAAACCCGTCGATCCGACTACTCTTGAACAAGTGCTGATTAAACATCAGTTGATGGAAAGCGAAGCTCCCGTTGAAGAGACGGTTGAATTAGATCCCGACATCCGCGATTGTTATCAGGAAATCACCAACATTGCCATGGGACGTGCGGGTGATCACCTGGCCCGTACCATGAATGTTTTTGTTCACCTGCCTATACCCAATGTGAATCTGATAGAAGCCTCTGAGATGCGCATGATGTTGTCTGATATCGATTCCCAAGAGCAAGTAACAGCGGTATGCCAGGGTTTTATTGGCTCTGGGATCCGCGGAGAAGTACTTTGTATTCTTAGCGATTCTAGCTTTGGTGACGTTGCGAAAATTCTCGATGTACAGGAAGAAGTGGACGATCAGCTGCAACTGGAATTACTCATGGATGCGGCCAGTATTCTTATCGGTACCTGCCTCACCGGACTGGCTCAACAGATGGATGTAACTTTTGCACAGGGCCAACCCATTGTTCTGGGTCAGCACAGGGCCATCAGTGAAATCATAAAAACGAACCAGGTTAAGTGGAAACGTACCCTGGCAATCGAGCTAAGCTACGGCCTGGAGGGATACAACGTGCGATGCGACTTGCTGATCCTGTTTACTGAAGACTCCATGCAGACTATGAATGCCAAATTGGCGCATTTACTGGAGGACATCTAATGCAGGGTAGTGAATTAGAGCAAATGCAGTCGTTTCACTGGATGATGGATATGCTCCAGAGTGTAGATGTGGGCATTGTGGTGCTTGATAAGAATTTCCGCGTACAGGTTTGGAACGGTTTTATGGAAAGTCACAGCGGCCTGCTTCCCAGTGAGGTGCGCGATAAAACCCTCTTTAGCATTTTTCCCAATGTTGAAGAGAAGTGGTTTACTAAAAAGTGCAAACCCGTTTTCGAACTCAATACGCGAGCGTTCATGACTTGGGAGCAACGCCCCTACTTATTCAAGTTTCACAATTATCGGCCGATTACAGGCAATGAGCTTTATATGTATCAAAACGTAACTTTAGCGCCATTGACCTCTGCTAACGGAAAAACGGATTTTATCAGTGTCATGGTATATGACATGACGGATATCGCTTCTGGTAAAAAGCAACTCGAAGCTTTACAGGTCAGTACGGAAGAAAGAGCCTAGCAAAAAGCGTTTACCTGATACGTCGTTATAAAGTTGGCGAATTTAAATGCCTTCGTTTGGAGCATGTAATGGTGAGAATTCAGTTTTTTGCGGTAAAAGTTCTTCTGATGTTAAGTGCATCATTTCTGCTTTTTGGCTGCGGTGGCGGAGGAGGCGGCGACGATGGTGACACCGGCGGCAATGCTTCTCCTAATGCCTTATATGTCAATGCCGGTGCAGACATTGAAATGCTTGAAGGTGCTACGTCTACACTTTCAGGCAGTGTTACAGGCAAAACTGACGGTGCTACCTGGCGTTGGAGTGCATCGCCTGCTGCCACTATCACCCAAGCAGACAATACTACCTCAGAAGCAGAGTTCACCGCGCCTACAGTGACCACAGATACGGCATTCGTCATCACGGTTGTGGTCACCAACTCCAGCGGAAATAGTGATACCGATACCCTCAATATTCTCGTGCGGCCGCAAAACATTGCACCTGTTGCCGTTATCGAAGCTGAGCCGGAAGAGGGGCAGCCTGCCAATACCTATTCTGCGGGGCGCAGTGTGACGCTGAATGGTAGAGCCAGTATTGACGACGATGCCCCCGATCCCGACAACCCCATTGCGGCCTGGGAGTGGCAACAAACCGCCGGCAACAGTGTGTTGAACGATGTCACCACAGATGCTTCAACACTCACCATTACCATGCCGGTTGAAGCTGAAGCACAAACGCTCACATTTACCCTCACCGTAACCGATGCGGAAGGTACCACTGATACTGCTTCGCTTTCGTTAAATACGTTGTCAGAAAGTCAGACGTTACCTTTGGTAGAAGCCGGGGCCGACCAAGCTGTGTTTAGCGGTGAACGTGTAGTGTTGAATGGCACTGCCACCACCACGGTCGCGTCCGGTTTACCGCTCATTAGCGAGTGGGATGGTATGTTGGACGGTGTGGTAAGCCCATCCTCACTCTCTACCTATGCGATTGCACCTCAGGTACAAAACGAAACCGTGTTTACTTATATGTTAAGCGTAACCGATGCCTACGGGCATGTTGTTACCGATGAGGTAGACATTACGGTGCGTCCTTATCCGGTACCGCTGATCAACGATACTGGAGTCACGGTACAGGCCAACAATACGGCCTATGCAAATACACAGCAAAACGCATTTCCAGGGCAAGATGGTCAACGAGGCAGTGATGTAATTCATGCTGCCAACTTATTGGAAAAAGCAGGACGTGGTAAGGCTGGCTTTGACTTTACCAAATTAAATGCCAACGGTGACGAAGAAGACGATACCGCTCAAGCTTGGGATTGCGTGCGTGATAATGTCACCGGGCTGGTGTGGGAAAAGAAAACGACAGACGGTGGCGTACGCGATGCCAATCATACCTACACCTGGTTTTTCTTCGATGAAAACGGCGGATATCAGGGCGTTCAGTCAGGTACCGATGCAAGCTGTACACTCACAAGCTGTAACACCACTGCTTATGTAAGTGCCGTCAATGCGGTGGGACTGTGCGGATTTTATGACTGGCGAATGCCGACTTACGAAGAAATGATGTCGCTGATTCATTTTGGTCTTGCCAGTGGTGTAAGGGTTGATGATGACTATTTCCCTAACTCGGGCACGGTAGACGGTGATGGTCGGCTTTGGTACTGGACTCGAATTCCCAGTGCTGATGGTGTTGCCGAAGATGCGGCTCAGAATGCATGGGCGCTGGATTTTGCCTCTGGCCTGGATAACTTTTTGAACAAAGCCACGCCGGGTAGTGTGCGCTTGGTCAGAGCGGGGAGGTAAAAGGTGAAAGTACTGGTAGCTTTATTTTTGTGGTTGTTAACCGCGTCCGTGGCGGCGCAAACTTGTCTGGGTTCAGGCATTAAAACGGCAGGTGACGATGAATTTGAGGATTTGGGTGATGGCGAGGTACTTCACACGCCAAGCAACCTGATTTGGCAGCGTTGTGCACTTGGTCAAACCTGGAATGGCACAACGTGCACTGGCACAGCGGTAAAATACAATTGGCAAGAAGCGCTTATTGCTGCGCAAGAGGCCGATGCAACCTTGCTTGCGGGGTGGCGTTTACCCAATATCAAAGAACTGACTACTATCACTGAACGTGAGTGTGTACGTCCCGCTATCAACGAAACCGTGTTTCCCAACACGCCACCGGATGATTTCTGGACTTCAACGCCGTCTTTGCAAGACCCTCTTCGCTCGTGGGTAGTGGCGTTTTTTAATGCGAGCCATTCAATCAAAGAAAAAGATCGATTTATTTACGTAAGACTTGTGCGAACGAGTGTCGATTAGCGTCTATCTGCTTCTTTCAAGTCGCGATATATTCAACCTGAATTTTAGTCTGTTGAACTTGTCGCGACTTTTTATTTGCCCCTAAGCCGTCCACAATGCAACGCATGAAAATGCGAAATCTCATCAATGTAGTCAGAAATACGCTTGTCTTATTAGCGACGCTCCCATTTTTCGCATCAGCGGGAAATTCGTGCGATATCGACTTTGCGTATGGTTTGGTGGTGAATGAACATCAACTCCGAATCCTCGACAATAACCGAACTGTCATTCAGATCAACGACCAGGAGCAGCTGTTCGTTAAAGGGCGCTGGCAGGATCTCTCTGTGCAACAGCGTCGTTGGTTACGAGAATATTCTCGTGGCCTGCATTATGTTGTGCCGAAAATGATTATTCTGGCCACTGAAGGCGTTGATTTAGCAGCGGATACCGTCGACAACGTGTATCAAGGGCTGGTGGGCGCAGACCACGACAGCTACGACAAGCTGCAAAGTGCCATGAAGCGGGTACGTAATCGGGTAAAGGATAAATTTCGCCACGCCAGCGACCACTATTTTATCGGGCCGGGATCATTAGAGAGCGTGGACAATTTCGTCGATAGCGGAATAGAGGCGGAGCTGGAAGAAGCCATTTCAATGTCAATTGGCGGTATCTTGTCTGCAATTGCAGGGATGGACGAATCTCGAGTAGAGCTGAGTGATGAGCGGGTAGAGGCGATTACCCGGCAGCTCGAAGCGGTGGGGGAGCATCTCGACCTCGAAACGAGCCCTGCGTCGCTTAACAACAAAGCGCAATGGTTCTGTGACAAGCTCCAACGACTAAATGTGTTGGAAGATAAACTTCGCAAGCACGTTGTTGCATTAAAGCCTTTCGACGTAATCGTGTCTGGCTAAAATCTACAGTTAATAAAACAGCCCGCATTAGCGGGCTGTTTTGTTTAAACCTCTTCAAACAAACGCAGAGAGCAGTGAATTTAGATAGCGCCTACCTTTAGGTGTAACCTGCCAATGACGCGTTGTTTCGGTCAGCAGGCCTTGCGTAATGGCCTTATCTAACTCCTGTCGCTCAGACGCAGACAATACCTGGCCGGTAAAATCAGTAAAATCCTGTTTTGGGCAAGGTTCAACTAAGCGAAACCGGTTCATAAAGAACTCGAAAGCGAGATCGTCTTTT
>Ga0208204_100275_pt1 | contig 15777 bp, 11 predicted proteins | sample DeeseametaMP2252_FD_184173 | JGI IMG/M metagenome (GOLD analysis project Ga0208204, IMG submission 184173) | Marine microbial communities from the Deep Pacific Ocean - MP2252 (SPAdes) | ecosystem: Environmental > Aquatic > Marine > Oceanic | place: West of El Salvador, Pacific Ocean | collected...
CCTTTCACGGCGGTAACAGGGGTTCGAATCCCCTAGGGGACGCCATTTATATCGCGTCACAGTCGATTAACACTGTGAAATAGGCCGGAGTGGTTGGTTGTGGTTCGCGTCAGCGAGTTAGAGTTAAACATCTCCAGGACTTGAAAATCAGTAAGAAGAATAAGGTCGCTCATCTCGCGGGCTCGATTCGCCTTACTGAAAATCTCGGAAGCTTGCTTCCGAAAGAAGATTTTCAGTCCCCTTCGTCTAGAGGCCTAGGACACCGCCCTTTCACGGCGGTAACAGGGGTTCGAATCCCCTAGGGGACGCCATATAAGAAAGACCAGCATCTGCTGGTCTTTTTTTTTGATCAAAAATACCCATCAACCAATAGTCATCCGGTAGTCGCCACCTTCACAAATTGTTACTTTTTCACTTAGTATCAAAACCATAACCTTGATAGTCTGATAATTGATTAATAAAAGGAATTATCACGATGCAAGGAAAGCCTTTCATAAAGCGACTATCTAACATAGCTCTTTGCCTGGGCATGTTGTCTTTTTCGGCTATTACCCAAGCCGATACCCTCATTTCCGATGATGCGCTGGACGCCTGGTTCAAAGACGGCAAATACGAACAAATTATCGATACCCTTGAAGGAGAAGAGGCGAAGTCGCCTGAACGTTTTTCGACATATATCTCTGCCCTCATGCGCACCGATCTTGATGATGCAGAGGAAGCGGCTGAAGATTTTATCAACGCTTATCCTAATGAGTACCGTGTTTATCTAATGCACGCCAGTGTGATGGGGGCGCAGGCCGGAGAGAGTGTTTTTTCTGCATTGGGCTATGCCAAAAAAGCCCGGAAGAGCCTGGAAAAAGCTATCGAAGTCGCGCCTGATGAAATTCAGACCTATCAGGCGTTATTTCAGTTTCACTTGTTTGTCCCATCCATTGCTGGCGGAGACATGGATACAGCAAAAAACCTAGTAGAAAAAATTGCTGCGATTAACCAAAACGAGGGGCAGTTTGCTGAGGCGAAATACCTCATCGCGGATGATCAAAAAGCGCAGGGCATTGCAATCTTGCAATCGCTAGCTGCAGCATCTGAAACCCAGGTTGAAGCCAGATTTATTTTGGGTGACCACTACATAAGTGATGAAGCTTACTCCCAAGCTGTAGAAGTACTGTCTCCATTGATGGATCTCGAACTTGAAGTGGTGTCCGAACAAGATGAACTGGCTTGGGAAACATATAGCGAAAATCGATATGATCAACTCTATGGTTTTTACCGGCTCGGACAAGCTGCGGTGCAGTCAGGTGAATATACAGAACTTGGCATTAAGGCGTTGGAAGCGTATTTAACACAGTTGCACGACACTACAATTGATACCGGTGGTCTGCCAACATTGAATTGGGCAAACCTACGTCTTGCTGAGTTGTATTTGAATGCAGAAGATAAAGCCCAAGCGAGACTAACTTTACAGCGCATCGAGGGTGAAGAAGATGAGCGGTTTGGGAAGTTGCTCAAAGGCTTAAAGAAAAAAGTTTAATTGTCATTTCAGGCTGACAGCTCGCAACGATGAACCCACCCGGATATGCATATCTGGGTTACATAACGTGATAAAGTGCATGTTCATCTGAGTCGTGATTCAGGCGGTATTCTCGGCCATGATATCGTGATTGTCAGAATACATTCTTTAAAGAAACAAAGGTTGGATATGCAAGATTACCCTATTGGAACCCCCGGCACTCCTTGGTCAGAGGCTGAAAAAAAGCAGTGGCTTAATGCGCAAACTGTAAAACGCAGCTATAAGGAAGAAGTTATCGACAGGTTGCCCGCGTTGCCGGACAACTACGAGTTTAGCCAATACGGTGCATTACCGTACGATGAATCCCGTTATCCACTTTTTGTTATAAAACCTAAATCCTTTGTCACTTCGTTACCCACCGTGCTTGTAACGGGCGGTGTTCACGGATATGAAACCAGCGGCGTGCAAGGTGCACTTAAATTTGTCTCACAACACTTAGCCGCGTGGCAACACAAGTGCAATTTTGTTGTGGCACCTTGTGTGAGTCCGTGGGGCTATGAAACGATTAATCGCTGGGACCCGCTAGCCATCGACCCCAATCGTAGTTTCCGTGAGAATTCACCGGCACCGGAATCAGCCATGTTGAAAGCCATGGTAGACGCCATTGAAGAACCTATTCATATGCATATTGATTTGCATGAAACTACAGACACAGATAATTCAGAATTTCGTCCTGCACTCGGTGCAAGAGACGGTATTACCCAGGATGTTTGGGACATTCCCGATGGTTTTTATCTCGTGGCCGACAGCGGTAAAGTCGAACTGGATTTCCACAAAGCCATCATCGAAAAAGTTCGTGCTGTAACACACATCGCGCCAGCGGATGAAAATGACAAAATCATCGGGGCTGATGTCCTTTCCGATGGTGTTATCAGCTACGACAAGAAATCACTGTTTCTGTGTGGTGGTCTGACAGATGCGCCCTATGTCACGACAACCGAAGTGTATCCAGATAGTCCGTCAGCGTCTGACGAAATCTGCAATGATGCTCAAGTGGCAGCGATTATTGGTGGCCTGGAATATATTCTGGCGTAGTAAAAGCTGCGTTAGATCATAAATTATCGACGTTTGAACTTCTGGACGTTTGAAAGTATAGACGTCTAAATGTATAGTGTGCTTCCTGATTTAGCGAGGCACACTATGTATACCTTCACCGCTCTGATTTACGATGGCAATCGTCAGCGTATCGTTTCTCACCATTGCGATACTAAAAGTGAATTTGAACAATATCTTACCAATGAATTTGGCTGTTACGTGTGCCTGTGGATTGCGCAGGACGTTAAAAATATCGCCAGCTGAGTCTTAAACATCTCTTTTAGCCCTCGTTAAATTCTCCATGGCCCGGATGACCCGCTGGCGGTTCTCTGCTACACTTCGCGGCCAATTTTTGTCCTCCGACAATATCCACTAACTAATGCGATCGTTAAACCTATGAGAATCTTACTTGCTCCCATGGAAGGGGTTGTTGACCATCTGATGCGAGACATGCTGACCCGCGTGGGCGGTTTTGATTTGTGTGTAACTGAATTCGTACGTGTCGTAGAACAAAAACTACCAGCCAAAACATTCTATAAACTTTGTCCTGAGTTGCACCATGGCAGTGTGACACCCTCCGGTGTGCCGGTTCGGGTGCAATTATTAGGTCAGCATCCTCAATGGTTAGCCGAAAATGCACAAACCGCAGTGGAGCTGGGCTCCCCCGGTGTTGATCTTAACTTTGGCTGTCCTGCAAAAACGGTGAACAAAAGTAAGGGCGGGGCGGTACTGCTAAAAGAAACCGAAACCCTGTATCAAATCGTGAAAACGGTACGCGAGGCCGTGCCGGCGGATCAACCGGTAACAGCGAAAATCCGATTGGGTTTTGAAGACAAATCTCTGGCTATCGATAACGCCATAGCGATAACGGAAGCGGGTGCCGACCAACTCGTGGTGCATGCGCGCACCAAAACGGAAGGTTATAAACCGCCGGCATATTGGGATTGGATAGCCCGTATTCGCCAGCACACAAACATTCCTCTGGTCGCCAATGGCGAAATATGGAACGCCGATGATGCCCGGAAATGTCAGGCCCAGTCTGGCTGCGTCGATTTAATGCTCGGACGGGGCGCACTGGCCATGCCTAATCTCGCCCGTACTATTCGTGGTGAACAGGACATCATGGACTGGAGCGAAGTTGCAGATTTGTTGATTCATTACTCAGGGTATGAAATTTACGGCGACAAAGGCCGATATTATCCAAATCGAATAAAGCAGTGGTGTGGCTACCTGAAGCGTCAATATCCACAGGCTGAAGTGCTGTTTAATGATATACGCAAACTGCAGAAAGCAGATGAAATCGTTGAAGTCTTACGCCGCCAGTCGTCGCAAACTCCAGTCTTCGCAGGCTAACGTCGCTTAATCGCAGCAAAACTTGCGTGAAGATCCGTAATTGTCTAGGTTGGGATCGGGGAGAGCTATTAAACATAGCTGAAAGTCTCATACCGAAAATCTGAACAATAATAACGGAACAAATTATGAAACACACATCATCGAAGCTGGCCATTGCGCTGGCTTGCCTGTGTTCGACTGTCTCAATGCAACCGATAGCGCAAGCTGAAGAGCAGACTGAACAGGCGCCACACGTTTCAATTAACACCGACCCGTATCCAAGCACCTACACACCCATTTCGGGCAAACCGACAGTTATCACCAACGTTACCATTCTTGATGGTGTTGGCAGTCGTATTGAAAACGGAATGGTTTACTTCGCCGATGGCAAAATTGTGGCTGTGGGGGAAACCGTAGATTATCCAAATGATGCCGTGGTCATCGACGGTAAAGGAAAATGGGTAACGCCAGGCATTATCGATAATCACAGTCATTTAGGGGTGTATCCAACACCCTCCGTAGGCTCAACGTCAGACGGTAATGAAATGACGTCGCCGGTTACGCCTGGCGTGTGGGCGGAGCACTCTGTGTGGCCACAAGATCCCGGCTTTGGCAGGGCACTGGCAGGTGGTGTGACATCACTACAAATTCTGCCCGGTTCAGCAAATTTGTTTGGTGGACGCTCCGTGGTACTTAAAAACGTGCCCAGCCGCACCATGCAAGACATGAAATTTCCTGATGCACCTTACGGCATGAAAATGGCCTGTGGGGAAAATCCGAAGCGGGTTTACGGAAAGAAGGGCGGTCCAATGACCCGCATGGGTAACGTGAAAGGTTATCGCCAAGCCTGGTCCGATGCGCAAAATTATATGCGCGAATGGGAAAAGTACGAGGCCGATTACGAAGCAGGGAAAAACCCAAAAGCACCGAAACGAAATCTCGATTTGGAAACCATGGCCGGTGTGCTCAGCGGCGATATACGGGTGCACATGCATTGTTATCGCGCTGATGAAATGACGGTGATGATGGACATGATGAAAGAGTTTGACTATCAAATTGCCGCATTCCACCACGCAGTGGAAGGATACAAAATAGCAGACAAGCTCGCTGAAAATAACGTGTGTGCCTCAATGTGGGCAGACTGGTGGGGCTTTAAACTGGAAGCCTACGACGGCATTCGCGAGAATATTCCGGTAGTCCATGCCGCCAACGCCTGCGCAATTGTGCATTCAGATGACGAATTGGGTATTCAGCGCTTGAATCAGGAAGCGGCCAAAGCCTGGTCAGACGGCAAGCGTGCTAGTATCGACATTAGCATGGAAGAGGCGTGGCAATGGCTGAGCGCTAATCCTGCTAAGTCATTGGGCATTTTTGATAAAACCGGTTCGATTGAAGCGGGTAAAAATGCTGACTTGGTATTATGGACGGGGAATCCGTTCTCCACTTACACCAAAGCAGAACAAGTTTTTGTGGATGGCGGAAAAGCCTATGAGCTAGGTAATCCGGAAAGCTGGCCACTCAGTGATTTTGAAGTCGGCCAGGTCGGCGAAGGAGATGTAAAATGAAACGCTTATTATCTCTGGCTATTGCCACAGCACTCAGTTCTACCGTAATGAGTACCAGCGTACTGGCAGAAAATATCGCTATTGTGGGCGGTAAAGTGATTACCCAAACAAAGCAAGGCACGCTGGAAAGCGGTACGGTGCTTATCAAAGACGGCGCAATTGAGAAAGTCTCTTCCGGCACCGATGTTCCTTCTGGCTATACCAAGGTCGACGCCAGCGGTAAGGTGGTTACCCCTGGTTTTGTGGGCGCGCTCACCTCGCTTGGTTTGGTAGAAGTGGCGTCCTGGGCGGGTGAAGTGGATTCATCGGCGAGCAGTACAAAGGTGAGTACCACGGGCGCGGCGTTAGACGTGACTTACGCTATTAATCCGGATTCCACGCTGATTGATGTTTCCCGTATTGAAGGCGTAACCTCAGCGGCAACCACCATCGCGAATACCGATCTCATGTTCCATGGGCAAGGCGCGGTGATTGGACTGGATGATGATGCTGACATTCTTAAAGACAAAGCCTTTATGGTGGTCAATATGGATGGCGCGTCTGCAGACAGTCATGGTGGTTCCCGAGCGGTATTATGGGTAACGCTGGAAGCACTGATTGATGAAGTGGCAAGCACCAAGAAAATACCGTCGCTGACATCGGGCTGGGATGGCATGAATGCCCGAGCGGACATTAAAGCGCTGAAGGGTGTTTTAAAAGGAGATATTCCTCTGTTTATTGAAGCAGACCGGGCCGCAGATATACGTCAAGTCTTAGCCTTCAAGAAACGTCACCCGGATATCCGCATCGTATTGTTACATGGCGTTGAGGCATGGCGTGTGGCTGACCAACTGGCCAAAGCGAACATTCCCGTTATTCTCGACCCGCAACTTAACTTGCCGGGCAACTTCGAGCAGCTTGGTGCAACCCTGCACAATGCTGAGCGACTTGAAAAAGCCGGTGTGAAAGTGGCCATTGGCATGGAAACGCACAATATTCGTCTGGCGGCGCAACATGCTGGTAATGCTGTTGCTAATGGCTTGTCTTATGAAGGCGGCATTGCCAGCTTGACCTCAGTGCCAGCAATGATTCTGGGCGTTGACGATCAGGTGGGGTCTTTAGCGCCGGGTAAACGGGCTGACGTTGTGATTTGGAGTGGTGATCCCCTTGAAGTCACCGAAGCTGCAGAGCAAGTTTATATTGAAGGAGAGGCCATTGAGATGTCGTCCCGTCAAACCAAACTGCGCGACCGCTATATGGCGTTAAAAGACGTATCTGCGGGCAAAACGTCCCATTATGTGAAGCCTCAGTAGCCACTCTGTATCGCGTTTTAACAGCGTAATTCGCAATGAAACGGGACCATGCTGGTCCCGTTTTTATGCCTAAAAATACTTCACACAGAGAATGCAAAAATGCAAAAAATGGCAGATATCTAAATTGTTTCTATACTTTGTAAACCACATCTTCAGACATGGAAAGCAATGCTCGCGAAACGATTTGGAAACGATGGAAAAGCCACTTTACCGATCAATAGCCAACAGAGGAATGCCGTTCAGGCCTTCTTGAAGGAAGTCGACGAGGTGCAAAAAGCTGGCTCACAATATTTGCCCGTGTCTGAATTTTTACAGCAGTTGGAAGTTAATCGTGCATCATGGAATGAAAGTTTAAAGCAAACCAAAAGGCAGGCTAAATTAGACATCATTGCCAAAGTGAATGATGTATTAAGCGCGTATCCTGAAAACAGTGTGTGCTTATATGGTACCGGTTCTCACACGGCACATTTACTGTCAAATATTGAAAGGATTGAGGTGATTCGTTCGGTGTTGACAGGTAACGACGAGGAAGTGGGGAAACACCTCGCCGGAAAAGTGACAGAGCAGCTATCAGCACCTTACCCTAAGGCAATAATCATATCTTCAGATACTTATGAAGAGTCTATTTATCGAAGGATCTCGCACCTCAAAAATGAAGGATCTCGCACCTCAAAAATAGTGGTGTAGACATCATTACCTTGTACAGATAAGGCGCACCTAATAGCGCTATCACCCATGTTACTGGGTGATAAGCGGGGTTAAGGCATCACGCATGAATTGCGCAATCATGGGTTGCGCTTTTGCATTGGGATGAATGCCGTCGTTTTGCATCAGCGATTTGTCTAGCGCCACATCTTGAAGGAAAAACGGGATTAAAGTTATTTCATTTTCTTCGGCGACTTTGTCGAATGCATCACCGAACATCTTGGTGTAACGGCTACCGTAATTGGTGGGAATTTGCATGTCCTGAATGAATACCGTAGCGCCGCTGTCTTTAGCCAGTTTTACCATTTCGCTTAAGTTAGCACGGGTTTTGTTTACCGGGTGCCCCTGTAATCCGTCATTTCCACCAAGTTCGATAAGTACATGAGAAGGCTCATGTTGTTCCAATAAACGTGGCAATCTGGCAAGGCCACCATCTGTGGTTTCTCCGCTTATCGCAGCATTTACTACATCAATCTGAAGCTGTTCGTCGTTCCAGATATTTTGTAACAAACTTACCCAACCCTGCTGTTGCTTTAACCCGTATCCAGCGCTTAGGCTGTCACCTAAGACTAACAGCTTGAATTGTTGGGGCGTTTGCGACGATTGCGTCGCAGCATACAGATGATCTGAATATACGCACAGCTGTAAGAAAACTAAGGCCAGCGCAAGCCTGTATTGGCGAAATCGTTGTAACGAAAACACGACAGTGACTACTCCTATGATAAGCACCCGAAAAATTACCAAAACAGTCTCTACGAGTGAAGGTGAACTTCAGATCCTTCAACCAATTTCATTTGAAGTCAAGGCAGGTGAGTCTATTGCCATTGTCGGCGCGTCTGGCTCCGGTAAATCTACCTTGCTCAGTTTACTGGCCGGATTGGATGAAGTGAGTAGCGGCGAAATATTGTTAGATGATGAGCCGCTACACAGAATGAACGAAGAAGCCCGTGCACGTTTGCGGGGTGAGAAAGTTGGTTTTATTTTCCAAAGCTTTATGTTGGTGCAAAGTTTAACCGCATTGGAAAATGTCATGTTACCGGCGGAAATTTCCGGTCTCGACAATGCAAAGGGTCGGGCAACGGAAATACTGGAATTAGTTGGGCTATCTCATCGGGCGCATCATTATCCTAACCAGTTGTCTGGTGGTGAACAGCAGCGAGTGGCCATTGCCCGAGCGTTTATCGGTCAACCTAAGATCCTCTTCGCTGATGAACCCACCGGCAACCTGGATGCGGCGAACAGTGAAAAAATCGAACAGCTGTTATTTGATATGAACCGCGATATTGGCACTACGCTGGTGCTGGTGACCCACGACAACGAATTGGCGAAACGCTGCAGCCGTCAACTGACCATGCAGGCTGGGGTGCTTACAGAAACCACTGCGCCGGTTACTGCTGTTGAGGAAGCGTGATATGGGAATAGGGTTTAATCTTGCTTGGCGACTCTTTCGCCATGAAGCCCGAAGGGGCGAACTCACCATTATTTTATTGGCCATTGTTTTGTCGGTGGCCTCCGTGTTGTCGTTGTCACTGTTCAGCGAACGACTACAAGGGGCGCTCACCGAACGTTCTGCAAGCTTCCTGGCTGCTGATAGCCAGTTTCGCTCATCACAGCCCATCGATGATAGCTGGGTAGCAGAAGCCAGCGAATTCGATCTGAAAACAGCAAGACAAGTCGCAACCCGCTCCATGGCATTCGGCGAAGAAAATATGTCGCTGGTTGACTTACGGGCGGTGAATGAAAATTACCCGCTAAAAGGCGAAGTGCTCATAGCCGATACGCCTTTTGGACAAACCAAAGCCGCTTCGGACTTGCCGTCTCCGGGAGAGGCATGGATTGATTCTCGCCTATTTCAATTGTTAGATGTGAAGTTAGGCGGCACAATTTATGTTGGTGATGCGGCGTTCACCGTTACCCGTGTGCTCGGTGAAATCCCCGACGCCGGGTTCAGTATTTTTTCCACCGATCCCATTGTACTTATTCGCGATGCAGACTTAGCTGCGGCGAATATAACAGGGCCGGGAAGCCGGGTTAATTACACCGCCTACTTTACCGGCGATCAAGACTCCCTGAAAGGTTACTACCGTTGGTTGCGACCGAATATCGATAAAGAAATTCATCGTTGGCGTTCGGTGTCAGAAGATCAGTCTCCAGTAGGCCGTTCGGTTGCCCGTGCTGAACGCTATTTTCTGCTGGCCAGTCTACTTGCCATCATACTCGCTGCTGTCTCGATAGCCGTAGCTGCGCAGCGATTTAGTCAGCGTCACTTCGACCCGGTTGCCATCATGAAAACCTTGGGTGCGAGTAAGGCGATGATTCGTCGGGTGTATACCATTCAAATTTGTTTAATTACCACCGCTGGTATTGTCATTGGTGTCATCGCCGGTGTGGCTATTCAGCAGGTGGTGGTCACCGCATTGGCTGATCAGGTGGATGTGTCCTTAAATGTATGGCACTGGCGGCCGGTTCTCATCGCTATTTTTACCGGTGTAATCTGTGCATTGTTATTTTCACTCTATCCACTTCTGCGGCTTTTCTCTGTGCCACCACTTCGAGTACTTCGTCGCGATATAGATGCCACCATGAGCTCCCGTACTCTGCAATTTCTGGCAGCCGGTGGTGCAATATTTTTGCTGATGTGGACATACAGCCGCGACATCAAACTAAGCGCTATTTTATTTGTTTCGGGTATTGCACTGGTAGCCGGACTCCTGTTGGTCACCATGGGATTAATACGTGTAGGGCGTAAACTCGGTACCGGGAAAATGGGGCCGTGGCAGCTCGCATGGGCGCGCATTCGTCGCCGCTCTATGGACAACAGTGTGCAGTTGATTAGTTTCTCAGTCACCTTGCTGCTGCTACTGGTGGTATTGGTGATGCGAAATGACATGGTGGCGCAATGGCGGGCTCAGCTGCCAGAAGGCACGCCGAACTACTTCCTGATAAACATTACCCAATCAGAAAAGCCGGAAATAGAGCAGCATTTTGCAAATGCTAATGTGGAAATGTCTGATTTCTATCCGGTGGTTCGCGGTCGGTTTGTTGCGGTGAATGATGAGCGGGTAAACACCAGCATGTCGAAAGAGGACGAGGAAGGTCCCCGGGAAGGTCGTGACGGTTTGGGCCGGGAAGCGAACCTAACCTGGAGCAATACCCTGCAATTCGGTAACGAAATTACGGCCGGTAACTGGCAGGGGGACGATACTTCAGAGCCAGAAGATGGTATTTATCCGGTGTCGGTTGAAGAACAATCTGCCGAACGAATGGATATAAATTTAGGTGACGTACTTACCTTTAATATTGGTAGTGAAGACGTAAAAGTTCGCGTTACCAGTATGCGTAAAGTAGATTGGCAGACCATGCAGCCGAATTTTTTCTTTGTACTGTCTCCTGCTGCCATGCAGTCGTTCTCGCCCACATATATCACCAGTTTTTACCTGGATACTGAACGCAAGCCCGAGCTAACAGAGCTGTTAAAGCCTTTCCCATCAGCCACGTTATTCGATGTTGATGCGCGAATAAATCAACTCAGAGAGATTGTTGATCAGGTCTCGTTGGCCGTGGAATTCATTCTGATACTTGTACTGGCTGCGGGGGCGTTGGTGCTCATCGCTCAAGTGCAGGCGTCGATGGACGAGCGTCAACAGGAACTGGCAATTTTGCGTACCTTGGGTGCGAAGGGAAGCCTGATACGGTTGAGCGTAGTGTACGAATTTATCATTATTGGTGTGGTAGCCGGTTTCATGGCGGCACTGACCAACGAGTTAAGTCTTTATATGCTGCAAACGAGCATTTTCCAAATGGAAGCCGTGCTTCACCCTGAATATTGGATTATTGCCCCTATTGTCGGCGCTGCTGTTGTTGGGTTGCTTGGTGCAATCGGCTGCTGGCGTTTGTTGTCATTAAATACCACCGCGTTGCTTCGCAAGATGGTGTAACAGTGCAACCATCTTGGCTTTATCACAGCGTTTAGCCAACGTAAATTACAGCCGGTTCAGAGAAGGGGCTTACTTCTCTGAACCGGCTATTTTTCTGGTTTTTTCCATCACCTTCTAATTGTGCGCCAGCTTGAGCATGGGCTGGGTACATTCAACTTTTCTTAATAGTATTATTTATTTCGTTACAAAATTTACAACATCTCTTTACGTTGCCTGTGATACCTTACGCAATATTACTGCCGGTCGTTCTGGCAACCCGTTTTCCGGTAAGAAAATAATTGCTTCGCAGTAACCAAAATCATTACGTTCAACAAGCTAAAAATGACACCCAGCCTGACAAAGGACTTCATCTAACAATGAATAAATCATCTGTTTTCGCACTTCTGTTTATTCTTCTTATTAGTGCATGGATGGTCTCTGGCCTTTTTACATCAGAGCCCGAAGAACAAAATCAGACGCAAAAAGCGACCCAACCATTTTCTGTGGAAGTCACCGTGTCTGAAGCCCAAGTAACGCCGGTTTCCCTGGTGGTTCAGGGGCAAACCGTGCCGGAACGCTTACTGGAAATTAAAGCACAGACGGCAGGGCGAATTGAGCTAATTTCGGTAACTGAAGGCGACACTGTACAAAAAGGGGATACCTTGCTGACCATTGATATGGAAGACAGGCTTATTCAACTTGAGCAACAGGAAGCGTTATACGAAGCCCGTAAGAAAACCTACAAGCGTTTGTCGCAACTTGCTGATAAGCAATATCAAAGTGAATCAGAGCTCGATACCGCTTTGGCCAATGTAAAAGCGTCTGAAGCCGCCATTGCGACCATTCGATCTGACATTGGATTTGTGCAACCTTCGGCCCCTTTTGATGGCGAAATTCAAAAAGTGACAGCAGAAAGCGGCGATGTCGTCAGCGTGGGCGACCCCATGTTGGAACTGGTGGATAACTCGGTACTGGTAGTTGAGGTGCAAATTGCGCAGCAGCGGGTAAATGAAGTCAAAAAAGGGCTGCAGGCAGATATTCAACTCGCCACCGGTGAGCAGGTCACTGGCAAGGTTCGTTTTATTGCTTCTTATGCCAGCAGCGAATCGCGTACTTACCTTGCTGAAATTGGCATTCCGAATCCCGATGGCAAACTGAAGTCTGGTTCCAGCGCCACGGTTACCCTGCACGTGAATGAAGTGAAAGCCCATTACGTATCGCCGGCGACTTTCACCCTGGATGCCGATGGGCGAATTGGGGTTAAATCAGTTGGTAGTGACAATAAAGTGGAATTTCATCAGGTATCACTGCTGCAATCTGACAATGAAGGTGCCTGGGTAACTGGCTTGCCTGATACCGTACGACTTATTACCACGGGGCAGGGGTTTGTGGATGCCGGCAATGTGGTGACGCCTGTTGAGAAGGCGGCCAGATAATGAATGCGATTATCGATGCGGCATTTGCCCGCACCCGTACCGTAGCGCTGGTATTCTTTGTGCTCACCATTGCCGGTGCCAGCGCTTATTTTGCTATTCCGAAAGAGTCTGAGCCAGACATCACGATCCCGTTTATCTATGTCTCAGTGGTGTACGACGGTATTGCACCGGAAGACAGTGAACGCTTGCTGGTGAGGCCGCTGGAGAAAGAGCTTCAATCCATTGAAGGCTTAAAGGAAATGAAAGGGACGGCCATTCAAGGCTTTGCCTCGGTGGTGATGGAATTTGAAGCCGGCTTTGATGCCGATCAGGCATTACTTGATGTCAGGGAAAAAGTCGATCTGGCCAAAGCCGAGTTGCCTCCTGGTAGTGAGGAGCCAAGAGTTACTGAAGTGAACCTGTCACTTTTCCCGGTTCTGACAGTCATGTTATCGGGTGATATTCCAGAACGTACGCTGGTGAATATTGCCCGCCGTCTACAGGATGAAATTGAAGCGCTTTCCGGGGTATTGGAAGTGGACATTGCCGGTGATCGGGAAGAATTACTTGAAGTCATTATCGACCCGGTTGCGCTGGAAACGTATAACCTGTCTTTTCCCGATGTGCTGAATTTTGTCAGTCAGAATAACCAGCTGGTGGCTGCCGGGGCCATTGATGCTAATGCTGGCCGCATGGTGTTTAAAGTGCCGGGCGTTATTGAGACTATGCAGGATTTGGCTACCTTGCCGGTGAAAAAAGTGGGAAATACAATCGTCACCTTTGATGATGTCGCCACCATCCGCCGTACTTTTAAAGATCCCACCAGTTTCGCCCGTCTTCGAGGCGAAAAAGCCATCGCCCTTGAAGTATCAAAACGAAGTGGCGCGAATATTATCGAAACCATTGCAGACGTGCGCAACCTGGTGGAACTGGCAAGAACCCAATGGCCCGAGACCATCAAAGTAGACTATCTGCAGGACAAATCCGGCGAAATTAAAAGCATGCTGGGGGATTTGGAAAACAATGTTCTGACTGCCATTATTCTGGTGATGATAGTGATTGTGTTTGCCCTTGGTATACGCCCAAGCATACTGGTTGGCATGGCTATTCCCGGTTCATTTTTAGCGGCCATGACAGTGATATTCTTCTTCGGCATGACCATGAATATGATTGTGCTGTTCAGCCTGATTCTGGTGGTGGGGATGCTGGTTGACGGCGCCATTGTTACCATTGAATTGGCAGACCGGAAAATTGCTGAAGGTGAGCCACCGAAAACCGCTTTCGCCACCGCCTCCAAACGTATGGCTTGGCCTATCATCGCTTCAACCATCACCACGCTGACGGTATTCTTCCCGCTACTGGTGTGGCCTGGATTGGTGGGGGAGTTTATGAGCTTCCTGCCGCTGACCGTCATCATTACCTTAACCGCCTCGTTGTTTATGGCGCTGATATTTATTCCCGTATTGGGCGGTGTGATTACCCGTAAAGTCAGCGTTGATACCCAGTCTGATACGGTGAAATTTATCCGCATGGCGGAGAAGGGCAACCTGGATGATATTCAAGGCTGGCTGGGCCGTTATCTGCGATTCTTAAAGAACATCGTAAATCATCCCGGCAAGTCCACCCTGGCAGCATTGGGTATTATGTTCATGACCTTCGTGCTTTACGGTTTCTTTGGTCGTGGCGTGTTGTTCTTCCCAGACATTGAGCCCGAATATCTGCAAATTCAAGTGCAGGCCCGAGGTGATTTATCTATTTATGAGCGCGACAAACTGGTGAAGAAAGTCGAGACGTTTTTGTTGCAGCAGGACAATCTCGATTCAGTTTACGCCCGCACCATTGGCGGCGGTGGTGGCAACGAGTCGGAGATGCCGGAAGATGTTATCGGCGTTATCCAGCTTGAATTAAGCGACTGGGAAACCCGGCCGCCGGCGTCAGAAATCATGGCTGATATCCGTGAATATGTTGAAACCATTCCCGGCATCAAAGTGCAGGTGCGGTTACCCGACATGGGGCCATCTTCCGGTAAACCGGTGGAGATTGTCCTCAGTGGGATCAGTAACGACAGTCTCATTGAAGGCACAGAAAATATTCTTGCTTTAATGGAAGAAACGGGCGGTTTTGTTGATGTTGAAGACTCCCGGCCTCTGCCCAGTGTGGAGTGGCGTTTAAATGTCGACAGAGAGCTGGCGGCGCAGTACAACGTTGATGTCACCCTGTTGGGGAATGTGGTGAAGTTAATCACAAATGGCGCCATGCTGGCGGAATACCGTCCGGATGATGCCGAGGAAGAAGTCGAAATTCGTCTTCGCTTCCCGGAAACCTTCCGTAATATTGAACAGCTTTATCAACTTCGTATTCCGTCTGCCAACGGCTCTGTGCCCATTGGGAATTTTGTGACCATTGAGCCTGCCCCCAAAACCGGGCGGATAAACCGTCTTGATGGTGCTCGGACGTATACTATTAAAGCCGAAATTGCGGAAGGTGAGTTACTGGATCAAAAGCTGAAGCAAATGCGTGAAAAGCTTATCGAATCGCCGTTACCTGCTGACGTTATGCTGTCGTTTAAGGGCGAGGATGAAGATACCCAGGAGTCAATGACATTCCTGAGTAATGCCTTTATTGGCTCGATTTTCCTGATGCTGATCATTCTGGTGACCCAGTTCAACAGCTTCTATCAGGCCTTTGTGGTCTTGAGCGCAATTATCTTTTCAACAGCAGGCGTGTTAATTGGCCTAATGGTCACGTCGCAACCCTTCGTGGTGGTTATGAGTGGTATCGGCACCATTGCCCTTGCAGGCATAGTGGTAAACAATAATATTGTTTTAATCGATACCTATAACGCGCTCAAAAGTGAGGGGATGGACGCCAAGGAAGCCATTTTACGCACGGCAGCGCAGCGTGCCAGACCGGTACTGCTCACGTCTGTCACCACCATTCTGGGTT
>Ga0208204_100278_pt1 | contig 15626 bp, 14 predicted proteins | sample DeeseametaMP2252_FD_184173 | JGI IMG/M metagenome (GOLD analysis project Ga0208204, IMG submission 184173) | Marine microbial communities from the Deep Pacific Ocean - MP2252 (SPAdes) | ecosystem: Environmental > Aquatic > Marine > Oceanic | place: West of El Salvador, Pacific Ocean | collected...
GGCAATCAGCAAGCCTTCTGCCCAGACATCGAGCAAAGATTTGGGATTCACCAGCAATCCCAGCATGACAAACATGCCTATTTGACTCATCCACGCTAGACCATCGTGAAACATGAAGGTGGCGCGTTTGAGTACAAACCGACTGTTGCCAATAAAAACACCGGCAATAAAAGTTGCGAGGAAGCCGCTGCCGCCAAGACTTGCCGATACCCCGAACGTAAGGAAACCGCATACTGCAACCAGCACTGGATACAACCCAGGCGCCCCCAGCGTAATACGGTTAATCAGCTTCACTGCAAGCCAGCCAATGCTTAAACCCACCAGCGTACCAATGCCCATTTGCATAGCAAATAGCATGGCTAAATCCCAGCCCGGCTCCATTTGGTGCGTAAGAAGTTCAAGAATGCCCACGGTAAGGAAGATTGCCATGGGATCGTTGGAAGCACTTTCAATTTCCAGGGTGGCTTTTAAGCGCGGGCTCAGATACACACCGGCATTACGCAAAATGGAAAATACCGCCGCCGCATCAGTTGAACCGACAATGGCGCCTATCAAAAAGCCCACCATGGGAGGCACACCGAGAATATAGGCGGCAGCAAAGCCGGTTACCCCGGCGGTAATTGCCACACCTAAGGTAGCCAGTATGGATGCGGGCTTCCACACTAGCTTAATGGAAGAAAATGAGGTTTGCAGGCCACCATCAAACAGGATCATCGCCAGTGCCAGCGTTCCTAATGCATGGGCTACACCGGCATTATCGAAGGATAAGCCAAGGCCGTCTTCGCCGGCGAACATTCCCACCAGCAGGAATACCACCAGTAAAGGTAATCCGAGTCGGGGTGACAATTTACTCGACAGTATGCCGACAAAGAGTAATACCGATGCGATAAGGATTTGATAATCAATGGCAAACATACCGGTACTCCTTTAAACCTCAGCCATGTGTTTTGTGTTCCTACAGTAATAACAGACCCTGTTGGCAGGGTAATCGTTCACAATGCAGAGCCATAAAGGCTCTGCACTGTCAGTGTTAGGGAATGTGCGCTAGCGACTCCCTGATTTCTTCTGATGTTGGACGCAGTTGCGCCAGTCCTTTTGCCTCACGGCGTTTACCGAGGTAATAAAGAATAGGTGATGCAACAAATATAGAGGAACTGGTGCCAATAACGATGCCAAATAGCATGGGCAGCGCAAAACTCGCGACCGACGCCCCGCCAGCAATGCCCATCGGTAACAATGCCAGCAACGTGGTTAATGAGGTAAACACCGTACGGCTCAACGTTGCGGTGATACTGCTATTGAGCACCTCCTCAATGGGTTTATCCGGTGTCATACGGAATCCTTCGCGGATCCGGTCAAATACCACGACCTTATCGTTGATAGAATAACCAATCAGTGCCAATAAGGCTGCCACCGCAGTAAGATTGAACTCTAGCCCGGTGAGCGCAAAGAAACCAATGGTTTTGGTGAGGTCCAGCGCAATGGTGGCGGTGGCCGCTAAAGCAAAGTGACTTTCGAAGCGCAGCCATAAATAGGCCAGAATGCCACCACCCGCAATCAATACCGCTAAAATAGAGGCATCTGCAAAGCCGCCACTGACTTTTGAGCCCACCATATCAACACGAGGAAAGGTTGCATCTTCATCAAGGCTTTGCACGACCTGTTTTACTGCTGCTACCTGACCCGACTGCGCGACCTGATAGCTCGTATCGGGTTCAGATTGCTCGGTATTCACACCTTCCGCATTGGCCGTACTTTGACTGTCTGCAACGGGCACACGAATCAGGTAGTCCCCCTGATTACCAAACTCCTGTATAGACACGCCTTCGATACCATTGGCTTCAAAAGCGCTGCGCAGTTCATCAACCTGAACGTGCTGCGTACTTACCTCGACCAGTGTGCCACCAGTAAAATCAACACCATACTGTAAACCTGGCGTGAAAAAGGCCACCACTGAGGCCACCGACAAAAATGCAGAAACACATAGGCCGGTGACTCGTCCACGAAGAAAGTTTATCGGGGTTCCGGCTTTTCGCGTGAACCAACCATAGCCAGGGAACTGCAGTACCTGACGCTCTTTCCCGCGGGTGACAGCTGAAATTAGCATTCGGGTGACCGCGATAGCGGTAAACATACTCGTGAACAAACCAATGCCAATGGTAATGGCGAACCCTTTCACCGGGCCGCTACCGAACATAAACAGCAAACTCACAGCAATGAGTGTAGTTAGGCTGGAATCGAGAATCGTTGACCACGCTTTGTCGAAGCCAGCCCGGATAGCCGTGCCCGCGGGTTTACCACGCCGGGATTCTTCCTTTATACGCTCGTTAATCAGAATATTGGCATCTACCGCCATGCCCAACGTCAGAATTATCCCTGCGATACCGGGCAACGTGAGTGTGGCACCAAACACACTGAGCACACCAAACAACATACCAATGTTAATTGCCAGGCTGGTACAGGCAATTACGCCCCAACGGCCGTACAGTACCATCATCAGTGCCAACACCATGGCGGCACCAATAAGGCCGGTGGTTAATCCCATTTCAATAGCATCACTGCCTAAATCCGGCCCAACCGTACGCTCTTCAATGACATGCAGAGGCATAGGTAAGGCACCGGCACGCAGTAAAAGCGCCAGCTCTTTGGCTTCGTTAGCGGTGAAGTCGCCGCTTATTTCACCGCCACCTGCGCCAATAACCGCCCTAATCACCGGCGCTGTAATTACTTTGCCGTCGAGCACCACAGCCAAAGGCACACCGATATGCGACCGGGTCATGTCTGCAAACAAACTGCCGCCCACACTATCGAGTTTAAAATTCACAACAGGGTTGCCGGTGTTGGGGTCGAACGCTAGCTGGGCGTCACTAATGTGTTCGCCTTCCATCGCCACCCGCTTTTCCAATGTGTAGGTGGTGTTCCCTTGCATGTCGGGAACACGAATAACACCGGTTCGCTGACTGCCGTCGGTCACCCAGTGGAAGCGCATTTGCGCGGTGGTGCCAAGGAGATCTCGAATCGCTGAAGGGTCGGTCACACCCGGCATTTGAACTAATACACCGTCATCGCCCTGCCGGGAGATACTAGGGTCGACAAGCCCGGTTTCATCCAGTCGGCGGCGCACCACTTCCACACTACGCGCCATGGCATCGTTCACCAGCGCGGTTTTGTATTCATCGGTTAGCGCAACCGAAATCACATTGTCGTTGCGGTCTATCGCGAACTGAGGTTTACCCTCGGTGCTGTAGCGATAGGCCGTGAGAATATCCCACGCCTTCTGCACATTAGCATTCGCCATCAAGGTGAACTGAAGGTGATGGTTCGCCGCCGACTGCACCTGGTAGCGAATACCGGCATCACGAAACTGTTTAAACAGACTTTCACGCATATCGTCAAAGGCTTTATCGAAGAGTGGGGCCGTATCCGCTGTGAGCAAAAGATGGGAGCCACCCTGTAAATCCAACCCCAGCGATAGCTGATTCTGGGTATACCACTCTGGCAGTTTCTGCTGCGCAGAAGCAGGCAGCAGGTTAGGCAAGGCGCTGAATAGGCCAAGCAAAATTACGAGCACGTATATCACGCCCCGTACGGAGAATTTTTTCATGTTTATCCTTAGAAATTGTCAGCAAAATGGGCGTTTAGCCCGTGAAAGCGAAAGTTCTAAGGTAGAGGTGGTGCACGCAGTAAAGGGCGGAACCAGCGAATGAGCCCGGTTGGCCCAACACCTTCACCGGTTTTACTGAGAATGCCGCGGAGTACCCAGAGGCGAACCCTCGGAGTGAGTTCGTCGGGAACCAGTAAATGCTCGGGGGGGGAAACAGTATCGGACTGGCGGTGCGATAAAGGCAGCCTGAATGGCAGAACTTCTGGTCGGGTAGTAGCAGGCAGGTAGTGACCAGCAGTCAGTATACTGGAATCATCATTTAACTGATGACTGGATGCCTCGTTACTACCAATGGCGAGAAAGGTTAACGATAGCCAGAAATAAATAAACAATTTCGTATTTTTCATCACGCGGTTTGAATATTCATTCTGGTTGTTTATGTCGAAAAGCATAGATGGCGTCGAATAACGCAAAATCAATCCCATCAAGCTTATTATTGACAATTAAACTGGGAAATTTCTTGTACGATATTTCAGCAAAAGTTAATATAGGCACTGTCGGAACAGGAGTTTAATTCCGAAATACCCCCCTTAAGCGTCCTGCTATACATTAAAGGAATATATATCTATGAGTAAAATTTTAAAAAAGGCTGCATTTATTGCATTCGCGGCTTTTGCTACGTCTACGGCTGTTGTGGCAGATGATGACGGCTATCCTGGCAATTCCCCTAAAATTTGCAATAAAAACCAGAACCTTAACTCTGGCTGCACACTAGATTGTGCTGCTACACCAGGGCATTATGGCTGTAGCGATGCGTCGCCAAGCCATTAATATAGTCAAACTTTGACGTTTTTTTCCGCCAGTTGACTAACTGGCGGTTAATTATCTCAACCTAAACTCGTAATCATGATCGAGCATAAGGACTTACTCAGATTATGGCCGCCAGAATAGAGTCATTATTTCTTTTTTTATTCTTTTCAATCCTCTTTTTTTTACCTTTGCCCATAGGCAGCAATACGCAATGGGCCTGGTCGTTATTTCAGGTCGCTATTTTCTCTCTGTTAGGCGCATGCGTGTTAGTTTTCAATACCGTGTTTTTTAACCGGATTCGTACCCATAAGGGGCCAATATTACTGTTTGTCGTAATTTTTGTCCTGCTGCTTATTCAGCAGGTAAGTTTGCCCGTAGAAGTACTCAACATAATATCGCCAAAATCAGCAGATGCTTATATTCAAGCTGGGAGTTCTTACGGCAGCATTACTCTGGACAAGGCAGCAACACTGTCAGCCTTGCTTAAGTTGGCCAGTTTCATCAGTGTCTTTTTACTTGCACTTTTTCTCCTTAACACGCCTGAAAAAATTCAAACCACGTTGCTGTTTATGGTATGCGTTGGCGCAATTCAAGGCTTTTACGGCGCCTATGAGATTCTTTCCGGACAGGATAAAGCTTTGTTTATGGATTATGATATAAATCCACGCGCTAACGGCTCGTTTGTATATCACAATCACTTTGCGAATTTCATGCTGCTGTGTTTGAGTGCTGGACTTGGTTATTTTATTAATAGTCTGTCAAGACGCCGTCATCGTTCGACATCATCACAGCTTAAGGCAATTGTATTCTCTCTCGTGGAAACCAAAACAATGGTACGGGTTTTGCTGACAATTATGGTTATTGCTTTGGTTATGTCCAGGTCCAGAATGGGTAATACCGCATTTTTCTCCAGCTTAATGATTGTATCTCTTATTTATTTTTTCTTTGGAAAAAACATACCAAAGGGGTTTAAATACCTGGTTATCAGTATGCTGATAATCGATACCTTCATAGTCAGTGCGTGGTTTGGCTTAGCTAAGGTCAAAGAACGCTTGGAAGGCACTAGCTTCGAAGCTGAAAGCCGCGATGAAGTGTACCGGGACATGCTGAACATTATTCCGGACTTCCCGTTTCTTGGTGCAGGAGGAGGTAGCTTTGAAACAGTGTTTGCAAACTATCAGTCAGAGGATATCAAGCTATACTATGATCAAGGTCATAACGATTACCTGCAGTTTGCAATTGAATATGGAGTACCCGTTACCCTGATGCTTGGTACATTACTAATTTACTGCGCGTTCTTGTGTATCAATATCATCGTAAAACGCCAACGACGACACCTCGTCAGTACCGCAGCGGCGAGCCTGATGGCGATTCTCGGCATGCTCATTCATATGAGTGTTGATTTTCCTCTTTTACCGTCAGCTAATTCTTCTTTTTTCATGATTTTTATTGCCATTGGCCTGATTACCCACCAATGGCATAGCGAAAAAAAAGCAGGTTAAACCGCTTTTGGGCATTTTAATATCTCGGCACTATCGATGGCGTTTTTCCATGTACAAATTTTTTCTCTGATGCCGTCCCGTTCCATAACGGAGTAAAAAATAGCGATTTTGCTTTTTGGATTTTTAAGCCCCACCGACAAGTGATGAAGTAAAATATCACTGATAGCAGGATTTATTTCAACATTAGTGCGTAACAGGCTATAAGCAACAATAGCCATTTTCATATGCGTTTTCGGATCATGGTTGCCGACCTGGTACGCGTTTTCGATGTAATGCTCTAAATCACTGTCGAGCTGTCCTGACTGAATTTTTGTAACTGCCGCAGCTGCCCAGGCGGGACCATGGGTAGGCTGTACTTTTAAGTGGAGCAGATAGTTTTGAAGCGTATTATCGAGAAACTGCTGCCTTTTTCCCGATTCAGCTTCATTGTTCGCTAGCATTGAGTAAAAAGTAGCAGTAAGATATGGATTAATGCTCTTCCCATAGAACATAAACCCTTCCCCATTAAGCAAATGTATCCCGCGTTCCAGTGTTGCGGAGAACTGCTCCTGCTCTCCTGACAAAGCTTCATTGAGTAAGTCTCTGGCTTCAATGTTTCGGCAAGCAACAAGATATTCTTGATGTGCAACTACGGACATAAAAGCCATTACTGTCGCTACTACGATACCCCACTTCATCGCTTACTCCTTTTTTTCGCAATCAGAATGATTCCGGCTACCACCATGCTCGCTAAAAATGAATTTATAAGGATTATTATTAATTTTGGATAGTCCGTTTTCCACTCGATGGTATTTGCCAGATTCTCTGAATTATACCCCTCAGACAACACCAAATGTTTTTCAAAGGCAACCTTAAAGTAATTTTCCCACCGCTTATGCTTTCCAACGTTAATACGCAAAGAGACTTGCTGTTCATTGCTGATAAAAATGACTCTTGTCGCTAACTCTTTCAGAAAAAGATTCTGTTCATCTTCAAGTGGCATGTGATCTAATCGGGCAGCCTGCTTTTCTGTCATCATTGTAGATAAATAGAGATCAAGATCCCGATCCTTCATCCTAGTGACGCGCCTTTTAAAAGATGGATTTCCAAGGACTGATGAAAAATTTACCGACTGGTCTTCTGGCCATGCAGCTAGTGGGAAAGACAGTGAGAGGTAGTAGGCCTTATTGAATGTCATATACAGAAGTAAGGACAACATTGCCATCGCTATGGATATGCCGGTGATTTTTAGTAAACTGCTGATCATAAAAAACTATCAAAATCCTTTTTTGATAATTTATCATCAGCAGCTTTTAATTACATGCAGGTTATCGCAAATGACCGGCAATAAAATCAACATTACACATAATCAATGAGATCGACACCAAAAAAGTTGTCGATGGCGCATTGCCATTCCCCGCCCTCATTTTTACGAAACACGTAAATGGCTTTTTTATAGTCGCAGCCCAGCTTGTCGACGGCCTGTTTGCTGTTCAGGTACAACTTACTGATCACCAACGCGGTATCGCCCGCTTCAATCACCACCTCATCACCATGAGACACCACATGTTCTGGCATATAGCGAGACTTAAACTCATGTAACGCGCCATGAATATCGCGATGTTCAGAGATAAATGGCTTATCTACCAGCACAGCGTCATCTTTATAGAGTTGCTGCAATGCGGCGGCATCATTGCTATTTACAGCCTGATGCAACGCTTGTAACTGCTGGGATATTGGGTGGTTCATGGTCTGTCGTCTCCTGGTTTATAACCACGAAGACGAAATAAAAAACCCGCCTTCGCGGCGGGTTTAGTTAATTTATTTACGTACTAGCAAACCCGCCCATTTCTAAGAATAGCGAGTAGAATAATGAGAGCGATGTGAGTTGCCTTGATAGCGCTGGTAGTAAGGTTCATTATTTTTCCTGTACGTGATGCCTAAAAGGTAATCGTTATGGCATGTGGAGTCAATTGGCTTTTCAGCCTTTTTCCGCCACTTCATCAACAAAGCTACCCAGCATCATAATCATCTGCCGGAACAGCGGGTTTGCCTGCGGTGCGGCGCAGTTGTCTCGCAAGTCCACGTTGCTATCGTCGAAATGCATGTCTACCACCATTTTGCTGTTAACTACGACATCGGCATGGCAAGTTTTAAAGCTCTCATCAATAACAAAGAAGGTATTTGTTTTGGTGGTCGTGTGCGCCATCAAGGTCTCAATTCCCTCAATGGGCGTAGTAGTATCGGCCTGCGAATGGGCTGCAAATACCGGTATATCGATGGTTTTACCTTCTTCGTATTGTTCGCGTATATCGTTAATGACATCCATTAACTCCAACCCGGAGAAGCTGGCGATTGTCGGATATTTATAGGGATTAGGCCCTTGGGTAACATAAGTACCGTCGATCATCCGTGCAACCAGGCTAATTCCCCAGATTTTTGACAACCGCTCTACCCCGCTATCCAGCGCCAGTGCGCCCGAGAATAACATTAGCCCTTTGATATTATCCGGGTGATGAAGATAGTGCTGTACCGACAGCGCCCCACCGGTCGAAAAACCGCCGAGGAAAATTTCGTCGCCAAACTGGGGAGCCAGTGCCATCACATCATTCAAATGTGCAGCCCAGCGCTCATCGAGTTGGCTATCACTCATTTCATCATCGGCCTCTAGCTGACCATGCCCGACGTTCAGCGGCACAATCACGTTAAACCCTTTGTCGTAAAGTGAGCGGGCAACGCCCGACATATAAAAGGGCGAGTCACTCAGACCGTGGAGCAGTACGGCCACTTTCGCAGTTTTATTTCCGTGATGAAGGATATAAGGCGCATTTCCATCGTTTCGCAGAGCGGGGGAACACACATCAAATCGCGTCACTGAACGGTTCATACAGGCTCGCACCTGCCCTAACCGCTCTTCATACAAATGACTGAAAGCGGCGAATCCGTCATTCAGTTCGTTTTCCTTTGCGGTTGTTGTGGCGCTGATAACCAACAACAGTGCACTGAATAAGGCAGCCTTAGACACTCGCCTCTCCTTCTCGCTGGTATAAATATTGATAACCTCTTAATAGTAACAGATAAAAACCGGTTTAGGATGGTTATGCTTTGGATAAACGGTGTGCAGATACGGTTTATTTGCACCGGTAGTGCAGAAATAAAAGGTATATTATTTTATCCCTGAATATTCCGTTACATGCGGCGGTAGCATTCAGTTTTGACTACTATCTCACCAACTGGTTACTGCAGCCACAATTGGCTGTAATGCCTGTAGTAAATCTGTTGAAAAAGGCAAAGCGGCGTGAAAACCCGTGACGCAAAGCCTCCGGTCTACCGTCTGTGTAGCAGACCACGATAGCGGGGTTACCGAACAAGCATAGTTCTTCGGGACTTAGGTTCACTTTTTCAGTCACATTCATTAGCTGCAGTGGTTGCTGTAGCGAACGTTGAGGAACTGACAATGATCGTGTTAGTTGGTGGCGAAAAAGGCGGCAGCGGAAAAAGCTGTCTCGCACAAAACATCGCTGTATATTTACGAACTGAAAAAAATGCCAGCGTGCTGATGGTCGACTGCGACCCTCAACGCACCACGTCAGACTGGATACAGGAACGCAAGGCAAACGAAAAGTTACCTTCGATTAACTGCGTTCAGCTATACGGAAAGATCCGTAATGAGCTTCTCAGTCTGCGCGAACATTACGATTTTGTCGTTATCGACTGCGGTGGTCAGGATAACCTCGCTCTGCGCTCATCCATGGCGGTGGCTGACCACATTCTTATTCCTTTGCGTCCGAAACGTCGCGACCTGAAAACCGTTCCTCATATGGAAGACATTTTATCGACGTGTAAAATGGTTAACCCCACTATGAATGCGGCATTCGTTATCACCCAGTGTCCTTCCCTTCCTTCTCTGGCCAGTCGCATATTAGAAGCCAAAGAGGTCTGCCGCTCTTTTGAAGTGCCGGTGTTGGATGCCGTGACATTCAGTCGCAACATGTATGATGATTCTGAGGAATCCGGCCAGTCGGTAATGGAAAGTGAGCCTACCGGCAAAGCATCGTCGGAAATTCGCAGTATTATCGAAGAGCTTCTGTCCCGGGCTAAGGGGGAATCGTATGAGCCTTTGCAGTCTCAAAAAATCCATGCCGTCAGCTAAACCTGCGGCACCGGTCAGTATTGATAGTTTTATTGACGATGCGCTCACCTACGCTGCTGGTAAGCCCTCGGGCGCAAAGCTTTACGCGTTGCCAGAACCCGCCCCTGTTGTTACCGCGTTGCCTGCGGGCCCCATGCGCAGAGCTACCTTCACGCTAACTGAAGATGCCATTAATAAACTGGGCGAGTTATCGGAAACGACCGGGATATGTCGTTCCAGATTAATCAGGATCTGGATTGAAAAACAAATTAACGGCGAGATAGTGTCTGTACTCACCGACAATACCCCCTGATTTATTCTTCTGCCGTAATAATAAGGCAATTCACAATACGGAGAGACATGGAGTGCTCTCCGACGACCCTGGGAAGCATTTACTGCTTCCCTTTGCTGTTAACTTTTTCAAGACAGGATGATGATGAAGAGTTTCTGGTACCGCAGTATTTTTGTTCTCACTGCATTTTGTAGTGTTTGTGCTGTGGCCAATTCACAGGACTATGACCTGGCCGACAGCACGCCACCAGCATTCAGTAAGCAACTGACCGAAGAACAAGCTGCCTACCTGGCAAAAACCAGTGCCGATGCTAAGTTAGCGATTCGTACCCTCTCACTTGAAAAGCAACAGTTGGTGGCAACACAGGAACTCGCAGCACTCAGACAGCGCAGTTTGTACAATATGTTTGTATTAGGTTCGCTGGTATCTGCCCTTTTGCTCATCTTTTTATGCTGGGGACGCTACGAACAGTATCGTCAAAACCGTCTCCTTGCTGCACAGATAAAAGCCCGCACCAGTGAGCTCGAATTAAAAAATACCGAATTAGAAGCAGCCAACAAAGCCTTAGAAAGAGTGAGCATGCGCGATCCGCTCACGGGACTAAACAACCGCAACTTTTTGAATGCCCATCTTCCTGGTGAAATTACGCGAGTGCAGCACTATTACGCCAGTGCTGAGCATCTACAACATGCAACCAAACAAGATTTGCTATGTTTTCTGATCGATATCGACCACTTTAAACGGATTAACGATGAATACGGTCACCTTGCTGGCGATCAGGTCCTCGTACAGTTCACTCAGGTGTTAAAGACACTATTTCGAAGCACCGATCTGTTAGTGAGATGGGGAGGAGAAGAGTTTCTGATCATCTGTCGGCAGGCCGATAGAAGAGAATTGACCGATTTGGCAAATCGATTGATTGAAGCGGTAAGGCAAAAGCGGTTTGTGGTGGCGAACGGAGAGGTTATCCACCTTACCTGCAGTGTGGGATTTTCGGCATTGCCGCTATGGCCGGAACGTTCAGCAGCATTTAGTTGGGAGCAAACCTTTTCTCTCACCGACTATTGCCTGTATGCCGCGAAAATTTCTCAGCGGGATTGTTGGGTTGGCGTAGAAAACGCGACTGGTGCGTTTCACCCAACAGATGAGCTTACACCCCTTGCGCATAGATTTGGTATTAGCGGCACAAATGTCAAAACGTCGTTGAATAATCTGGCCAGCATCTACTGGCCAGATTGAGCCTTCGTTGCCACGCCTCAACAACGCGGCTCTACGTATGTGCAGACTAAACGCCAGTCTTTATATCTTCCATGTGATATTTATCAATCAGGGAATACAGTGTAGGACGGGTAACACCCAGTAACTCCGCTGTTTTTGACATGTTTTTGTCTGCCGTTTGGTAGGCTCGACGAATGGCACGGCTTTCCGCCATTTCTCTCACTTCGCGTAAATTCAGCGTTTCTGGCTCAGCATCACCTCGTGGTGCCATTAGGCCGAGATCTTCAGCTTGCACCACTGAGCCTTCCGCCATGATAACCGCAGACTTCAGCTTATTTTGCATTTCGCGAATGTTGCCAGGCCACTTGTGCGCCAGCATGGCTTGAATAGCATTGTCTGAGAAACTTTTCGCTTTCGCGTTAAACTCTTCCCGATAGGTGTTAAGGAAGGTGCGCGCCAACAGAATGATATCCTGTTCCCGCTCCCGTAAAGGCGGAATGAAAATAGGAATTTCACCTACGCGATAATACAAATCCTCACGGAATGTTTCGTCGGCAACCATCTGTTGTAAATCACGGTGCGTTGCACAGATCACCCGAATATCGACCGGAATTTCGGCGCGGCCGCCCACTCGCTCAATCACTCGCTCCTGTAAGAAACGCAGCATCTTGGCTTGCAGGCCAATGGGCATATCACCAATTTCATCGAGGAACAGTGTACCGCCCTGGGCCGTTTCGATTTTACCCAGAGTGGTTTTGTTGGCGCCGGTAAATGCGCCCTTTTCGTAACCGAACAGCTCACTTTCCAGCAGGTTTTCCGGAATAGAGGCACAGTTGATTGCAACAAAAGGCTTGTCTTTGCGAGGGCTATGTTCGTGAATGCTGCGTGCAAACACTTCCTTACCGGTACCACTTTCTCCCTGCAGCAGCGTGCTTATGTCGGTGCCAGCAATCTTCTCCGCTTTGCGCATTACCGCTTGAATGGCATCGGAATTACCAATGATTCGACCCATGGCAGGACGCGCCTTCGCCAAAATCCGGTTTTGGTGCTCCAGGTTGGCCAGGTTCAATGCACGCTGCACCAACAACTTGATGGTGTCTGAATCAATTGGCTTTTGGTAAAAGTCGTAAGCGCCAAGGTCGATGGCTTTAAGCGCATTTTCTTTATCGTTATTGCCTGTTACCACAATCACTTTTGTGCGTGGTGCCAATGCCATAATTTCTTCAAGAGTTTTAAGCCCTTCTGACGCATTGGCGGGATCAGGCGGCAAGCCAAGATCCAAAGTCACAACCTTCGGTTCGTGACGACGTAACTGAGCAATAGCCGAAGTTCTGTCATCAGCAAAGACCACATCGTAATCAGTAAAGCTCCATTTCAACTGTTTTTGGATGCCGAGGTCATCGTCGACAACAAGAATCGTATCGGTCATTCTTAAAATTCCATAAATAGTATTACGTTATGGGAACAGTGAGTGTTGTTAGTCCAGTGGAAACACCAGGGTAAAACAACTTCCCTTTCCAACTTCGCTATCTACTGACAATTTTCCGCCAATAGATTGCATATAATTTCGTGCGTCATAGGCGCCAATCCCCATGCCCGCGTTTCCTTTGGTGGTATCGAATGGCTTAAACAGGCGCTGTTCTATAAAGGCTTCGTCCATGCCACAGCCGTTGTCTTCTATACGCACAATTTGCTGCTGGCTGGCTGGGTCGCATTCAAGAGTGATGCGCACAAACCCTTCGGAGGACGTTGCTTGTTGCGCATTGCTTACCAAATGGTACATCACATTGCTGAATTTCTCAGGATCGACCACTACATTTTCTTCGCTTTCTACTTCAATGGTAGGCAGAGGCTGCAAAGACTGACAACGGCTATCCACTAAGCGGTTGATCAAATCAGAAAGCTTATGGGCTGAAAACACACCGGTTTCATCAACCTTCTTTTCCGTAAGCTGGCGCAACATTTTATCCATTCTGGCCTTAGTATAATGCAGGGTTTCAAAGGTATCTTCAATAAACTCTGGGTTATGTTTATGCTGCTCGGCATTACACAGAATAAGATCGATTTGCGCCATGACGTTTTTTAAATCATGTAATACGAAAGCCGACATACGGTTAAACGCAGCAAATTGCGCATTTTCTGCCACGGCGTTAGCGGCTTCGTGGTGAAGTAAGTAAGTACCAACCTGCTCGGTAACCGCGTTAAGATAGTCCCGCACTTCCCAGTTCAGTGCCAGTGCTTCGCTTTCTTTGGCTTTCAGCAATGCGAAGCCCCAAATTTTTTCGCGATTGAACAATGGCAGCGCCAGTTGAAAACGACAGGTTTTAAGCCTTTCCCGATCAAGTTGTAAGCCATTATATTCAAACGGCTTTGACGCATATTCTTCAATATCTACCAGCCAGTTAGTCTGCTGGCAGAATGGCATCAGTTGCTTGACGATGTCGGCTTCTTCCGGCAACAGCTTGTCGAAATTTTCATTGGCAACCACATCAAAATCGATGCCGTTAGATTTAAGCAGTAACCCATTTTCATAGTTAATCGCCCCCAGCAGCCCGTGAAGCGCATTGCCGTAAACGTCTGGGGCGGTGCTACCGTCTGTCGACGAAAGTGCTTGCGTGAGTTTCACCCACTCTACCCGATAGTCAAATTGGTTAGCGAAAAAGTGTTTGGTTATAAACACTTTAATGCGGGTACGGATACTGTTCGAAATTACCAGCGTGATCAGCAATGCCATCGACAGCACCACCAGCACGGTCTGAATGGTTGAACTCCAATTACCGCCGATAAAATTCACCACATAACCCGCTAACGCCATCACCAGCAAGTAAATACCCGCCACCAACAGTAAAGAACTGTGCAGTACCACTTCCCGGGAGATAAAGATATCGACGCCCCAGTGCTTAATGCGACGAATAGCGACAATCAGCAATGGCATCATCAACAGATAAATGTAACCACGGGATACGAGATAGATAAGCTCTATTTGCGTGACCATGGTGGCATTCGCATACATGACGAACTCAAACAAATGAATGGCACCGAGATACAGCACCAGCGGCTTGAACGCCCACTGGTTTTCGCCTGATTGACGATAGAGCACCTCGAGTAAAATGAGCACTTCTAACGACAGAACAGTTAAAAACAGGAATTGCCAGGTATGCGGAATAACGGTAATGAGTGGCGCCACCAGCGCCAGAGCGGGCGGCGTGAGGATTGCAATGGTGGCAGGCCGTCGTAACACCTGCCAAAGGTTGTCAAAGTTGTCTTGCAGACAACCGGCAATAAATAACAGCCAAACGAGTTGCTTCAGTGAGTCTGCGATGAGCAACTGTTTCACAGAAATAGGGCCGGTTAGCTGAGTAACAAAACTCAGCGACCACACCATGGTTGCCATGGTAGCAAGTACCAGCAAGTGTTTGGCAAGCCCTGACTTGCGCACAGTGAACAATAGCAGCAAAAGCACAAAATACCCGGCTGCATTCAGACCGTAACCAATATCAGAAATCATGACTTCCCTATTTCATCGTTCCAACGCGTGTCGCGCTTATTATCGCTTTTTTATTACCAGGCTGCCGATAGAGTAACCCGCGCCAAAAGAACATAATACGCCAACATCACCCGCGCTGAGATCTTGATGATGTAACGCGAAGGCGATAACCGACCCTGCAGACGCGGTATTGGCGTAGCGGTCTAGCACGATGGGCGCCTCGTCGGCGGTAGCGTCGCGCCCTAAAAGGCGCTTGGCAATCAACAAATTCATATTGATGTTGGCCTGATGCAACCACCAGCGACGCACATTTTCAGGCTTCAAATCATGTTTAGTCAGGTGGTCTTCTATATGGCTGGCCGCCATAGGACAAACCTCTTTAAAGACTTTCCGACCCGCTTGATGAAAGAGCTTATCTTCGCCATAAGGGTCTGCGTCGGTTGCTCGGCTCATATAGCCAAAGTTCGAGCGAATATTGTTGGAAAACTGGGTGACCGCTTTGGTACTTAAAATCTCAAACTGATGCGCAGAGGTGGCCGTTTCTGCTGCCTCCAGCACGGTGGCCGTTGCTACATCACCAAAGATAAAATGGCTGTCACGAT
>Ga0208204_100279_pt1 | contig 15611 bp, 20 predicted proteins | sample DeeseametaMP2252_FD_184173 | JGI IMG/M metagenome (GOLD analysis project Ga0208204, IMG submission 184173) | Marine microbial communities from the Deep Pacific Ocean - MP2252 (SPAdes) | ecosystem: Environmental > Aquatic > Marine > Oceanic | place: West of El Salvador, Pacific Ocean | collected...
GGCAGCGGCGCAGGCTGCCCATCAAAAAGATCTACAGGGCTGGCTGTTTACCTTAGATATTCCGTCTTATCTGCCAGTGATGATGTATGCCGACAACGCGGCGTTGCGTGAGGAAATGTATCGCGCTTACACCACGCGTGCTTCGGAGCAGGGGCCAAATGCTGGCAAGTGGGACAACACGGGTATCATTCAGGAAACCCTGGCATTGCGCACCGAGATTGCCAAAATGCTGGACTTCTCTAGCTACGCAGAACGCTCTATTGCCACTAAAATGGCGCAGTCAACGGATCAGGTTGTGGGCTTCTTAGAAGATCTCGCCGCTAAATCCCGTCCGCAGGCCCAGCAAGAATTGGAAGAGGTTAAAGCGTTTGCCGAAACGCGCTTTAACGTAACCGAACTGAACGCCTGGGATTTGCCTTACTACAGCGAAAAGCTGAAGCAGGAAAAGTACACCATTTCAGATGAAATGCTGCGTCCTTATTTCCCCGAAGATAAAGTACTGCACGGTCTGTTCCGCGTTGTGCACCAGCTGTACGGCTTGAAAATTGTCGAGCAGCCTGGCGTGGACGTATGGCATGACGATGTCCGTTACTTCACCATTACCGATGATGCCGATGCCTTGCGTGGTAGCTTCTATCTCGACCTGTACGCCCGTTCGAAAAAGCGTGGCGGTGCCTGGATGGATGAATGTCGAGTACGCCGCATCAAAGAAGATGGCGAAGTCCAATTACCGGTAGCTTATCTGACCTGTAACTTCAATGGGCCGGTTGGTGACAAACCTGCGTTGTTTACCCACGACGAAGTGGTAACCATGTTCCATGAGTTTGGTCACGGTATTCACCACATGCTGACAAAAATGTCGGTGGCTGGTGTATCTGGTATCAACGGCGTACCTTGGGATGCGGTTGAGCTGCCTAGTCAGTTCCTGGAAAACTGGTGTTGGGAAGAAGAAGCACTGAACTTTATCTCTGGACACTACAAAACCGGTGAACCGTTACCTAACGATCTGCTGGATAAAATGCTGGCTGCCCGAGACTACCATTCTGCTATGCAGATGGTGCGTCAGCTGGAATTTAGTTTGTTCGATTTCCAAATGCACCAACAAGACGGTGCCACTGTTGATGTACAGGCCGTATTAAATGGCGTGCGTGAGCAGGTTGCGGTAGTTATCCCGCCAGAGTTTAACCGCTTCCAGCACAGTTTCGGTCATATCTTTGCTGGTGGCTACGCGGCCGGTTACTACAGCTACAAATGGGCTGAAGTGCTGTCTGCCGATGCCTTCAGTAAGTTTGAGGAAGACGGCATCTTTAACCGCGATACCGGAAAGTCTTTCCTTGAAAACATTCTGGAAATGGGCGGTAGCCGTGAGCCGATGGAACTGTTTGTCGCGTTCCGGGGCCGTGAACCGAAAGTGGATGCGCTGCTGCGTCACTCGGGGATCCGCACCTAATGAACATCGAACCGTTTGCAGATATTCTCAAACGGGCTGAACAACGAAAGGGTGGCGCTGCCGCCCTTTCTTGTTATGTGTCTCAGCCTTTATCGCGAAAGCAAATCGCTGCCATTCCCGATGATCGCTTTCTGGCCGAAATGACCAAGAAAGTGTTTCAGTCGGGTTTTGTCTGGCGGGTGATTGAAGCCAAATGGCCAGATTTCGAAACCGTGTTTTTTGGTTTCGATATTGAAAAAATCCTGCTGATGCCAGACGAAATGTTCGAGCAAAAAGCCACGGATAAACGCATTGTCCGAAACTTTAAAAAAGTAATGACGGTACGGGATAACGCCCTGATGATTCAGGATATCCGGCATCATCATGAAAGTTTCGGTGAATTCGTTGCCAGCTTTGAGCCCGAGCGCATTACCGAACTTTGGCTGTATCTGAAAAAACATGGTGCGCGCCTGGGCGGCAATACCGGGCCTTATATGTTGCGGGCGTTGGGTGTGGACACGTTTTTGTTCTCTCGCGACGTAGAAGATTACCTGCGTAAACACGAAATCATTGATGGTACACTTACCAGTCAGAAAACCCTGAAAGCCGCAAATGCTTGTTTTGTGCAGTGGCAGCAAGAGAGTGGGTTATCGTTGCAGGAAATCAGCCAGATAGTGTCGTTAAGCTGGGGTACCAATAACCGCTGAAGTATCTTGTCCCGGCATATTGATACTCGTCGTCTGGCGGGACAATATTATTGATTTAAATCCTAAACCCGATGGCAAAGCGCTGTAGATTGTCATCGGTTTTGGGTACACTTCTCATCACTTAATTTTAATGACAGGACTGCCATGAGCGATAATACGGCAAGCACAAATACACCTACCTCCGAACCCACTACGACGCACTTCGGCTACAAGCAGGTTGATAAGTCGCAGAAGGCATCAATGGTCGCCAGTGTGTTTGATTCTGTAGCAGCGAAATACGATGTCATGAACGACTTAATGTCGCTGGGTATTCATCGTTTATGGAAGCGCCATGCCATCGACTGCTCAGGCGTTCGTGCGGGACACAAAGTGCTGGATATTGCCGGTGGTACCGGCGATTTAACTGCCAAGTTCTCTCGTTTGGTAGGGCCTACAGGCTCCGTTACACTGGCAGACATTAACCTTTCTATGTTGAAAGTGGGGCGCGATAAGCTGCGCGATCGTGGTTTGGTAAACAATATCGATTACGTGCAGGCCGACGCCGAAGCATTGCCGTTCCCGGACAACACCTTTGATGTGGTTACCATGGCATTCGGCTTACGTAACGTCACTGAAAAACAAAACGCACTGAATTCTATTTTCCGCGTGCTTAAGCCTGGCGGTCGTCTTTTGGTTCTGGAATTCTCCAAACCCACCACGGAGCAGCTCAGCAAACTATACGACGTCTACTCGTTCCACATTCTGCCGAAGATGGGCCAGATTGTGGCTAACGATGCAGAAAGCTATCAGTACCTGGCTGAGAGTATTCGTATGCACCCTGATCAGGAAACACTGAAAGGCATGTTTGAACAGGCTGGTTTTGAGCAGTGTGATTATCAAAACCTCACCGGTGGTATTGTTGCCTTGCACCGGGGATATAAATTTTAATGCCTGCTGTTGCACTGTTCACCGCATCCATTGAGACAGCGATTAATAAAGCATTGTCACTGGATAGTGGCAGTGCAGCCCGCCTTAAGCCCCTCAATGGAAAGCGGCTCACCGTATTTCTCGCTGGTACGCCAATTGCGCTCACACTGGTATTTTCAGACAAAGTCGACGTGCTGGCAGAGAACCAAAGCTTTGAAGACGTGGTTGCCGAACTCGACGGTGCTACGTGCTGTATTAAAACCCGTCCCGATGTGCTGCCCGATCTGCGTCAGAGCAGTAAGATTACCAGTCTAATTCAGCAAAACCGTTTATCGGTTGAAGGCGAGTTAAGCATTGCGCAGCAGGTGAGTAGCGTGTTCCAGAACTTGCATATCGACTGGGAAGAGCACGCGTCGGCATATATCGGCGACGTGGCAGCGCATACGCTATTTTCTTCAATCCAAAACGTGAAACTGCGAGCAGAGCGGTTTTTCGGTAATGCAAAAGCCGGTTTGGGCAATGCACTCACTGAAGAAAAAGACGTGGCAGTGCCAAGTATCGCCGTAGCGCATTTCGCCGACCAGGTAACTGACTTACGAGACGACGTAGAACGTTTCGAAGCCCGACTTGCCCAATTGGAACAAAAAACAACGTCTGCGGACAATCTCTGATTCGGATCTTTCATGCGTATTGGTCGTTTATATTTCATCAATAAAATCTTCCTGCAGCACGGGCTCGATGAGCTTATTCCATCACGCTGGCAGCCTTGGTACGTGCGCCTCGCTCGCAAGCTGATATTCTGGATCCCCAACGAACATAAAGACAAAACGCCCGGCGAACGTATTACCTTGGCGTTGCAAGAGCTTGGGCCAGTATTCATCAAATTTGGCCAGATGATGTCGACCCGACGCGATTTGCTGCCTCCGGCTATCGCCAATGAATTGGCTCGCTTGCAAGACAAAGTTGCGCCCTTCCCATCAGAAGAGGCAACCGCCCGGGTGCTGAGTAGTCTAAACGTTCCCAAGCTGGATCTGATTTTTAGCTCCTTTGATGAACAACCCTTGGCGTCGGCATCCATCGCGCAGGTGCATGCTGCGGTGTTGAAAGAAAACGGTAAGGACGTGGTGGTAAAAGTGCTGCGTCCGGGCATTCGTAAAACCATCGACGCCGATATGGAACTCATGTTTTCCCTGGCCGGTGTGCTGCAAAAATGGCTGCCTGACGGTAAGCGTTTGCGCCCAGTTGAGGTAGTAACTGAATATCAGAAAACCCTGGTTGACGAACTCGATCTCATGCGTGAGTCGGCCAACGGTATTCAACTTCGTCGTAATTTTGAAGGCTCTGAGAGTCTGTATGTGCCGGAAATTTTCAGCGATTACTGTCGCCACGATGTACTGGTGATGGAACGTATTTACGGCATTCCAATCTCTAACATCAACACGCTGCTTGAACAAAATACCAATATGAAAAAGCTGGCAGAGCGGGGCGTAGAGGTATTTTTCACTCAGGTTTTCCGTGACAGCTTTTTCCATGCCGATATGCATCCTGGCAATATCTTCGTATCGCGAGAACATCCTGATAACCCACAATACATTGCCATCGACTTTGGCATAGTGGGTACGCTGAACCGTGAAGATAAGCGCTATCTGGCAGAAAACTTCATTGCGTTTTTCAATCGGGATTATCGTAAAGTCGCTCAGCTGCACGCCGATTCTGGCTGGGTGCCAGCCGACACCAATATTGATGAATTCGAAATGGCTATCCGCACGGTGTGCGAGCCTATCTTCCAGAAACCGCTGGCAGAGATCTCCTTCGGCAATGTACTGCTGCAACTGTTCAACACCGCGCGCCGTTTTAATATGGTTGTGCAACCGCAACTCGTGCTGTTACAGAAAACCTTATTGTATGTTGAAGGGTTAGGGCGTCAGTTGTATCCGCAATTGGATTTGTGGCAAACCGCAAAGCCATTCTTAGAGAACTGGATGAAGCAACAGATTGGCGTGAAGGCCATGTTCTCGAAGGTAAAAGATAACTTGCCGTTCTGGTCGGAAAAGCTGCCAGAAATGCCCGATTTGCTGTACGACAGCTTAAAGCAAGTCAAAGCCATGCCGCTGCAAATATCGCGCAATCATCAGGAACTCACAAGGCTTCAGTTGGAAGCAGCAAAAGCCAATCACTGGGTTATTGCAGGGGCGACATTTATTGTAGTTGCGGCAATTCTGCCTATTTACGTTCCTCAATGGTGGGTACCAGTTATAAGCGGTGCGGTGGGTGTGGGCTGTTGGATTCAAGGCTGGCGACATAGCCATCCTGCGTCTTTGTAAACGGCATTTTTTCTGACATTCCCGTTACGAAATTATTATAATTTTCTGATACCGGTGAATTTTTGTATCATTTTTCTAACCAACTGTTATAGTGGTTTCTGGCTTAATTGCCTTAGGTCTTTTTAAGACGAGATTATTTTTGTTTCTACCATGATGTTTTGAACGCTCTGGTTACACCTGTAATTGTAGTAAGTTGTTTTTCCATCCAATGTAAGACCCAAATATTTCGTTCAAAGAGGCCGAGAGTAAAGCGCTTCGGCGCAGTTTTATTGAAAGTTTTGAGGTCTACATGTCTAAAGTTACAGGCACCGTTAAATGGTTTAACGCAGATAAAGGTTATGGATTCCTGACTCAGGATAGCGGCGACAAAGATGTATTCGTACATTTCCGTGCTATCGTTTCTGAAGGGTACAAAACCCTGAATGAAGGTCAGCGAGTTGAGTTCGAAGTCGAGCAAGGTCAAAAAGGTCTGCAGGCTGCTAACGTAAGCGCTATCTGATTTCCAAAAAAACGGTGACGTCTGTCACCGTTTTTTTATTTCTCCCCCCTTTTAACAGCAACGATGGTCATCGTGTCTTATTGCTGTTGATTTCTATTTCTTTACACTATTTACTTAAAACTGCGCATTCTTGGCACAACGTTTTGTGTCAGTTACATTATGTAACGGTTTATTTCACTGCAATTTGCTCTTGTTCCATATACTTATGCGTATACGCTAAATATAGTGCGCGTACAGACATCTTAAAGGAGCTTTCATGTCGCTAGTTTCTCGCCATTTTTTTCTGTTCTTTCTGTGTTGTATTCTTAGCTCGTCCTTCGCGTTTGCTCGGCCGTCAGATGAAACGGTGGCAGTGGTGTTAGGTGATTCAATAACAATCGATGAAGTGTCGCCTACGGGGGAAGAGTTGAATGCGGTCGCCAAAGCGACCGGTGTTTCTCGGGACCTGGCGATGTCTCAATTTCAGCATGCCCAACTCACCGAGCTGATCATCAAGGCTGTTTTGGATGACTATGCATTGCAGAAGGGCATCGAAGCAGATCCTGCTATGGTGAAGCGCTTCCTCGAGGTTTTCGGCGAAAGTTTAGCAGCTCAAGATGATGTACCAAAGGAAGTGGGTGAAGATGAAGAGCTGGCGAAAGCCTTTGCCGAGAAAAAGCGAGCACCAAAGGAAGTGGCTGAAGAGCAGGTTAAGCACTGGCTGACTGAGAAAGCCATGTATGAAGAATTTGGCGGTCCAGTGGTATTCCGCTCAACCGCACCGCAATATCCTGTTGGCGCTTATCAGAAGCTCTTAACGCAATATGCAAAACAAGAGAAACTCATCATTCGTGCTCCCGCCTTTGCAGGTATATTCTGGCGCGGGTTTGAGCCACCTTATAACGCAGAAATTGAGCCTCAGAATGTCGATTTCAGCAAGCCTTGGTGGTACTGAGTCTCATAATGCTACGGGTTTAGAGGCTTCTTTTTGTTCTTTTTAAACAGACCCATCCAAAAAACGCTCTCAACAGCCAAGGCTAATACAACCAGAGCAAAGGTACCGGTAGAAATACCTAGTGAGTAGAGGTGAATAGCCAAAAACAGAATGCAGGCTAGCAGTAGGTAACGCAAAAAGGTTTTCATGAAAACGCTCGCATAAAATCTTGTGAATGAAGATTAAACAGGCGGCGCAACACAATTACAAACATGGAAATGTAACGAGTTAATTCATGGCCTGCGCCGCTGCAGATTACGGCTTTTGCTTAATATGCCGGTAACTGGCTCTACCTGAACATTCTTTAGTTTAGTTGAGTATTCTAAGTAAGAATGGCAACTTAACCTGCTTCTTCACGCATCTATGGATTTGGCAATACGGCTTGTTAGCTTTTGGATGAATTTTGCAAAACCGCTTTGTCTGCCGATATCCTCAGCCCCTCTGTTTGCACTAAAATTTCCGCATTGGCGATAACAATCGACCCGATTTCTGTTTTTATCGTTACATGTGATTCGCTGACTGAAGGTGCTTGTTCATTCCCCGATAAGATAGTGAAGGCAACATGTCGGGGAATAAATATTTGAACATTGCCCACAAAAGTATCTGTAGTGCGATCTTCAGACATTGTCATAGACATTGCCTCAATTTTCACATCTGAGGCTGCCGTGGTTGCGGATGTCAGAACAAAACTGCCTAAAAGACTTAGTAAAATTGCTGAGGTTGTTAGCGCTTTCTTTAAATTAAAGTGCTTGGTACTTGGTAGCAACAACGAATGGCTTTGGACTGTTGATTCCGATTTTTCAGCAACAACCAACGAATTCTCACTCATTTCAAAAGTGGCGGCGAGAGATTTCAGGGTTTCAAATGAACCTGTGCCGTTATTCTCTACCCGTTGAATGGTGCGCAGACTGAGTCCGCAAATGTCAGACAAATGCTGCTGACTCCATGCTCGTTGTTTGCGTAACTGAATGATTAAATTAGAGTTTATTTTCATATCCATAATTCAGGCTCCATAAGGTTTGTTAAGGAGACAGAGCCTAGTCAAAACTTTCCATTTCTTTTACGACAACCTTACGACACTATGACTTCAGTTACACGCCAAACTGCGCTGCCAGAATCCTACATCCAGCCATTGATCAAATTTGTAGCCAATGTTCGGAAAGTGTCCGACCTTTTTCATCTGCATTTTTTCATGGAGTGCCACGCTGCCGGGATTAGGAAGGGTAATACAACCGATGACATTGATTATGCCCAGTGCCTGTAGCTCATCTATCAGTGTTTCGTACAGCTTCGTGCCATAGCCGTTACCGTGATGCTCAGGGGAAAGATAAACAGTAGATTCGACTGAAAAGCGGTAAGCACTGCGTGCTTTAAATGGCGTGGCGTATGCGTGGCCAATAATTTCATCGCTTTCTGTTAGCATAAGCCAGGGTAAATTTGATGTCTGAACGGCCTCAATCCGGCTGGCCATTTCCGAGGTTGTTACCGGCGTTTCCTCAAAAGTAATAACCGTATTGCTAACATAGTGATTATAGATAGTCGCAATCGCCTCGGCATCGCTGGTGAGTGCATTTCTAATCATGATGTGGGTATTCCAATAATGTGTGACTCGTTCTGTTAGGCCGGTGAATTGGTGAGCTCAGGTAGTGCAGTGTTTTATTCGTCACCGCACTACAAGGCTAATCTGCAATCAATTATCCGTGCGGCTGATAACTTTGTAGCCTTGCGCTTCATACTCATTAATGCATTTTTGGTAGTTATTCTGCAATTTAATTTCATCGAAATAGCCCAATCCGTAGGTATCACATTTCACTTTCATTTTGTCGCTGTTTTCCAGTACCGCGACCATTTTTAATTCGGCAAACCCGAGTTTATAGGCGAGTTCAGTAAACTGGGTATAAAGTAATACACCGATGATGATGACGAGTGTTGCGGTAAGTGCTTTTTTCATTGTTTAGTCCTTTAAAAAATTAGGTTCATCCCTGTACAGCAACCGCTGTGCCATTAAGCAAAGCCATGAAAACTGTGGGCTGAAGCGGCTTTTAGAAAAATAGAAGAACGAAAATTAACCATAATTTAGCGAATAGTCTTATTTTTTGGTCATCACTGACGTATTCCGAATGAAAACCAATTTCAGTGTAAAATGCCTGTGATACAGCGTAATCCCTAGCTGGCACAAATGCTTTAATATCTGTGACTTTCATTGATGCCCCACGTTATTTAATTAAGTTCAGAATGTGTTTAAACGCGGGTGCCCGGCAATCTTTGACCAACTCATAAAGACACATTTCTAAGCCAGTAATTTCAACCCCGGCGGCGCTAAGCTTATTCATCGCTAACTGCTTGTTGGCATCCTCCCGGGAGGACACACAGTCGCTAACCAGGTGAATGTCGTAGTCTAACGCTTTGAGGCCCATAGCCGTTTGATACACACAAATATGTGCTTCAATGCCGCAAATAAGCCAAGAGGTTCTTTCTGAATCTTCGATTTCTTTAACAAAACGCGGCTCTTCACAGCCATCAAACGTGAATTTGGTAATAGGTTTAAAGGCCGTGAGCTGAGATGCTATCTGCTCTGATGTTTTGCCCAATTTATCGGGGTTTTGTTCTAACCAGACAATGGGTAAGCCCAAAGCTTGGGCGCCTTCGATCAGCTTTGCGCAGTTCGAAAGAAATGCATCACTGTTTGCAACTATTTGCGCGAGTTTGCCTTGTATATCAACAACCACCAAGCCAGCGTTATTTTTATTGAGCATAGAAGCTACTCACTTTAGTTATGATCGCAGTTTTAATCGTCGTTAGGTTTCAACGGTGCGAGGAGTAAATATAATAATAAACACGCCCAACTTATAAACAAAGTCGCGATGATCCAAGCGAGTTTTTCGCTTCGGCCTACTTTCTTTGAACTGGAAATCACGAGGATCGGAATCCCCCAAAAAATGAAAATAAGCAGAAGCAAGGGAAACCAAGAAACGAAGATTGATGTTGCTGAATCCATGATGAAGTCCTTTTATGCTATTTGAGCCCTGCAATAAGGCGGGTACTCAAGAGTCAGGTTAGGTGTTTTGAGAATATTTCGGCTTGATGAATTCGCGCCAGGCAGAGCGAGTGACGTTTTCTAAGCGGGTAGCATTTCCAAAGCAGATAGCTACTTGCTCTCAAGGCTGCTTACAAACGTTTGATATGGCTGTTTAGATTTATCCAAAAATGTGTAATCTAATAAGTGGCTAAGTGCTGGATAATTAACGTGTTCACAAGTAGATAACTTGTTGCGCTTCATCCTTTGACAGACTTTTTCTGCCATTAAATTCGATGGCCAAATTTCATCTTTGCCACCGGAATACAGAACAACATCACCCTGTATATTTTCAGTTTTTATTGTTGCTTTACCGCCATCTAGACGATTAGCGAGAGATTGGGAATATAGGTCGAGCAAACCGTTTACGGCATCACTTGGATTAAATTGCACGAAGGGCAGTGCTTGTTGTTCACGAGTCCAACTTGAACCCGGCGTTTTCTGCCAGTCTTTTAAAATGCCAGCCCAAACCACCGCGCTCGGCGCGATTGCGATAACTCTGTTGAACGCTGTGTCTTGTGAAGCAAGAAGCAACGATAATTCAGCGCCTTTCGACCATCCCACTAAAGTCAGGTTGTTGTATTCTGGGTGTTTGTGGCGTAACCAATTTTTAGCTTTTTCAAAATACTCTAGAGGTATCTTTTCTAATTCTTCAGGGAGTGATTCTTCTTTAAAGTAGGCGACTGCGAGGGTAGGGAAGCCATTATCGGCAATTACTTGAGCAAGACGAGTCGGGATGCCGCCCTCTGAGCCACCAAGCACAATAATGGGTTGTTTCAGAGACTCGGGCGATTGCGCATAATAATGCGCGACAAAACCATGGTCTTCAAAATCAATCTTCTGAACTGTAGAGCCTATTGCGAGTGTAGGGGCAAGAAAAGACAAAGCACAAAGTAACTTTTTTATTATTAATTTCATTCGTTATACATTCCGTGTGGTGTTAATGGTGGCTAATCTTCGCGACATTTGCCTCAGCGCTAACTGTTTTTCCCTGCGAGTGACGTTGACGCAAACTGCGCTCACTCGTGGTATTTGCGGATTACGGCCACTTTCCCATCTTCAATTTCTAGTACTTCCATCATTGTTTGAGAGTACTCAATGGGCTGATTATTTTGCGGATGGATTCCCTTAGCATGGTTTTTATATCGGATTGCGATAGCTGATTGGTTAAACGTAAAAACATCTAGTAATTCAGCGCTGTAATCGGTGTGCGCGCCTAAGTAGAAGGTCATACCTTGGCGCATATCTTCTTTACCAGAAGGTAAACGAGAGTCATCTGTAACCCAGGGAAGGTGTGAGTGACCAACATCGTCAGCTAATAGCGCGAGATACGCTTCCAATTCTTTTTTTGTCGCTGACGGGCTCTGAGTTGCAATCATCTTTTCAAAGTAAAGCTTGGCTAAAGCATCGAGATCGATTTGATCATCATCGGCAAGTAAAGCACTGGAAAATAAAAGGGTAAGAAATAGTACGACAACTTTTTTCATCAAAACTCCATTTCTGATATTCAGATTAAGCATTGTTACGTTTTAGGATTTAAATACAGCGCTTTGCTCATCCCAATCACTTGGTTCGTATTGCTCGTTTTTTTCTGATGAATTGCTATGTGGTACTCAAGAGGAAGAGACATTTTTTTGAGAGCCTCTGTCGAGTAGCCAGCATCCTTAGATAAAGGCGTATCCCACTTTATTGATATAGAGCCGCTCTGCTGGTTAATCTCACAAGGGTTTCTCTCTTGTGATGTGGTTACCATTTGAGTTTGCGAACTTACAAACAAGACCGAGCAGGAGTAGAGATCAGAAATTTCATGATAATCATCGATGCTATAATCGAACTTAACATCCAGTTGATATTTATCCGTACCAACCTTTCCGGTTTCAGCGACTTGTAGATTAGTGATATTGGCCTGACTATTTTCAATTTTAGTGTAGTTTATCGACGAACAGCCCGCCAATAGGGCGATAGAACCAATACATAAAAACTTCTTCATATTTTCCTCCATAAAAATATAAGTGCAGTAAATTTCAAAACGACTTACCGCATTAACTACACATCAAATCCTTTTCGATGCAGATAGTCAACCTTATTAACAAATTCAGATTATCGCTGCTTCATAAACGCTACTGCTAACCCAGAAGACAGAAATGTGATACCTGCACCGATATTTAACCCTGATACTAATTTAGGCTTGTTGCTAAACCACTCAGAAAGTTGAGAAGAAAACACCCCCATTAAGCTAAAGCCAACTGCAGTTAATACTGCAAACCACACGCCGTAGCCAATCATTTGCGTTGTCACTGAGCCCAAGGTTGGGTTTACAAATTGAGGGACAAAAGCAAGCACAAACATACCTGGCTTTGGATTATGTGCTGCTGATAAAAAGCCAGTAGAAAAGATAACTTTCAGAGACTGTTTTTTCGCTGGTTCAAGTGAGAACAGATTTCTAGTACGCAGTACTTTCACTCCTAACCAAATTAGGTAAGCGGCACCGACCAGTTTCACAACATAAAACGCTACTTCAGAGGTTTGAAATAAAAGGGTTAGTCCGAATGTTGCTGCAACTACGTGAAACAAGATACCAGCACCAGAAGATATACCCGACATTACCGCCGCCAGTCGACCTTGGCTTAAACCTCTACCAATAGCGAGCAAGTTATCCGGACCAGGCGAGATCACTAAAAGTAAACAAGCTAATGTATAAGTAACGAATATCTCTAACGGAAACATAAAACCTCCTTGTTATATGATTCTAAGTCTCACTGCTGCCGTGTATACGTCCTGGCTAGCCTGCGGGCGACTACAGCAGATTATTGTGCGATTTTGCTTAGATAACCTTGAATTGCCTGCTGGTGTTGTTCAAGGTTAAATTCTTCTGGGCAGCAACAATATAGCGGTTCATGGTATTTCAGGCCAAGGTATCCAGAGATTAGCTCGAATTGACTTGTGAAACAAAAAGGCAGTTCCGGCTCTGTACCTGTAGCAATTACCGATATTGGCATGCCGCGCAGTTTTCGTCCAAGTTCTTTATTTGTTGTAAGTAAATCAGTAAACCGGTCAAAGAACGTTTTCATCTGTGCTGACATCGAATACCAGTATACTGGCGTAGCGAATACAACAAAGTCTGATGACACGATGCGTTCAATTAACGGTATGAAGTCATCAGATTGATTACGATATTCGTAGTCAAAATATGAAATTGATAAATTTTGAAGATCGACCGTGTGGGCTTGAAGACTATCAGCAATCACACGGGATAACTTTGCTGTATTACCGTCAGATCTTGAGCTTGCTAAAACTACCAGAAAATTCAAATCGATATCCTTATCGCATTCGCCCGCATAAAGGGCAATAACGCGTAGGCTATCATTAGGAACGAAGTGACGCAGCCAATGTGTCAGCGCACAAGCGAGCCTGCGAGCGATTTAATGCGTTTGGTTTGTTGCGAAGCCGCAACGACGAAACCAATCTACTTATTAAGGTGGTAAAAACTAAAGGCAATTGCCCAGCCAATTAAGACAATTGCGGCAAGTGATGCAATACCCTTCCATCGTCCAATAGATACTCTTGCCCCGCAAACTGGACAACAATAAATTGGGTGCTGCACGCCAGGCACTTTTCGCTCCACCGGATGAATAAGTGATTGGCATTTTTTACATTTGTAGCTCAAGGATATTCACCAGCAACCCAGTTTAGGAAGGTTTGAGCCGCTTGTGAGCTGTTTACTCGCCATCAAAGCCGAGGACCTTTCTTGCTTCACACGTTTCGTAAAATAGAATTCCCTCGTTCTCCTATTCAAATAAATCCATTCTCGAAGTTTCTGTAAGATGCTTGCGAATATCGTTGTCGTACAGGTATTCAATGGGATATGAACATTTTGATGACCAATGACTGATGAAGTCATCTAAATTATCATAAGCAATGCTGAATGATGTATGCATGATTCTACTTTTTCCTAACGCCTAACTTTCCAATATCGGGCGCAGCCGTCTCGGGTGTATGCGTCCCAGCGAACGAAGTGAGTGAGTTGATTGGCTTGTCAGGTAACCTTGCTATCGATGTTTTTAAGAGCCGTCGCCGCCTCCTTAATGACATTTAGCCAACAAGTATCGCCCAACAATTGCTCCATAGTTTGGCTTTTACTGTTCGCGTGTTCGTTCAAAAAACTAGTGAACTTTTGAAGCGCAATTAACTCATCTTGAGAAAAGCTTTTGTGGATTAAATCTGTCCCATCAGGCAAAGTCTCGAACGCTAAATCGTCAAACCACCAAGCTATGAATTCACTTTTGTAATCGTCGTATTCAACTTTACTCGAAAACTTCCTCTGACCTTCTGGGTCTGCGAAGAACTTCAATACTTCTATACATGACTCTCGAAAATTAACAGCCTCAATTTTCATTGGATACCTAGTGTTCACATAAGGGGCAGTAATGCGTGGGCTAAAATAGGAGCGAAGCTACAGAGCTCACGCGTTACTGTCCCAGGTAGCTTGCGAGATTTAATGCGATTGTTAGTTACCGTGCACTATAAAACCTGCTCGCTCCAATCCCTTTAACAACAGCAATGCCAAAGTAACGTAAATTGCGCCGATGATGAAGCCAAACGGTATAGCGATAATCAAAAAAACTGGCAGGAATTCCAGAGCCGAATTAAAGCCACTATTAAATCCGTATGGTAGAAGAATGGTAATCAATATAAAAAGCAGGAACAGAGGCGGAGTGTAAAAAATGTATTTGGTTAAATTCTCAGTTGGTTTGAACCAAACATAAATGGCGTAAGCAAACGCAAAAGGAACATAGTAAACAAGCCAGATTGCCTGAAAATGATCTACTGGAGCCAGAAGAGACAATGCAGGAGAAAGATAAATTAAAGCTAAGTAGATGGCTTTGTTCATAGAGGTAACTAACGCCCTGCTTAGGGGCGGAAACACATGGGCTAAAATTAGGAGCGAAGCGACGCAGCCCATGTGTTTGCGTCCCAGCGAGCTTGCGAGCGACTACAGCAGATTGTTAGGGCTCACCATGCCGATACTTCCTGAAAACTTGGTTGCAATACTTTAAAGCTTTCTGAGGCATTTGGTTCCCATGGCCAAATGCCATCAACGGTAGGAAAGATTAGCTGAAGTGCTGGGTAATCAGTCCCCTTGTATAACCAATTACACGAAAGCATAAATTCTTCTTTAAACCTCTTTGCTACAGGTTTAAAGCAAACTTCAAATCCATCGAGAAACCCTTCATAAAAGCTGTCTTCCGTGAAAATTTCACCTTCTTGAACGCGGCGATTATATTCATTTGCGATCCAAGAGGACAACTCACTTCTTAGACCAAGGATGATCACTTCTGGGCGACTTTCCTGTTTGTTGATACCAACAGTGTATGTGAAATTAGGATCTTCTTCTTTCGGGTCAAATACAGAAGTAACATGGCATCCGTATTCTTCTATATTTCCCATAATCTTAATTTCTGCTTGGTTCATAAAACTTCCTTGTGGGCCCTAACACCCGCATAAAGGGCGACAACACATGGGCTAAAATTAGGAACGAAGTGACGCAGCCCATGTGTTAGCGTCCCAGCGAGCTTGCGAGCGATTTAATGCGTTTGTTATATTGCGACTACTTTAATGCCTGCTCGACTGTACATTGCAATAAGCCTTCATCTTCATACAGTTCACGATAATCTTCTAAAGGTAAGTTACCTTCAT
>Ga0208204_100280_pt1 | contig 15535 bp, 8 predicted proteins | sample DeeseametaMP2252_FD_184173 | JGI IMG/M metagenome (GOLD analysis project Ga0208204, IMG submission 184173) | Marine microbial communities from the Deep Pacific Ocean - MP2252 (SPAdes) | ecosystem: Environmental > Aquatic > Marine > Oceanic | place: West of El Salvador, Pacific Ocean | collected...
ATATGGACGACGACACCGCTGAACAAACCCTGATGTCGAATCTGGACACCGCCCCCTTAGATACGCCGCGAAAGATCACCTTTCGAACCGGACGTACCGTTAAACAATGGCACAAGAATGTCATTGGCATCGGGCTTTCCAGCGGATTTCTGGAACCCCTGGAATCCACCAGCATACATCTTATTCAAAGTGGTATTGTCCGCTTGCTTAAAATGTTTCCAAACCACGCCATCAACCCCAGCATGGAAGCGCTGTACAACGCCGAATCAAAAGAAGAATTTGAAACCATTCGAGACTTTATCATTTTGCACTATAACGCGACTGAACGTGATGATTCTGAGTTCTGGCGAGACATGCAAAAACTCGCACTTCCTGAAAGACTTGCCACCAAGATAGATGCCTTTCGCGACACCGCGACGCTGCATAATGAACAGAACGATATATTTCGCGATGCCTCATGGGTTGAGGTGATGCTCGGACAAGGGATAATGCCACAAAGCTACCATCCTTCTGCCAATAACTTCTCTGATCAAGAGATCATCGCGATCATGCAGAAAATAGAAGCCGCCAAACTGCAACCTTTGGGAAGTCTTGTGGCACATGATGATTTTCTTCGCAAGATCACGGCGAACTGATGCGTCTGCACAACATCGTTATCGCAGGAGGTGGTACAGCGGGTTGGATGGCCGCCAATCTCATCGCTCATGCCTGGCGGGATAAACCCGTTTCGGTTACCCTGGTTGAATCCGCAGATATTCCTACCGTGGGTGTGGGTGAAGGGTCGACGCCGACATTAAAACGCTTTTTCAGTGATCTCGGTATTGCTGAGCAAGATTGGATGCCAGCCTGCAATGCGACCTATAAAGTCAATATTCGCTTTCGCGATTGGAGTCCAGGTTCAGGCATTAACGAATATTCACACCCGTTCATTAGTCAGCCCGATACATTCACAGAACGGGCATTCCATGTGAACTGCCATACTCGGCGATTAGGTCTTGATGTGAACACCCGGCCAGACGACTTTCTGCTCAACGGCTGGCTTGCAAAAGCGCACCGAGCCCCTAAAACATCGCCTAATTTTCCTTTTAGAATCGAGTATGGATATCACTTTGATTCCGCCCTGCTCGGCCGCTTTCTTACCAAGCATGCAATGGCATTAGGTGTCATGCGTAAAGAAGGGAATATCGCGCAGGTTCAAAAACACGCGAATGGCGATATTCGCGGGCTTCAAATGGAAGACGGCAGTTTTGTCGAAGGTAACTTTTTTATCGACTGCACCGGTTTCCGCTCTCTTTTATTACAACAGGCGCTCGAGGTAGGTTTTACGTCTTTCAATGACAATTTATTTAATGACAGCGCCGTTGTGTTGCCTACACCTGCTGCAGAGCAGCTACCTGTTGAAACCGTTTCAACAGCGTTATCCGCAGGCTGGGCCTGGTCTATTCCGCTTAGCCACCGCACCGGAAATGGCTATGTCTTTTCGTCAGCGCATATCAGTCACGATCAGGCTGAAACAGAGCTTCGACAGCATCTCGGTTTAGCTGATAATGACGGTGAGGCCCGCTTTCTGTCTATGAAAGTCGGACAGGTTCACAAGCACTGGCATCGAAATTGTCTTGCGCTGGGTCTGGCGCAAGGATTCATCGAGCCCCTGGAAGCCACTGCGCTTCACCTGGTTCAACTTTCCACAGAATTCTTCATTGAACATTATGAGAAAGGTCACTTCGGTTCCGCACACCAAGAGAGCTTCAACGCTACCATTTGTGAGCGATTTAATCGGGTCCGCGACTATATTGTGGCCCACTACAAACTGAATACCCGAGACGACACTGACTATTGGCGAGAGAATCGTAACAACGTGGCGCTGTCGGAATCGCTGCTTCAACTCCTTGATGTGTGGTATCGAAAGGGAGATTTGCCCGCCGAGATCCAACGGCAAAATCTGCATCACCATTTCGGCACCACATCATGGCACTGTTTGCTCGCTGGCTACGGCTGCTTTCCCCCGCTAGCCAAGAATCAACCTGGATTAGGCGATTTATTCGTTGAGAAAGATCTCGATGCGTTTTTCCGTGGCTGTTTGCTTAATTTTCCTATTCAACAAGATTACCTACAACGGTAATATCTCTGGATGTAACACATGCGCAATTCAACTCTTTTAACGGTGCTTTTGCTTTTGTTGCTTTGCGGCGCCATAGACGCACAAGCGATGGATACGAATAGCCGAGCTGCAAAACACGTACTCCATTCTCCTGATGGTAATTTGTCCGTCACCTTTGAAATCAATGACGGTAGCCCAACCTATTCGGTCAGTCTGGGTGACAAGCTGCTTATTCGCCCTTCCGCGCTGGGTTTTCGATTTAAACACCAAGAGCCTCTATCAAACAATCTTGAAGTAACACACATTCGTCAGGAGCATCATCGTGATTCCTGGGACACCGTATGGGGAGAGCGAAAAACGGTTGTCGACAACTACGAGCAGATCCACATCGATTTGCAGGAAACCACAACACAGCACCGTCGTTTTTCGTTAATCTTTCGGGCTTATAATGACGGCATCGCATTTCGTTATGCCATTCCACAACAACCTGAACTCAACAGATTAACCGTAACCGAAGAACTCACTCGCTTTTCCTTTAACCGAAATTTTCAGGCATGGTGGATCCCCGCATATAAAAACCAACGTTACGAGTATCAATATGCCAATTCGGCACTAAGCAGTGTCGATATCGCCCATACGCCAATCACCTTAGAAGACGACGGCATTGTCATGGCGGTGCACGAAGCCGCGTTGTTGGACTACCCGTCAATGACGCTGAAAAGTATTAACGATAATCAGATCATCTTTACTGCAGATCTGGTGCCCTGGGCGAACGGCGATAAAGCGTATATCAATACCCCGTTTACTAGTCCCTGGCGTGTCATTCAGGCAGGAACCTCAGCCGTCGATTTACTCAATAGCGATATCATGCTTAATCTCAACGCGCCTGCTGAGGAAGAAATCGACATCAGCTACATCAAACCCGGTAAATACATGGGGATATGGTGGGAAATGCACATTGGTGAAAAAGACTGGTCACCGGGAGAAAAGCAAGGCGCCACAACCGCACGAGCGAAGCAATATATTGATTTTGCAGCCAAACACCACATTGATGCTGTGTTAATAGAAGGCTGGAACACAGGCTGGGAAGGTGAATGGTGGCAACGCAAACCCACGTTCAATTTTACCACACCAGTGGCAGGTTTAGATTTGGCCACTGTTGCAGACTATGCAAAACAGCACAATGTGAGCATTGTGGGTCATCATGAAACTGCCGCGGGTGTTAGCTACTACGAGAAGCAAATGACAGCAGGCTTTGATTATTATCAGCAGCTTGGTATTTCTTCCGTAAAAATGGGCTATGTGGGTACGCGGTTAGACGGACAGGAATGGCATCATGGTCAATTCATGGTTCGCCACTTTAATCGTGTTGTGCGTGAAGCGGCGCGTCACGGGATAATGGTAAATGCACACGAAACGATTAAAGCGACAGGATTGCGCCGCACGTTTCCGAATATCATGACCCGGGAATCGGTGCGGGGCATGGAATATAATGGCGGCAGTCCGGATACCGGCAATCTGCCGAATCATACGATGATCATCCCCTTCACCCGGGGTCTGGCAGGACCCATTGATTTCACGCCTGGTATTTTCAATTTTAACTACCAGAAGTACCGGCCTCACAACCGGGTGCCAACCACACTAGCTAAACAGCTCGCCCTCTATGTACTGCTTTACAGCCCCCTGCAAATGGCCGCAGATTTACCCGAGAACTACGAAGATCATCCCGCGTTTAAATGGATTGAAGATGTGCCTACAGACTGGCAGAAATCGGTGGCTATTGACGGAGAAATTGGTGAATTTCTGGTAACAGCGCGACAAGACCGACATTCAGAGGACTGGTTTCTCGGCGCAGCAACAAATGAAAAAAGCAGAACACTGAACGTGGCCACTGACTTCTTGAAAGCGGGCCAAAAATACCGTGTGATTCGCTATGAAGATGGTGATGATGCACACTGGGAGCGTAATCCGGCCAGTTACCGAATAACAACCACCGAGATTGTTGGTGGCGAGAACTTATTACTGAAACTACAACCCGGCGGTGGCGCAGCCTTGCATTTTGCTGCACTTTCCGCCGAATCAAAATAGTAGTAAGTCACCCAACTGGGTTACGCGTAACCCAATAAAACTCGTTACCTCGATAGTATAACTGATTGAAGTGGTTCGAGTTTTAGTTGAATTATACGTTTGCCATCAATGCTATTTGATGTGTAAGTGGTGTCAGACAATAAATCCGTGAAGATGGCAGCTCCGCGTTGGCTGTCATCTAACTGCGTGATGTCAGGAACGGTAAGCGTAACCTCGACAGTTTTTTTACTGTAAAAATTACTGACACTTATAAGCTGCGCTGATGGCGTGTGGCGCTGAAAAGCAAAAACAAATGGGTCGTCGCTTATACCATCAACTAACAAAGTACGTTGCAAAGAACGATATTCACCCGAGCTGGCCGCAGGATGTGTTCTTGCGATATTCAATACGCGGAAATAGTAGTCTCGCAATGCAGCTTCATCTTCCGACAACGCGCCGCCATCGAATACTGCATTGTTCATCCAACGCTGATGGGCGGGCACACCACCGTAATCGAAAATAGAGGTTCGGGTTGGCTGCCCAAAACCTAGCGCTTCACTACCGTCTTCGCCGACTTCCTGACCAAAATAAATAAGCATGGGCGATGCGCTAATAAGCGCTGATACCACAAGAGCCGGCTTCCCTTTCAACGGGTCGCCAGCAAAGTCCGGACTAGCAATACGCTGTTCATCGTGGTTCTCAAGAAAGTGCAACATGTGGTGAGCAATATCGGCATACTGCTGCTGAATATTATCAAGTGCAGATACATTCCCGTTTCCCTGCATGATGCCTTTTAATGAATCATAAAAATCTACCTTGTCATACAAATAGTCCATTTTGCCCAAGTGAATATAATCTCGGTACAGCGCAGGTTGATAGACTTCTGCCAACAGCAATGCGTCTGGATTTACCTGTTTTATCGCGCTATTCAGATAAGACCAGAAGGCCACAGGCACCATTTCTGCCATATCGTATCGAAAGCCATCTACGCCTTTGTCCAGCCAGTAAAGCGCAATATCGCGAAACTTAATCCATGAATCAGGCACTGTTTTATCCTGCCAGAAATTGGCGTGCTGCTGCAATGTGGCCTCAGAAGAAAGTGAGTCGGGAAATGCAGGAAAAGCGCTTACGCCATTGGGTGACACACCATAATTTATTTTTACGGTTTCATACCAATCGTTGACGTCAGGCTTAGCCTTGCTCGCACCGTTACCCGTCCAACGTGCAGGAAATTCATCGAATTCACCATTAACAAGGGGATGGGCTTCACCACCTAAGGGCACGGTTTGTGAAGTAAAGTCCGGGACTTCAAATTTTTCACCCGGAAGGTAGTAGAAATTATTGTTCTTGTTATATGTCACCGTAGTGTCGTCATGTATCCCAAACGTCGTTTCCGGACGAGTAATAGAATCGTAACGGCGGGCAACGTGATTAGGCACAATATCAATGATCACTTTCAGGCCAGCATCATGGGTACGTTGAATAAGTGCCTCAAATTCCGCCAATCGATGAGTAGGATCTACGGCTAAGTCTGGGTCAACATTATAATAGTCTCGTACTGCATACGGTGAACCCGCACGCCCCTTTACCACATCAGGATCGTCAGACTGAATACCAAACGCACTATAATCTGTGACAGAAGCATGATGAGGTACACCGGTATACCACACATGCGATACCCCCAATTTGCGAATTTCATTCAATGCTTTTGGCGAAAAATCTGCAAACTTACCCACACCATTCTCTTCAAGGGTGCCCCAAGGCTTATTGGTTGTATTAGTGTTGCCAAACAGTCGGGTGAACACTTGATAAATAATCACCTTATTCTGTTGCGCGTTTTGTTCTGCATCACGAGTAGGCGTTGTCACATTCTGCTCCGGTGATTGCTGACATCCCATAACCATCACTATCATCATAGTGAGGGAAACGATGCGGTGTATTTGCCTGGTAAGCATAGACCTTCCGTTGATTATTTTTGTTATAAAAAAAACCGAGCATACAGGCTCGGTTCCTTTAAACAATAAACATACGTATTCAGTGCTATGCTGCGCGTGTTTTCTGATCTTTTGTTGTTAGCATTGATGGATTCGGCTTGTGAATCGAGCCAAAATTAGGCACATCTTCCAGTTCTTTCATGATCTTGCGATAAAAACGGTGGAGAGAAGGTGATATTTGATGGAAGAACTCTTCAGGAGACAGCTGATAAGCAGCACGCTTACCATGATATTCAATCACCTGCCCTAGCTGGTTAAACTCGATACCGAGCATACGTAGGCTTCTGGCGAGCTTAGGCTCCATCATCACGTAGACATTTTCTACATCGCGCAGGACGCAGATCGTTGCTGCAAAGAAATACAGCGCTAAAGTGAGATACGGGAAATTTCGGTCTGGTTTGGTTTTCTTGAAACCTTTGTCGAGTGATTTGCCAGTCACTGGAGAAAGGTTTGTATCTGTTTCGCGACGGCGAAAGCGTTTGGGTATGGCAAGACGGGAAATTTCACAAACAGAATGTCGAGGAAGTCGCGCTGGGCTGTTTTCATCCATACGGATAGCCTCTGCACAATTTTGCTCGATGGGAAGCATTTGACCATTATGTTGCGGCATAACCACGCGGATGGTGCCTGCACAGTCACCTGTGGCTTTGTGCTTTATATAACAACTGATTGCATATTCGTCGAATTCATCGACTTCCATTTTGTTAGGCCTCATGTCTTCGAAGGCCATCTCTTCACAATACACTTGATGTCGGGTTCGGAAACACGCACGTTGGTCTTTCTCTTCGTGGGCGACAACAAGCGTAAAGTGTTCGAAAAAATGACTGGCAGCCGCATCAATGGCTTTGTTCATTTTCCGCTTTACTAGCGGTTTTACGATGTGCTTTACACCAGGGACCTGATGGACTTTTTTAAAAGCATTTAACAAGCGACGTTTCACTCTGACTCCCAACGATTCGAAAGAGGATTTTTTATTCTATTAATGAGTCTTACTTGGTGCTTCCGTGACTTACCAAACAGCCCACACCTTGCGATGTGGGAGTCACCCTGCGAGATCAGTTTGAATAACGGATTTAAATAAATGCCACAACTCAAATGCATTCTTACAGCGTTACTACATTTTATTTTTATACTAGATGTACTTTTTCCAGAAATAATAAACAATAATCAGACCAACTTTGCGCGGATCTGAAGTTAATTGAAATGATAAAATAAAGTATTGCTTTAGGAACGTTGAAGAATTACTAAAAATTTATGTAAAAAAATACGTCATTTAACGTACAACACATCATAACCTATTGATTTAAATCGAATTTACTAACCACAAAACTGTTTACTATTTAAGCTAACTGCATGATATGTTGGAAAAAATATTGCTAGCAGCTTTTACCAGTTTTTCAAATTAATCGATAAATTTTTATGATCACTACTCTCGATCTATCAGAACAAACGATCAAATCGTAAAATTTCCTGACACTTTTTTACTATTCTTAGTAATGGTGTTGCAAAACAGGAACAGGTCTAAGACGAGCTGTTATTTTTTAGGTATACGATGCTGATTATTGGTGTCTCGGGAAGCCCTTATCACGTCATCACTGCGATCAAAATCCCCTTTCGCCATTCGGTCGTAAAGCACCACATTTACGGTGGCAGCGAGATTCATACAACCTTTGGTTGGAATATATACAACCTCGTCAGCCCACGCCAGCACTGATGCTGGCACAGAACCATCCTCTGGACCAAACACATAAAATGCATTGTCCGGATGGACGAAGTCCGGCAAGGGCGTCGCCCCTTCAACGAGTTCAATAACAACGGTTTTAGCACCATCAGGCACAGCCTGTTGCAAATCGGTAACAGCAGACGTGTTAATCACTTTATGCATTGCTTTGGTGTCTGCATAAAATTCCTTCGCCCGCTCGTAGCGCTCGCCAGTATAGAATACTGCAGATGCCTGGTAGCATCCCGCGGCGCGCAAAACAGATGCTACGTTAACGGGGTTTTTAGGGTTAACTAAACCTATTGCTGATTGCGTGTGTACCATTTTACAAAAGTACTTCTACTGCTGCTTAAAAAAGGGGCGGCAGTATCGCAAATCTGAAATTAATAGCCAAATCCTTTCTGCAGATTATGCCGCATTTGCATAAAGCGCACGCCGTGCCATTCTTCGCCCTTGCGCATACCCTCTAAGTAACTTGTATTTGTCCATCGTGAGACGTTTAACACAGAACGCCTGATCGGGTGCAATCACCGTTAGCTTGCAATCAGAAGGCGGTGAGTTCAAGAATTCCAACGTTTGGTTGTAAGTGGCCGCCCGACGAAGCATGGCATTTAATAGACCAGGCTGTTGCCCGTACATTCTGTGTAACAGCCAGTTGCTTTTCAATTCTGGTTTAGTAAAGCCACGCGCCTGGGAAAGAATCACGGTAATATCACGCGCCCCCATCTCATAAGCTTGGCGAACAGGAATAGAATCCCCTACTCCACCATCAACATAAGGCACACCATTAATGACAGGCTGGGTACGATAAGCTGTGGGGATCGCACAGGATGCGACCATTAATTGGTCAACCGTATCTCGGGTAACACGATGATATTCACTGTCACCACTTTGTGTGTTCGTAATGCCAACATATAGAGGAATACTCGCGTCAGGTGCCTTCAGAATTGCCTTTGCCTGATGCCACAACCAATGCACATCTGTCATATGCCCACCCTTGATAAACCGCAGCGGGCTGAAAAATTCGCTACGGGTAGCAAAATCAGTAATGATGGTTTTGCTCAAACCATGGGCTCCACAAACGTAAGTCGATAAATTTGTTGCGCCTGCAGACACGCCAATAGCGAAATCGAAGGGGTAATAGTCCTCTTCCATAAATTTATCTAACACACCGGCGGCAAAAATACCTCGCATTGCACCGCCCTCAACTACCAACGCAGATTTCATATCGCCTGTCCTTAACGTTGCCTGGTTCTAACCTATTCTCTGGTAATACCAGCATGTTTTATACCAAAATGAAATGGCAGTGTGGCTGAGCTACGATTTTACGGTAAAGGCAATATAGATCGCGATAAACGCGGGATAAGGACGAGTGAACATGTGAAAAATAAGCACAATGATAGTGCTTAGAACATAAAAAACCGCCCCAGCGCGTCCTGCACTGGGGCGGTTTTTACAGGCTATTGAAAATTTTACCTTTCAACTATTGATTTGCTTGACGCTATTAGAAAGCGTAATTAAAGCCAAGCAGATAGTTTGCACCGTAAGATTGATAGAGCAATACCTGACGGCTATCGGTGCCAGAGGTTTGTACATCGTCTTGGTCGGTAATATTCTGTGCTTGCAGCGTTACGCGAAGTCCTTCGAGATAGTCGATACCGGACTCACTGAAGTCATAACCAAGCTGTGCGTCCCAGAAGGTGCCGCCTTGGTTGGTGGTATCAGACAATGCCAGACTCAGGCCACGCGCCTCAGTAAGGTATGAAGAACGCTTAGTACCAGCAATACGAATTTCAAAACCATGACTTTCATAGAACACGGTTAAGCTGTAGTTTTCATCAGAAAGACCTGGAATACGCGTTTCTCCGCCCTCTGCAGCCGCATCAGCGCTGCCGTCCATAAAGGTCGCGCTAGCAAACACACCGAAACCTTGCAGCGCGTCAGCGATCAGTTCACCTGGCAAACTCGCTTGAATTTCGTAACCGCGAACAAATCCTTCGAATCCATCCTGTGGCGCCGTGTTATACCCTTCGAACAACACTGGTGGTAATGCAGCATCGTCTTGAGTGTGGTGAATTTCTGGCAAGTAGTACGGTGTAAAGTCAGCTAACAAGCCATTTTCACGGTGCCAGTTCTTAATGTCTTTAAAGAAGTAAGATAGCGCAATGTAACCGGTATCAGCAAAGTAGTTTTCATAAGCCAAGTCAAGTTGATTCGCTTCATAAGGTTTCAAGTCAGGGTTACCTGAGCTTCCACCCCATGGGCCATTTTCCAAACTGTTCGAAAGAATGTTGGTATTGTTAAATGAGAACGTGACCTGGTTATTTGGGCGCATATCATCCATGCGTGGACGGCTCAGCACTTTGCTTAAACCAAGGCGGAAAAATTGGCCTTCGGCAAACTCCGCACTCAGGTTCAATGTGGGCAGTACATCAGTGTAATCTGTACCACCGGCCACAGGAATTGCCTCAACAAAGCCATCAGAGGTCATAGCGGTGCTAAAACCGGTTGAACTTTGATCAGCATGTACCACTTGCAGACCCAGATTACCGCGAATGTAAATATCATCAATGGCGGTATCTATGTCGAGTTTTCCGTATAGGGTCGTCAGCTTTTCATTTACTACATAGGTATCGCCTAAGCGTCCAGCATCAACCAACTGTGCGTCGGTAGCCTGATAGTACCCACTGTTATAAAGTCCAAGGGCATCGTAAGCCAATACACCACCAATACCCACAAAGTCCAACGGCACAACACCAAGCACGTCAGGAATAGCATCATCACCAGGATAAGTCGGTGCAGTCAGATAAGCACCATTATTGATTTTGCTTTTTTCGCGATCTGAGTAAATAACACCCACTTCTACACCACTGAATACGCCCCATTCAACAAATCCTTCCGTCTGCAAACGGAATGAATCGAGACTTTCTTCAAAGATGGGTTGGTTTACAAAACCGTCTTGTGCATCACCACCAACAATAGGCGCTCCCCATGTTTGCGGGCCAGCAAGACGAATCAGACTTGGATCAGTAAGATCAACATCGGCCATAGAAGGATGCGATGTGTAAATCGCGCCGGTAGAGGTCATTTCCCATGAACGAGCTGTCAACGGGCGACCATCTGTGCCGGCTCGGCCAACACCTGAGTAACTTTCAATATCGGTGATGGTTTTATCCACTTTACCGGTTGAAACGTCAGCCGTAACGCTCCAGTCATTGTTGAGGATGTATTCTACGTTCAGGCCAAACGTTTTCAGTTCCGCATCCTGACGGCGAACGTCATTGCGTACCACACTATAAAAGCCGTCATAGTAGCCTGACGTTACCAGGCCATCTTCTACGCCGGTAATCGTGTAGTCGCCAGTACCCCATTCAGCACCACCTTCTTCAACACCGCGTCGGGCGTCATCTTCAAGGAAGTCGATATAAAGCGCATCGAATTGCAAATTCAGCTTATCTGTCGGTGCCCACTGAACAACCGCGGCCACTGAATCCCGGTTCATCATTGCTGAACGGGCGAATGAGTCATGACCACCCAGGATCAGTGTATCTTCAGGAACCGTCACACCTTCAGCAGCGTTATCAGGATTTGCTGTCGCATAACCCCAACCGCGGAATTGATTTTCCTGACGTGGCGATTCCATGGTTGCAACAGTCAGTGCAACCCCTAAGGTGTCGTCCAGAAATTGATCGACAAAGTTGAACGAAAGACGATGCCCTTGATTGTCAAAATCAGGGTTGGCCGCATCTTCTTTGTTTTTTTCCAGCGTACCATTGATGGTCATGGTAGATTCCGCAGTCAGTGGTTTCACTGTTTGCAGATCAATAGAACCACCAATGTTCTGTGTGGTCATGCCAGCTTCAGGCGTTTTGTAAACCAGAATATTAGAGATTATTTCCGTTGGGTATAAGTCGAATTCGACGCCGCGGTTGTCACCCATACCGAGCAATTCACGGCCGTTTAGCGTGGTGCCTACGTAGTTTTCGTTAAATCCGCGAACAGAAATACCACTCGTGCGGCCATTACGTCGTTCACCGGCCAGACCTGGAAGACGGGAAAGTGATTCTGCAATACTGGTGTCGGGTAATTTTCCGATGTCTTCTGCAGACAACGCCTCAACAATAGATGTGCTGTCCATCTTAATGGCTTGTGCCCGTTGTAAACTACCTCGAATACCGGAGACTTGAATAACTTCGACGTCGTCTGCAGACTCAGTTTCATCGGATTGTGCGAAAGCGGGTACAGCGGTGATGGCAAATCCTGTCGCGATAAAAGCCATCTTGATTAAGTTCGGTTTGAAATGTGTCATTAATATTCCCTAATGTGAACCGAGAAGCTGCTCCTCTGGATGGTGCGCACCGAAGAATGGGACTAATCGGTTTGCTGAAATGGGGCGCATCCAGAGGCAGCTTTGATGAGTTGTCATCAATATTTTTATTGCTGTTTAATGACAATGTTTATCGTCGCGAGCATCCTAACCAGTTGGTAAAACTTGCTCAATGATCTGCATACGTATTCATAAAACAAATAAAACAATCAGTTAACACGCAGGAGAAAATCCGCTTTGCTTTAAACTTGTTATTCAACAAGCGCTGGCTTGAGTTTCGTTAAGAAAATCAAAGAAGTGACACGCGTAAAAGTAACGCTAAGTTAACAAAGAATAAGAAGGAAATTTAATAAACTGTTAAATCATCAAACGGCGGAAAAATAGCGTGAAAAGGGAATGATGCTGGTAGCAAAACACTACCAGCATGTTGGAATTACTCAAGATTTAGCGAGTTGATTGAGCTTTTCTATGATCAAGGTTTCTTTCTCGATTTCCTGCATCTGAACAAAAGCATGATCGGCTCTACTAATGCCCTGCTCAGCCCGCTGACTGGCATCGCTAGAGGCGGTAGATAATTCGCTAAGCTCAGCGCTCAAGCTTACCGAACCCGATTCGATTTCTTGCAGTAGGCCATTAATACTGTCGATGGCAGAAGAAATTCCATCAATGGATGCCGATACCTCGTTAATTGTGTCACCGGTTTCCTGCAAACTCGATTGCGTGCGTTGACTGAGAGCCCTCACCTCGTCAGCGACGACGGCAAAACCTCTACCGGCTTCCCCTGCTCTCGCAGCCTCAATCGCGGCATTTAAGGCCAGCAAATTGGTTTGCTCAGCAATACCACTGATAGACTGTATGATACTGACAATACGCTCTGCACTTTCTTTTAACCGCGTCATGCCGTCAGACAATTCCCCTCTTTGCTTTTCCTGACGCGCGATTTGTTGAAGGAATGACTCAAATTGCTTGCCCAAATCGATTTGTCGACCCGCAGAATCACTGGCTTGCGATGCCACATATTTCAACTGCTCGGTAGATTCTTTAAGCAAGGGATGAAACTTCTCAGTTTGTTCTATTAACCGACTTTGCAGCTCTTTGATATTACCCATACTAATGAGCTTCGCTTGCAGATGGTAATTGGTGAATGATGCCAGATGAAATGGGAAATTGGTCACGTATTCATCGTGATAGGATTGCTTGTCATCATGCTCAAAAAAACCTATTGCGGTAACAGTTTGATTTTGATGAAGACCGAGGTACTCGCCAAAGGTTGAAAACCCCGACACCATCACATTATCGAAGGTACCGATCCCACTAAGATTGTTAGGATTGTTCAAACGCCGCAATATGCAGTCATTGGCAATGAGTGCCACTGGCTTACCGGATTTCCCTCTTAAGAAAGCATCGAAATCGCGTTGAAGTGACTGTTTGAAATCCGTCGCTTTAACCAGTTCAAGGTATTCACCAAATGACATGTCGCTGAAAAAACGAATGGTACCATCATCATTGATAGCAGCCACAGAGCGCACGTAAATACTGCCTTCTATGGTGATACCGAATGAATGGCTGGTGAGCTTTTGTTCAAGTTCTGAGGGCTGACAATTAAAATGTCGGCTTAATGCAGACACCGGCGTTTCCAATTCCATATTGCTGTTTAATACAGAATGAAGCGTACGGGAAAGTGGATCGAATTTCGCTACGGTGAACCCCGTACCCGTAGCAACAAAGTTATGGCTTTTGAGTAATCCATAACGATAGCGACGATCCATTTTGCAGAATGCCAGCACAACCTGATTAGATTTTACTTCACCATTATAGGCCACATCTGCCCGTTGAAAATCTAACTTTCCGCCAGCACTACCGCCGACAAAGAAACAAGGAAATTTCTTCGCTTTGTACAATGCTTGAGTAAAGAAATCCTCGCTCGCCGTTATTCCATCAAAGTAAGTGAGCGCAAAAGTATCTCGGCTACCGATATCAAAAGGCACTCGAACGTTTTCAAGCTCACGGGAAATCCTGTTTACCCGCTCTTCCGGCGAAAGTTTGGGTGAACCACTTTTTATGTCTTCGCTAAACAAGGGAACAGCAGACACAGATACATCTTTAATCATGGCAGCTGAAAAAGCATGGATAACGATATTATCCCAACTCTCGGATGTAGGATGATAAAGGTTTACCTGCCCCCCTAATTCGCCTGACGTCATAATGGAAATAATGTGCTTACAATAAGGAATGGCGGCGGTAAGTTGTTGGCTAACGCGATTAAAATCTAGGTGAGGTGATACGAACGCGATGACCAGTGCCGTACCGGATAAGAAGTTCATCTCGGCCAGATTCTCAGTGGAAATCTGACTGCTTGATATGCTTTTAGAGAGTGTTAACCGATCAGTGAATTGACTTTCGGCCCGGACTTTTTTCTTGCCAAAGAACATTCGTAATCCTTTATGATTTTGTATTAGGAACAGTCTGCAATTAACTATAGTTCACTAAACAGGATTACGCGTGAAAACAATAATTTCGAATAAAAAAGCCCGCTATTAGCGGGCTTTATAATTATCGAAAAGCGGGGCTTACCAGCCAGTCTGCTCGCGCAGTGCTTTACCGATATCAGCCAGTGAACGAACAGTCTTAACGCCTGCTGCTTCAAGGGCAGCAAATTTATCGTCAGCAGTACCTTTACCACCTGCGATAATTGCACCGGCGTGGCCCATGCGCTTACCTGGAGGAGCAGTAACACCTGCGATATAAGAAACAACCGGCTTAGTTACGTTTTCTTTGATAAACGCAGCCGCTTCTTCTTCAGCAGTACCGCCGATTTCACCGATCATTACAATCGCTTCAGTCTGTGGGTCGTCCTGGAACATTTTCAGGATGTCGATGAAGTTAGAACCTGGGATTGGGTCACCACCGATACCAACACAGGTAGACTGGCCGAAACCTTCGTCAGTAGTTTGTTTAACCGCTTCGTACGTCAGTGTACCAGAGCGAGAAACGATACCTACTTTACCAGGCTTGTGGATGTGACCAGGCATGATACCGATCTTACACTCACCCGGAGTGATAACACCCGGACAGTTAGGACCGATCATACGAACGCCTTTTGCATTTACGTATTCTTTAACGTAAAGCATATCAAGCGTCGGGATACCTTCAGTGATACAAACGATCAGCTCGATGCCAGCATCAGCCGCTTCAACGATTGAATCTTTACAGAAAGGTGCTGGTACGTAGATAACAGATGCTGTTGCACCAGTCGCTTCTACCGCGTCACGTACAGTGTTAAATACTGGCAGACCTAAGTGCTCAGTGCCGCCTTTGCCTGGCGT
>Ga0208204_100281_pt1 | contig 15472 bp, 12 predicted proteins | sample DeeseametaMP2252_FD_184173 | JGI IMG/M metagenome (GOLD analysis project Ga0208204, IMG submission 184173) | Marine microbial communities from the Deep Pacific Ocean - MP2252 (SPAdes) | ecosystem: Environmental > Aquatic > Marine > Oceanic | place: West of El Salvador, Pacific Ocean | collected...
AAGCCAATGCCCACGTTCCCGCCGTTAGGGCCAAAAATAGCTGTGTTAATACCAACCAGTTCACCACGCAGGTTTACCAGTGCGCCACCTGAGTTACCACGGTTAATCGCCGCGTCGGTTTGAATGTAATCTTCATAACCACCAATATTCAGACCAGAGCGGCCCATGGCAGAAACAATACCGGAGGTGACGGTTTGCGACAGGCCAAAGGGGTTACCAATAGCCACCACGTAGTCGCCTACACGCATGGAGTCGGAATCTGATACCGGCAGGGCGGCTAGGTCGTCTGCTTCAATTTTCAGCAGTGCAATATCGCTTTGCTCGTCAGAACCCAGCTTCTTCGCTTTAAATTCGCGACCATCGCTAAGCTTAACGGTAATTTCGTCGGCGTTGTCGACCACGTGGTTATTGGTCACCACATAGCCTTTATCCGCATCAATGATGACACCGGAACCTAAGCCGCGGAAGGGACGTTCCTGCACTTGTTCCTGTGGACCGCCGAAGAAATAGCGGAACATTTCAGGCACACGCTGGGTAGCAGTTTGTGTGCCTTCAACAGAAATGCTCACCACCGCTGGCATTGCTTCTTCAAGCATGGGTGCCAGCGAAGGCATTTCCTGTTTTTTATCATCGCCGAAGAAAGGTAACGCAGCACTCGCGCTAGCAGACATACCCATAGTACTGGCGACAACACTAGAGACAACCAACATCTGGCGTAGAGATTTCTTCATATTCGCTTACACTCCTCATGTTTCATGCGATTATGTTTACTTTCACTGACAGACTCAGACGAACGGGTAAAAGTTCCGAATTCTACTCTTTTTCTGCGGTAGAACGACCGGATGAACCGACAAACAGGCCGGAACCCACATTCGCAAAATCCCGTGGCTGAGTTTCGGCAACCGTTACGGGTTTCGTCTTTTCTCTGCCTTGAATGTTATTACGTAAATACGACGTAGCCTGTTCACCGTAAAAAGGCACACTCGGCGCGTCTTCATCATCACCCTGGTTCAGCAAGGTTTCATAATCTGCCACTTGCTGCTTCAGTGCCTGGCACTGCTTCTCAATAGAATCAATAGCCTGGCGGGTTTGATGAATATGGTGAACAGCCTGTTGCGACATCAATTCCTTGAGGTTCTGCTCTGCCTGCTTCGATGAGTTTGAGGCACCATCCCGGGAACTCATAAAACGGGCTACGAAAAAGCCGATGATCAAACCAACAATCAACAAAGCAACGGGAATTAAAACGTCCATTCATTTCTCCAAAACGCTGCGCCGGGTAAAAGTGGCGACGCAGTAATACATATACTCAATGAGACTATAGCAATTTCTGAATGTGAATGCCCTCAGGTATTTACTCAAAGCTTTTTAATTTTCTGTAACCCAGAAATAACGCTGATTTTTTCAGCTTTTTGTGGGTTATCCGCGATGTAAAACCTTATCTGACTTTCAGCATTGCTATATAATCGTGACTCATTTGAAGTAATACGGTGCTCGGCTGGTAGTCGACCAGTTTCACCTCGCATAAGACACAGCGCTGCGATTCTACCTGTATTTATTCGGAATTTAAGATCGGAATCTGATTTTTCAAGGAGGTCGGTGCAGCGGACCTTCAATTTATCTTGTATCGGGAGAAGTTTCGGCGATGACGCCCTGGGAAAAATATCAGCAAGACCTGCAGTTGCCCACGTTTAAACACGATCCTGCACAGGAAAATGCGGTTAAAGCATTGCAGCGTTTATACGACGACCTTACCGCACAGAAAGCGCAAAGTGGCGGTTTAGGTGCCAGCCTGAAAAAGCTGTTTGGCAAGCCAGCAGCGAAAGAGCCAGTAAAAGGCATTTATTTCTATGGCGGTGTAGGGCGGGGTAAAACCTATCTGGTAGACACGTTTTTTGATTGTTTGCCGTTTGACAAAAAATCCCGGGTGCATTTCCACCGATTCATGCACCGCGTGCACGCCGAACTTAAAACATTAGATAACCACTCTGACCCACTGAAAATAGTGGCAGATCGTTTGGCCGATGAAGCTCGGGTTATTTGTTTTGATGAATTCTTCGTTTCCGACATCACCGATGCAATGATTTTAGGCACGCTGATGGAAGAGCTATTCGCCCGTGGTATCACGTTGGTAGCCACGTCGAACATTGTGCCAGACGAACTGTACAAAAACGGTTTGCAGCGCGCCCGATTCTTACCGGCCATTGCGTTAATCAATAAATATACTGAAGTGATTAACGTAGATAGTGGCATTGATTATCGCTTACGTACCCTTGAGCAAGCGGAAATCTTTCATTCGCCGCTAGATGAAGACGGCGACAAACACCTGCACATGTACTTCGACCAACTGGCACCAGAAAACCGTAAAAGCGGCGAAGACATTGAAATCAACAATCGCAAGATTCCCACGCGCAAAAGTGCCGAAGGTGTACTTTCCATTGAGTTTTCAGCCTTATGTGAAGGCCCGCGCAGCCAAAGTGACTACATTGAGCTGAGCCGCTGCTATCATTCTATTCTGCTGGCAAACGTGAAGCAGATGGGTGAAAAGAACGACGACACTGCGAGACGTTTTATTGCCATGGTGGATGAATTCTACGAGCGTCATGTAAAACTCATCATGACAGCCGAAGTACCGCTAGAAGAGCTGTATACCGATGGACGGTTAAGTTTTGAATTCCGTCGCTGCTTAAGCCGCTTAAAAGAAATGCAGTCGAGAGAATACCTGGCGCGAGAGCATTTGCCGTGAGTTGTTGGGCGAGCGCTTTTTAGCCGGGAAGCTTTCCCGTCTGCAGCGCTCGCCGGAGCGAGCAAGCGCCTACTGGACGGAACGTTAAGCGAAAATGAAACACGGCGTAAACCCATCCATGGGGCCTCGGCTGCCGCTTCCCTGCGGCAGACGGTTTCATTTTCGCTTAACTAATCCGTCCGCGGCATTTGCTCGCTCCAGTTGGCCTGTGATTTCGCCTTTTAGCCGAATAAGCGTCCCGGCAAAAAAGCGCTCGCAACCTCGTAAGCCGAGAAGTCACGCAAAACTGTTAACTCACCGGCAAAGTCGGTAAACTGCACAGCAATTTTTAAACTGTGCCTGTATTTTTTCCACGGGCATCGTCAAGTAAAAGTAAGATACAGAGACCTAAGATGGGCAGAGCATTTGAAGTAAGAAAGAACGCCATGGCCAAAACGGCTGGCGCTAAAACTAAGGTTTATTCTAAATACGGTAAAGAAATTTACGTGTGCGCGAAGAACGGTGGTCCGGATCCGGATACCAACTTGTCGCTGAAGCGTCTGATGGAAAAAGCCAAGAAAGATCAGGTTCCAAGCCACGTAATTGAAAAAGCCATCGACAAAGCCGCTGGCGGCGCTGGTGAAGATTTCGTACCAGCACGTTACGAAGGTTTCGGCCCGGGTAACTGTATGGTTATTGTTGACTGTTTGACCGACAATAATAACCGTACCATTACCGACGTACGTAACTGCTTCACCAAAACCAACGCGAAAATTGGTGGACCTGGTGCCGTAGCGCACATGTTCGACCATCAGGCCATTTTCCAGTTTGCCGGTGACGACGAAGACACCGTGCTGGAAGCTTTAATGGAAGCCGATGTAGACGTAACAGAAGTGGAATGTGAAGACGGTAAAGTTACTGTTTACGCACCGCACACCGAATTCTACAGCGTAAAAACCGCGCTCACTGAAGCTTTCCCAGACATCACCCTGGATGCCGAAGAAATCAGCTTCATTCCACAAACCGAAGTGGAAATCAGTGAAGAAGATATGCCGATGTTTGAAAAATTCATGGACATGCTGAACGATTGTGACGACGTGCAAGACGTTTATCACAACGCGATTACGCCAAACTAAGCGTTATTCTCCTGTGCAGACTTGCTGAATTGTCGGCAAGTCTGTCTTTTCCCGCTGTTTTTTGTTCTCTTGCGTGGTGTTTTTCATTACCATGCTACTTTCTCTTACCATTTCTTAAGGTTTTCAGGTGCCCTGGAGCAGTCTTGCCTGTTTGCTGGCGTTCGTCAGTGTTTTCGGGCTGTATCTACAATGGAAGACCCGCCGCAAAAGTCCGCTAAAGAATTTGCTTTTCTGGACCGCTTTTGTGGTGAGCGTGTATTGCTGGGTGTTACTTGCGGGCGTTGAATTTGGCATTGTTTATGGTTTTGCCGTAGGAGGGCTGCTGGCGATAACAGTGGCTGTTGCTACCGCCGACTACAAAGACATTCGCGCAGACAAACAAAAGCTGCCTAAAAACCTTTCCGTTGGCCGACATGTCTGGCTCAGAAACCTCGCTTACGCATTACTCGCTGTGCCGCTTGCTGGCTACGCCGCAACAGTATCAACCACTTGGGTGAGTGCGTTATTCCTCGGAAATCCAACCAACCACATCGTTTTTGTGTACCTTGCGGTGCCAGTCGTATGGGGTGCACTAGCCTTTGTCGCCTGTAGCTATCGCAATATCTTTCGTGGGGCAGCATTGCTTGGCCTATTCGCTGTTATTCCTACCGTAGGGCTGATCTGGTTATGAGCTTATTGCCATCTAAAACCACCTCGCAAAAAGCCCTGCTGAGTCATAGTTGGCTAGGATTAGCCGCCGGTGCGCTGATGTATCTCATCTGCTTGTCCGGTGCCTTAGTGGTGCTTAACCCGTTTATTGAACGTTGGGAGCAACCCGCGGCTGAAGAATACAGCAGCATCGACATTGAAAAGCTGCAACACGCCTATGAAAGTGCGCTGTCGAACGAGCAAGCCCCTGCAAATCATTTATTTATCATGCTGCCCACAGAGCAAAGCCCACGGGCTAAAATTTCGTCGGGCAATGGCAGCTTTTATGTGAATCAGGATGGCAGCCTGGGGGAACAGGTTTCACACGGCTTCATGGACATCATTACCAATCTTCACGTGTATCTGCACTTGCCTTATAACTGGGGCATGATTGTGGTGAGTGTATTTGGTGTGGCATTGTGCGCCCTTGTCATATCCGGCTTCTTTGCCCACCGTCGGCTAATAAAAGATGCGTTTTCATTTCGGGTTAACGGCAGCAAAACCAAACAGCAAACCGATATCCACAATCGTTTAAGCGTATGGCTTTCTCCTTTTCACCTTATGTTTGGCGTTACCGGCGCGTATTTTGGATTGGCCGGATTACTCGCAACCTTTTATGCTGCCGTTTACTTTAATGGCGATGAAGGCGCTGTTAAAGATGCTGTTTACGCTGCCGAACCTGAACTGGCCCAGCCAATAGCGCCTGCGAATTTAACTGCAGCCATTACAGAGCTTGCTCAAGTAGCACCAAATGCACAGCCTTTTTATATTGCACTGGAAAAGTTCGGTACACCCAGCCAGTACATGCTGATTGGCGCCACACTGCCAGAACGATTGATTTACGCTGAACAATACCGCTTCGATAATCAGGGCAATTACTTAAGCAATGTGGGTTTCAGCGACGGTGAGCCAGGGCGTCAGGCGGTGTTCTCTGTGTTCCGGTTGCACTTTGGGCATTTCGGGCCGCTTCTGGTTCAGCTGTTCTATGTATTTTTAGGTATCGCACTGTGTGTTATTTCGGTAACTGGCGTAAATATGTGGTTGGCGAAACGCAGTGGTAGTGATTACATCAACCATTTATGGACTGGCGTTGTGTGGGGAACGCCATTGGTGTTCATCACCTGCGCACTTATCGACCTCATTACTGGGTTCTCATCAATTTGGCTGTTCTGGGGCGGGCTGGTGTTTACCTTATTTATCAGCTGGCGCTTTAAGGATCACCCGCGCAGCAAATGGCTGTTTCTGGTATTAAGCTTTATTCTGGCCTTAGCGTTGGTGGTAACGCACGCCGCGTTATTCGGTGCAAACGCCTGGCGCGGGGGCGCACTTGTCGTCAATATAAGCTGGATCTTCTCTGCCGTGTGCTTCGCCTGCTTAGCCTTACTGGTAATAAAAGCCAGTCATCGCCGTTAATTGTCGCATCCGATAACGTTCGCTGCTAGAATGCGCGCCGGAGCTGGCCTGGCAATCGCTGCTTTCGCAAGAAAGGGGAGGAAAGTCCGGGCTCCACAGGGCAGGGTGCCAGATAACGTCTGGGCGGCGCGAGCCGACGACCAGTGCAGCAGAGAGTAAACCGCCTAAGCGCTTTTAGCGCCGGTAAGGGTGAAAGGGTGCGGTAAGAGCGCACCGCGCAACTGGTAACAGTTTGTGGCACGGTAAACTCCACCCGGAGCAAGACCAAATAGGCCTTCTATACGTGCGGCCCGCACGGAAGGCGGGTAGGTTGCTTGAGCCTGTGAGTAATTGCAGGCCTAGAGGAATGATTGCCCACGACAGAACCCGGCTTATGGCCAGCTCCCACTATTTTATTCTGTTTGCAGAATCTCCACTTTCTTATCTCTTTGATTTCCCGAAATAACTCTTCCTGCTAATAATAAAGTATTAGTTAAGATAATAAATCTTTGTAGAGAACTAATACAATTCAGGGTTTAATACGTACAGAAATCGGTTAAAAAAATTGCACGTTATGCCCTGCATACAATATGCTGGTGTACCGGCAACACTCACAACAAGTATTTACCCATAAGGAGATCTAATGGGACACGCTAAGTTAAGTATTCTTGCGACCGCAGTGGTAATAGGATTAACCGGCTGTGGTGGCGGCTCAAGCTCATCGGTTGAAGGCAACGTTCCTCCTGCGAACACTGCGCCGGTAGCAAACGCAGGTTCAGCTCAGACTGTAGCGCTGGGTGAAGAAGTTACCGTTTCAGGTTCTGCCAGTTCAGATGCCGACGGCGACGCGCTTACCTATGCATGGGAAATTACCTCTGCGCCAACTAACAGTTCAGCGGCACTAAGCAGTGCTTCAACAGAATCCGTTACCTTTACCCCGGATGTTGTGGGTGATTACACCCTTGAACTCGTGGTAAACGATGGCACTACATCAAGCACTGCAACAGAAGTAGTGATTTCTGCTGAGTTTGTTAACACTGCGCCAACGGCTGAAGCCGGTGTGGATCAAGAAGCACCGCTTTCAGAACTGGTTACCCTTGATGGTTCTGACAGTGACGACGTAGACGGCGATGAAATTACTTATTCATGGTCGCTAACTACCACTCCAGACGGTAGCTCTGCAGCACTGACTGATGCTGACTCAGTAATGCCAACGTTCACACCAGATGTAGCCGGTGAATACGTGGTTACGTTGGTAGTTAACGACGGCACTGACGACAGTGAAGCTGATACCGTAACCATCACGGGTGTAGTAGGTAATACCGCGCCAGTTGCAGACGCAGGTACCGACCAAAGCGTGCTGATTGGCGACACTGTTCAGTTAGTCAATAACAGTACTGATGCCGATGATGACACCCTCACCAGCCAGTGGACGCTTACTGTGCCTTCAGGCAGTACTGCTGTACTGAGTGATGACACCGCAGCTGCACCTACCTTTGTTGCAGATGTTGAAGGTGAATACACCGCTTCACTGGTAGTGAATGACGGCACCGTAGACAGCGCCGCCGATACGGTAAGCATCGACGCTATCACGCCAGAGCTGCTGTTCTTCCGTAAAAGTGGTTCTACAGATAATTACTTCCCTCTGGCGCTAACCAGTACTGTGGGCGGTAATATTGAAGTAGTGATCAGTGAAGACCCAACGCCAGAGACGTACGCTATTCGTACTTATCGACTGCAGGCTATTGGCGAAGACTACACTATTGTAGATGTAACTACGTACGATCAAATGGATGTAGTAGTGCCATTCTTCGATGGCCTTGAAGACGGTCAGATGATTGAAGCAGGTACAGAAGTTACGTTCTCGTTAAGCTCACCGTTAACGAACGGCGAAGTGACTACACCTACTTACACGTTCACGGTTGAAGAAACCGGCGAAACCTTTACAGCATCGTTCTCGTTCAGAACTACTGTAGAGTAAATGCCGAGCGTTCTTAAAAGAGGGCGCTTAGCTGTGTGAAGATATTAAAATTGAAAGCGTGCTTTTCGAAGCACGCTTTTTTTATGTTTAAAACGGTGCTTAGTCAGATTAACTGTTAAGCGTGGGAATCTCGCTGAACAAAAAGCAGAATCACCAGTGAAGACGCTTAAATTAGACGTGATTAGTGGAATCTGGATTTCTGATATTTATAACAAACCCGAGCGATAACACAGTAATAAACAATACGGGTAAAAAGAAAATGCCCGTGTTGGTATCGAAAGATGACTGAATTAAAAACGTTAAAATCGCCACTCTTATCCCTATTAATATGCCATCTGCTTCATTGTTCCTGTTTCGGAAAGTCGCTAGCAATAACAATCCCAAAGGCAAAGCCAACAACGTGAAGCCGATGATGCCCGTACTCGCTAAAGTTTCCAGGTAATCATTGTGCGCCCGCTTCGACATCTTAGAAATACCTAATTCCATTGGCTTGTACACGTGCTGGATAAAAGGATAGGTGCCAGGGCCTGAACCGGTTAATGGATGATCGCTAATCACTCCCATCGCTGTCTGCCGTAAATAAGTGCGTCCGTTGTCCTCGAGCTGCTGGTTCGCAAATCGGTCGTAAACGGATGATTGAGAGAAAGCAAAACCTATAACCACAAAAAGGGCTAAAACAGAGACAAGCAATTTAGCGGTAAGAAAACGCTTAATGTATGCCCGGTTTCTGTAAATAAATAACAGAAATGTAATTCCCGCCCCGCCTACTAACGAAACTATGGCACCGCGACTACTCGTATTAATGAGCGTTACCGCTAAAAGCAGTAACTGTATGGTTAGCAACGCTGAGTATTTACGATTACCTCTACTGACAATATTTTGCGCTAACAAACCCGCAGCCAGCGCCATACAAAGGGCGAGATACATAGCGTACTGATTCTTATAGCTAAAAGTGCCACGAATACCGTCTTTCCAGGCTAAATCCCAGGGCTGTATGCTGCCGACAACTTCGTATGCGCCTTCACTCGCAAAATTGATGAGAGAATAAATAGCCGTGATAGTGCAGCCTGCTACAATGGCATTAGCAATAAAGTAAAGGGTACGTCGAGACTTAACCAGCAACCAAATAGTCCAGAAGAGAACCGGAATTGTGAGGAATTTAAACCATTCAATCAGCGAGGCTTGGCGATAAACCGATAAGTAATAGTCTGATGCCTTCCCGAGGCTATACCAATACAGCGTTTTCGGTGAAATGAACTCCAAAACAGAAGCTGGCAGCTTTAACAGATAAAGTGCACACCAAACTAGCCAAGCCAGAAAAGCGAGGGAAACCCATTTATGCTGTTGGTGATTCCCTATTTTTACTGTTGCGATATTCACAGCAAAAAGCAACAAAGTAGACCCAGCAAACAGCAGCTGCTCCCACGCTAAATCAAGGCCATGTAACCAAGGGAAAACGATAAAAAGCACGCAGAAACAGAATATTAGTGGTGTATGCAGGTGATTAAGCGTCATTCGGCTATATCCACAATTTGTAGCAGTGACTTCATTGCCTCAGATGTCTTTCGGTTTGGCGATAAGGACATAAAAGGGGCAACATTGCCAGAATACGCCATTGCATCTAGTAGCACCTGTCGGGTTGGCGCTTGGCGTAAACCACTCTGGATCATGGGCAAGCTCATCGATTGAATATCCTCTGGAAGCACGTTCCAGTGATGAATTATGTAAGGGCCAACATAGCGTTGCGTTTCTTCTTCGTGAAGCCCTAGTGGAAGTCGCGCTCTTAATGTATTGAAAATGGATGAAGGGGGAACCCCTTTCATTTCAGCTCTTAGCACTTCGAGAGATAAAGCAAAGTAACCCGTTGGTTGTATTTGATAGATTTTTGTCAATGCACCAAAATCTTGCTCTGCACCATTTTGGTTATCACTCGACGCACCAATGGATAACGCATTAAGGTTGTTTTTTAACCTAATTATGGTTTCACCAAGCTGCTTTTTATTAGTCGTAAGTGAGTAGTCTGGGAAAACTATGTTCGCAGCTCCAGAAACGCTTGAACGGTGATTAGGGAGCGGTGCTAGCTCACTTTTATTGGGCTCTATATCGAAATTTGTGACATCGATACCATAAATATTTAGTGAAGACTGCACACAAAACAAGCCAAAGCATACAGCCAATATAGAAATAACTATCTGATAAGCTTTATTTACTTCGATTCTCATTTGCCCGCCGTTGTCAGTATTTCTGTAACAGTGTTGTGAGATGGTATGTCATCGCATCATCATGCATAAAAGTTAATGCTCAAAACCGTAAGCGAAACGTGTATCCTCTTTTTGTCACAATAATTTACACGTTAACTTTGATTATGATCTAGTCGAAAATAAATTTGGTTCGATGCGATGCTTGCTAAGTTATTGTTTTTGCGTGGTAATAGATGATGAGGTTACAGAGGCTAAGTTTACGCGTTATAAGTGTACAAGCATCTCAAGCAAATAATGTAATAAGTAATTTTTAATGCTGTGATCTTAATGTAAATGGTCTGACCATGAAGTGTAAAAGTGTCAATATTCTTTACAAAAAGAAAAATAAAGCAGGAATATGCTTCTAGTAAAAATTAATGATGTATATTTTCGATTAAGCAAATTCTTATGGTAAAGTTGCGGAAAAGGTTCACTTGTAAGTGAATTTTTTAGGCTTTCTGTAAGAAAGTTACAAAGGAATGTACAAGAGTAATCGGTAATTTAAAGTTGGTATCGAAATTGCGTTAGTGCCTTTGAGATGGAGCGGTGCACTAACAAGACTTCAAAAGTAACCCACTTTCAATTATCAATCACTCACTATTCAAGGATGGTAAGTCATGGGAAACGGTTTCGTTAGAAACAATATCAATCAATTCGCTGTTGTATACCGCTTTATTGATTTTTTAATCATACAGTTAACTCTTTTGCTTGCCTGTGGTGTGTTCGATATAGCAATAGATGTCCACTATCATCTTCTTGGCTTAATAGGCAGCACTACGTATCTTCTTTCTGCTGAGCTGTTTTGGATTTATCGTTCATGGCGGGCAGGAACATCTAAAGAGCTCTTGTTCTATACGGTCGTAAGTTGGTGCGTTAGCGCCGTTATCATTTTAGTTTATCTGTTTCTTACCAAAACATCGGAAGACTATTCGCGCATAGCTGTAACCTCGTGGTTATTGGTTGCCCCCCTATTTCTATGTGCCTGGCGTATGTTCATGCGCGCGTTTTTATATCAGGTTCGTGCCAAAGGTTATAACAGTCGCTCGGTCGCAATTATCGGCATGAACGAAAACGCAGTGGCATTGGCCAATGAACTGAAGCGCAACCCGCAGACTGGCTTTGTACTTAGAGGGGTGTATGACGATAGGGAAGTTAATAGGCTGGCTATACCAGACGGTATGGCAATTGAAGGTGATATTGACGAAGCGGTCGAGGCCGTACGGAATGGCGAATTTGATCAGGTATTTATTACACTACCTATGACCGCTAACAAACGGATTGAGCAAGTCCTGCACAGACTGGGCGATACAAACGCGGAAGTACATTTCGTTCCAAATTTCTTTATGTATAACATGGTTCACTCGCGTCTTTGTAATATCGGCAATCTTCAGACTATCAGTGTCTTTGATACGCCCATGCGTGGCGCAACCACAGCAATAAAACGTGCGGAGGACATTTTTCTCGCGACTTGCATCCTCGCTATCATCGCCATTCCTATGTTAATTATTGCTGCTGCAGTTAAATTTACGTCCAGAGGACCTGTTATCTTCAAGCAAAATCGTTACGGAGTAGATGGCAAGAAGATTAAAGTCTGGAAGTTCCGATCTATGACGGTGACTGAAGATGGGGAGCAAGTAACTCAGGCTACTAAAGGTGATACCCGCGTCACTAAAGTTGGCGCATTTCTGCGCAGGACCTCATTGGATGAGTTGCCGCAGTTTATAAATGTACTTCAGGGATCTATGTCAGTTGTCGGTCCTCGACCGCACGCTGTCGCACACAACGAGATGTATCGTAAAACTGTGAAATACTATATGTTACGTCACAGAATTAAGCCGGGCATCACCGGATGGGCTCAGGTGAACGGCTGGCGTGGAGAAACCGATACCGTTGAGAAAATGCAGATGCGTGTACAATACGACCTTGAATATATTCGCAACTGGTCATTGTGGCTCGACTTTAAGATCGTTATCTTTACCTTCTTCAAGGGGTTTGTCGGGAAGAACGTTTATTAATATTGCGGTCCCTTTTGTAGCACGTGGTAATTAGGTAAACATGTGGATTAAAAGCCTGTATTTCGGCAGGAATATTTTTCGAAACTACCGGGCCAGTTTTCTATTTATCTTCGCAATATTGCTTTGTGAGACTGCGCTTAACCTCGCCATTCCGTTTGTAGTTGGGCAGCAGTCTGCAAAAATAGTTGATGGTAGTTTCTCCTCCATGAGTCAGTTGGGCTTCTACCTGCTGCTGTGGTGTGGACTTTTTGCCGTTCAGTCGGTTATCCGGTTTTTCTCGACATTTCAGCTCAATGTACTGGGCGCTCGACTAGTCGCAAATCTGAGCTGTAGGTTATATGACCGTATCCAGATCCTTCCCATTCACTATTTTCAAAACACCAACAAGGGTGATGTGCTCTCTTTGCTAACCAATGATTTAGGCACTGTGAGTTACTTTGTGACCAGTATTCTGACTACATTATTACCTAATTTGCTTGTGTTGATTGGATGTGTGGTAATGATGTATCTCATCGAGCCGCTGGTGGCTTTGATGATCATTACGCTGGTTCCACTGGTCTACATCGTTACTAAACTCGTGGGGCGGCAAATTCACCCACTTTCCAGAGAAATTGTGCAGAAGCAAGCTGATATTCTGGCCATAGCGAGTGAGAACATTGGCACTATTTCTCTAATTAAGGCTTTCAACCGTGAGAAGCGGGAGTCCTCACGCTATCATCATCACACCAGCGAAGTGCTCTCTTTGCGTACCCGGCAATTCCGCTATCAGGCAATGTTGCCACCGCTCATTCAGTTCATGGCATCAATATGTATCATGGCTATTATCGGCGTATGTCTATTGCAATTTAAGGCTGGTAGAATCGATATTTCTGATATAGTGAGTTTGTTGCTATACGGAATGATTTTTACCCGTCCTGTAAGCGCTCTTGCGGGTCTTTACGGACAGACGATGCAGATGAGTGGCGCTCTTTTTAGGCTGATGGACATGCACGGTCGTGATCGTGAGCCGTCGGATAGCGGCCACCATCCTCTGGATTGCAACGAAGGACGAGTTTGGTTTGAGGGAGTATCATTCTCATATAACGATGATGCGCCGGTATTGGAAAATCTGAATTTCTCGGTGGAAGCAGGAGAAACTGCTTTAATTGTTGGTGAAAACGGTGCTGGAAAATCTACACTGCTACACTTGCTTATGCGTTTTTACGAACCTCGCAAGGGCGAAGTGAGAATAGACGGTCAAGATATTGCTTTCGTGACAATTCCGTCTGTAAGGAATGTTATTGGACATGTTTCTCAGGACGTCGTGCTATGTAATGGCAGCATTCTTGAAAATATCACCTATGGTGTGGAAAATCTGGACCCTCAAAGTGTTGATGAAGTGTGCCGGTTATCTGGTCTGTCGGCATTAGTGAGCAAGCTACCGCAAGGGATGGAAACGCTGGTTGGCGAAGCGGGGATCCGGTTGTCTGGCGGACAGCGACAGCGAATCGCGCTTGCTCGGGCTTTACTAAAGAAACCAAAGATTTTGTTATTTGATGAGCCAACATCAATGATGGATGAGGGAGGGCGTCATCAGTTTAAGGATGAATTTGGTGGACTATTCAAACACTATACAGTGCTGATGATCTCTCACGATCCCACCCTATCTGCAGTTGCTGACAGAGTATTTGAGTTAAAATCTCATCAGCTGATTGAAAAAGTGAAGGTTAGTAATGACAGTTTATAAGTTGAAAGATGATGTGCTTGCCCAGAAAGTAGTCGATGAAATGGTTATTCTGGAGCCGGAAAACGGTGAGTATTTCACCGTGAATGGCGTTGGAACAGAAATGATTTCATTGCTGGAAGAAGGGAAGAGTGAGGATGAAGTCGTCGCTGCAATGATGACCCGGTTTGACGTTTCTGAAGCTGACGTACGCCAGGATTACCAGGATCTCATCGGCCAGCTCAAGTCCCAGGGACTGATAGAACAAGCTGGATAATTCACATGTTAAGGACGTTTTTAGCGTTGTCTGCAATTGAGAAAATGACCTTTATTGAGGCATGGTGGTTATTTCTTAAGTGGGATTACAGAATTCGTCATGCAGACTACGCAACTTGGCAGAACCGTATCTTTGGTGTGGAGCTGCCTGCAAACAACACGTTGTCTCTGCCTTCTAATTTGGTACCGTTAATTGAGAAAGCGGCTCGAAATCATCTGCGTAAAATGAATTGCCTTCGACGTTGTATGGTTACTATGGAAATGCTTCAACGCAGGGGGATTAAAGCTGACCTGCATTTTGGTGTGCGTATCAATGCAGGTAAAACAGAAGCTCACTGCTGGCTAAGTTGGCAGGGTCAGCTGATTAATGACGGTCCTGAGGTTGTTTCTACTTATACTGAGCTAGAGCCGCGACCATGGAATGAGCTTCAGCTGCTCAAATCAGCTGGGCTGAAGCACCGCATTAGCTAACTATGAAAAGTCTGGATCCAGCGTTGGGTCAAGATCACGAAAAGTAAATCTACCTGAATTCCACCCTGCCGGTTATATACAGCATTATTAAATGCTTTAAGTACTTCCGCATTGTTGAGCAGGCCTCTGTCAGCCAGGTAGGTGTGGCTCAGACACTCCCTGAGTGAATCAGCATTTTCCCGCACCAGATTCGCAAAGTGATGATCAAATGTGGTTTTTGTTTTTCGCCAGCAGACACTTTCCGGTAAGTCATTCGTCATAGCATTACGTAACACAAATTTTGGATAAGCCCCCCTTATCAGTTGCTTAGGCGGCACGGCAAAGGAGAATTCGGCTATTCTGCGGTCAAAAAAAGGATGTTTCACTCTGATACCTAATTCGTCGGCAACGGCATCGTATGAGCGCACGGAATTAAACGTCGTAGACGTCTTCAGTGCAAAATAGCGGGCGAAATGAACTGGCTCACTGCGCTCATTGAACGGGTTAGCAAAATTATAAGAAGCTGCAGCCAGAGCTCTGGACTTATCGGTCATCCACGTTGGCAACTGTATGAAGGTTTCTGTTGAAACGCCCTTCAGCCTGCGTGCCAAATTAAGCAACGATTCAGGTACTAGTGGCTTGATAAAAAGGTGTCGTGCTACTTTAGCGAAAGACATATTCGTGTCCCTGCAAGCCCTGTAGACCTCCGGAAAAACACCAAACTCACCATTTCGAAGTCTCTGGGTATATGCACTAGCGTGTCCCCAGCACATTTCGTCACCGCCATTACCTGTAAGCAGTGTAGTGACGCCGGCTTGTTTTAGGTCGGTAAGCTCATCTCTGTAGCGGGGAGACACCACAATTCCCG
>Ga0208204_100282_pt1 | contig 15269 bp, 12 predicted proteins | sample DeeseametaMP2252_FD_184173 | JGI IMG/M metagenome (GOLD analysis project Ga0208204, IMG submission 184173) | Marine microbial communities from the Deep Pacific Ocean - MP2252 (SPAdes) | ecosystem: Environmental > Aquatic > Marine > Oceanic | place: West of El Salvador, Pacific Ocean | collected...
CAGTGATGTTGGTAGAGCGAACACCACGCATGGAAATCACCGGCGCAGACTGATCGGTAGCCGTAGAAATATCCAGGCCAGGCACCAGATTGGCAATGTCTTTTACATTATTCACACCATTCTGTTTTAATTGCGCCTCACTGAGTGCCGAGATTGCCACCGGCGTTTCCATAAGTTTGGTTTTACGCTTGGTGGCAGTAACCGAAATAACCTCAAGGCCAAGCTCGTCTTCGGTCGCTTCGGTTTGAGCTGATGTGTCTGCTTGTTCGGTAGTGGCTTCCTGCCCGTGAGCAGAAAAAGCCAGGCCAAAAACCATGGCCAGGGTGATTTTGTTGATGTTATGCATGTGTGGTGTCCCGACTTCCTGTGGCTGTTAATGCAAAGCGCTAAATCACGCTTTTTACTATTTGTTAACAAGCTACATACAAATCAGGACAACTCGAATTGCTTTTCGCCAACCCGAGTGGCAAATACTACAAAACGTGCAAGTAATGTTTAACGAGCTTGCAAATGCTATTGCAAGCTCTTTGATTTATTACCCCTCCACTTCCTCAACATAATCCCACATCTGCTGTAGCTGCTCGCTGAAACCGTTGTTCAGCAGTGGGAAGCGGTGGAAGGTTTTCGGGTCTAGCGAGACCTGTTCAATGTGGAATCCGGCGCGGGTGCCGTAGCGTTTCCACGGATTACGGCAGAACAGTCTGAACCAGCGCTCAACATAAGCAGCCAGCTGGCGCATGTCGTGCTCTTTGTCGAAGCCATTGAGCATCAGTTCTACTAGAATGCTCTTTGGCCACATCTGGCGGGCCAGGTAGCAATCCATGATGAAATCACAAACCACGTAAGGCATCAGATCCGCTTCGTCAGTCTGTTCTTCGGGACGTAACTCAGCCGTAGGCTGCTGCACGTTCACACGGTGCATTTCTTTCAGCTGATGGCGGGCGCTTTTACCATCCACAGACAATGGCAGACCCACTTCTTCAAGCCAGCGGTTGACCTTACGAATGGTGGTTTTGTTGATACCGGCAATCACGGAAATCACGCCGGACGTGTCGCCATCCATCGTCGCGTAACCCAGTGCCGATTCAGACAGGTTAGAAGTCGCAATCAGCAATTTGTTCTCACGGTTCGCCAGCATCCACACACCCGGGCTACGGCTGCGGGCCTGAATGTTTTGCATGGCGATATCGTCGGTTTTCCAGCTTAGCGGACGATCTGGATACAGGCCGTTCACCAGAGAATGATACTGCTGTACTACCGGTTCAATGTTCCAGCTGTGGAAGGTGGCGCCGATTTCCTCTGCCAGATATTTCGCCGCGTTGAACGTGGTTTCTGAGGAGTTATCCGTGCCTTGATACAAACACAGCAACACCTTCGGCATGGCCTTTTCTTTTAGCCAGGCAATTTTATCTTCGCCCGGTGCGATGGCGTCTATTTTCTCAGCTAATCCTTTCGGCAAGGTCGCCAGGTAATCGTGTACGCCGAGTTGTTCCAGCGCCACAAAATGCGACACATACACAGATGCAGCCACCAGCGCAGAATCCGCACCGCCGGACAAACTCACCACGTATCCGTCGGTATGGGTGCGCGTAGTCCAGTCCCACAGGCCGTTGCCAAGCGCATAGCAAATTTCGGTAAAAGCGTAGTCGTCGCCGCTGAGTGAATCCCAGAACACCGGCAATTCGTCTTTGGCGGAATCTACGCGGTCGTTACTGCGAGCAGCCAGCACGGCATCGTTAGGCAGGGTAAGTGACAGTTCGATATCCACCACATTGGTGTCGTCGATATCGATGGTTTCAGAGCTTATCACCCGGGATACACGGTTGGCGCTCACGTTCACCAGGGTTTGGTTCATCACCACATCGCGCACGTTGAAGCGGTCGCCACGGGAGACGATTTTTCCTTCCGACGCAATCAGTGAACCGCCGTCAAAAATGCTGGTGCCGTTTTCGGTACCGGCCAAATTCGCGTAGGCATACACCACACCAAAGGCACGGGAGCCTTCTTTAATAAACTGTTCACGGATAAAGTTTTTGCCCACCGCAAAGTGAGAGGCACTGGGGTTTAAAAGCACATCCACATTGCGATGATAAAGGTCGCGACCAGGACGGTTTGCCACCCAGGCGTCTTCACAGGTTTCTACACCAATGCGCAGGCCTCCGGCATTCACTACCACATCACCAAAGGGCACATTGAATGTGGGATGATTTACCACCCTGCCCCGTGGCCAGGCTTCAAACCAGCGCGGTTCATAGTGCAGGCCATTTCGAGCCAGATATTGTTTACAGGCAAAGCCATGCAGGCCGTCAGCACTGATAAACGCCGTGGTGTTATACACTTGACCGCCGGGAAACATGACCGGCATGCCCATGGCAATGAGCATGTTGTCGGCGTGTTCGCGCTCGTGGGCCAGTGCCTGGTAGCCAGCCAGTACGTCGTTAAGTGCGGCTTCGGCTGCCTGATTAAATTCCTGATAGCTAAAGTTGTCTTCACACCCGTAACCGGTGAGCGCCAATTCCGGCATTAGCAGAATGTTGATGTGCGCATCCAGCCCCCGCTCGATGGCGGTAAGGATTCGGGAAACATTGCCCTTAAAATCAAAAGGGATCTGGCGCAGCGCCGCTGTACCAATTCGGGTGTAATTTGCCATAAAACTCTTAAGCCCAGTTCACTTCAAATACCTTTTTCAGGTAGCTAACAAATTCAGGATCTTCGCAAAGGTTCTTGCCCGGCGCGTCAGAGATCTTCGCCACCGGCTTACCGTTCACCCGCACCAGTTTCATCACAATATTCAGTGGGTTCACACCACGCACGTCGTTAGACAAGAAGGTGCCAATACCGAAGGATGTCTTGATGCGACCACGGAAACGCAAGAACAACGACACCATGGTTTCGAAATCCAGACCATCGCTGAAGATGATGGTTTTAGTTTTCGGATCGATGTTGAGGTTCTCATACATGCGAATCGCCTTTTCACCGAATTCTATCGGATCGCCGGAGTCATGTCTCAGGCCATCGAACAGTTTTGCGAAGTAGAGGTCGAAATCACGCACAAAGGCATCCATGCCGATAGTGTCAGTAAGGGCATATCCTAGCTGACCACGGAATTCTTTTACCCAGGTTTCCAGCGTATGTTTCTGAGAATACACAAGCTGTACGCCAATCTGCTGCGATAGCATAAAGATTTCATGGGCCATGGTGCCAATGGGCGATATGTCGAACTCTTTGGCGAGGTGCATATTGGAGGTACCCACAAACACCTCAGGGATCATGCTTTTCAGCATATCCACTACAGTAAGCTGCGCTTCATAACTGAAACGTCTGCGAGTGCCAAATTCGGCAATTTGTAGCCCCGTAAGATCGTGTTTTTCATGCTGTTCCTTCAGCCATTTTAGCTTATCAAACAAAGGCTGGCGCACGTCTTCGTAAGTCTTATCGGGATAGTTACGGCGGTTATAAACCTCGGCCACCGTAGACAGCACGGGCATTTCAAAATTATGCACGTGCATCAACGGGCCTTTCGCGCGGATAGACAACTGACCGTCCTCTTCACCAATGTGCAGAAACCGAGATTGATAAGACCACATTCTCACCCATTCGATGAAGTCTTTGGTGTACCACGGAATGCTTTCCAGCCAGCTAATTTGATCTGGGGTGAAGCGCAAGCCATCAAGCTTTTCTAACTCTTGCTGGATTTCACCACGATAGGGCCGCAAATCAATATCACTTCGTACAACGAACCGGTATTCAACGTCTTCAACGTAGGGATACTGGTGCATGAAGCACTGCCACATGTTCATTTTATAAAAGTCGTTATCCAGCGCAGAAAAATTCAGATGTTCCTTGAATAATGAATTGCGGGACATGGGTTTGTTCCTTAAGGGATTATGCAACAATGGCTTTTTTGACATCGTCGATGGTGTCGGCGATGACAACTCCTGATTCCTGAAGTGATTGAATTTGCGCTTGGGTACCATCCGGAGCGATGCCACGACAGGCATCTAAATGCAGAATAACCTTAAAACGCCCTGTTTGTTGTAACTGTCGTGCGGTAGTGGCGACACAGAAGTCGGTTGTCAGGCCACCCACAATAATAGTGGTCACGTCGTTACAGCGAAGAAATTCTATTACGCCGGTAGACAGTTTTTCGGCCAAATCGTGATAACACGCGCCATAGGGATGAAGATCGGGGGCCACACCTTTCCATACGAAAAAATCATACTCAGTGGGTGCTGGTAAACCATCGAGTAACTCAAAACCCTTGGTGCCTGGCTTGCAATGCATCTTGAACGTGGTGTCGGTATTGGCGTAATCCAGCGGTTTGAACTGGTCTTCATCGGTATCCACTTTAAACAGCGCGGCGTCGCAGTGGGAATCGCTGGAACCGATTAAATAGTCAGCCAACGCATTCTGCGCCAACAATGCCGACACAATTTCGTCACCACCCGGTACCGGGAGTTCATCGGGGCATAGCGGGGTAAATCCTTTTTGCGGATCTACGTTAATCGATGCGATCTTCATAAACAGTCTCCTTTCGATAAAACGAGTATTCTATCAATACCCTTTAAAGTCAATTAATTTTTGAACATTAATTCGGCTCACCGCTTCATCCCATTTATTAAATAATGCGTCGCAAGCGATTGCTGAAATTCACGGTTGCCTGTCTGCGATTAAACAAGTATCTTTTAAATACTCATTAAAAAGGGCTTTGTATGAAAACAGCCGTATTCGGTTCTGCGTTCAATCCACCTACCCGGGGGCACCTCGATGCCATTGAGCATGTGCTGGACCACGAAAATAATTTTGAACAGGTGCTGTTAATTCCGTCGTACCAGCATGCGTTTGCTAAATCGATGATTGATTACAACCATCGGGTGGCACTACTACAGGCGTTTGTCGATGATATTGCTGATAAGCGGGTAAGGGCCTACCCGGTGGAGCACCTGATTGCTAATGATGGCAAGCCGGTGTACACCTTTGATGTGCTTTCTCATTTGGAAAATACGGAATTTGGCGGCGATCAGCTTAGTTTCGTGATGGGTCCGGATAATCAGGCCAACTGGTCGAAGTTTTACAAGGCCGAAGAAATCGAACAACGCTGGGGCGTTTTTGTGGTACCAGAACGCAAGGCTATCCGCTCTACATTGGTGAGAGACGCACTGAGCACAAGCCAACCGATAGACCACTTAGTGACGCCTTCTGTGGCAATGTATCTGCAGGAGCATAAGCTGTATGACTAAGCAGGCTTACCCCACGCCGGTATGTACTATCGACGCAGTATTGTTCCGCATCCACGACGAGCAGCTGCAGGTTGCACTGATCCGCCGCCCCTCTGACGCCCGGGTGTATGCCAATGTGCTGGCTTTACCCGGCGGCTTCGTACATGTAGATTCTGATCAGAACCTTAACGACACCCTGCTGCGTAATCTCAAAGAAAAAGTAGCACTGTCACCGGCGTACATCGCCAAACTGGAATTTGAAGGTAATATCAGTCGCGATCCTGAAGGCTGGAGCATTACCTGCCCCTATCTTTGCCTCATAGACGAATCGGCTTCATGTAGCGAACAGGTTTGCTGGATGTCAGTGTCTGATTTTCTTGGCGAATCACCATCGATTAATTTGCCCTTCGACCACCAGCAACTGATTCAGAAAGCATTTCACCGGTTGTATCACCGTGCCAAGTACAGCACCGAACCGAACTACTTTTTCCGCGAACCGTTTACCCTTTCGGAATTACAAACGGTGTATGAAATTGTGCTGGGTAAGCCGTTGCATAAAAAGAACTTCCGCGACCGCATCGAGGAAAGCGATTCAGTAGAAGAAACTGGTGAAAGCAAAATTGTAAAACGCAGCAGAGCAAAGCTCTATACGCATAAACAACCGCAGAAACCGCACTTCTTCTCCAGAGTATTGCAGGGTGCATTAGACTAGCTCGCACTGCGTTGAACAGTCTCGATTATTTTCTCTGATTGATTTTCAAGATTATTGATATCGATTAACCCTGTTATCTTTATTGGGCGATACTATTCATACTTCACTGCATCGTTAAGCACATAAGAGAAGACACATGAAAATCGACAATATCGTATTGGCCCTGCTTTTTACATTGGCACTGGCTGTCACATTCGCACTAACTGCCAATGTGGCTATCAGCCTGTTTGCAGGCGCATTACTGGTGGGTTTTCAGCTTGCGATGAATTGGGTAATTGCCGATATTTCCGAGTCTTTTACTTCCTGGTAAGTCACGTTTTCTTTCCGGCGTTCACGAACAAATACGATGAACGCCCTCCCCCAACAAACCACTACCTTTGCCAAAACATTGCCCCCTGACGTATTCTTGGATTTACCGCAGTAAGCTTGGTGAATTCCGCGTTTTAATTAGCGAACAGGCGAAATGTCGGGTGGGCGAGCTGGCGAAGTGTGAAGTGTTGTGGCGAGGAAACCGTCAACCGCAGGGATGCGGTTGCCGAGCCTCCAGGGACGGATTCACGGCGTGTTTCCGAGTCACGACACGTAACGCTTCAAGCTAGCTCGTCCTATTCGCTCATGCTAAGGCGTTGCAAGACAGGGCATAGGGGCGCTAAGCCTGGAGTGACGTGCAACCGAAACTGTCTGCCGCAGGGAAGCGGCAGCCAAGGCCCCATGGATGGGTTTACGCCGTGTTTCGGTTGCATGACACGAAAGGCTTACACAGCCCCTCGCCCTGTCGCAGTAATAACTAAAATTAATTATAAGATCCTCAGGGGAACACAATGGTAAAAACCTCACGACATGCTCTGGCTGTGGCCATGGGTTTGCTGCTGGGCAGCACCGCAGCACTGGCTGAAACAGAGAAATCAGACAAAGAAAGTTGGGACGTGCTAAACCCGCCGTTCAAACTGAACAGCGTTGAAATCAATACTAGCGAGACCTCATGGTCGAGCCTGGATGTAGCGCCGAACGGCAAATACATGGTGTTCGACATGCTGGGGGACATCTACAAGGTAGATTTAAAAGGTGGTCAGGCGACGCCACTGACTCAGGATTTTGCCTGGAACCTGCATCCGACCATTTCTCCAGACGGCACCCAAATCGCGTTTATTTCTGACCGTGGTGGTTTATCTAACGTTTGGGTGATGGACATCAACGGCGAAAACCTGCGTCAAGTGACCAAAGAAAAGAAAAACCTGATCCACTCACCTAAGTGGAGCCCGGACGGACAGTATATCGTGGCCACCAAAGGCATTATGTCCAGCCGCAGTATTCCTGCCGGTGAAATCTGGATGTATCACATCGCCGGTGGCGATGGCCTGCAAATTAAAGCTCGCGAGCACGGCAATGGCGATCAGCAAAACATTACCGACGCGGTATTTTCGCCAGATGGTAATTACCTTTACTACACCCACAATACCGTGCCGGGCGCTGGCTTCGAATACAACCGCGACCCGCTGAAAGGCATCTTCGATATTACCCGCTACGACCGTAAAACCGGTGAAGAAGAAAGCTTCATCGGTGGCGTGGGCGGTGCCATTGTGCCAACTCCCTCTCCGGATGGTAAATACGTGGCGTTCATTCGCCGGGTGAAAAATAAGTCCGGCCTGTTCCTGAAAGATCTGGAAACCGGTCTGGAAAAACCTCTCACACTGACACTGGAAAAAGACTTGCAGGAAGGCTTCGGTACAGAAGGTTATTACGCTTACTACGACTGGCTGCCAGACAGCTCTGCACTGGTGTACTGGACCGGTGGTAAGTTCCACAAGATAGCGATTAAAGACGGTAACATCAGCGATATCGATGTGAACGTAAAAGCCACGCTGCAATATGCTGATGCACTGCGTTTCGACGTGGATGTAGCACCGGACGAATTCGACGTGAAGATGATTCGCTGGTCGCAGAAGTCACCTGACGGAAAGCGCATTTTGTTCCAAGCACTGGGCAAACTGTACCTGAAAGATTTGAAGTCCGGCAAGATGAAACGCCTGACGTCGCAGAACGACCACGATGAATACTTCCCGCGCTACACCAACGACGGAAAATTTATCGTTTACACCACCTGGAACGATCAGGATTTAGGTGATGTGCGAGTGGTTTCCGCCAAAGGCGGCAAAGGTAAGGTGATCAGCAAGAAGCCGGGCCACTACATTGAGCCAAGCTTCTCACCGGACGGTCGTTACGTGGCTTTCCGTAAATTCAACGGCGGCTACCTGCTGGATCCGAAATACTCTGTTGAGCCGGGCATTTATGTTGCCGACCTGAAAAACGACACTGAAGTGAAAGTGAGTGATCGTGGTTCCGAGCCGCACTTTGCCGGAAACGATGGCCGTGTGTACTTCACTGAATATGCCGGTGGTTCTGCCTATCCTGAAACCCAGTTCAGCAGTGTAGACATGAACGGCGAAGACAAGCGCACACATTTGTACGGTGCCGATCAGGTGAGTGAATACCGATTGTCTCACGACAAGAAATGGGTCGCGTTTACCTATCAGTTTAAAACCTACGTCACGCCGTTTGTTGAGAATGGCAAAAAGGTCACCATCGGCCCGAACATGACGTCACTGCCGGTAACTCAGCTATCAGCCCGTGCCGGTGAATACCTGTCATGGAGCCCGGATAACAAAACCGTTGGCTGGTTCCACGGTCCGAACTACTACGAGCGCAGCTTGGACGATGCTTTCACCTTTGTTAGCGGCAAGGAAAAAGAGGCGCTGCCGGATCCTCTGGCCGAAGGCATGAGTCTGTCATTTAAAGCCAAGGCGGATAAACCTACAGGTTATAAAGCGCTAGTTGGCGGCAAAGTGGTGACCATGCGCGATGCCGACAATGAGCAGGAAGTGATTGAAAACGGTGTGGTACTTATTCGTGATAACCGCATCGAAGCTGTTGGCACCATGGATGAGGTTTCCATTCCTGATGAAGCCATGCGCATCGATGCCCGTGGTAAAACCATTATTCCTGGTTTGGTGGATGCCCATGCTCACGGCTCCCAGGGCCGCAACGAAATCATCCCGCAGCAGAACTGGAACCAGTACTCCAACGTGTCCTTTGGTGTGACCACCATTCACGATCCATCCAACGACACTACCGAGATTTTCTCTGCTTCTGAGTTACAGCGTCACGGTGACATTGTTGCGCCCCGTATCTACTCCACCGGCGCCATTCTGTACGGTGCCGAATCACTGGGATACAAAGCGATCATCAACAACTATGACGATGCTTTCTTCCACGTTCAGCGCTTAAAAGAAGCCGGGGCGATTTCGGTGAAAAGCTATAATCAGCCGCGCCGTGACCAACGTCAGCAGATTCTGTGGGCGTCTCACGAGCAGCAAATGATGGTGGTGCCGGAAGGTGGCGGGAAAATGCAGCAAAACCTGACCATGCTGGTAGATGGTCACACCGGTCTGGAGCACAGCTTCCCGGTTACCCGTGGCTATGACGACGTGACGCAGCTATGGTCTGCCACTGAGTTTGGCTATACACCAACGTTTATCGTCTCGTACGGTGGCTTGATGGGCGAGGAATACTGGTACGATCGTACCGAGGTATGGAAAAACGAGCGTCTGCTGCGTTACGTACCGTCAACCATGCTGGACAGCCGTTCGATCCGTCGCCCCACCGCGCCAGACAATCAGTACACCCATCCACAAGTTGCCAAGTATGCCAAAGAACTGCGCGACAAAGGTGTGAGTGTCCACATTGGTGCTCACGGTCAACGTGAGGGCTTGGGCGCACACTGGGAGCTGTGGAGCATGGAACAGGGCGGATTCACGCCGTGGGAAGCGCTGCGCGGCGGTACCATTGATGGCGCTAAACACTTAGGCATGGGCAAAGACATCGGCAGTATCGAGAAAGGCAAACTGGCCGATCTCGTAGTGATTGATGGCGATGTGCTGAGCGACCTGCGTCGCAGTGAGTTTGTGGAATACACTGTACTGAATGGTCGTGTGTATGAAGCCGCTACGATGAACGAAGTTGGCAGTCGTAAAACCCGCAAACCGTTCTTCTTCGAAGACAACAACAAGCTGTTTATGCCGGAAGACACCGCAGCGGAAACCGAAGCCAAAGCGCACATGTACCACTGGAAGCATGATTAAACTGAAACCAGTTTAACGAATGCTAAAAATAAACCGACGTCATGTCGGTTTATTTTTGTCAGGGTAACAGACTTACAAATTCACACATTACAGATTCAGAGCACCTTCAACTTACTGCCAGTCTATCCTCAGCTCCTTTTCCTGACTGGCACAATCTTTCAGATAAAGATTAATCAGATTCTGATAAGGGATCCCGTTTTTGTCTGATAACTTTTTGAAGTAGTCAATCACGTCCGCGTCTAGCCTAATGGTGATCTGCTTCTTCAGCTTTTTCGCATAAGGATTTTTTTCGGAATCAGTAAAATCATAGTTACTACGCATGTCTGAACTCCTCATAGATTTTTCTTTCACGTTTATCGGCTCTGCGTGCAGAGATGAGCCTGATAACCTGCTCTTCAGCCCTATAGCAATGACAAACTACCAGCAACTTTTCCTTTTTGCTTTGCCCTAGAATAATGAAACGTTCTTCCATTTCAGAGCTATCAGGATCGGAAATAACGCGAGCAAGTTCGTCGTAAAACACCGTTGAAGCTTCCGAAAATGTTACTCCATGTTTCTTTGCGTTAGATTCAGCCTTCGCTAAGTCCCACTCAAAATATAACGCTTCCATAATTACAATGTAGTTATTTTAAATTAGAAGGCAAGTTTAAGTGAGTTGAATTTTGAAAGTAACGCGACTTACGTTCAGGCTCTAAAACGCAGTTTGCAATACCGGTGGCGGCTTTAGCGCCTGAACAACCCCCTCAGAATTTTCGCACACCAGATACACTTCTTTTTGCTTATCTTCGATACTCGCCATCATGGAATATTGCACCGCAGGGATGCGGCAGTCGAGGCCCCATGGATAGGTGTACGCTGTATTGTAGAATCCGAGGGACCCCGGCCGCAGCTGGAAAAGGGATTCTGGCTCGGAAACCGTCAACCGCAGGGATGCGGTTGCGCTCTTTATAACTGCTTAGCCATGGACGGGTTTACCGCGCGTTAGGTTGATAAGGCCAGAATGCGCAGGCGAAGGAAGAAGGAGGCTTTTACGCAGTAAACCGTCTGCCGCAGGGAAGCGGCAGCCGAGGCCCCATGGATGGGTTTACGCCGTGTTCAGGAGCCACTAGGCTTCCGGCCGCAGCTGGAAAAGGGATTCTGGCTCGGAAACCGTCAACCGCAGGGATGCGGTTGCCGAGCCTCCACGGATGGATTCACGGCGTGTTTACGAGTCAGACCCCGTTCCTGCGAACAGGCCGGTAAGCCGCCCTACCGGTTGCGCCCGTATTGTTCGTGGGACGATACCCAGTCTGAGGATGAGATGGCACTGGCTAACGAAATTTCGCCGGCAAGCGCTACCGCACCGACGATTTCGGCGAACTTATAGACTTTGTTTTTGCCATAACAGTCCATCAGTTCTAAGCATTCTTTCTGAGTACCAATGCCCGTGCCGCCGCCATAAGTGGCCACAATCAGCGAGGGGATTGTCAGCGACACGTAGAGATCGCCGTCTTCGGTGAGTTCGGAATACATGATACCCGCAGAGGATTCAGATACGTTTGCCACGTCTTGCCCCGTGGCAATAAACATCGCTGTGATCCCGTTTGGCGAATGCAGCCCCGTATTGTTCACGCCTGAAAGGAACGAGCCTACGCCCGCGACTCTGCCGTGATAATCAATCTGTTTTGGATCTACCCGCATTACGCTCAGCAAGTGCTCGCGCTTAATCGTCGCTTCTGCCGTAACCCGTTTCCCACGGGTACGCATAATGTTTATCTGCGATGCTTTCTTGTCGGTAGCGAAGTTCGATTCCAGATAGAAGTTTTCAATTCCTTCATAGTTATCCAAAATCCAGCCGCAGGCCGCGAAGGTCGCGCGCCCTACCATATTCTGTCCCGCCGCATCGCCGGTTAAATAATTAAAACGCAGGAAGGCAAATTTGTTCGACAGGAAATGGTCAATATAGGTGAGTTTTGCCACAGAAGACGTGGCTTCCGCTTCGTCACGAATTTGGTCGATATTTTCATTTACCCATTTTACAAAATCACGAGCACCTCGGGCATCACTGAAAATAAAGACCGGTGCCCGCTGCATCGCATCATCAACGACTGTGGCTTTTACCCCGCCCGACATGTTCAGCAACTTCATACCGCGATTATAAGATGCCACCAGTGTGCCTTCGGTAGTAGCCAATGGCACGACGAATTCACCCTGCGCATGTTCGCCGTTAATTTTGAGCGGACCCGCCACGCCGATAGGCACCTGCGCCACACCAATAAAATGCTCGATATTGCCGCGAAGCGTCCCTGGGTCGATAGAATATTTACCAATGTGGTCCACAGGCGCACCAGTAGCTGAAGCAAAATACTGCTGACGCTGCTCAATAATTTCCGGGCGATAATCATCGTGAGGGTCGCGGGGAATACCCGCCGGCTTTTCTGCAATCGGAGAGATATTGTCTTCGACGGTGAATTTAAGCTTGCCGAAAGGCGCCGCTTTAAACTCGATACCTAATTTGAGTTTCTCAGGCCCCGACTTGGCTTTTACGTCGAGAAAAACCGTTATCACTTCTCGTAGTGGGAATGGCACGTTGCCACTGGCGTTTACTTCCTCAGCACTCAGCAGGGTATCAGGCCCCACTTTAAGGGTGATTTTTTCGTTGGCGATGTGCTTTCCATCTAGTGATATCTGCAGGATTTCTTCAAGGTGCGCATCTTTCAGGCGATTCTTCAGCATAAAGCACAACCCATCTTCGGTTTTCTGCAAACTGCCATGGGTATACAACTGCTTCAGTAACATGCTGGGAATAAACATTGCGGCACCTTCCTTATCTTCTGGTTTTCCTGATTGCCTTTTCTTCTGCAGACGCTTTTTACCTCTGCACCATAACGTTAGTTCACAAGTTTTTCACTTTATATCGGTTATCGCGTGTGCATTCTTTGACCTTTCGCACATCGAAACCACTTGTCGAAAACGGACATGCTTTGACAAATCCGGCCAAAATCCCCCGAAAACAATGCCCTTAGCGCCCCGGTCCCCGGCAGAAAAGCTGATTTATGCTGAACCGCTTAAATTTTGAACCGTCAGCAGGAAGCTGGTGTTTACCGACAGATTGGCCTGATGGTTTGAAAGGGAGGCGTCAAGGATTGTGATGCCAGGGATTCAAAAATCAGTAAGGAAGTGAGCAGGACAATCTGTCGGTACTTTTGAACTTCAGGGAGTATTTATGCAGCAACATTTATTCAGACAGGAGGCCGTAGAATTTCAGTTCGCGGCTAATCAGGGAGAAACATTTGTACTTCCATCATTATCGACCAGGCTGTTGATAATGATCATTTTTGTCTGGGTAATTGCGCTCGGCTGGTACCTGAATACTCAGCAATACAAAACCTTCACCCGAGTGAGCGGTTGGTTGGAAACCACCGCGGGCAGTGTGCTGGTTTACCCTGACAACCTGAGCGGCCGCATCAGCAAACTGATGATAGAAAACGGCGATATTGTTAACGTTGGCGACCCTCTGTTACAAATCGACAGTGGCCAAACCCTTGATAACGGGGAGGCTGTTCACTCAGCCATTCTTAACGAATACCTATCTCAACAATCGCGTTTGCAACAGCAACTTGAAGATCTCGCGACCACGCAGCTTTTTAGTCAGCGAAACTTGCGCCAGCGCATCGCCGAGCTCAAAAACGATATTACCCGGCTTTCCCGGCTCACAGACGTGGTGGCAAAACGCGTTAGCCTCGCCCGGGCTTCTGAACAGTCTGTAAAAAAATTATCAGATGCCCAGCTCCTTTCTCAAAGCGATCACCGTAACGCCGCAAGCACCGTGCTCACTCTCGAACAAGAGCGATTAGAGTATCAACGTGAATATGCCGCCAAAACAGCACAACTCAACGAGGCTGAGAATGAATTCGCCCGATTACCGGCACAGCATCGCCAGGAACGGCTCGACATTGAGCACCAGCTCAGCAACCTTAAAAACCAAATTTTGCAATGGGACAGTCAGCATAAGCGGGTAATTACCGCATCGATCAGCGGTCAGGTCACCGATCTTGATACCCAGGTTGGCGAATACATTTCATCTACACGTCCGCTCCTTTCCATCATTCCTGAAAACGGTCAGCTTCACGGCAAGCTCCTGCTTCCTGCACAAACTGCCGGCCAGGTTGAGCCAGGCCAACCCGTGCGTATCAAGCTCGATGCCTTTCCGTATCAACAATTTGGTGTTCTTGAAGGCACGATTACTCGCGTTGCCGATGACGTAATGTCTGCTGAAACCCGCCAGCGCCAGCCCATTGTGCTGAATGAGCCTGCCTATCTTATTGAAGTGCAATTATCGGCACAAAGCATCGGCACTTTTGGTGAGCTGGCAGCGTTACGCAGCGGCATGACGTTTAGCGCCGATGTGACAACACGTGAATCCAGCTTTATTGACTGGCTATTGTCGCCACTTCATGCCGTAAAAGGAGCCTGGTGATGACCATTTCTCTTGTGTCTTCAAACCCATTTAACGGTTTTTCCAGCCAACCTAAACCAACCGTTGTCTATCAGGCTGAAGCCGCGGAATGTGGGCTCGCCTGCCTGTGCATGATTTTACAAGCACATGGTGACAAACGCTCGCTAAGGGAGTTGCGACAGCAGTACGGATTATCGATGAAGGGAGCTACGCTAGGCGACTTGATGTCGCTGGCCAGAGAGGTTTCATTGTCTACCCGACCACTTCGGCTAGAGTTGTCTTCGCTGGGTGAGCTGCAAACTCCGTGTATTCTGCACTGGGACATGAAACATTTTGTGGTGCTGTCGAAAGTGACCCGCCATGGCATTGTGATCCACGACCCCGCCCAAGGCAAACGCACACTTAGCTTTGAAGAAGCATCGAAACATTTTACAGGCATTGCCCTTGAAGCCTGGCCCGAGCCCGATTTCGAGCCAGTAAAAGGCGCACCCACGTTAAAGCTCACCACCCTGTTCCAGCAAATTACCGGATTACGCCGCACGTTGCTCATCACGTTTACGATTACGCTGGTGATCCAATGTTTTGCACTGTTATCGCCTTACTATATGCAGATTGTGGTTGATGAAGCCCTGCCCGCCGGCGCTGACGATTACCTGCTCGCCTTAACCCTCGGCTTCGGTCTGTTTCTGTGTATCGAATGTGTGGCTTCTTTGCTTCGCCAGCATGTGTTACTGCATTTTACCAGCCGCCTGCAATTGCTT
>Ga0208204_100285_pt1 | contig 15140 bp, 15 predicted proteins | sample DeeseametaMP2252_FD_184173 | JGI IMG/M metagenome (GOLD analysis project Ga0208204, IMG submission 184173) | Marine microbial communities from the Deep Pacific Ocean - MP2252 (SPAdes) | ecosystem: Environmental > Aquatic > Marine > Oceanic | place: West of El Salvador, Pacific Ocean | collected...
GCCAGCCACTACGCGTTGTCATCGATTCTCATAATGCTTTACCAGGCAATTTACAGTTGTTTACCGACGGTCATAAAACACTGCGCATTACTGGACAGCCGGTAGCGCCAGAAACTGACGTACCGGCCCAGGCAATATCAATGAAAGGCGATCACATCGATTTACATGAATTGATGATGAAATTGGGTGAGCGCCAGCTAAACGATGTTTGGGTAGAGGCCGGCCCTGGACTTGCAGGTGCACTGTTAGCTGCCGGAGAGGTCGATCAGCTTGTAGTATATCAGGCCCCCAAAATACTCGGTGACAAAGGTAAGAGCATGATGACATTGCAGGATTTCACCGCGCTGGAGCAAACGCCGACACTTTCTTTGACCGATGTCAGGCAAATTGGCCCGGATATCCGCCTGACCTACGATATAATTAGTTAAATTCAGCCAGGAGGCTAACCGATATGTTTACCGGTATTATCCAGGCTCTGGGAACCATTCGTTCACTGGACCACCGTGGTGAGGACATCAAACTCACCGTTTCGTCTGAGAAGCTCGATATGTCGGATGTGGCGTTAGGCGATAGCATTGCCACAAACGGTGTTTGCTTAACGGTTACCGAGTTTGGTCATGACTACTACTGCGCCGATGTTTCAGCCGAAACCATTAAGTACACGGGCTTCGCCAATTATAAGCCGGGTAGCACCGTAAACCTTGAGAAGGCCATGCGTCCTACCGATCGTTTCGGTGGTCATATTGTTTCCGGCCACGTAGACGGTGTGGGCGAAGTAAAACGTATTGTTAAGCACGCCACCTATATTGAAATTTGGGTTGCTGCCCCCACTGATCTGGCTAAGTACATCGCCCATAAAGGCAGTATTACTGTCGACGGTGTGAGCCTCACAGTCAATGAGGTAGACGGCAACGAATTTATGCTGTGGATTATTCCCCATACGCTTCAGGAAACGGTGATTGGCACTTATAAAGCCGGTAGCCGGATCAACCTGGAAGTCGACGTGGTAGCACGCTACCTGGAGCGGTTGATGATGGGCGAGAAAGCGGCAGAGAAATCGAGTAAAAAAGACATCAGCATGGCGTTTCTTGCCGAAAATGGCTTTTTGAGAAAATAACCCTACACAAGTGAAATTATGGCACTCAACACATCAGCAGAAATAATTGAAGATATCCGTCAGGGTAAAATGGTCATTCTGATGGATGACGAAGACCGTGAAAACGAAGGCGATATCATCATGGCGGCGGAGCATGTTACGCCGGAAGCGATTAACTTTATGGTTACCCACGCCCGTGGTTTGGTTTGTCTGCCCATGACGCAGGAACGTTGTGCACGTCTAAACCTGCCATTAATGGTCGATAAAAACGGTGCTCAATTCCACACCGCATTTACCGTATCGATTGAAGCCGCACGTGGCGTGACCACCGGAATTTCTGCCGCTGATCGTGCCACAACAGTGCTTGCCGCTGTTGGCAAAGATGCCGTTGCTGCCGATGTGGTTCAACCTGGACATATTTTCCCTTTAATCGCAAAAGACGGTGGTGTACTGAATCGCGCAGGGCACACCGAAGCCAGTGTTGACCTGGCTCGATTAGCAGGTTGCGAACCGGCGGCGGTGATTGTTGAAATTCTGAATGAAGACGGCACCATGGCCCGTCGTCCTGAATTAGAAAAGTTTGCCGAGAAGTACGATATTAAAATTGGCACCATTGCCGACTTGATTGAATACCGTAATCTTAACGAAACCACCATCGAAAAAGTTGCGCAGTGTCATTTGCCGACGGAGTACGGTGATTTCGAATTGCATACATTTAAAGATGTGATTGATAACCAAATCCATTTCGCACTGAAAAAAGGGGATATCAATCCAGAAGACCCCACGCTGGTTCGGGTACATCTGCACAATACATTGGGTGATTTGCTGGGCTCAACCCGCAATATTAGCCGCACGATGACGCTGCAGGATGCGATGAAGCGGATTGCCGATGAAGGTGGCGTCCTGGTGCTGCTAGGCAAAGAAGAAGATCTGGAAGGCCAGGTGAGAAAGTTTGCCGCGGAAGACCGCGGTGAACAGCCTGAAGGCAAGACCTGGACAGGCTCGTCGCGCACCGTCGGTGTGGGGAGTCAGATCCTGGCGACATTGGGCGTGAAGAAAATGCGCCTGTTAAGTAAGCCTGTTAAGTATCATGCATTGTCAGGTTTCGGGCTAGACGTCGTCGAATATATTCATTCATAAGTTCGCGTTGCTTTCGTGAACAATCGATTCAGTTTGTGCGCAGTTATGCTATACTGCGCGCCGTTTTTTATAGGGGTGGAATTCCATGCAGGTAATTGAAGGTAACATTCGCGCGACAGGCAAAAAATTCGCTATTGTTGTGTCTCGTTTTAACAGTTTTGTTGTAGAAAGCTTGCTGGAAGGTGCGCTTGATACCTTAGAGCGTCACGGCGAAGTCAGCGACGGCGACATCACGCTTGTTCGTGTTCCTGGCGCTTATGAGTTACCTGTAGCGGCTAAGAAAATCGCGGAAAAAGGCCAGTTCGATGCCATCATCGCATTGGGCGCGGTTATTCGTGGTGGTACGCCGCACTTTGATTTTGTTGCAGGAGAGTGTAACAAAGGTCTGGCGCAAGTTTCTTTAGAATACGGTATTCCGGTCTCTTTCGGTGTAATCACCACAGACTCAATCGAACAGGCAATTGAACGTTCAGGCACTAAAGCCGGCAACAAAGGTGCAGAAGCTGCACTGGGCGCGCTGGAAATGGTGAACGTTGTTTCTGCCCTTAACGATCTTTAATCGGGGGTTACGTGAAAGTATCCGCACGTCATAAAGCCAGAGAACTCGCCCTGCAGGGTATTTACTCGTGGCAGATGAGTAAGAATGACATTGCCCAGGTTGAGCTTGCACTGGCAACCAGCAATGACATGCAAAAGGTTGATATGGTGTATTTTCAGGCCATTCTGCGCGGCGTCGTCGAGAACGTAGAAACACTGGATACGAAAATCAAACCGTATCTTGGCCGCTTGCCGGAAGAGCTTGATCCTATCGAGAAAGCCGTTCTGCGTATTGCTACCTATGAACTGACTGAGCGCATGGACGTGCCTTATCGCGTAATTATCAACGAATCGATTGAACTTGCTAAGTCTTTCGGTGCCGAAGAAAGCCATAAATTCATTAACGGCGCGCTGGATAAAGCAGTAAAAACCCTGCGTCAGCACGAACGTTAATCAGCGATCTATTTACGGGGAAATCCGTAAATATTCGACGACACTGAATCAATCGGTATTACGTGAAAGAATTTGACCTCATTGGCCGCTATTTTGCAGATGGCGGCCATCAACGAAAAGACGTACTGGTCGGCATCGGCGATGACTGTGCGGTAACGTCTGTACCTGCAAATCAGCAATTAGCCATCACCACTGACACATTGGTATCTGGCGTTCATTTCCTTAAAGATGCACCTGCGCGCTCTGTTGCCTATAAAGCGGTGGCGGTGAACTTGAGTGATTTGGCGGCCATGGGTGCCGAGCCCGCGTGGATTTCTCTGTCCTTATCGATGTCACATGTCGATGAAGCCTGGATGGAAGAATTTGCCAATGGCCTCTACGAGCTAACCCGTTACTATTCGGTACAGCTCATTGGCGGCGATACGGTGCGTGGTCCGCTGGCGATGACAATTACGGCGCAGGGCTTTATTCCACCTGAAAACGCGTTAAAGCGCAGTGGCGCAAAACCGGGCGACTGGATTTACGTTACCGGCACTACCGGTGATGCCGGCGCTGGCCTTGAAATTCTGAAAGGCGAGCGTGAGGCAAAATCAGAAGCGGATAAAGACTTTTTGGTTAAGCGCCACTTATATCCCACGCCGAGAGTAGCAGTGGGGACGGCGATTCGTCGCACCGCCACATCCTGTATTGATGTCTCTGACGGCCTGCTGTCTGATTTGGGCCATATTCTTAAAGCGTCGAATTGCGGTGCCCTGGTTCATGTAGACCGTTTGCCGGTTTCATCCCCATTATTTAATTGCCTGGGTGCGCAGGAAGCTTACCGCTACGCGTTAACCGCTGGAGACGACTACGAGTTAGTCTTCACGGTAAATGAAGAGCAGCGGGGTAACTTAGAAACCTCTTTGACTTCTACTGGTGTAAAAGCGACCTGTATTGGTCAGGTTACTGGACAAAAGGGCAAGGTAGACCTCAAGCTGTACGATGCACCCTATGAACTGCCTGATGCCGTGGGTTACGAGCACGAGTTTTAATGCAACCTGAGTATCGCGCCCGAGTATCGATGAAAAATCCCGTGCATTTCTGTGCACTGGGATTTGGATCGGGCCTTATTCCACTGATGCCTGGTACCTTCGGCTCACTGGCAGCAATCCCGCTAATTCTTCTTCTCGCGCCGTTAGGCGATAGTATTTTCTTAACCGCTACCCTCGTTAGTTGCATCGTTGGAATCTGGTTCTGTGGCCTTACCGCGAGCGATATGGGCGTGCATGACCACGGTTCTATCGTATGGGACGAAGTGGCAGGTATGTTACTTACCTTCATGTTTGTGCCCATCACGGTATGGACGGTATTACTGGGTTTTGTGCTGTTTCGAATTTTCGACATACTCAAACCCTGGCCAATCGGGCCAGTGGATAAAACCGTGCATGGCGGTTTGGGAATAATGTTGGATGATATCCTGGCCGGGCTGATGTCTTTTGCCTGCTTGCAAGGTGCGATCTATTTGTTTCCTGTTTTGCTTGGTTAATTATTAGTTGTAGGCGAAATATAAAATCCGGCACAAGTGCCGGATTTTTGTATCTGCTTAATTTTTCCCGCTTAGCTTCAGAGAAAAGAAGGCCATTAATCTGTCGCTTGCACTGACCAGATAGTATTACCATCGTCATCTGCAACCAATAACTTACCGCTGGTGGTGACACGCACTGCGCTAGGCCGGCCATAGGCTTCATCTGTATCCATGCTTTTAATGAAACCACCTAGAAATTCTTCAATCTCACCAGTGGGTTTGCCGTCTTTGAATGGCATAAAGACAATGCGATAGCCGTTGTATTTTGCCCGATTCCAGGAGCCATGCTGAGCAGCGAATAAACCGTTGTGATAGCGTTCAGGAAAACTATTGCTGTCGTAAAATTCCAAATCCAGCGTGGCGGTATGATTGCCAAGCGCAATATCCGGGATTATTGTCGTTTCCGGTAAATCATCAGGCATCTTATCTTTCCAGCGCGGGTCAATATTCTCGCCGTAGTATTTATAAGGCCAACCATAGAAGCCGCCTTTTTTCACACTGGTGACATAATCTGGCACCAGGTTGTCACCCAGTTTATCTCGCTCATTAACGGCAGCCCACAATTCGCCGGTAACCGGGTTATAGTCCAGACCATTTGCATTACGCAGTCCGGATGCAAATATTGTCTCATTAGTGCCATCAGGATTTACGGTGAGGACTTTAGCCCGTCGGGCTTCCTTATCCATGCCATGCTCGCCTACATTACTTGATGATCCAATTGTGAGTAGAAACTTCTTCCCAGTGTTATCAACTTCAATATTGCGGGTCCAATGATGGTTGTATCCGCCGGAGGGGAGTTCATGAACCACAACACCTTTTTGAGAGATGGTTTCAGAGTCCTCAATATAAGGGAACCGCATAATGCTGTCTGAGTTAGCGACATAAAAATTATCGTCGAGAAGGGCCATGCCGAACGGCTGGTTCAGGCTATGGTTAATAAACGTATGGCGCTCATCAGCAACGCCATCATCGTTAGTGTCACGTAATAAAGTGATTCTGTCAGCGCTGCCTTTCTCCGCATCGTCAGACTCCGCAACTAAAACATCATCATTAGGGAGTATGTAAATCCAGCGTGGGTGTTTCAGATTAGTAGCAAAAGGCTTCACTTCAAACCCTTGTGGCGCTGTAGGTGCTTTTCCCTCAGGCCAGCCGATCACTTTAGTTCTCCGATCTATTGACTCGGTAGCAAATGGCTCGGGCAGGGGAACGACCTGACCAGGTGCGTAACCGTTTTCAGGCGCAACGGCGACCTGAGCTAAACTGGAAAATGAAAATAGCGTCGAGAGTGATAGTAGGCTGAGTCGAAAGGTCATTATATGCAGCGTCCTGTTCTGAGAATGAACCATTGCTACGTTGTTGTGATTAACAGAGATTGGTAAAAGAACAAGATTTAATGTTTGCCAGTACGTTCAAAGAAGTCTTAAAGCAATAGTGTCGCAGCGCGAAAATAAAAACGGGAGCCTGATGGCTCCCGTATATTGTTAAGCACTATGCTGGTTAGCAGACTATATCGACTACCTGGCAAGAAACGCCGTAATTTGCGCTTCTATTCCTGCTCCGTCAATCTGGTGCTCAGCATACATTTGCTGCTGGGTACCTTGCTGAATAAAGCTGTCTGGCAGACCAAGGTGTAATGTGTGGAGAAGCAGCTTATTCGCACTTAAGTACTCACTGACTGCCGAGCCTGCACCGCCCATAATGCAGCCGTCTTCAAGCGTCACTAGCAGCTCATGGGAAGAGGCGAGCTCGGTGATCATATCGCCATCGATGGGCTTCACAAAACGCATATCCACCACGGTCGCATCGAGCTTTTCAGCCGCTTCCAGCGCGCCGGGCAGTAATGTACCAAAGTTCAGAATAGCCACTTTTTTGCCTGCACGAAGCGTACGGGCTTTACCTAGCGCCATCGCTGTCATAACGTCATCGGCGGGCTTGCCGTTGCCGCTTCCTCGCGGATAACGGACAGCCGCTGGCATATTTGCCTTATGGCCGGTAAACAGCATTTGACGGCACTCGTTTTCGTCTGAGGGCGTCATGATTATCATGTTTGGAATGCAGCGCAAGAACGCAATATCAAAAGCCCCTTGGTGCGTTGGGCCATCGGCGCCGACCACACCAGCGCGGTCAATAGCGAACAATACTGGTAACTCTTGCAGTGCTACGTCATGAATTAACTGATCGTAACCCCGTTGCAGGAACGACGAATATATTGCCACAACAGCATTGTAACCTTCTTTCGCCAAGCCGGCGCCAAACGTCACCGCGTGCTGTTCGGCTATTGCCACATCAAAGTACTGTTCGGGGAATTGCTGTGAAAACTGCACCATGCCAGAACCTTCACGCATGGCGGGTGTAATCGCCATGAGTTTAGGATCATCCGCAGCCATATCGCACAGCCATTGGCCAAAAATCGCCGAGAAAGTGGGGGCTGATGGCGCAGCTTTAGGTAATGCGTTATCCAGCGGATTGAACTTCGGTACCGCGTGATACTTAATTGGGTCTTGTTCTGCTACCGGGTAGCCTTTCCCCTTACGTGTGACCACGTGAAGAATATGAGGGCCTGAGAATTGGCGCATATTACGCAGGGTATCTACCACGGCGTTTACGTCATGGCCATCAATAGGGCCAATGTAGTTAAAGCCAAGCTCTTCGAAAATTGTGCCCGGTACCACCATGCCTTTAATATGCTCTTCCGCACGGCTGGCGAATTCTTTGATTGGCGGTACATTGCTGAGGAGCTTCTTACCCCCATCGCGAATTTTATTGAAGAAGTTGCCGGTAAGCAGGCGAGCAAGGTGGCTGTTTAGCGCACCCACGTTTTCCGAAATCGACATTTCGTTATCGTTCAGCACGACCACTAAGTCTTTGTTGATATCGCCAGCGTGGTTCAGCGCTTCAAACGCCATACCTGCAGTCATCGCACCATCACCAATTACCGCAACGACTTTCCGGTTTTGGCCTTCTTTATCGGCAGCCACAGCCATACCCAGCGCTGCACTGATCGACGTTGAAGAATGCCCTACGGCAAACGTGTCGTAATCACTTTCAGGCGGCCACGGGAAAGGGTGTAAACCGTCTTTCTGACGAATAGTAGACATTCGCTGTGCGCGGCCCGTCAGGATTTTATGTGGATAGGCCTGGTGACCTACATCCCACAGTAGTCTGTCGAAGGGCGTGTTGTATACGTAGTGCAACGCCACGGTTAACTCAACGGTACCCAAGCCAGAGGCAAAGTGGCCACTGGTTTGACTAACCGATGTCAGCAAGAACTGTCGAAGTTCGTCTGCTACGGCCCGCAGTTTTTCCTGCGGCAATTTTCTGAGTTCATCCGGAGTCTGTGCCTGCGCCAGAAGAGGGTAGTGCGATAAATCTAAACTCATTGTTCTTTTTTCATTTTGTTGTTTAGCATGAAAATCAGAATGTCCGCTTTACCATTAAATCGGTAAAAGCAGATAACAGCTCGGTATTGTAGGGCAAACTGTCTAATGCTTGAAGTGCACTATCGTGTAGACGGGCTAATTCCGCCTTTGCTTGTGTCATCCCTAACAATGCTGGGAAGGTATTTTTCCCTGCTTCTATGTCGGAGCCCTGAGGCTTGCCAATCACAGCTGCATCGCCTTCCACGTCTAAAATGTCATCCTGGATCTGAAAGGCAAGACCGATATCGCTGGCGTAACGAACAAGCGCGTTACGGTGCCCGGGGTCGAGTTCTTCAGCCAGTAATGTGATCATTTCGGCACAAGCCTGCAATAACGCCCCCGTTTTTAAACGGTGTAGGCGCGTTAGTGCGTCGATATCTATGGTTTTGCCTGTAGACGCCAAATCAATAGCCTGGCCGCCGCACATGCCCATATAGCCTGAGGCACGGGCAAGGATGCTGACTAATATAGCGCGCTTATCCTGGGCGAACTTACTCATTGGCGCTTCGGCTAAAATACTAAACGCCATCGTTTGCAGTGCATCGCCCGCGAGAATGGCCGTCGCTTCATCAAACTGAATATGACAGGTGGGCTTGCCGCGGCGGAGATCATCATCATCCATGGCGGGTAAGTCATCATGGGCAAGTGAATAAGCATGAATACATTCAATGGCCATGCTAATTGCAGCTTGATCCTGACCAGGAATATCCAGCGTGTTGCCAATAAGGTGAACCAACAGGGGGCGCATGCGCTTACCGCCAGCCAGTAATGAATATTCCATAGCCGCACGGAGTTGCGGGGCGTGGTCAGGTAGTTGTGCTACGTATTGCAGCAGGCTTTCGTCAGTATTTTGTTTAATCTTCTGACGTAAGCTGTCGATATTAATCATGAATTACCTGTAAAACGGGTAGCAGAGGCACCATGGGCGCCGGTAATCAGTCTTCAGATGGGGTGAAGTCAACGAGGCTGTCTTCACCTTGTTCGCGGAGCAGAATTTTGACTTTTTGTTCTGCCTGGGCGAGGGCCTGTTGGCTGAGACGGGATAATTTTACACCACGCTCGAACTTTTCCAATGCTTCATTCAGCGGTAATTCGCCGGATTCCATTTCTGTCACTATGGCTTCAAGTTCCTGCAGCGAAGCTTCGAATGAAGGTTGAGAAGGCGCTTTTTCTTCAGACACGTCAGAGATCCCGTGGGTAACTATTAGTAAACGCGCACATTAACTGAGGGCTTTCGCCGGGTCAATTGGTTTGTCCATAGAGAATGCCGGAAAAAGCGGCTATCCGACTGGTTTCGCTCAGGATACCTGATAATGAGGATTCATCCTGAAAAGTTCATGCTTTGATTATAGAATTCAGAAATCTGGCCGATAGAGTAAAAGTCAGCGATGACAGTTTCCGGCAGGTCCAATAAAACAGGTTATAATAAACAAGGTCGTAAACGACCATTCACATCAACCTGCCAACAGCGCTAGTACGAGTTTTTTGAGGAGCAATAAGTGGATTTAGCAACCGTCATTGGCATGTTAGGTGGTATCGGCTTTATTGTCATGGCCATGATCCTCGGTGGAGATCTGTCCATGTTTGTCGATGTCGCCTCGGTGCTCATCGTTTTCTGTGGTTCTATTTTCGTTGTTATGTCCCAGTTCACCCTTGGCCAGTTTTTCGGTGCCGGCAAGGTGGCGGGTAAAGCGTTCATGTTTAAAATCGATCCGCCAGACGCGCTCATCGAAAAAATCGTTGAAATGGCAGATGCGGCACGAAAGGGTGGCTTCCTGGCGCTTGAAGAAGCAGAAATTGAAAACCCCTTTATGCAGAAAGGGGTAGACATGCTGGTAGACGGACACGATATTGAAGTGGTGCGTGAAACGCTGAAAAAAGATATTCAGATGACCACTGAGCGTCACGAATTCGGTGGTTCTATTTTTAAAGGCCTGGCCGACGTTGCCCCCGCCATGGGAATGATTGGTACCTTGGTTGGTCTGGTAGCCATGCTTTCCAATATGGACGACCCGAAGTCTATCGGCCCTGCGATGGCGGTTGCATTGTTAACCACACTCTACGGCGCATTCTTAGCCAACGTAATTTGTTTGCCTATTGCCGCGAAGCTGGAAAACCGCAAAGAAGAAGAAAAGCTGAATCAGTCGTTGATCCTCGATGGCATTGTGGGCATTGCCGATGGCCAGAACCCGAAAGTCATTGAAGGCATTCTTAAAAACTACATTGCTGCCGGTAAGCGCGGCGGTGATGAGGAGTAGGGGCGATGTCTGACGAATGCCCTAAATGCCCCCCTCCCGGCCTACCGGCATGGATGGGGACATTTGCCGACCTGATGTCACTGTTGATGTGCTTCTTCGTACTGTTGTTGTCCTTTTCGGAAATGGACGTACTGAAGTTTAAACAAATCGCCGGTTCGATGAAGTTTGCCTTTGGTGTGCAAAATAAAATTGAAGTAAAGGATATCCCTAAAGGAACGAGCGTTATTGCTATGGAGTTCCGTCCAGGCCGCCCTGATCCTACCCCCATTGAAACCATTCAGCAGCAAACCATTGATATGACGCAGCCAACCCTGGAGTTCCAGGCCGGTGATGAAGATTCCTCCGGTGGCCGTCAAACGCAACGGGGTGATCAGCGTGGTGGTCAGGCGCAACAAACAGCCTCCGATTCGGCTGCATCCTCGTCGCAAAGTTCTGATAAAGAACAAGATAACGAAATGATGAAAAAGGTGGCTGAACAACTGCAGAAGGAAATTGCAGACGGTTCGATTGAAATGGAATCGCTGGGTCAGCAGATCACGATCAGGATCCGTGAGAATGGTTCTTTTTCTGCCGGTTCTGCATTCTTACAGCCTCAGTTTAAACCGGTGCTCAGAAAAATTGGTACGATGCTGGCAGATATGCCGGGAGAGATTGAGATTTCAGGCCACAGTGATGGTCAGCACATAGCGAATGAGTTATATCGTTCAAATTGGGACTTGTCTGCCCAGCGTGCGGTGGCGGTGGCTGAAGAGTTACGAAACGCGCCAGGCTTTGATGAAAACCGAATGTCGGTAGTAGGGCTTGCGAACACTAAACCGCTGGTGGAAAACGCGGCGACGTCTGACGACAGAGCACGTAATCGCCGGGTAGAGATCAATATCAACCAAGGCAAGCCACTGATTTCAGACCCAATCTCGGTGCTCAACAACAGCGCCAGCGGCGGAGAAGAGTAATAAAAAGGGGCGCTGTTATGCGCCCCGTGTAATTGCCTCGCGGTAATGTGGTTTCGACAGCAGCAATTGCACCGTCGAAATGCTGCGTTCAAGGAATCCACCTTCACAGTACTTTAAGTAGTATGTCCACATACGCATAAAACGTTCATCGTAACCGTCCTGCTTTAGAGGCTCTCTGGCATTGATGAATGCCTCGTACCAGTCATCTAAGGTTTTAGCGTAGTCCAGGCCGATATCTTGCAAATCGCGAATTGAAAGGTCGCTGTGACGTCTCAGGTAATCATTAATAATGAGTTGCGATGGCAAGAACCCGCCCGGGAAAATGTATTTCTGAATGAAGTCGACACTGTTGCTGTAGCTTTCGTAGCGGCGGTCATCAATAGTGATGGATTGCAGCAGCATAAGCCCTTCAGGCTTTAGCAGTGAGGCACATTTATTGAAAAAGTTGCCCAGATAACGTTTGCCAACCGCTTCAATCATTTCAATGGAAACCAGTTTATCGTACTGGCCTTCAAGGGTTCGGTAATCTTGCTTTAACAAGGTTACTTTGTCGCTCAAACGTTCTCTTGTAATCCATTCTTGTGCGTACGCAAACTGCTCTTCAGAAATGGTGGTGGTAGTCACGTGGCAACCGTAATGTTTCGCTGCGTAAACGGCTAGCCCTCCCCAACCCGTACCGATTTCCATTAAATTTTCACCAGGCTTAAGCTGCAGCTTGTCACATATGGTTTTTAATTTATGCGTCTGGGCGTCAGATAGCGATGCGTTGGGATCGGGATAAATTGCCGACGAATACATCATCGACTGGTCGAGAAAGCGGGTATAAAGCTTATTGCCCAAATCGTAATGGGCTTCGATATTTTTTTTCGCCTGAATTTCCGTATTGCGGCGGAGAAAATGCTGTACCTTCTGAAAAGGTAACATGAACAAACGGTATTTCTGTTCCCATTTATCCAGCATTGGCAGGTTACGGGCAAAAATACGGATGACTGACGTAAGATCACTGCTCGTCCACAAGCCATCGGTGTACGTTTCGCCCGCTGCGACGCTACCGCCAAATAATAATTGTCGGTAAGCTTTCACATTCAAGATGTTTACATCTGCTTTCAAATCGTGTGACGGGTTACCGAATTCACCCACTGTCGTGCCGTTTTCCTGAATGGTCATGTGACCTTCAGGTAAAATCGACAGCACTTTTAAAAAAGCTGCGCGACAGGCGCGGTCTATACTGCTGGCTTCCTGCTCAAAAATAAACGCTGATTCACCGTGTGACATTATCTCGGTTCCTGGCTGTTAGGGTGATCGTAAATCGGTGTGCGTTTAATGAATAATTTCAACGCTTGCCAATAAATCCCCACCACTGTTTTTATTGTCATACTAGGTATACGTCTAAGCATAATGCGCAGGTTAGTATTATCTAATGAAATTCTTTTCATATTCAGACCTGCGGTAAAATCCTTTTCTTTTCGGTGGCACGCCATGACCAGGTTGAAATGCGCATCGGGTTGCCTAATTGTCCATTTATAGGTCATGTCCAGTGGGTTAAACGGCGACACATGGAAGGCTTTCTCGGTGTCTTCCTGGGTTTCCATATCAACCAAATAGTAATGTCGTTCATTCCATGGCGTATTGCTGACTTCAGCGAGCATATGCGTGAAGCGGTTGTGCTCAGGACTTCTTAAAAAGTAAAAATTTACCGGGCTAAAGTAAATGCCGAAAGTGCGAAGTTGACCGAAAAAGAAAACCTCGCCATCGAGTTTTTCACTCTGATTAAGCGCCGTCATTTTTTGGCGTATCGCTTCATCTAACGGCAGTGATGGCTCACCGTAATAATCATCGCGATGGAAACTGAGCCAACCACGTTTGCCGATAGAGAAATGTCTCAGCGTATGACTCAGTGACTCAATTTCAGACAATTTCAACCAGAACAAATATATATCGTAGTCGAATTTATGCTGAGTGGGGCGAAACCGTTGGTGAAAAACTTTGCCCTGGTAGATGGCACTTTCCATGTCGCCGGTTTGTACGTTCACAATGTGGCCCCAAAACGTTCACAGACATCCAGTGCGCTGCGAACGCCGTCTTCATGAAAGCCGTTGTACCAGTATGCGCCACAAAAATGTAAACCATCAATACCACAGATTTCAGCGCGTCGGCGCTGTGCGGCTACCATGCTGCCGCTGAACTGAGGGTGGGCATACGAATATTGTCGTAAGATTTTTGTTTCATCAATGGCATCTGTGTTGTTCAGCGTTACACAGAATGTGACCGGCGCATTGTCAAAACGCTGCAGAATATTCATATCGTAGGTAACTGAGGCCGGCGCATGACGCTCATCTGGTGTTTCTTTTAAACGGTAATTCCAACTCGCCCAAGCCAGCTTTCTGTCGGGTAATTGTGTGACATCGAGGTGAAGCACCACATCATTACTGGCATAAGGAATAGCACCAAGAATATCCTGCTGTGCATCGGTAGGCGCATCTAACATGCGTAATGCCTGGTCCGAGTGACACGCAAAAATCACTTCATCAAAAACTTCACTTTCTCGGCCTTCAATGCATACCTCCCAGCCTGCCTCTATTTTTTTCACTTTATAGACCGCCGACGACAGGCGAATTTTATCTTCGTAGCCTTGAGTGATGCCTGGGATATAACTGTGAGAACCGCCAATCAAGGTGTACCACTGAGGGCGATTGTTGACACTGAGCAGGCCGTGGTTATTGAAAAACTGCAAAAAGAAGGCGAGGGGAAACTGTTTGGTTTGCTCAAGGCTGGCAGACCAAATAGCCGCGCACATGGGTAATATATAGAGGTTAGCAAACTCGTCACTGAGGCCAAGCGATTGAATGTATTCAAACAATGTGGTGGTAAAATCTTCTTCGCGCGCTTCTTCATGACGTGCCTTACAGGCTTTATTGAACTTGAGAATGTCGCGGACTAAGCGCCAGAAACGGGGACGGAACAGATTACGGCGCTGGGCAAACAGCGTATTCAAATTATTACCGTTGTACTCCAGGCCGGATTTTTCACTATGCACTGAAAAACTCATCTCAGTAGGCTGACGCGACACGCCCAGCTTGTCCATGAGTTTGATGAAATTTGGGTAGGTCCAGTCATTAAAAACGATAAAACCAGTGTCGACCTGGTAGGCACGCCCCTTAACTTTGATTTCTTTAGTGGCGGTATGGCCACCTATATAATCGTTAATATCAAATACGGTTACGTCATGCTGTTCGTGTAGCAGGTGAGCGCAAGTCAGTCCCGAAATGCCGCTGCCAATAATTGCAATTCGCCGTTGCATATTAAAACCCTTATTACTGCTGTTGCCTCATTTTTAATGACAACCATCTTTGAATACCTGTGGGAAGATTGTGCAATGTACGCATGATCCAACCGAATCCCATTGGGAAAAACAGGCTGTGTTTGTGTTTTTCTATTCCTTCAAGTAATGCCTTTGCCGCTTCGTCAGCGGTTATTTTCATCGGCATATCGAAGTCGTTTTTATCAGTAAGTGGCGTTTCTACAAATCCCGGCGAGACAGATTGCACAAGGATGCCTTTGTGCGCCAAGTCCACTTCCAGGCTTTTAGTAAAGTAATGCACTGCTGCCTTGCTGGCGCCGTAAGCTTCAGTACGTATAAACGGTACCAGCCGCGCCATGCTGTCGACAATGACCAGTTGGTCGCCAGCTTTTAGTTTAGGCAATAACGCGTCGACGCTG
>Ga0208204_100286_pt1 | contig 15121 bp, 13 predicted proteins | sample DeeseametaMP2252_FD_184173 | JGI IMG/M metagenome (GOLD analysis project Ga0208204, IMG submission 184173) | Marine microbial communities from the Deep Pacific Ocean - MP2252 (SPAdes) | ecosystem: Environmental > Aquatic > Marine > Oceanic | place: West of El Salvador, Pacific Ocean | collected...
TGGGTGGGACGCATACCACCAATACTTAACGGCACCCAGTCAATCTGACTTTTGAAAATACTGGTCATTGCGCCATGTCGTTCTGGCGAACACCAAACCTGGCCTTCAGACCACATCATCAACTCACGCAATTCTTTTACTTTAGGATGGTGCTCGTCTTCGGTATCGGTTTGGGGGAGTCCTTCGGGATTAAACACCTTTGCTTCAGCACCCATGGCGGTAAGCAAACGGGCTGCTTCTTCCACGAGAAGGCGGCTGAATGAACGGACCCGTAATGAACCATAAAGCAGTAAAATGCGTGGTTTGTGCGTGAGCGACGTTGGGGCGCAAGCATCAAATGTTGGCGCATGCCACTGGCCCTCATCGATATTTGGTAGATCTGGTATCTTAGTCATCAGGCTTGTGCACCCAGTGTCTGTAAAGCGGCGCGAAGTGCGGCTGGATCGTTGCTGCGTGTCGCAATGCTAAGCAATTCACAGGCACGCTTTTCGATGATGTCGATGCAGGCAAGAAAAGCCGCTTTAATTTCTTCTTCTGTGCCGGTTACCTTAGACGGATCAGAGAGTCCCCAATGGGCTTTTACGCTTTTCCCAAACCATACCGGACAGGTTTCGCCAGCGGCAGAGTCACAAACAGTGATCACTAAATCAGCTTCGAATGCCTCAAATTCATCCCAGGACTGACTGCGCAAATTCTCAGTGTGATAGCCCGTTTCTTCCAGATACTTCACTGACAGCGGGTGCACTTCACCAACGGGCTGACTACCCGCACTGCGCGCCTCAATCACACCTTCGCCTATTTTATTGGTGATGGCTTCACTTAAAATGCTGCGACAACGGTTGTGTGTGCAGATAAATAATATTTTCATCATATTCCTTGCTTTATGTTTTCAGTCGCGGTTAACAGCAGCGTGAGTCACTGATCTGACAGCGGGTGAATTTTGCTTTCAGGGCGTCAAATTCGTTATTTTGACAATCAACCGCAGTGCTAATAATGGCGCGTGCAGCCTTTGATAATTCAGGCTGTAAGCGGTAATACATCCATTTCCCCCGACGCTCATCGAGCAAAATGCCGCACTTTCGCAGCTGCGCTAAATGGCGGGATATTTTGGGTTGGTCCAGGGCCAGCGCTTCCATAAGTTCGCACACACACGCCTCGCCAAAGCAATGAATTAACATCACACACTTAAGGCGGGTATCGTCGCTTAGGCATTTAAATAGTTGCAGTACATCCATAGAATGAATCAAATTACACATACGTTTTTTAACATATGTGTAATTTCACATGTGTTAGCTCGCATGTCAATAAGGAGCGTTAACGGCTAGTGATATAGGCGTATTATTTGATGTTGTGATTGATCCAGAGCTTTGGCCATATCTGTTGCCACCGCTTCCAAGCAAGACCTATGTACAGGACTTTGCCATAGAAGCGGTGCACAATGCGACGTTAATTCGCGGATGTCTGTAACCATTTCAGGCGTTTCATCATATCTAAGTTGTCACCGTGTCTGGTTTGTTAGCTGAAATTAGTTGAGGGCTTTGTCTACCCAGAATTTTGTGCCTTTCACTGTTGCTTGTAGCGATAGACCAGATTCTGTCAGCGTATACACAGTAATATCGCCGAGATAGCCTTCACCTTCAACGGAAACCCCCTTCTGACCCGCTTTCGCTGTTGCATCGGCATTTCCGCCGGCTGTCCAACCATTCTTTTCGAAGTAATCCATAGCCTTGCGAGAATGGAATACCATGACTATGCGGTAATCTTTGGCACCAATCCCTAAACCGACACCGCCTTCAGCCATGTTCATATAGACCTGACGACCGGTGGCATTATCGTTCACCACGCCGTAGCCTGTTCCGGCAGAAACAAAAATCACATTCACGTTGGCATTACTGAACACAGCATAGCCTGGTGCCGTTTCGATTTGGGCACGAACATCAGGTTTTTCTTTATAAAGTTTAGCCAGCGCGACATCTTGCATGGTAAGAATTGCTTCTCGTTTCTCAGCTATGGTGCCTTGACCCATTGACGCACAACCAGAAACCGCGACAATCGTCGCCAGTACCAGTGCGCTTGTTATAATTTTTATTTTACTTTTCATTCATTACTCCTTTAAAGCAGCCTGATGCCAACTTGCTGAACAGGCAATTTGTCTTTCGACAATATTGTTATAAGCGTTGACTGCAATTAATGTGCAAAGTATAGAAAAGTTAAATCTATCATTGGTTTATGTGGTGGGATAGAGATTTACAGTTCTTTTAACAATTAAAAAGCGGCGCAAATTGCCGACACATTGTCGGATTTACACCGCTAATTTAACTACAATTAAAAGCGATAACGTTTGAGCTGTTCCTGCATTCGCGAAATTTGCTGCACCAGTTCTTCACAGTTATCAGACACCGTTTGTGCATGTTGCAGATTTTCCTGGCCCGCGCGCTGAATACTGTCTAATCGACCGGAAATACCTTTAGAAACGGCGGCTTGCTGCGTCGCCATGGATGACGTTTCCTGGTTCAATTCAGAGATAGTCGCCACAGCGGAAAGCGCTTGTTGCAGAGTTTCACCGGCTTTTTGCGTGACTTCCACGGTGTTATAGGCATTATCTTTATTCGATTGCATACGCTCGGACGCATCACGACTACCTTGTTGCAGGCGTTCGATCATCACTCTGATTTCTTCAGTAGAACTTTGTGTTCGGCTGGCTAAAGAGCGAACTTCATCGGCAACAACCGCAAAGCCCCGGCCTTGTTCACCGGCGCGCGCTGCTTCAATAGCCGCGTTAAGCGCAAGTAGGTTTGTTTGCTCGGCAATATTGCGAATGACGTCCATGACTCCGCTAATTTCTTCGCTAGAGCGGGCAAGTTCAGCGATCACCTGTACTGATGCGTCGACTTCCTGGGCTTGCTTCTCGATATCAGCAATGGTGGCTTTGAGCACACCTACACTTTTTCGTGTATCGGTATCGGCAGCGCGTGCAGCATCGCTAGAGCGAGTGACAATGTCGGATACGGCTTCTGCACTTTGGTGCATTTCCGTGATGGCGCCTGTAATGGCATCCGTTTCGCCTGTGAGTGACGCCACCGTTGTTTTAGCGTTATGGGCGGTATCGTTCAACGTTTGTGATTTCGCCAACATGGTTTGTGTGGTTTGGCAGACTGTCTGCAACGTTGTTTGCAACTGCTCTAACAGATTATTAAATGCGTTGGCCATGCGGCCAAATTCATCATCATTCTTGACATCGAACCGGAAGGTGAGGTCTCCTTCACCACTGGATAAATCGCTGACCACTTTTTGGAATTCGTCGAGAGGCTGACCAACAACCCGTTTTACCAGTATCACCAGGGCGATAAGGATAATGGCGCCTGCGAGCAAAATTTTGACCAGCAGGTGGAGAATCGCAGAGGTCAACATGCCGGATTTTTCGCTTTCCGATTCAACCAGAATGATGTCGTAACCCCATTTTTTAAAAGGTACCACTGTGGTTTTCCAATCGCCGCGATTTGCCAAAGCTTCGTCTACGTCTGACATCTTTACATGTGAAGAGTGCATTCTGACATTGCCTTTCGCGTCTCTAAGCGCCACAAAACCCTTATCGAGAATGTGACTGGACGAAATAGCTTCTTCCAACACTTTTAGATCGGCTGAATAGCCCACGTACCAAATACCAATAACCTGATTCGATGCATTAAACATGGGCTCGTAGCCAGTGAGGTAGGGGCTACCCAGAATATCGACTTCACCATAGTAAGCCTGGCCCTTTTTTATCATTGCCATGGCTTTGCCCTGAGGTGCTAATTTAGTACCGATGGCGCGCTGTCCGTCCTTAATAACGTTGGTGCTCACTCGAAGGTAGTCGTCGCCAGTCTTACTAAATAAGGTTGCTGTGCCGCCCATTATTTGCGTAAGGCCGTCTACCAACGCAAAATTATTTGCTTGTGGTTGGTTACCAAGGTAGAGCTGATTGGCACTGGTTTCTTTGACCATTGCCGTTCCCCGTTGAGACGGTATGCCAATAGCTTGTCCACGCTGTTTTAGCAGCGCCATACTACTTGTAACGCGTTCACTCATTATCGAATCGGTAACGGTGAATATGTTCAGCAAGCGATTAGTAGTTGCATCAACCTGTGAAGTGATCCGTTCATCAATGTCTGTTTTAATCGCACTCACGGTAACGATACAAATTACAATGGTGAAAAGGGCGATAACCGCAGAAATAGAAATTAAAAACTTACGCTTAATAGACATGGAAACTCCGACAATGCTTATCTCTCAGCTAAGCAAAGCTCAATAAGGCCCGGACCAGTCGCGTCAGATCCGGGATGTTCTCGTTGGGTCATGCTGTAAGAATAGTTTAAAACTTCAAATGGAGAGAGTTTTTATTTCATCTGATTGTATTTTTATGTAGTGAAACAAAAACTAAGCATTTATTTGTACTATTTACTGGAGCTGATGCACGGTGAAACCTTTGGTTTCTAACATGCTAAGCACGCCATCGGGGCCAGCCATGTGCATGGTGCCTACCAACACAAACTCGGTTTCGGGCGTAGCCAGATATTCTTCTATTTTCGGCAGCCAGGCTAAATTACGCTTTGTCAGTACGTTGGCGTAGACTTGCGGGTAATCGTTTTTGAATGTGTCCATCGATGAATCAAACAACTGGTTCATGTTGCCATTGCGCCAGGCTTGCTTCATGGGTTCCAGGGTTTCAGGCATGGTATCCAATTCTTCAAGAGAGTAACGAATATAGGCATCTTCTTCGCCTTCCCCAAGTTTAGATAATATCTCAAGTTGTTGAGTGGGCGTTTCAAACCAGTCTACCCGTTTTTCATCGGCATCTGCTTTGGTGAAGAAGAAGTTATCGACGCCGGGATTGGTAAGCCCCGCATGCTGAAGCGCCATCATAGAAAGTGTTATGCCAAGAAAGGACGGTTTCATTTTTTCTACCTGCGTTACGCTCACACCGTAGCGAGCAAGATAGGTTTTCAGTTGTTGGTACGTATCTTCACTTAAATCGTCGCGAATGGTTCGTCCGTTCTTGTAGGTCATTAATTGTTGTGTTTGCTCAACAAACTGAGGAGAAACGAGTGCCGCCAGGTCGGTTTCAAAAACCAGTAAATCGGAAGCCTGGTAAGCGACATCGTATTGTTTGGGCAGAGGATAATCAACAGGACTCAGAATGTGTAAGGTACCGCCAAGATAAATCGTATTGTCACCTTTGGAAACCTGCCATACGGAGGCTGCTTGGCAGGATAATGCACTGAGCAGAAGCGTGGTGAACAAGCTGGAAAGAAAAACTGGCCTAAAGCGGCCCCTGATATTTCGCATTTGGTGAACTCCTTTGCTACGATTCCCTATTTATTTGGTATGCAATTTACTGCTAATGTCACCAAAGTACAAACCGCATTATGATTCTACGCCCCGGTGGCGAAAAAATGATCGAATTTGAGAAGTAACTATCTGTGTCCATTCTGTTAAACCGTTTTACCGTACCTTCTATTCTGCTGCTTGTGTGGAGCGTGGTGTTTTTAAGTCAGGCTGAACCACTTACCCTGGCAACGGATTTTGGCTGCTTTTTCGTGCTTGGTGTTATCGGGGCTATTTTCGCCAACGCCACGGGCGCCGGTGGAGGCGTTGTCTTTGTACCCGTATTTAACCACCTGGGATTTGCACCGGTAGATATTGTGGCCACCAGCTTTGCCATTCAATGCTGTGGTATGACTGCCGGGGCATTAAGTTGGTGGGGACATTTTACGCATGCTGAAAGGCAAAATGCGCAATGGTCGGTTTTACCGCAGGTGCTTGTGCTTTCCATACCTGGTTCGGTATGTGGTTTACTTATGGCGCAGTACGCAGCGAGCAGTGTGCCTTTTCTCTCTGCCATTCAAGGCAATGTGGACGATTTACACCTTGGCTTTGGCGTATTTTCGGTATTTCTAGCCCTGGTGATTTTTGCCAGTATTCCGCTGCTGCGTAAAACCACATTCAAATCGGAAATGACCGGTGTGGAAGTATTACTGCTACCTGTGGTGGGGTTCGTCGGCGGCGCGATTACCGCATGGTTATCTGTGGGTGTTGGTGAGCTCGTTGCTGTGCTACTTATTTTGCGAGGTTTTAGCGTTACCATGGCTATTGCAGTGGCGGTTATCCTCTCTGCGGTAACCGTGTGGTTTGGTGTCATTTATCATGTTGTTGAAACGCAGGCGGTAGCCTGGCAAGTGGTATTATTTGCAGGCGCAGGGGCTATCATCGGCGGCCGCTTGGCCCGGTATGTGGTGCTGGCATTTTCGGTACAAAAACTGAAATTGTTTTTTGGTTTTTGGGTACTGTTACTTGGCTTAAGTGGCTTGCCGGTTTTTTATTAGCATCAATAATGTTGCATGGCATGACAAACTTTTCCTCTATTGCAGCGTAAACAATGTATTGCCGGTGAAAACCTGCGAATGCAAATGCGAGCGAATTACCGGCGTTCAATCTTAAAAGGGAATGAAGATGGCAGAACCGTTTGTACCGCAAAATCGCTATCAGGTGTCACAACCTGAATGGTCAAAAAATGCTGTTGTTTACCAGGTTAATACCCGTCAGTTCAGCAGCAATGGCGATTTAGACGGCGTGCGGGAAGGCTTAGCACGGATCAAGGCACTCGGTGCTGACATAATTTATTTGATGCCGGTAAATCCCATTGGCGAAATGAATCGCAAGGGGGAGCTGGGGAGTCCTTATTCGGTAAAAGATTACTACGCCATCAACCCGGAGTTTGGCAATGCCAGCAGTTTTGAGAAGCTGGTAAAGGCCGTGCACGCAATGGGCATGAAGCTGATCCTCGACTGGGTCCCAAACCATAGCGCTTGGGACAACCCTTTAACCGTTTCTCACCCTGACTGGTATGCCCGGGATCACAAAGGAAATTTCCGGCCATCGCCCTGGTGGGATTGGGACGACATCATCGAATTCGATTACAACGTACCCGCACTTCGACGTTACATGGTGGAAGCCATGTGCTATTGGGTTGAGCATTTTGACATTGACGGGTTCCGTTGTGATGTTGCCGGGTATGTGCCGAATGATTTCTGGGTGCAGGCGCGGGTGGCATTGGATACCATCAAACCGGTTTTTCTGCTGGCGGAATGGGAAAATCGCGATTTGCATGAAAAAGCCTTCAACATGTCGTATGCCTGGAGCTGGAATGAGGCGCTACATGAAATCGCTCATGGGCAAGCGCCGGTCGACCGGTTAAGAAAGTATTATTCCTGGAATGAGCGTAGTTGGCCAAAATCCGCTTACCGGATGACATTCGTTAGTAACCACGACAAAAACGCCTGGGATGGGACGCAACATGAGCAATTTGCCAACGCGTTAGAAGCGGCGATTGTGTTGTCTGTAACCGGTGAAGGTGTACCACTGATTCATAATGGTCAGGAAGCGGGGGAATCGAAACGATTAGCGTTCTTTGAACGGGACCCCATCGAATGGCAGGAGCATCCCATCGGTGATCTGTACAGACAACTCATTGCGCTTAAAAAACGGACTACAGCGTTATGGAACGGTGAATACGGTGCCACAATGTTGCAGGTGGTGTGTAACGATTTATCTCGTGTTTTCAGTTATGTACGGCAAGACGATAACGGCAAGGTGTTAGTCATCCTTAATTTGTCAGCTGATGTGGTTTCGCCTACCTTCGATGCCGATTTATACAATGGCCAATACATCGATGTGCTCAGTGAACAGCCCGTGGAACTGGATGCCTCTCAACCGCCAATTTTGTCGCCATGGGCGTATCGCGTTTATGAAGCCGTTTAAAAAAACGCCTTCGATAATCCATTCTTCCGGGCAGTGAAAAGCTGCCCCATTTTTCTGATAATTCTGGCATACTACGCGCTTTAAATTTTTAGTTGTGATCTATGCCTTCTGTTTCTTCAATTTTCACTGCTGACGGATTATTGGCTCAGGCGATACCTGGCTTTATGCCCCGTGCAGCGCAGACCGATATGGCGCTGGCGGTGAAGTCAGCGCTGGACGACCAACACAGCCTGATTGTAGAAGCCGGAACAGGTACCGGTAAGACCTTTGCTTATCTTGGCCCCGCGCTACTGGCTGAAGGCAAAGCGATCATTTCCACCGGTACCAAAAACCTGCAAGAACAGCTTTATCACCGTGATTTACCGGTAATGAAGAAAGCGCTGGGAAGTCGCCGTAAAACGGCATTGCTGAAAGGCCGCGCCAACTATTTGTGTCTGCATAGAATGTCACAGCACGGTGGAAATTCTGTGCTGGTGGAAAAAGAAGTGCTGGGGCAGCTTTCTACCGTGCGCAGTTGGGCAGAAACCACTAAAACCGGTGATGTAGGGGAGCTGAAAACCCTCCCAGAAGATGCCAAAGTATTACCGCTTATCACCTCCACGGTGGATAACTGCCTGGGGCGGGACTGCCCAGCCTATGAAGATTGTTATCTTGTAAAGGCGCGTCGAAAAGCGCTGGAAGCCGACATCATTGTGGTTAATCACCATTTGTTTTTCGCAGACATGGCCTTAAAAGATACCGGGTTTGGCGAGCTGATCCCCGAAGCTGATGCCATTATTTTTGATGAAGCGCATCAAATCCCAGACATTGCCAGCGACTACTTTGGTGAATCGTTGTCGACCCGACAACTGCAGGAATTGGCAAAAGACATCAACGTACTTTATCGCACCGTGCTTAAAGACGCCGACCAACTGGATAAATCTGCCGAGAAATGCCGAATTGCTGCTGCAGATTTACGCTTACTGTTCCCGGAACAGCCGGAAAAAGGCAACTGGGCGGAAGCCCTCGACAGGCAAGACGTGCAAACGCAGATTTCCCGTCTGACCGACGGCATTGCGGTGCTCTACGAAGTCATTAAACTGCACTTGGGCCGTGATAAAGATCTCGACAATATTTATGAACGTGTAGCGCAAACCCGTGACCAGCTTGCAGCGTTGTGTGATGGCCTGCAGGATGGGGTTAGCCTGTGGTATGAAACTACCCAGCGTCATCTTATTCTGCATTTGACACCGCTATCTATTGCGGCCAAGTTCCGTCGTTTCATTAATGCGGTGCCACGCGGCTGGGTGTTTACGTCTGCCACCCTTACCGTTGATGGTGGATTCACCCATTTTCAAAAGCGGATGGGCCTGGATGATGCCAGAACCCTGGAATTAGAAAGCCCGTTTGATTACCGCGAACAAGCCATTTTATGTGTGCCCCGGTATTTGCCTGAGCCAAACAGCTTCAGCATGAAAGATACCTTATTCGAAACGGCTAAACGTTTAATTGCCGCCAGTAAAGGCCGATGTTTCTTGTTGTTTACCAGTCACGCTATGTTGCGTGAAATTGCTAAACGTTTGGAATTTGCCGTAGACAACACTTTGCTGGTTCAGGGCACCACCACAAAACAAGCGTTGCTCGATGCATACCTTGCCGACGAACAAGCCGTATTACTGGGTACCGGTGCCTTCTGGGAAGGGGTTGATGTACGTGGAAACGACCTTATATGCGTGATGATTGATAAACTGCCCTTTGCCTCGCCAGACGACCCGTTGTTACAGGCCAGAATGGATGATGTGAAAAAGCGGGGGGCGAACCCGTTCGCCGCCATTCAAATTCCACAGGCAGTTATCACCCTTAAACAAGGGGCAGGGCGTTTAATTCGCGACCCTACCGACAAAGGGGTGTTGGTTATTTGCGATAACCGCCTGGTAACCAAAAATTACGCGCAGACATTTATTGCCAGTCTGCCTGATATGAAACGTACCCGCTCACTCGATGTGGTTGAGTCATTTTTAAAAACCATCGATTAACAGGAATTGTATGAACCTTCTTGCTATAGATACCGCCACAGAAGCCTGTTCAGTGGCTGTGAGAACTGAACAGGGTGATTTTCATCGGTTTGAAATCTGTCCTCAACAACATAGCCAGCGTTTGCTGCCCATGGTAGACGAGGTGCTTAAAGAGGCTGGCCTTACGCTAAAAGAAATTGATGGTCTGGTTTATGGTCGTGGCCCGGGGAGTTTTACAGGAGTGCGCATCGCAACCGGTATGATTCAGGGATTGGCTTTGGGCTCAGGTTTGAAAGTGGCTGGGGTGAGTACGCTTGCTGCGATGGCGCAACAAGTCTTTGAATCACAGGGGAGCGCATCGCTTGCAGTGGCTATTGATGCGCGAATGAGCGAAGTGTATTTTGCACAATATCAGGCTGAAAACGGGCTGGTACAATTGTTGGATGAAGAGATGGTTTGTCCTCCCGAACATGCTGCGTCTTTGCTCAGCGATAGTGCAAGTCCAGCAGGTACAGGATGGGCAGCGTACCCGGAACTCACAGCCAAGTGCGACCTTGAGGTTGCGGTTTTGTATCCCGATGCACGCTTTATGTTAAGCCTCGGCGAACAGCAATTTGCCTTGGGTGATGTGAGTGAAGCTGAACACATTGAGCCGGTTTACTTACGCGATAAGGTCACCTGGAAAAAGTTGCCTGGAAGAGAGTGATGGCGCAATTTTTGCTTGACTTGTTTCTCAATATTGGCTCTCATTGTATAAAATGTAATCGATAAATTGTAAGGGTTAACGCGTTTACATTATGGAAATCCAATCTGGCTTTGGCATCATCAGACCGGAACAGGCTCCGCAGCGCGGACAGCCTGAGCGTGTTGATGCCCGTCAGAAAGATCAGGCTCAACCGCTCGAGGGCATTGTTGAGCTAAAACCTATCCGCAACGATGCCTCTGACGACGTATTAAATTCTGCACGCAAATTTCAACAGCAAACCGGTTATGATCAGCCTGAAGGTAAAGGCAGACAAGCTGTTGCGGCTTACCAAAGTCTGGAGCGGGAAGCGCAACGGGACAATATCCGTGAATTACTCGGCGTTGATCTTTACGCCTGATGCGATAAGGCGTTAACCTTCTTAGTGCTTCATTCGTATAATGTTTAAGAATATCTACTGTTCAGCTAGCATTCAGCTTGCGGTAGGATAATGAACATGCCTATCAAATATTCAGGAACTACTATGCTGCGTTCTCTTTTCTTATTAGCTGCAATTGCATTGTCAACAGGTTGCTCTGTTGTTCCGGACGACATCGATTTGCCTGACGATACGAATCTTGTTTCGTACAACCGCGCTGTAACCGGCGGGGATTCTGTAATCGGACAGACCGCTCGATGGGGCGGGATTATTGTTGGGGTGGAAAATAAACCCGAGAAAACCTTCGTCGAAATTGTTAATTTCCCGTTGAATCATTATGGAAAACCTAATGCGAGTGAGGAGACTATCGGTCGCTTTAAAGTCGCGATGGACGGATTTGTTGATCCTATTCATTTTGAAAAAGGGCGCCTGGTTACGTTCGTGGGTGAAGTGCAAAAACCTATTGCCGGCATGGTAGGCGAGCAACCGTACATGTACCCGTTATTAAATGGTGATAATTATCACATGTGGCGTAAGAACTCGGTTAACTATATCAGTCCGCTGTTCTTTGATTACCGCATGGGCTGGTATTCACCGTTTTATTACGGTGCTTATAGACCGTTCTCATCGCCTTGGGGCTTCGGTATCTATGATGGTTATTATCAGTACAGCAACGGTCCGGCCATTCGCGTAAGAAAAACATCTATCAATAACGTGGGAAGCTCTTTGCGCTCAAACCGAAGCGGCGTATCGAGTCGCGCAGCCCCACGGCCAACTTCAAGCGCAACGCGATCTGTTGTGAGAAAAGAACAGTAATAAAATGCGGAAGTATTTTTCCTAACAGAGCGGCAAGAAATTGCCGCTCTTTTGTTATTTATTGCCGCATAGCTGGAGAGAATGGCGATGAAAGAAACAGAATTTCAACTGGGTGACATCAAACTATCAGCCTTGGATAACCAGGGTGCGGGCACAGTGGTAATCGGACTTCACGGCTTTCTGGATAATGCGGCTTCTCTTGCACCACTCGCCCCGTATTTACAGAACAGCCGGTTTATTGCGCTGGATTTAGCTGGCCACGGGCATTCTTCCCATCGTCCGGCTGGCGCCCATTACCATCAAGCTGATTTCCTGCAAGATTTGTATGCGCTGATCACAGAAAATGCGTTTTCAGACGTTATTCTATTAGGCCATTCCCTGGGAGGGATTTTGGCAACACTGTATGCCGCTGCTTTTCCCGACCAAATTAAAGCTGTTATTAGCATTGATGCCTGTGGACCACTCACAAAATCAGCGGACAGCAGTGCAGAACAATTGCGAGAATCGATTCAAAGTCGTTTTAAAAAGCGCAAAAACCGGTTGAACATCGTTGATTTAGAGGATGCGGTTAAAGCCCGATGTGCGGTATCAGATATTGATAAAGACAACGCCAGAGTGATTCTTTCCCGCAATCTCACGCAAGATGCATCGGGTCATTGTTTTTGGTCGAGCGATCCCAAACTGCGAACCAAGTCTACCCTGCGCTATACTGAAGAGCAGGCCGAAGCGCTCATGCGAAGTGTGCGTTGCCCGGTGTGGTTTGCTGCTGCTAGCAACAGCTTTAAGAAATTGCCGGATGTGTATGAGGTGCGTAAAAATTGGTTTGTTTCCAGCCAATGTGAAGTGTTTGAAGGGGGTCACCATATTCATATGGAAAAAACTGACGAAGTGGGGAGGGCAATTCGACAGTTTGTTGAACAATTGTAAACAGGAACGTTTATCTTTTTGTTGTCATCCTATAAGATACGCAACTAATCAGACCAGTTGTAAAATATTGGTTAAGCAGTATCTGTAAATCAACTATAAAAATAAACGTAACCGGAGGGTGTGTGGAAAAAATTTGGTTAGAGCATTACGACCCAAGTGTTTCGGCAGACATTGACCCTGACCGCTATGCCTCTATTGTCGATATCTTCGAGCAGTCTGTAACAACCTATGGCGATCAGGTTGCTTACATGAACATGGGGCACAGCATCACGTTCAGAGAACTTGATGAATTATCAGCCCAGTTTGCAGCCTATTTGCAAAACAGTGGCCTGAAGCGAGGCGATGCCGTCGCTATTATGATGCCCAACGTGCTGCAGTATCCTATTGCCATGTTTGGCGTTCTCCGCGCTGGTTTAACCGTTATAAACGTAAACCCTTTGTACACTGCCCGTGAGCTGGAGCATCAACTGAATGATGCCAATGCTCAGGCGATAGTGATTGTTGATAACTTTGCTGCCACTTTGCAGCAAGTGGTCGGCAAAACAAATCTTAAACATATTTATCGCACAGCCCTGGGTGATATGTTGCCTGCGCCAAAGCGTTGGGTGGTGAACCTGGGCGTTAAATATATCAAAAAGCTGGTACCTGACTTCTCACTGCCTACTGCCGAATCGTTTATGTCGGCAGTAAAAGCGGGAGAAAAGCTAAGCTATCAACGTCCTGACATTAAGGGTGACGATTTAGCCTTTCTGCAGTACACCGGCGGCACCACAGGTGTGTCTAAAGGGGCTATGCTGACTCACCGCAATATGATTGCAAATCTTGAGCAAGTTTCCGGTATTCTCGAAATCGTTATTGAACCCGGTAAAGATTTAGTGGTTACTGCGCTGCCGCTTTATCATATCTTCGCACTGTTGGCGAACTGTCTGCTGTTCTTGAAGTTTGGTTGTCCTAATCTGCTTATTACCAACCCTCGGGATATGCCAGGTTTTGTCAAAGAGTTGTCTAAACATCAATTCGCGATACTGCCTGGTGTAAACACCCTGTTTAACGGTTTGCTGAACACACCAGGCTTCAAAGAATTAGATTTCTCCCATTTCAAATTTGGTCTTGGCGGCGGTATGGCCGTTCAGCGTCCGGTGGCGGAGCGCTGGCAAGCTGTTACGGGAACGGTTTTGTTGGAAGGCTATGGTCTGACAGAATGTTCCCCAGTGGTTGCGGTGAACTCGCCTAAAATTAAGGCTTACAAAGGGGCCATCGGCATGCCTATTCCGTCTACAGACATTCGTCTGGTAGACGATGAAGGTAACGATGTGGCGCCGGGTGAGGCGGGAGAAATGCTGGTAAAAGGCCCTCAGGTGATGAAGGGATATTTGAATCGTCCTGAAGACACAGCGGAAATTTTAAAAGACGGCTGGCTGTCAACGGGTGACATTGCGAAGTCGGATGACGAAGGTTATTTCTATATTGTTGACCGTAAAAAAGATATGATTCTGGTTTCCGGATTCAACGTGTTCCCGAACGAGATTGAAGAAGTGGCAGCCATGCACGAAGGTGTTGTGGAAGCAGCCGCGGTAGGCATGCCTCACGATGTGAGTGGGGAAGTGGTGAAATTGTTCGTCGTGGCCAAAGACAAAAGTCTGACTGCCGAGCAGGTTATTGCCCACTGCCGCAAGCATCTCACAGGTTACAAAGTACCGAAGAAAGTGGTATTTAAAGATGACCTGCCGAAAACAAACGTAGGTAAAATCCTGCGACGGGAATTACGGGATTAATCGCTCCTGCTCGAATAAACACTTGGGACAGCCGGCTACTTTGCCGGCTGTTTTGTATGATGAAATATAAACTAATAACCGATGAAAAAGCGCTGAGAAGCGTGTGCGAAAAAGCGGCGGAAGCTGATGCGGTAGCCATTGATACCGAGTTCGTGCGAACCCGCACATTGACGCCTCTGCTAGGTTTGTTGCAGATGTTCGACGGCGAAAACCTGGTACTCATCGATCCGCTGGCGATTGACGATCTGTCTCCATTTGTCGAACTGATGGCCAACCCGAATGTGGTCAAGGTGCTGCACTCTTGTTCTGAAGATCTAGAAACGTTTCTGGCTGCCTTCGGCATGGTGCCTGCTCCCATTTTCGATACCCAGTTTGCCGCCAGTGTATTAGACATGGGGCCCACGTTGGGCTACGCCAGATTGGTGGAATTAATGAGCAACGTGGTGCTGGATAAAGGTGAGTCTCGTACAGACTGGCTGGCACGGCCACTGCGCGAAGCGCAACTTAGCTATGCCGCCAACGACGTGCTTTACCTGTTACCCGTTTACCGCCAATTGGCTGAGAAAATTGCTCAGGTTGGTAAATACGAGTGGGTAACGCAGGAAATTGCCGCACTGGCAGAGAAAAAGAAAGCCCAGGTGCCTTTAGAGCAGGCATATCTGCATCTGAAAAATCTGTGGCGTTTGACACC
>Ga0208204_100287_pt1 | contig 15087 bp, 9 predicted proteins | sample DeeseametaMP2252_FD_184173 | JGI IMG/M metagenome (GOLD analysis project Ga0208204, IMG submission 184173) | Marine microbial communities from the Deep Pacific Ocean - MP2252 (SPAdes) | ecosystem: Environmental > Aquatic > Marine > Oceanic | place: West of El Salvador, Pacific Ocean | collected...
GTGTAGATCAGACAGATATCCTTGTGTGGTGACCTCGATGCATAACCAGGTAGAGGCCTCTTGGTTCTCAAACTCACTCAGTGCCTGTTCAATGTCGTCCAAACTGCCCCGGAGCACCTGCATGTCCTGAAACAATGGTACGGGTACGGATTCAACAGAAGTGGCCTGATGGCCGTCGAAGGACACCACCAACACCTGCTTTTGCGTACCGAGCTCATCAAAACTTAGCGGAATAGGTGAACCGCTGTAACGAATAATGTCGGATTTTGCTACCCGCTGGGGACGGTGAATATGACCCAATGCTATGTAGTCTGCCGGCGGAAATCCGCCTGCATCAAAACCATCCAGGGTACCAATATAAATTTCCCTTACACTCGAAGACGCAGACACACCAAGGGCGGTAAGGTGTCCGGTAGCAATAATCGGAATATCGATGCCAAGTTCAGCGCGACGGGCTTCAGCCAACTGATATACCGAAGCGTAATGGGCTTTTATTGCCTCACCCAGACTCTGCTTTTTATCTTCTCCAGACTGACCTGCCTCGCTAACCATCACATCCCTGGCGCGAATAAACGGAATCGCGCAGACAAGCCCCGTCACCTCATCGTTATTATTACGGATTTCCACAACCTGCTCTGCAGGATCGGCGCACGTTGAAGCAATAACATGAGTATTCAGGCAAGAAAGCAAACCACGGGTTTCATTGAGCACAGAAACTGAGTCGTGGTTGCCACCGAGTATGACCAGTGTGCAAGCATGGGCCTGCAGAGACACCACAAATCGGCTGTAAATCTCCCGTGCATAACTAGGCGGTGCACCAGTATCGAAGATATCACCAGCCACAATAATGGCATCAATGCCATGCTCATCTACCACGTTAAGTAGCCAGTCGAGAAATCGCTGATGTTCATGCTTTCGATTTTGCGTGAAAAAGCTCTGACCCAGATGCCAGTCGGAAGTGTGCAGAATTTTCATGAAACTAAACTTGGGAATAATCAAACCATTACCTTACCACATGCTTTGAAAGCGGTTAATGAATCAGTCAGTGTGTTAGATAGACTTGAGGTTGTGTTGAGGCAAGAAATACACGGAAAGCGGAGCCGGACTATTTAACAGTTATACCCTCTGTGCTGATTTTATTGAGCAAACCTCGCCAACGAGAAAGCTTAGCTGACGCTGAGCCCGATGACTTCTTTTGCCCTGGCGCCCAAACACCGGTACTGTTGAAACTGAACACAGGCATTAAGTCTGTTCTTTGTCGGGCGGGTAACACTTCTGAAATAAGGCTGTCGAGGATAAGCGGCTGACTGTCTGGCGTGGCATAATAGCCTAGCACCATGTGCGCTTGCGTCACCGTACTGCGGCGCCCCCCTATCTTGGCTTTAACGTAAATGAGTCGAAGCTTCTCATCAGCAACGCCCAAATTAAGCAGGAAAATATACTTGGCGATGGCGTAGTCTTCACAGTCTCCCACTCGTTTAGCCAGAAATTCCGCCGGCGACGCCCAATAATCACTTTGCTTCCAAACCACGTCATCGGTTTGGTAAGTCACATTTTCACTGAAATAATGATTAACCCGCTTAAGTTGCTCGGTTTCAGGCAGAGACGCTGCATCTGAAAATAATGCACTTAGCGCAGCTCTTCGCCCGCTATCTACCTTTCCGCTGTGTTTTTCAACAGCTTGCCAGAATTGGTCAAAATTTATGTTTACCAGAGCAAATGCGGTAAGGGTACAGCAGAGCGCGAGCGCAGCTGCAGTAATCCCGACTTGAAGATTAAAGATGCGAGAAAAGAAAGAAGACGCAACGCGTTTCAGCACCGGCACAGCAGCTCACCCGGGGGAACTGGCTTGCTCACCAATCGTAAAGAAAGAAAAATGTTCACTCGTGCCCGCCTACCGCTTGCTATCCAGACGTGTGATACCATCAAACCCCATGGATATCAACACTTCCTCATCCTTCTGCGATACTACGCCATCAGCAATGACTGCCATCCCAAGCGAGTGTGCCAGGTCTGCAAGGCCATTGAGGTAAACCTGGTTAGAGCGATTGTTGACAACATCGTACACGTACGTACTGTCGATTTTCAGATATTTAAGGCCAAACTCGTGAACGTCAGCCACTTTTGAGAAACTCTCCCCTACACGTTTAAGCCCGGTGTTGACGAGGAGTTTATCGGCCATGCGACAAAATTGACGGAACGCGATGGGGTGAGTAGCGGCAGTATGTTCCCGCAGTTCCAGTGATAACCGGGATAATACCTGACGGTGATCTTTTAACGCACTCTTTAGCTGAGAGAGTGATTTATCACTGATAATCGACTCTTCATACAACAACACGGAACAACGCTTATCGGTATTTTCTGCCAGCCAATTCAATGCTGTTGTCAAAGTGAGCAAATCTATTTCCTCTACCTTACCAAAGCGTCTGGCTGCTTCTGTGAGTCGGCCAAATCCTCTCATTTCGCCGTTATCATCAAAGTTAAGCAATGCTTGATAGTGCATTACACTACCGTTGTGAGAAAACACTTTAACGGTCTGCAGATGACAATGTTCACTGGCTTTAGCGAAATCCTGCTCCCACTGCTCTAGGCTTTCACAGTGGTAATGCTGCTCAGGCACGGGCTGCAGATTAAAACCAAACACAATATCCTGCTCTTGCACTTCCTCTAACAGCTCATCTACTCTGTCGAGCAGTTCATAACTGGCTTCGTTTGGACTTAGATAAACGCCAGCGGTGACGCAGTGTAATGATGCATCACTAAATTCTGGCAAATCTGAAATTGGGTTATCTTCAACAAACACCTGCGCAATGTCTTCCATTGCCCGACATTCAGAAAGCAGCACACAGATATCGGTCTCGTTTATTCGCGCAATTCTAAAATCGGTGTACAACTCGTCGTGGCGGCGATAAAACTCCGCTAATTTTTCGGCGAAAGTTTTAATAAAGTGATTGAATACGTCAGGCGCCATGGATTGCACATCGCCCTGATGTTTCATTAAGCTATGCATCAACAAGCCATTCTGACCATCTTTGTCGCGATACCTAAGTTGCGATTCAAGAATAGAAAAGAAGGCATTAATATTGACAAGTTTCGTCACCGGATCGTGCTGATCGCGCTCACGGGCGAGTTCCAGTCGGCGGTTATTTTCAACAATATTCGCTTTAAATCGATCGGCCAACGAGTTCATCGCGTTAACCACTCTGGCAAAGTCAGCCGTCCACGGGCGGGAAATTTTTATAAATTTTCGTTCTGAGAAGCTGTTAGCCTGGTCAACAATACTGCCGAGAGGTTTAAGAATGACTCTGAGAATCAATGAACCGATAATGCCAATGGCGGCCATCAGCACCAGAATACTGATCACGAAACTTTTGAACTTTGACCACAGTGAATCCATGGCGAAAGCGGTCTGGCTTTCAACATACAAGGTACCGTAGAGATCCCAGCCATCACTCACTTGCGATATGCCTGGTGCCACTTCCAGTGCGGCTAATTCCTGAAACCAATTAGGTGCCGTTGATGGCTCCCCTTCATAGTAGATTTCATCAATAATACCGCCTTTATTATCCTCAAGACGAATTCTGGCATAGTGGCCGGAATCAAATTTTGCTGACAACATTAATCTGATTTCTGCCGGTGACTTTTCAGCTTGCGTTAATACCAGTGCAAGTGAATTGGCATCATCATTATTTTTTAAATAAAGCTGTTCTTCTGTATTCTGCTGAGTTGAAAAAAACAACACCAGAAAGCTTACCATGCTGTTAAGGGCAATGATCGCCAGTACCGCAATCCAAAGTTGTTTATTCAGCGTCACAGATTACCACTCGCCTCATCTTCAAGTTCTACCGGCAACGTTAAAGTGAAAGAGGTACCTTCACCCACTTCCGTTTTCATTTTCAGTTTCCCCTGCATTTTGTCTTCCGTCAGGGTTTCCACAATATGAAGCCCTAACCCACTGCCGCCCTGCTCCCGCCGGGTAGTAAAATAAGGCTCAAACATCACATCTCTGAATTTGACGGGAATACCTTTACCGTTATCAGCAACTATGATGACTGCCGACGACTCGGTGGAGGTTACCGTTAAGGTTATTTTGGGTTCGGTAATGGTGCTGTCGAAAGCATGGATAGAGGCATTAAACAGCAGGTTTGTCAGTACCTGTGACAGTGCGCCTGGATAACTTTTCATCATGAAGGTTTCGTCGATATCTTCTTTCAATACGATTTCGATTTGCTTCGCTTTCAACTGCGGTTTAACACTGCTCAGCACACTTTCAATGGTGCTGTGCAGAGGAAAGGTCAACAGTCGATCCGCACTTTGGTTAACCGCATTCGTCTTAAAGTCTCTGACTAGTTTTGCTGCGCGACCAAGATTAAATGTCAGCAAATCTGCGACCTCATTGCTTTCTTCGATAAACTCTTCGAAATATTCCTCGGTTAACGAACCGTCATTAAAGCTTTTGTTGAGGTCATCCACACTTTCTTTTAAATGTGACAACGATGTAATCGCCACGCCAAGCGGATTGTTTATTTCATGAGCCACCGATGCTACCATGCCCCCCAACGTGCTCATTTTTTCTAATTCGATAGCCGCTTGCTTTTTCTCACGCAAATAATCAGATTCAATAAGTAGAGGCGTAAACTCCAGGATGACTCTCTGCAAGTTGATATCTTGTTTATCTATCGCCTTATCGTTGGTCAGCACGATAAAGCCGCCCATTTGATCTTTATTAGCAATCATATAAACAGCAACTGACAATGCTTGCATACCGCTTTCGTTCAACCATGAAGCCATGGCCACCGATATTTTGTCATCGTCGACCCATCCACTTTCTTGGGCATCAAGCATAGGCTCCAGAACATGTCTTTCCACATGTCGGGGCGCATCAATGCCCATACTGTCTACAGCGATGCAGCTATCGGTACTAATTGACCAACAAGACACGTGTTGGCACTCTGCTGCAATAAAGATAGCCTTATCGAGAAAAGTAAATTGCGCTTGCACTGGGAGATCCCTCAATAAGGTCGTTCCCAGTAGTTCTCCCATCGCTTCTGTGACAGATTTACTCATTCAAACACTCCTTAGTCCGGAAAGTTTTCACGAATCGACCAGAAAAAATCGATATCTTCGATCATCAGGTCTGATAGCGTAGGATCAAATTTAGCGCCTTTTTGCGCACTGAGTTGACTAAGCACCTCATCCTTGGACATCGCCGCGCTATTGTCAGTACCAGACGTCATGCGGTCGAACTCTGCAGCAAGCGAAATAATGCGTGCGCTGACAGGAATGGTTTCGCCGCTGAGCTGGTTGGGATACCCTTCACCATCCCATTGTTCGTGGAATGTCTGGCAAGCTTGTGCGGCCTTTTTCATCATTGGCTTATCTGACTTACTCAACAACGCTGCTCCCACATTAGGATGGTTTTTCAGCAACGCTATTTGTTCATCAGTGAGGCTATCTTCACTCTGTAAAACCGTATCTGGCAGAGTGATTTTACCGATATCACATATAGGCGCGAGTCGGCGAATGGTCTCAGCATCATCAACGCCTAAACCAGCACGCCGCGCCAGTTCATAACTCAGTTCTGCTGTGCGTAGACTGTGTGAGTTACTTTCACTACTGCGCTGTTCAGCCAGGTTCCCTAATAAGTGAAGAATATCGGATTGCGTGCCTTTGATTTCTTCACTGATCATCAGGTTCTCGTAAACCAGTGACACATTAATGCAGTAAATTTCGAGGAATTCTTTCTGAGAGTCTGTTAAGTCACCTTTTGTTTCTATGAATAGCAGGTTCTCATAACCCTTATCCGTGCAGGTATAAAACACGTAACCGTTGTCAAAGTGCTGAGATTTCTTGGTGGCTAACACTTCTTTAAAGCAAGTATCGACATCGTCAGGCACCAAAGGCGCGCTACTTTCTTTGATATCAGCTAGGCTGCCGGTAGCAGCAAGCACTGCACGCTCCTTCGCACCGCTGCCTTCTTGCGGAAAGGTCGAACAATAAATGGCACTGGAATCCAGCTGAAGCAAATTCATGATTTCTTTCAATACTGCAGAAGCAAAGTCATTCAGTGAATGGGTTTGCAACATCTTGGTGGTACTTTCAATGACCTGCCTGAGCCCTTTGCGGTGATTTTCAATGGTTGCGATGTCACGATAGGAGCGCAGGCCAGTGTACATCAGCGTTTTCAGCTTCTGACTGGTTAGCTCAGTCTTTTCCTTGTAATCATTGATGTCATAGCGCTCGATGACCTCATGCTCCGGCGCCTGACCCGGCTGGCCGGTGCGCAGTACCAGACGGCAGGCATTATTCTGCAAATCTTTACGCACATAGTGCACCACATCGAGACCGGCATGATCGGTTTCCATCACCACGTCCACCAGTGCTAACGCGATATCCGTTTCTGTATCAAAAATTTCCATCGCTTCCTTGCCAGAATAGGCATGTAAAAACTGGATCTTTTTGCCATCAAAACGGAAACGCTTGAGGGTTAGGTCTGTCACCCGGTGCACTTCGGTTTCATCGTCAATGATTAGCACTTTCAGGGGTGATGATGCCTTCTCTTCAACGGTTTCATCCCCGGAAGGTGCAACGACTGCTTTTTTCTTGGCAAATAAAGGATTTCCCATTAGTTACTCCTTATCATTTAAGTCTTTAATTCGTAATGAAACCCACAAGCCACCTTCTGGCTCTTCTCCGTGATTAAGCTCACCCTGAAGCTTACTTTTCACCAGGTTGTACACCACACTTAAACCCAGCCCAGCATTTCCCCCGCCACGTCGGGTGGTGAAAAATGGGTCAAAAATTTTCCCCATATCCTGTTTAGCCACGCCTTCCCCATTATCTGCGAATTTAAGCATCACAGATTTACCAAACGAGGTGACGCGTATCGTAATGACACAGTCTTTTTCTTTATTGGCAAATCCATGAATCGAAGCATTTGAAGCCAGTGCGTCCAGCACTTGATTAATTACCGTCGGGTAGGTGCAAATTTCACAACGCTTGCCGACTTCCACGTTGACAGTCACCTTGGTGGACATGGCGTTCTGCCGGTAATGTTCGGCAAAATTTTCTACCAATTCGGCAACGTCTACGGTTTCAGGCGCAACCGAATCATCAGCGTTAATGACGTCGATTTTTTTGAAAGATGAAATAAGTTTAGATGCTCTTTTCAGGTTTCCCAGTGCCATTGCGAGCACTTCTTTACCGGATGTAATAAATTCCTCGAATCTATCCTCATCTAATTCGCCGTTATCAAAATCTTCCTTCAAATCACGGATAAGATCGTTAACGTGAGAGCAACTGGTGATACTGATCCCCAGCGGCGTGTTGACTTCGTGGGCGATACCGGCGACCAGTCCGCCCATTGCGCCTATTTTTTCTGCCTCTACCGTCTTTTCCTGGGCAAATTTAAGATCCTGCAGGGCACTTTGGCGCTCGTCGCTGAGGCGGTGCACTTTTAAGGCGAAGTAAACGATGTACAACACCATCAGGCTGAAAAGAAAGGCAAGCACAGGAATTAAAATGTAGAACCGGTTGAACAGATCTTCCGGAGGATAAACCACCATTTCCCACTGTTGATTGAAAAGAGTAACTTCACCTCTGAAGGGTTCTGCTAACGCAGACGAGTACTTAACATCCGAAAAGGCCACATTCTTTTTATTGTCTTTCGTTTCATAAACGATAAAGTTACTGGCAATACGATTACTGAGCGAAAGCCTCGCCGCCTTGTGCACATCTACCACCATGACCAGCAGCATCTTATGTTCAGGCATCGCCCGAACCAACGAGACAAATTTGCGCTGCGAATCATTAACGGCAAACAATTCTGTAGAGTAGTCATCCACATCACCAACTGTGCGCATATCAACATAAGTCCGCGTAATAGAGCGCATCTCTTTGCCGGTTAAGAAATCATAGTCATCTGAAACGACCCAGTATTTGATTTCCGGCAAGGTACTTTTGGCCCCCGCCCGTACATCAAATTCATAAATACCAATACCACTTATGGCCGGGCTATATTCCAGAATTACATTGGCGAAATACTTAAATTCGATGCTATCGACACTCTCAGAAGAATCAAAAAATGTGTTCTGTAAATGCAGCGCATATTCATAATCGTTAAGGTTAACGTTGAAATGATCGATAAACTCTTTCACTGGTCCATCAAAGGTTGCGGCGCGTTCCTGCTCCGAAAGCTTTTTATAGAGTTGAACACCGCCCAGAATGCAAAGAATGCTGAAAAGCACTCCCAGCCCGATGACTAATTTATTTTGAAAAGTGTAAGCCACAATGTCCTCATACTTATTTCGGATTGCTATTGCGGAGCGCTATTAAAGCGACCAATTTTTAACAACAATGCCACCCGGTCTTTCACCCGGTATTTCTTAAGAATAGAAGACATATGTTCTTTTACTGTCCTCACGGTGATATTTAACGTCTCAGACATTTGCTGATTCGACTCACCGTTCAGCAATAGTTGCAGAATTTCTCGTTCACGTTCGGTAAGCACCTCACCACTATCTTCGCGTAACGTATAACCTGGGTGTTCGCTCAGGCGATGAAACATGGCAGTCACCAAACCGCCAGGGATCCATAAGCCGCCTGCGGTGATAGCCTGGCTAATGGCTTCACAATGTCGGAATACCTCTGTGGCATTGCAATAGGCCCGGGCACCCAGCAATAAACTCCCCTGCATTTCTTTGATATCGGGTTGATAACTGACCACCACAGGAGATATCTCTACGGCTACCGCATCACGAACCACTCTCTGCCAGTTGGACTCACGGGTATCGATCCAACATATCCCTCCTGAATTAATAGTCGAAAAAGAGGCATTCAGCCAAGAATCGGCGTCAGAAAGTGAGGAAATTTTCCTGAGTTCATCGCCATGAATAAAATATTTCATTTCTACCGTTCCCTTAATGCAGAAGTAGAAGCTCGAATCAGAGGGTTAAGCAGATATTGCATTACCGTACGTTTGCCGGTGATGATATCGACTTGCACCATCATGCCCGGCAGGATATCCAGCTCACCTGTATCACGTGCCGCGGTCGACAAGCGCACAAGATAGAAGGTACGATCCTGATCATCGGTCACGGTATCGGCACTTATATGCTCCACAGAGGCATTCATGCCACCATAAATGGCGTAGTCATAGGCACTAAATTTTAGAATTGCGGGCTGCCCTAACTTGAGAAAGGCAATATCTTTCGGCGGAATTTTCGCTTCCACCAACAGCACGTCGTCAGAGGGAATTAGCTCAGCGACGGCGCTTCCCGGTGTAATGACTCCCCCTACGGTGTTGACTAACAAGCGCTGAACGGTGCCCGACACGGGGGCGCGCATTTCAGACTGCTTTACCACATCCTGAAGGCCGGTTTGCGACTCCTGCAAGGTTTGCAACGTTGCCACGGCTTCGTTCAACTCCTCACTCCAGCGGTTCTGCATTTTCAGCCGCGCCTCTTTCAGATTGTTTTGTTCTTCGTCGATGGTAGCTTCACTGCGGAAAATCGCTGCCCGGGTACGCTGAATAGCCCCCTGGTTTTCTATGATTTGACGCTCTAACCGTAAAATATCTATTTCAGACACCGCCCCGGATTCAAGTAATGGACGAGTTACACTTAACTCTCGCTCAGCCAGGGTTAAGGTGTCCTGAAACTGCTTGAGCTCAGAACGAAACGACTCCACATCCTGTTCTCGCTGGGCTATCCGACTTTCAAACCGGGCCTCGGTTTCCTCAAGTTCTCTGATACTGGAATAGTAAAGCGCCGTTTCGTTGGTCACGATATCGGGTGCGGCTAGCCTCAGATCATCGGTGAAAGCCAGTGGCTCGCCACGGGTCTGAGCAGAAAGGCGCTCAACCTTGGCCGAAACCGCATTCATGCGGGTGCTGTTTTCTTGTAGAGAAGAAATATACCGGGTGGGATCAACGCGCAGTATCACGCTTCCCGCTTTAACAAACTGCCCTTCTTTAACCAGAATGTCCTGCACGATGCCACCATCGTATGATTGCAAGACCTGTAGCTGACTAGAAGGCACCACTTTGCCATCACCCCGGGCCACTTCATCAACCGGTGCTAAGCACGCCCAAACGATGAGCACCACAATGGTCATTACCACGCCATAAAGCAGCACTCTTGCCCGCAGTGGTCGCTGTTGAATGCGTGCCCACTCTGCTTCTAACACCCAATCGTTATCGGGTGGCGGCGTCAAACGTTCTCTCATCCAGGAAAAAATCATGAGTTTGCCCCTCCTTTTAACGCTGACGCCAAGCGCAACATGATCTCGTCCCTGGGGCCATCGGCAATAATGCGGCCACGATCAAGCACCACGATGCGATCAACCAAGCTGAGTAATGATTGCCTGTGTGTATTCAAAATTAAGGTTTTGCCTTTGGTTTCTCTGGCCAGAAGCTGAGTTATTTTCTGCTCGGCTGCCGCATCCATGGCGGACGTGGGCTCATCCATTAAATACATGGCGGGCCTGCGGATGAGCGCTCTCGCCAGCGCCACCGATTGGCGCTTACCGCCTGAGAGTAGGCAACCGCCCTCACCGACACTCAAATTCAAGCCATCGGGATGGTGATTCACGAAATCAGTCAACCCGCAGGCGCCCAGAATTTCCCAGATGAAATCTTCGTCATAGTCTTCCTTAAAAACGGTGATGTTGTCTTTCAAGCTACCGGTAAACAGATTGATGTCTTGCGGCACATAGCCAATTTGATTACGCAACGTGCTCGGCTCATATTGCTGTAAGTCGATATTATCCAGGGTGATTATTCCGCTGGTAGGCGCATAGGCGTGCAGCAGCATCTTGTGAATTGTGGTTTTACCTGAGCCGTTGTTACCTAGAATGGCTACTCGCTCACCGGCTTCAATCGTTAGTGATAATCGACTGATCACGTGGGAAGCCTGGTTGGGATAAGCGAAAGACACGTTATCGAATGCGAACCTACCTTTTATGCAGCTGTGCTGAGTCCATTTACGACTACCATCAGACTCTTCCTCTTTCTCCATAAGCTCAGAAAGGGTTTCGTAGGCCACTTTGGCGTGATGATATTGGGCGAGTAGTCCGGCTGCCTGAGACAATGGCCCCATCGCCCTGGATGAAAGCAGGTAAGCCGCAATCAAACCACCTTGTGTCAGCTCACCGTCGACCATGAGAAACACGCCAACCACGAGAATAGCGACACCCACAGATTGCTGAATCCAAAGCGCGGCATTGGTAACCGATGTGCCTGCCAGTCGAAGCTTGGCGTTAATTTTCGCGAGACTAATGGAGTAAATCTCCCAATCTCGCTGAATATGATGGCCAGCATTGAAAAACTTCACGTCTTCAAACATTTTCACTGACTCAGTCACCAACCCGTTGCGTGCCGATGACGCCTCGCTGGCATTGGTAGCAAGCTTCGCCATGTTTCGCTGCGCATAAAGCCCGAAGCCAAGTAAAATCAAACCGCCAACAATAATAGGCAACGCCAGAAAACCGCTAATCAGAGCGATAATGACAATAAAGAAAATGGCGAAAGGCAAATCGACCAGAGACACCAAGGTTAATGAGTTGGTAAACCCACGAATTGCCTCAAAAGACTGCAGATTGCTGACGAAAGCGCCCGTTGATTGAGGCTTAACGTTGAATGAAAACCCAAGCACCTTTTGCATTAAATTAGCGGTAAGGCTGATATCAATGCGACTAGCTGCCAACTCCACAAAGAAATGTCGCAGCATACGCAAGCTAAATTCTGCCAGCAGCACCAAGCCTGCACCAATGGCGAGTACCCAAAGTGTTTCAATAGCGGCGTTGGGCACCACGCGATCGTACACATTCATCACAAACAAGGGCATAGCCAGCGAAAGTAGACCGATGAACACCGATGCCAATAACACATCCCTATACAGCGGAATGGCTGTTGATACTGCGCTCCACAACCAACTGGTCTCCGTGTCGCTTTCTGCTACCGTGGGAGGACGGCCGATTTTGTTATCGGGCCGCAGAAATATGACAAATCCAGTAAATTCAGTATCGAGTTCATCAAGGGAAACTTTTTCTACGGTTTCCGATGAATCTGGGAAAACAACCTCGCCAATATGCTTTTCTGTGTTTAACCCAACCAACACGCAAGAACGCTGCTCCTCAAGTACCAAAATCACGGGCAGCAAGGATTTATTAATTTCAGTTAGCGGCCTTTTCACTATTTTACAGTGCAGCCCAACGCGGCTGGCAGCTCTTGGCATCACCGACGGTGAGAGTTCTTCATGCTGCATAGGCAAGCCGGCCAAAACAGCATCGGCTATCATGGTGATGCCATGAAAATCACAAATTGTTTTCAGACAAGCCATCAGACATCCGCCACGTACGGTCGATCGGGCTGCGACTTCCTCGATTGAAAGGTGAGAAAGATTCGGTGGTGACATTAGCGCTCCATGTCCGTAGTTTCAGACAATGCAGCGTTGTTAATAAAGCGAATTTCTACTCTACGATTAGCCTGGTCGGCTGCATCCGTGTTGTTGTCGATAGCAGGGCTGTCCTCGCCGAGGGCAATCACCGAGAATCGGGATTCGAGACCTTCGGTTGTGATTGCTGTTGCTAACCAGTCAGCCACATTTTGCGCCCGCTTCAGTGAGAGAGCCTGATTGTAATCCCTGTTACCTTTTAGTGAGGCGTGACCATATAACTGGATAGCATTCGATGGCGATTCATTCAGAAAATCCACAACAGGTTGTAGCGCCACTTTTTGCTCTTCACTCAATGTGGCGTCGTTTTCAGCGAAGAAGGCATTTATTGCTGGGCGCAGTTCTGGCTCCAGCAATGGCGTTGGTTCAGTAACGGTGGGCGTCGATTCCTCAACCATTTCATCGCCAAAGGGATCTACGGCCATGGGCTCTTCTATTTCCTGGTGACAGCCAAAGTCGTCGACCGTCATATTTGCAGGCGTGTCTGGACATTCATCCCATAGGTCAGTTACCCCATCGCCGTCGCTGTCTCGTACCAGAATGTTGGTTTCCTGAGACATCACGTCGGTACTTTCCGCCGGGCAAACATATTTGGGGTCGTAAACTGCACCAGACAATCTGATTGCTTCGGTTACGTTGAAGTCCGAGCGCGTTACTGCCAGAAACTCAGCGAGCTTGCCGCTACCCGCCAACAATCTTAGTACCGCTTTGTACTGAGTATATAAGGCTTCAGTGTAAGCACGGCCAGATTCATAGGCCTCATTTTCTGAGTCGAGCAAATCAAGCAGCGTGCGTTCGCCGATTTTGAATTGATCAAGATATGCCGTTCTTACTCTGCTTGCAGACAAGCGGTGTTCGTTCAACGCAGGTAATTGTCTGTCGAGATTGCGAATATCGTTAAATGCAATCTGCACGGTTTGCCTGACATCGCGACAGGAGCGATCTCTCAGATCAAGGGCTTGGTCTTTCAGGGCGAGGGCTGACTTGATTTGGGCGCGATCAGCACCGCCGTTGTAAAAGTTGTAGTTGACTTCAATGCCTACACGGCCCTCCGTGATCGTATTGTCTAATCCCGCCTGGTCCCGTGTTTGCGTACCGTAACTTCCCACTAAATTTACCGTTGGCAAATAGCGAGACTGTGCAGAATCAATAGAGAATTGATTAGAGCGAATGTTGTACCAGGTCGCGAGGAACCCTGGATTGTATTGATAAGCCACCATCAGACTATCGGCGACAGACGCGGGCAAGTCGGCATAGATCAGATCATCAATGCCAGCAAGTTCATCAGGGGGGCGTTTACCCGTTAAACGCTGATAACGCGAAGCGACATCATGTAAATTAGACTGCTCCGTCATTACGTTAGATTCGGCCAAATACAACCGACCACTAATTTGCTCTAGATCGGCGCGTCTCGCCACACCGGCCTGCGCACTTTTTTCTATCTGCTTGTATACATCAACGTGTGTTCTTAAGTTGTCTTCAGCCACGCGAAGCAATTCGCGATAAAGAAGCATATCGGCGAATGCAGTGGCCACTTCCAGCGAGATCAGTTCCACCTGATTCAGTAATTCCAGGTATCTGACTTTTTGTGCCGATTCCAACCTCTTAATTTCAGACGATGTGAAGAAGCCATCAAAAAGCATTTGTGTGGCTGTGAGGCGAACCTCGCTATCAGAATAGCTCTGATCAAGGCCAGAATTTCGTCTTACTAAGGCACTTCTCGCTGTTAAATCAACCGTGGGACGATAGCCCGATCGCGCAACCTTGGTATCTTGCCGAGCGCTTTGCAGATCCTGCCAGGTGGCGTTGATGTCAGGATGGGAATCTATTGCCTCACGCACAACCTCAGAAAGTTGTACCGGTTCTGCCGAGGTAGCGCGAACACTAAGTAACCCGAAAGCTAACAACAAAAATAACCATCGAATTGGCATATGTTCTCCACGATTAAATAACTGAATCAAAACTAATCTCGGCGGTAATTAAGCCTGTTACTTAAAGGTAGACACTGGAATCTGAACCCGCAAACTATCGGGGTCAGAAAAAGATTAAAAAAAATTCTGACTTAAATCATTTATAAAACAGAACCTTAATAAAAGCCTGTTCTCTGGTACAGGGCCGGACTTTTTGACTGACCTATCTTTGAATGCATTAACAGTCACAGGTTTTAAGTCATGCTCAATGTCACAAATGTCACTGGTGAAGTGATTATCCGTCTGCCCAATGGCGAAGAACGTCCGGTTGTTGCCGGCGATGTTATTCCTTCAGATGCTGAAATCATTGCTGAAAACGGCGGTCAGATAATGACCGAAGAATTAGGCAATGTTGTATTAAGTGCCGGCGTTCCACAGCGTGTTGAAACGCTCGAAAATTTCACGGCAGCCACCTCTGATGATGAATTCGTCGTCTACGATGACTCTCTTGATGATGTATTAAGTATGGTTGATGGCGGTACAGATGCTACTTTTGATGACGCAAGTGGCGAAGTTGACATCGACGCGCTACTTAGCGGCGATGGCGATATTCTCGACGCCTTAGAAGAAACCGCTGCCGGTCTTGGTGGTGGCGGTGGTGGCGGTGGTGCCTCCTTCGTGCAATTAAGTAGAATTGCCGAAGATGTCGACCCCCTCGCCTTCGA
>Ga0208204_100288_pt1 | contig 15035 bp, 12 predicted proteins | sample DeeseametaMP2252_FD_184173 | JGI IMG/M metagenome (GOLD analysis project Ga0208204, IMG submission 184173) | Marine microbial communities from the Deep Pacific Ocean - MP2252 (SPAdes) | ecosystem: Environmental > Aquatic > Marine > Oceanic | place: West of El Salvador, Pacific Ocean | collected...
AAGGCTTCGATATACATGGTTTTACTCCCCAAAAAGAGAGTATAAGATCACGACTAAACCGGATCGTCAAACTGATCGTTTAGTTTCCGCCAACTGGTCAATAAATATTCACGATCTCACCCTGTTCGATGGACTATTTTTTGAGACCCAAAATCAAAAAAGCAGAACTAGCAAAGTTATCGAATATTCTAAAACGCTCGAAACACCGCGTATGACTAGAGTCTCTGACACTACTGTCACGATTGAATACGTAGATGGCACTAAGAGCGTGCTAAAAACCTACGTCTGACGACCATTACTTCCATCAGCAAGATGTATTTGGTGCTTCAAAAGTATTAACACGTTGGGCGCAACCATTCGCGGTCTGAAAAATATCCGCAGCCTCAGGGCAACTAATGACAGGTCTCTCGTATTCATAATAGACACATTGCCCGTCCACCAGCTCATAGGGAGTATTGCAGTAACCCGGGCTGTGAGTCTCTGTACCGGTAAGCCGACACCTTTCGCCACTATCATCCGCGTCGGCATCATCACAGGTTCTGGTCACAGTGGTCGTATCCGTTACCATTTCACAGCGAGTGCTACTGACGGCAACCCAGGGATTGCCATCATCAGGACATCCGAGATCCGGATTATAATTTTGCTGATCTTCCAGCACGCACATTTCCGTGTCGCTATCGTAGCTATACTGCGTATCCGGACAAGATACTTGCGCATCGACAATATTTTCGTAATGACATAAACCATCGGCTTCAAGCGTGTAGCCAGTAATACAGGTTTCCGTGGGCGTTACTGTAGAGGCGAAAATGTCTTTATAACAAACGCTATTTAGCAAGGTGTAAGACGCATCCGAACAGCTGATATCCGCAGGCTGTGGATCGTTAATGATGCATGTATTGCCCAGAGCATAGCCCTCTGCACAATAAAAATCCGGGTTGTCGTATTCATAGATCGTTCCCTGGCATAATCCACCAACAAGCGCCACAGTACCCGACGGACATTCGCCATCTGGCGTGGTGTTTTCTCGCTCGAAACACAGATTGAACCGCTGCTCATCGCCATCTTCACATAACACTGCTTCTACTGTGAGGATCTGATAAATGCTACACAAGGACGTGGTCTCATCGTAGTCATACCCATCAGGGCACGAATCCAAAATGTCTGCCGGCAAGCTTTCATCCAATATTTTTTGGCAATAACTATCGTCCACCAGCGTAAAAGTACTGTCCTCACAGTAAGGATCTTCCCGTTGCGGTACTTCGGTTCGTTTGAAACAGGTTGAGGTATCAGAAGGGTCGGCCTGATATCCATCTGGACAGGTAGTGGTAGCGTCTACCGTGCCGAAATAGGAACGTTCGCATTGATCATCTACCAGCGTATACCCACCTGCGGTGTCACATGTTAGAACACCTGCCGCCGTTTCGGTTTTTTCGCATCGCCCCTGATTTAAAACATAGTCAGGCCCGAGGTGTGAACAACTGTATGTAGCGGGAATAGAATCATAGGAGACTTCAACGCAACTGCCTTCATCGGCATCGTATTCGAGCGGTGAGGGACAATCTAACGCTGGGGGAACCTGTGCTCTCAATACACATGCGCCATCTTCAACAATGTAATCATCCGATGCACAAGTCAGAATGGGTGCTACAGAGGTGAGTGACGTTAACTGGCAGACATTGTCTACCAGCGTAAAGCCATCGCCGTAAGCCGTGCAGTTTGTGACTTTAGCCGTAGAAATTACACGTTCACACATACTTTGATCATCAGATATTTGATAACCAGTGGGACAGCTTAGAACCTTATCTTCATACCAAACCTGATCTTTTGCACATAAACCCGTATCTTCGTCCAATACAAACCCTGCCTGACATCCTTCTGTGACGGCAGTGGTCGTCGATTTTTCACAGGCATAGGAATCATCACCTTGTGCAACCAACAGATATCCATTGGCTGTATCGCAAGTCATCGTAGCCGCATATGGTACATTTTCGACTTTCCTACACATTCCAGTCTCAGAGTCATAAAAGAAACTATTCCCCGTATCACAACTTATAATGCAGTTGTCGCCGGCATCCACTTCTCCGGTCTCATACCAAGCCATATAGTCAGGGTCCGTGACCACCGGCGCTTCATCAGTCATAGTTGCCAGACTTTCATCAGAGGCATAAGCGACAATGGCTGCCTGACCTGTCGCAGATTCAATGTAGGTTTGTCCCGCTTCCGGCCCGGTAGCCCCAAGCAGGTAATCAGATTTTACAAAATCCTCCGGCATATTGTTTGGATCGTATTTCAGGGTTGAAAGCAATATTTGCTCATATTCAGATAGATCAACTCGATCCCAGTCAATGTCTGCGATCTCATCAAGACTGAAACCACTACAGTCTAGATTTTCCGGTCTGATCTCTGATGATGGATTAATAATCCACAAGCTTTCTACATTAACTCCCGCATCTTCCGCCAACACTTTCCTAAATTGTTCAGATATAATTCTTGAGAAGGTTGAGGGATAAATACAATGACTCAGTGAGTGTTCAACACAGCCTCCAAAAAACAATTTTTCTGAACACCATGAACCCACGTAATGAGCAGACAGCAATTTGACTTTCTGGGTAGTTTCAAAGTCCTCTGCATCACACGCAAAGGCCATACCTACAGCCAAGTTGTAAAGGTTGTAAATGGCATAGGCCAGCATGATATAACCAAATACATTTGCCGCAGTATTAAGAAAGCTTCCCGTAGTTGTATTGGTGTTAAAACCAATTTCAGATCCAGACACGACAAATACCTGTCCGGCTAATTCAGTACCGCCAATTTCAACCAAAGCATAGTTGATACCTTGCGCCAAGTACGCATAAATCCCACCTATCACGTTTTCTTCTGTTACAGCCCCCGCCATTCCAACAAGCTGATCGGAACTCTCAGCAGCAGCCTGAACGGCGGTATCTGTACTCGCAGCCGCTGCCGGCGCGCCTGACGCCATCGCTGAGCTCATATCAGCAAGATCAGCAGCTCCGGAAACAATTTCCGCCTCAGGAGAAAATCCTAAAGTTTGAAACGTCGATTCCCAACCGGCAATGATTGGTTTTACCATGAAGTTATAAGCTTCATTGCCAATATCAGTGACGTAAGTATTGATGGCACCGAGACCATCACCTACAGCCATCCCTACGTCCGAGGCCTGAACTGCTCCCCAAGCCTGCCCCATGTATCCAGATACACCTGACATTTCAGTTACAGCATCCAGAGAGCGATAAAGTTGCCAATAGGCAACAATATCCATACCGCCCATCCCCAGTTCATCAGGATTACAGCAGTTTGGCGCGCCCCATACTGATGCCGATTTACAACGTTTTGCCACTCCTTCAAAGAGCTGACACGATTCTTCATCTATGACGCCGTCAGTGACAACACATCCATTATCTTTAGCCTCTTGGACAACCTGCATTGCAGCGTTAGCCCGCACAAATGCAGTGTTACTTTCCTCTTCAATGTTGGAGCATTCGCCATTGATACAATATTTGGGGGTACCGCAGTCAATCTCTGTTGAATCGCGGGTGCCCACAGTTGAATATTCAGTGCCTGTATCGCATTCAAATACGTGAGATTCGTATAAACATACCGTCGTACCGTCTCGCTCCACACTCGATTCGCACCGAGTTTGCTCGGGAATATAGTTACAGCTTTCGTCACTAATATATTCACTGCATGATTCAGCGAAGGAACGCTGTATATCATCGCCAATAGCGTAACAAGCTGTGCCGTTACCCGAGACTCCATCAGCACTGCAGTACTGACCATTAATGCAGGCGGTGTAGTCTTCCCCCTCCAGTCCAGTACACGCGACTGTTGGGTCAATCGAACCGAAACCACCTAAGTTTTCGACATCGACAGAAATGGTTGCGTCATAACAAAAACTCGGAAGGCCTGACGTGCCATCTTGGCGCCAATCTGGCATGAAGCCGAAATACCCAACACTTGACCAATTGACTGTAACGCCGTCATCGGTGAGTCGAGAGTTTGCATCAACAATTTCATAATCGCATGATGCTTGAGATGGAATGCTCCCAGCCCTGTAATAGTCGATAACTTCTTGACAGTAAGGATCCTCATCCGCTCTTGGCCGAAATCCTTGTTCATCGATATGATGTAAATCGGCTACAACCTGAAATGAGCCCATTTCACTAAGCTCAACTTCAATTTCGTAAGTATATTTATTCGTTGGACGCCCAATAGTAGTAATTTCATAACTTTCAACTGTCTCACCAACTACCCTGAAATTTGTTGGGAAATATTCAGAAACGTTATAGGTATCCTGATCAAATGCATCTAACTTTGCATATGAATCAGCACCCATAACAGTTACAGGCGTTGATTGGGGATAGAGAGCACCAACATCGATTGAGACTCCAGTTATTGTTACGGTAGGGCTCGCATCGTCTACAGGTTCTGGCAAAACATAATTGCCTCCATCTGTACCAGGTAAAGCGAGATCTCCTGCAAAAATGAGTTGTAATCTTTTTAGGGAAATTACGGTTGGCCCATCATTACTACTTCTGCAGGAAAAGCAGTATGGTGGATAGTCATAGTAGTTGCTCGTATGGCTACTTATAATGGGATAGAAATATCGGAGATTAAATGTTTCTAGCGCATCTTCATCTGGAACCTCAGCGGGAGGTATCGCGTATGGAGAAACAGGCTCAAAGGCAACATGAGGATACCAAGTACTTGCTTCTCCTATAGTGATTATTTTAAAAGTGTCCGGATTTTCAATATAGTTTGAACTTAGTAGTGCTCCATAGGTTTCCGGTATTCCTGTATCAATGGGAACATAAGTACCGGTTGTCTCATCTGTAACACCGATTTTGACCTCATCCCAGTTCTCATCATCAACATGAAGATATTCATAACCAGGTGCCCAGGGAGGAGGAACATGTACCCGATTCCTATAGCTAGGATAAAAAGCACCTTCAAGAATATAAGCAACATCATCTATTTCGTCCCCGGGCATATAAGCAATTGGATCTGAGAAAAATGTGTTTAGATTTTCAGGTAAATCCATACCCGGCGCAAAATCCGCTTCATCCAATGCAATCGCATACGTTCTCTTTCCGAATAAGAACTTGGAATTTGTTGATTCATCGAATTTCCATTGCATTAAAGCCACTCGATAATTGTCATCAGGGAGATCATTTATGTCTTCATCGGACCCCAATATTTCTGTTCTCGTTACGGTGTCAACCTCAAAACAAGTTTGGCCCTCGGCATCAAAATCAGGACAATATCGAATGGCTGAAGAATCAAATGTGTCTTTTTCTATAATGATTTGGGATGATTCTGCAGGAAAAGAATAAAGCGCTTTTTCAGCTACTTTTGTAGATCTGAGGTATCTCTCTGCTTTGCAAACCCTTTCTTCTGCACCGGTTGCTGCTATACAAACATTTTGCTGAACTAACCCACCGGTCTCACCTTCTACACCGGAAATTAGTGTTTCTTCACATTCTGCAGATTGTAGCTCGGTGTAGTATGGATGCGTTCCGTCTGCGATAGCTTCAAAACTCGTAAGTATAGTGTCCGATTCACCGTAAAACTGGTCTTTACCACTGTTTGCTCGCATCTCATCTATAAGACTCGCGTTTTTACTTAATTCACATCGAACTTTTTCATTTTCGTCAGTTAATTCATCACAATTGACGTGCTCATAAACGGTTTTATCGATTTCCAGTTGATAGACACTGTCTTGCACGAGGTACGGATTATCCCGAATATTATCCAGTTCAGAAGCGTAAGCTGAATGCTGTGCTTCGCTAAACCCTTGAAACATATCGCTCATTTTTATCGATGAAAAATTATATGTTCCATCGGAATTTTTATAAGAATGTTCGATGGGGTCCCCGGTTACAGGGTCGACAGTACTGGTGGAACTCGTGTCATAAGTTGGAAGGGTAAAGCTTTTTACACCTAAAGCGCCGTCCCATTGCGCTTGGTTAATTGCATCAATTCTCGCCTGCTCTTCGTCTGAAATTTCTTGCGCATAGAGATAACCGGGCAAGAAAGCATACGTGAACATATTGATAAGCATGGTCGCAATGACAGTATGCACGAGAGCTTTTTGTGTGATTTTTTGACGCATTTATTCATTCCGGTCGCAATTTCCATTCATTACCGGAGTATTAAATTTACCCTCAATGGATAAAAAACACTCAACAGCTAGGTAAAAAGAGGCTATCTTTTAAAGTCGGTAGATAATGGAGTTATCAATACATTGAGCACTCAATGTATTAATTACGAGCAAGAGGATGCAGCCATGAAACATTTCACCAAATCACTTTGTTGTGCTATCGCCTTAGCAATGACTGGATGCGGTTCGACAGAAAATGTCGCTGTGGACGCACCAGCAATTATTCAGCACCCTGAGTTACCTGAGTCCTATCAGACACTGGTGGACTTCGGGATCCTTGATAAGCGCGATGCGGAACTGGTGGTTCTTGGCTATCAAAAATCTATTCGTGAAAGATCGGCAAGTCTCGGATCTTCCGCGCTCAGCCAAGTGACCGATGATGGCAATATGTTTGCCGGTTTTTTCCTTGCGCAGCTTTTTGGTGGCGGCGTGAGCCTGACTGATTTTTTCACGCCCTATTCGCTTTTCCAAAATCCAGTTCACAAAAACCTGTTGGCTAAGACCTACTTTTTTGTCGAAGTGGATGAAGACTGTGATGAAGATTGTGGTCAGCAAAAAATGTATGACATTCTGTCATTAGCATCACAGCATGCTGCAAATAACTATTTACAGTTGTTGGATGAATTCGGTGATGTCCCCTACCAAAAGCCAGATATCGCCCCACTTAAAGTCGAAACGGCGGGTGGAACAAAGGTGAACATGCTGCTTCAGCCTCTATCCAAGAGTTATACTACGGATATTAAAAATTTAACCGGACATTACGACCTTTGGGAAGGTGGTTTACCCTTCTTTACGCAATGGGATAGCGGTTTTCAAACCGTTAATGGTAAGCGCTATTTCGGCTCACTGGTCTCGCGTTCTGAGTCGTATTCAGGACGGATTCACCGAAAGGGTCATTATGAATGGTGGGTTTACGATAACAGTATGACGCTAGGCATGGCCAAGGCGAGTGAAACCTATCCTGAAATGATTTATATCGAAACAAGGAATATGTATCCGCAGGTCCATGCGAAAACACGTCAAGTTTTTGAAGGGTGTCAGGGTGACCTGATGATCACTCAGGGCAAACTCACCTATACCCATTTGTTTCCTGAATGCCCTGCACTGGAAATCGGTGTCAGCAACAAACTGAATGTGACAATTCATGACGCTGTATCGGAAGTGCTTTCCGAAGAAGAGCTGGAAGAAATTGTAGGAAAGCCTCTGAGCGTGAATACCGCATCTGTTAACTAATCAGTTGGCAGTGTCGCATCTCTTTTGAACGACCTTGCGGATGCTAAATCAATAATCGCTCCACTCTTGATGCCATCATGAGAACGTGGAGTGACTCTCTTCTGATATGTCTCATACCTTGCTGTTACAGGGTAGCCATCTTTATCAATAACAATGAACGCTTTGTTGTTGAAGATCAGGCAATACAGCAAATAATCGCCAGGATTAACATCCGTGGGATTCATACCGATTTGCTTGCCGCAATGCTGAGTGAGCATTAAACATCGTCCGTCGAAAAATGAGGCCATACCCTCACCACAGTACAAAACATTCTCAGCATAGTGCAGACCGACCTCCCCGCCATAGGGAATGCTGGCAAGTGGAAAGCCTTTTCCAGTATCCACATCACAGCCTATATCTTCCAATCGGTAGCGTCGTCTTGTGGCTCCAAAGTTTAGCCAGTATTCGTTCATTTGTATGTCATAGCGGTTGCGGATTCAGAGTGTCTTTATCATGGTGCCTTTTTAAAACCGTGAAAACCCCAACTGTACTTAACCTGTCCAATATCTGGCCGGTCCCCTCAATCTTGTCAAAATAAAAATCCACATTAAGACTGTTGAGCACGCCTTTTTCCGATAGGTGTCGTTTCAATTCTGACGACGTCAGTTCTTGAAGGGTTGCTACCCAGGCTTTTCTTGATGTCCCTACTTCTTTGAATGCTACCTTGATCATGTGCAATCTCCGAACGGTTCAGCCCTCAGTGTATTAAGCCAAAAAGCCAATCTAATACACTGACGTCATCTATCCTTCGGAGTGTCCATAATGAAATTCTCAGCGTTGTTCCTTTGTGTATTTATTTCCGTTACGGCATCAGCCAATAGCTTTGACACGCCTGTTCGCGACTTATTGGCAGATTACTTGAACACGAAGGACGCCACTAAGGTGTCTGAAGCCATGATGCGGTGTGCCGCACTCATCAGTCTGACCAATGCAATGGCGCAAGATGTCCCGAATACGATTCGTATCGACCCTAATGCATTATTTGCAGCCGTACTCCATCAGCGCGTTCAAACCGAGAGTGAAAGCGACGCTGTGAAATCCGTTCTGAATGAATTTAAGGCGAATGCCACCAAATACCAGACGTGGATGAAATCCTCAGCGGAGGCCAACGACGATAACCCATTTGCGGATGCCGAGCTGCAACAAGAATTTCAAATTTGCGATGAAGGTGCCAGAGAGTTTCTGAGCGAATAAATTTTCACTAAAAAAATCACGTGTCGTTTCTTGAAGGTTATCCACAATTTTAGTGGATAAACCGGTGATCAGTCCTGATTTATCACATGCTCTCAGTGAGTTAGCATGCCAATTCTGGATGCACTAAATGTGATCTTTTGTGACTGAAAATTGTGCGCACCGGTGTCCACTATTCGACAATTATCTGATACGAATATTTGCAGAAAATTGCATTGGCAACCCTATTTTCACCCCTGTTCTTAATACACTTGCGACTATCCTATTTTGTCGAAGTAAGATCATGGAACAGACGCTCTGCCCTCATCGATACCCTGTTATCAGTGCCACTCCCCATATACACATGCGCAATGCCTACATGCTGAATCACATCGCTAAGAAATACGATGATGTGATAGTGCTTGAGAATCCCAGGAACGACCGGGTAGCCAATCTTGACGACGTCATCGGGCTGATGCTGTTAGAAGCCAGGGAGCAGGATGAGCTGCAAATAGCCTTATACTCTGATCCCGAAGATGAGGGATTTCTGTGCAGAGCAAAATCGATTGTTGAAGATATTGCACAAGCGCTATCAATCAGGTTCTAAGTACTAACTAAGGCTTGCGTATTTGCCAGACAAATTCACCATTTGGCGTAAACTTTTTATCCTGTTGTTTGAATAGACCAACCGAAAATACATCTATTTTTAAAATTTGGTTTTTCCCGGGTTTTCCATGCAGGAAGAAGTCCGTTGAGCCAACTGCAATTTTTATTTCCTGATCATATTTAATAGCCTGATCCAGCTCATTTCTTAATGTGGCGAATTCAGACGACATATTCTCAACAAAGCTATTCGCAGCATCATTTTGGTTGGATATACTGGCTAACAACGACGTGGCCTGGGCGTGCATAGCTTCAATTTCTTGGATGGTAGCCACTTGAGCTTGCTCTTTAGCAACAGATTTCGCCGCAGTGATCGCAGTTTGATACGTTAAAAATCCTGCTGTAAAAACGAACATTATCATTCCACCTAAGAAGAAGATAAAAGAGTGCTTTTTTAATAAAAAGTAGTGTTCTTTGATATCTTTCTCTACCGCGGTCTTTATTGCTTTTTGCTCTGTTGTTAATTCAGTCATTTGATCTTCCTTGATTACTTTTCACCCAATACGATAAGGCGTTTTGCCTTTTACGCCAATGAAATATTCAACTTCACTTTTAAATTGATAGAGCGGCCACCTTGCCCTCACGCTTCATCCTGACGCCGTCACGACCCGTATCCGCACCAGAAATCCAAAAATAGCCAGCTTTTAAACTCATGGTTTCATGTTCTTAGACAGGCAACCAATGAGGAATCGCCATGAGCGCCATGAAAGATTTAATGCTGGAACAAGAAGAAGCCAAGACACTTGCTGAGTCTGCTTTACCCCAAGTGGAAGAACCGGTATCAGATACCGTGACTCCCACGAAAATCCCTATGGACAGTATTGTTTTACAGTTTCAAAACACACGCAGAAAGTTGATTCAGGCTGATATTGATTCTCTCAAAGCATCCATTCTTGCGATTGATTTGATCAGTGCCGTTACCGTAAAGCCGCTGGAAGATGGTCAATATTTGCTTCTGGCTGGCTTTAAACGCTACGAAGCGATGAAGCAGTTAGGCCGTAAAGAAATTAACGCCATAGTCCTGTCTGAAAACATTGACGAAGCCCATGCCACCGAAGTCAATTTGGCTGAGAATTTCAATCGCTCCGGTCTGTCACTTGGTGAGCAGTGTACCGCTGTAAAACGCCTTTTCACGGTGTTAGAGGGTAGCGAAGAAGATAAAGTTGGACTGATCGCTGTCAGACTCAATCTGACGGCTAAACAAGTGAAAGACCGCCTAATCCTGACCAGCCTGTCCGAAGATGGATTGTGCGCCTTTGATGATGGAAAAATCCCCTTGAAGTCAGCTATCGTTCTGGCAGGTGTCAGTGACGAGCAGCAACAGGAATTCCTCACCAAAATGCTGGCTGGCAACATGGATCATAATCAACTGCTAGAAGTGGTTGGTAAAGCGACCCTGCCCCTGTCTCTTGCCAAGTTCGATACGACCGACTGCCAACAATGCCCGTCTAACAGCCAGATTCAAGGCAGTTTATTCAGTGATGCCACTGATTTATGCGGCACCGGTGATTGTAAAAATGTGTTCTGCTTCAAGGACAAATCTAAAGCGTGGTATGACAACCGCCTAAAAGAAATGGAAAGCGAGTTCGGCACAATCATTCCTGTGTCTCAGGTTGATAAAACTGCAATCTCTATGATTACGGTGGATCAATTGGGTGAAGCACAGATCAAACAATGCCAGACCTGCACCAATAATGTATCGCTTATTCAAAACAAGATTGGTGACTCGTTCGGCAATCTGATGAATAACGTCTGCAACAAAAAGTCCTGCTTCACCGACTGCGTGAATACCTATCGGGAAAGTCTTGCGCCACCCGCAAATGTTGATTCCTCACATGAGATTGACACCCCCGCGATTGATGCTGCACCCACCACACCCGTTACGGACGGCAATAAGACTAAGCCTGTGTCCTCTAAAGGGAAAAGTGCGGAAACTGCAAGTTATACGGCATCTTTATCTAAAGCAGGGAAAGAGTCAGCGCGTAAAGCCGTTGCCAAAATTCAGATTGATAAAGGATTAGATGATCCCCGCGATACTACCATGCTGATGATGCTGGCTGTGATGCGTCTGACAGGTGATTTTAGCAGCTATCAGGTAAAAGACATTCAACAAGCCCTGACGATGGAGCCAGCCGACTTAGAAGCGAAAATGAACGATGCGCTGACAAAGCGTCTTGCCAATGCCATGAAAGAATCTGGTGAAACTAACGATAATTTCCCCGTGGGAAATATTCTCCTGACGCTGCTTACCGCTAAAGGCCAACTTGATGAAGCGATTATCCAATCTTGGACGGTGGCTGAACTCAAACACATGACCAAAGCGGGAATTAAGCAAATTCTGACGGAATCAGGATTCCAGGCTTATTGCGATGATAAGGAAAAAGGCAGTTTTTCTAAGCTCATGGCGCAAAAAGTACCTGATATTCACACGGCACTCGCTGCGACGGACTTTGATTTTTCCCATTACGCACCTAAAGCCTACATCGACGAAGTGAAGAAAGTAGCCGCATCCATCAAATAAGCGATGATAACTCCATCAAGCGGCCTTGTTGAAAGGCCGCACTCTCAAAAGGAAACACGCCATGTTCAAACACATTGAGCCATTACTTAATCACTATGCGAATCGGGTAAATATCTCAGTGACCGCGCACCCTAAAGGGATGCAGGTAACATTGTCTATCATGCCCTGCCCTCAGAAAGTTACCGATGATGCACTGCGTCAACAATTGATCCAACCAGTTGTGCTGGCAGGAAATGAAGAATCGCTGATGACTGAACTGGCTGGCCTGAAAGACTCGCTCAGTACCGCTATCGAAAACGAGTCTCTGAATGTGTCTGTGGAAGCCTTTAACGATGCGCTGAGTAAGGCAAAAGCCACCAGCAAAACGAAGAAAACGACTGCCAAGTCGGCTGACAACACCTCACCCGCTACACCTACTGCGACAGAATCGGCAACGGCTGCGACACCCGCCGCTGACGAAAATTCTGCGCTTGATGATTTTTTGAATTGCTAGGAGAACAACTATGAAGCGTGTATTTAACATTGGTTCCGTGAAAAACATCGCTGACCCTGCGCCCAACATGCCGCTCTCACAGGCCGTAGAGTTTCTTTGCGCCAGCTTTCCTATCCTGCGTCATACACGCCTGTATGACAGTGACGGTGTGATTTCAGAAGATGGTCTGGTACTTGTGTTCGATGTACCTCTGCCGTCAAGTAAGGTCAACGGATAATGGAACGTACTCCTATGTCAGATAAGGAGATAGCGACACTGCTATCTGCCTTATCCACTGATCCCGTTCCTGACAGCGCCAGCGACATTCGCCCATTATCGGAGACAGGCACATGCTTCTCACTATCCCCGACTCAGCTTCAAATTGTCACGCCGACACCGACATTGTTACTCTGAACGCCCCACTGCAATATGCCGCAGCCGGTGTGAAGTGCGAAGCGGCGATTTCAGCCATTACTGACACCGTCAATACGATGATGCGTGTCAGTGCTGCTCAAAAGCTGGACAGGGTCATGAAAGATATGCTGCCGCCCTATCTCAAATCTGGCATTGGTACAGCGTCAGCAAAGAAATACTGTGGATTATCGCCCCAAGACAGAACAATGGAATTCGCCAACACATTATCTGGCATTCAGGATGATTTTTTTACCGTTGCAGCGGATAGCGGCATTGAGGATTCCCCTGACTGGATCTTGTTTTTCAACGAAGGCAAACCCGCCCTTTGTTATGCTGAACCGTTTGAATATGGGTATATCAAAAAAGACTTTGAAGAACACCCGTTGCAGCATTTTATCGCCTGTTTCGCCAATATTATCGCCAATAGCTATGGGGCTGTATCGGTAACTGATCTTTTTGATTTTGCTGTCTGTCAGTTAGAAGATTATGTCGATGTGAAAGATGAGAAAGCCTTTGTTCAGCACTATCAAGCCATTTCAGAGGACGTAGATAACTGGTTTACACCTGAAAGTGATTGCGATGAAGTAGTGGAAAAATTTAACGCCAAATACGGTCATATCGCATCCGTGGACGAGTTTTTTGATTCACACATGCTGGATGCCCTGTACGCCAAATTGAAAGAGCCTGTCTATTTTCACTATAACAAATTACCGGACTTGGAAGCTGCTCTAATCACCACTATCGATCAGTGGCAACTATGGAGCGATCCTTATGCCGTCATGCTTCTGGACGACATATCGCTGTTTAAAGGTTTTTTGCAGCCACACTCCGTGAACATGGAACATTGCGATGATAGCTCACTTTGGCAGCATATCGCTCTGCTTGCGATTCCCGCTTGTGGCATTACGGACGTTCATTTTGAGTCCTTACATCGGCTACAGGATGATGCCTATAACTGTGGGGATGAAATGCGATTTACCTTTCAGCCTGACACCCCCAACTGGATAGACGATCTCAGTTACTTTGCGGAATACAGCTTCATGCTTCACCGCTATTTTACGTATCAAGTCTGACAAATGGCGCAAATACCGTTTCATGTGAAAGTAAAAGGGTAATCAATCACGGAGACAACCATGATTTCCCTCGATAACCCTGACAGTTTTGCACCGACTATCCCTAAAACCGTGGCCTCACATGCTATTGTGCTGCATAGCCGCCAAACCCCAAACCGAAGCGGACTCATTAATGTCGATTTCACCAGCTTGCATGAAATTTCAGACGGCTCGCTGGCAGTAGGCAGTGTTATTGATAAACAAGCTCTGGTTAAGCTCATTGAGTCAGATACGCACAAAGAGATTTCCCTCGACTGGATTCCAGAACATGCCCTGATAGACAACGCCACCCATCTGGTTTGGTATCGACCGCAAATGCAGCGTCCTATGCGGGTGAAAGACAGCCATGAGCATCATTTCTTGGTTAAATTCCCTGCCACGCTTTTCATTTATCAAAAACGGTATGGCGCCAATGGAATTTTCCTTTTTGCTTTAGAGTCTGACTGCCGCCCCACCCTGAATACACAGCTTTACCAACTTCCTATCGGGAATGTCTCAAGCAACGGAAAGCTGTGTTCGGGTTCAGGTAGTGATTTCATGCCAGACAATCCCACCATCGAAAACTGTGACCAAATCGAGAACTGCTTTTTTGAAGCCTTATCAACGCACACTAATACCGGAAAGGTTCTGGCTTCTGAAAAAGATGCAAATAAATACGGTGGGAACTCTTTCACCGAGGTTATCCGCTTCTGGCGAAGAAAAGCCAAAAATAATCGCCGTGTTAATGTGAAAAAAGAACTGATACCTGTCTGCACTGTCCGCGATGCACTTCGGAGAACATCATGCTGAATATCCAATCGGGTTTATACCTCTGCCCTCAACACTGGCTAAACAACACCCTCGATATTGCACTGGTCGGGGTCGGAGCCACCGGCTGTGCGATTGCTACGCTGCTGTTTAAACTGAACCACATTCGCTCAGAACTCACCCACGGCGATTACGGCATAAACCTGTACCTGTTCGATGGTAAAGCCGTAACGGAAACAGGAAAAAACCGGACAGGCTTTCTCAGCACCGAAGTGGGCATGAATAAGTCCGTTGTTATGGCCAATAAATTGAACAATGCGCTTGGCAAACAATTCGCTGTGGGTACTGGCAGAGATTTTTGTAAAAAAGATGCCAAACACAATTTTGATGTGGTGATCACCGCTTCTGACAGTGCAAGCAGCCGCAACATGATTGCACGTAGCCACACAGAACACCCCTCACGACTTGCAAAGCTCTGGCTTGATG
>Ga0208204_100289_pt1 | contig 15018 bp, 10 predicted proteins | sample DeeseametaMP2252_FD_184173 | JGI IMG/M metagenome (GOLD analysis project Ga0208204, IMG submission 184173) | Marine microbial communities from the Deep Pacific Ocean - MP2252 (SPAdes) | ecosystem: Environmental > Aquatic > Marine > Oceanic | place: West of El Salvador, Pacific Ocean | collected...
TAGAGTGAGGCGATGCTATCCAGAGCCTGTTGCGCGGTGTGCGGCTCACTGTCGAGGGCTTTTTCAAAGCCTCTGCGCATATGTACCCAACAGGCAGCGTGCACTATCTTTTGTTCGTGTTGGTTTATCTGCTCAACCGTTTTGGTATAAGCAGCATAGCCATCGGTCAACAAGGTACCGGTAAAGTCCTGCAACTGGGCTTTGGCATGCAACATGCCCCGGCTGTGACTCCAGGTAAAGGCCACTTCATCATGGTCACCGTAGAGGGGCCAGAAGTAGGTTTGTTTCATGTGGCCGGGTTTTCGGCCCGCGCCTTTGGTACGACCGGCTTTAATGGGCACTTCATCCATGGCCAGTATGTTACTTTGCAGAATATGTTCCCACTGGGCGTTGGCGATGGGTCGAAGCAGCTCAATGCCTTTTTGTATCCAGTTGATTAAGGTGGCCCGGCTAAGGGTAATACCACTATCGAGCATCCGTTGATGTTGGCGGTGAAGCGGTAAGTGATACACCGCTTTATCCACCATCAGTCCGGCGAGCAGTGAGACATCGCAGTAACAGCCTTCCAGCACATTAGCAGGGGCCGGCGTATCCTTAAGGGTTTGTGTGGCTTTATGACGCACGACCTGACGACGGAATCTCAATACCACATAACTGCCAGGCTGTTGTGCTAAGCGACAGGTTTCTTTGATATCCACAACTTCATACTGGTCGGCCTCCGCTTCCTGTAATTCTGGCGCAGGTATATCAATAATCTGTTGCGGCACCGTGTCATCAAAGCGCAGGCCATCATCATTGACATCCGAGTCGCGGCGTTGTTTTTGTGAGGAACGGGTATGGGCCTTCACCGATTTAGTGTCTGCCGGTAAAGTGTGTGACTCTCCCTCATCAAACAGACTACTCTGCGCCGGGTTATCCACTAACACCTTTTCAGACTTACGCCCGAACAACTGGCGTTTAAGCCAGTCCAGTTGATGCTTTAATTGTGCAACTTCATCTGATAAAGCCGCAATTTGTGCATCTTTTGAGGTGTTATCCGAAGGCGTTTTCATGGCGTAAATTATAGCAAAATCAGTTAATTAAATCGCCTGTTTTGTTTGTCTTTTTGCCAGTAAATGCCATCAATCAAACACTGTAACTGGGCACTGTTGAGCGGTGTTTTTGCGTTGCCGTCAGTCACGTTGGCAAAAGTGCCTTTTTCTAACCGTTTACTCCACAAACAATAACCGCCCTGGTAGTAATACAACACCTTGAGCTGCGTGCGGCGCTTGTTGATAAACACAAACCAGTCACCACAATGCGCCTGCATGCCCAATTTGCCCTGCACCAGCGCTGCCAGCCCATCAAACTGTTTGCGCATATCCGTATTACCGGTATACAGCCAGATACGCCCATTGGATAAGGGCAACATCAGGCGGCCCGATTCATCCGCAGCACCACACCACCGGGCAAGGCCAGTTCAATCTCCCAGGTAGAACCTGCATTCTGTTTCGCACTCGCTGGCATATCAAAGGCAAGCCAGTTATCTTGCGGCGCAAGCGATTGACTATCATCGCTCAGTTTTTTACGCCACAAATAGAAATTTGATACCGTTAAATCATGGTGCGTACAAAATTCACTGACCGACAGTTCGCTTTCAGCTTGCTTATCAACCAATTCCTGCCATTGCGCGCGTGTACGTCTTTTTGTTGCCATCAATTAAATCTCCGTAAGTAAAATCTACGGGGACTATTTTACGGAGTGGTTCTGTCTGGGGAAGACGGTCTAAATTGATCGCTTACGTAATAAAGTCTGATAACAGACCACGTTGATTTGTTGTCTGTTGTGCATCCAACGAATCGATTTACAGTATCATACTCATATGCACGATGACTGATAGGCGTCGATATATCAAGCTTCATGGTAGCGAAAAATACGCAGAGCAGTTCTATCCATTAATGGAGTCGATGGTCCATGACACTTATTCTGAATTAAAACAAACTTGGAATTGGGCAGTGAAGTACCTTTCAAGATATGCCAAACGGGTACACCCTGACAGAGACAGGAAAACCGGGCGATTGAAGTATGGATTGGTCTCTGTTAATCCTTGTTGTCCAACTTATGAACAGACACTAGCAATCTCGATGATTCTACAGAGTTTAAGCGTCCTACCGGAAAAACTGCTTTAATTCTTGGATAAAACTTAATAATTTTTCCTCGGTTCATTTGGTCAACTAAATATCATAATATGTTATTGATTCGCAGTCCTCAGACAAAACCTAGATTGTAAAAGTTATCCTCAAAGCACTGGCTCTTTTCATTCCACTTAAAACCGAGAAGTTCATCTGAGTCTAAAATTAAGGCTATCTCAAGATTAATATGGTTAAATAATTCATCAAAATCATTACTTATTTTTTCTTGATCAGGGGATGGTATCTTGCTTATTGGAAATTCTTTCTTAATTTCTTCTGAATATTTTTGATACATATCTTTATGGTATACTCCAGTACCACAAGCTAAAAATGGATAGTAAACGGTTCCTGTTGACAAGGTTAAGAGATTTGCATGTATGTCGTTATCTTTCCTAATTGTACGGTCTAATCGATAAGAATAGTTTCTACCATTTCCGGAGTTTTGTTCTGGGGAGACTGTATGCTTCCAGTTATATTGAGGAAGGTCTGGATTTTCATTGAATCCCACTCTTAGAGTATGATTTTGGCCAAACATAATAGGAGTTTCTTCATCAAGGGTTACTAAAATAACGACTTCCTTAATGCTAGGGTTTGAATTAGAAGAACACAATACACCGAGATCTTGAAAATCCAATGATCTTTGAATGAACTTATACCCCGAATATTTAAAATCGATGTAATCGTCTTGATGAACCACGTAAAAAGGCCTCCTTCCATGCATATGGAATTTAATATCGTGCCTTTCTGAATGAACCTTTTTTAGCAAATACTTTGCAACTTGCCAGTTCGCAGTTTTTATAAAATTTAAAACATTCGGCTGATATTTATTTGATTCCATCGAAGCTATCCATTATTAGAAACAGTGCACATAATGTACAGTATGCTCCTGTGGCTAATAAATATCCAATCTCAATAGTAAAGGTTTGAGGACTCGCGAAATAGAAGCCTTTTTCGTCCCTCAATTATTTGGCCGTAAACGCCTGTTAATTAACAAAAAGTCAGAATTGTGAGAATCAAGAATCATCCGCTTTTTGTCTTTTGATGCCAGTCACGGCTCGTATGGGTTGCCTTTGTACGTAAAGCGGACATTTCATATGCTTTCCTTTGAAATTATACGATGTAGTTTTTTAGAGGAAACGAGTGCTACTATGAATTCTCAATAATAAGGTGTTATGTTTCATGCGCATCATCGAAATATGGAGGTTACCAACTAGATGGCGTCTTTCAATCTTAATTACCCTCACCAAGACGAAGGTCAAAAAACCTTAAGCATCGAGTCAGGTCAAATATTGTTCATGGTTGGTCCTAATGGAACAGGTAAATCAACTCTAATGCATATATTTACAAATCAGAATAGAGGAAATGTCAGAAGAATTACTGCGCACCGACAAGTTTGGTTTAACTCGGATTCTGTTGATATTACACCTGCCTCAAGGATACAAACAGAACGGCAAATCACAAGTGTCGATAGTCAAGAACAGTCGAGATGGAAGGATGAATTTGCTCATCAACGTTCACAGGCTACAATATTTGATTTAATAGATGCTGAAAATATAGAAGCTAGAAAAATTGCAGATGCAGCAAGAGGCGGAGATATGGAAGCTGTAGCTTCTCTAGCATTGAACCAAGCTCCAGTAGCCATGATGAATGATATTTTAAAAATATCAAACTTACATTTTCAAATATCAATTGATGCAGCAAGTAAATTGATAGCTATTAGAGATGGTTATGCTCCATACAGTATTGCAGAACTTTCAGATGGAGAAAGAAACGCTCTACTTATAATATCAAGTGTATTAACAGCGAAAGAAAACACTCTTATATTACTTGATGAACCAGAAAGACATTTACATCGTTCAATTGTTTCTCCATTAATTAGTACTTTGCTTTCATATAGAAGGGATTGTGCATTTGTAATTTCTACTCATGACGTATCATTGCCGCACGATCAAGAACATAGTTCAGCTTTACTGCTCAGAAAATACAACCATCAGCCTAAATCATGGATTGTTGACTATATCGCCAGCGTAGAAGGATTAGACGAAGAAGTCGCATTGGCAGTTTTGGGGTCTAGAAGAACTTTGCTTTTTGTAGAAGGAAATGTTTCAAGCTTAGATATTCAGCTATATCAAATACTTTATCCATCTGTAACTATTAAGCCTTTAGGAAGCTGTGTTGATGTTGAGCGAGTTGTAAAAGGGATTAGAGGATCACAAGAAAATCACTGGATTACAGCTTATGGAATTATTGATCGAGATAATAGATCTGATGAAGAATGTCGCCAATTGTCCCAAGCAGGCATTCTAGCTATCGATCAGTACTCTATAGAATCACTGTATTACAATCCTTTAGTAATCAAAGCTATTTTAAATAGAGTTGCGACTGTAAATTATATCGATACAGATCAAGTATATGATGAAATTGTAAGTATGGTGATAAATTCGATTACTCCTCACAAAACGCGAATGGCTGCTCGATTGGTACAGAGGAAGGTTAAAGATAGCCTATCTCGTCAGGCTCCTGATTACCGAGCGATTATGGTAGGTAATGTAAGTATTGAATTTTCTACTCAGACTATTTTCCAACAAGAATTGAAATTAATCGATTCTTTGCTAGAGACAGCAGATATTGAAGGATTGATTTCGAGATATCCAATCAGAGAAACACCAGCGCTAGCCGCAGTATGGCAAGGAGCACTATTCGCTTCTAAAGATAAATATGAACAAGCAGTAAGAAAGATGGTAATAGAATCCGGCGAGTCCTTAGAGCTTCTGAGAAATTTACTTGCTCCTGTTACCGAAAGGGTAATTGAAACATAACAATCGTATTAAGGGTGGACGCAATAAAGCTTGGCTGCGTCACTTATGCGGGGGTTGAACGTCTGCTGTTTGTCTCAAGTCGTCTTACGATGAGACTTAGGTAAACTTCCGCTCTCGCTCAAAGCCGTCTTGAGCAGTATGAACTTTATTACTCTCCAACAACAGTCCGGGCGCTCTTAGAACAGCCCACCCGGACCACGGTATGACAGCCTGTTGGTTACAGGTATTCAGCGAGGAATTTATCCATTTCTTTGAAGAGCTTAATCCTGTTTGACTGGATCTCCAGGTGATGGTTACCCAGAGGCAGCTCAACATAGCGGTATTCCTTATCCTCATCGTCAAGCTCATCGGCCATCAGGCGACTCTGCTCCACGTGGACCACCCGGTCTTCTTCGCCGTGGATCAGCAATACAGGCGTCTTGATGTTTTCCACATAGTTAATCGGTGAGCGTCTGTCACGATCATCACCGTCTTCACCGATTTGCTTTTTCACTAACTTCGAACCCAAAAAGCCTCGGGCGCGCCGAACAAGGCGATCCAGGTCACTCACACCAGCGAAACTCACTGCACACTTATACACCTCGGGGCTCTTTACGGTTGCCGCTAACGCGGCAAACCCACCGTAGCTGGCGCCGACAATACAAATTTTGTTTTTATCGGCATAACCCTGATCAATCATCCATTGGGTACCGTCCACCACATCATCCTGCATGGCCATGCCCCAGTTTTGCATTTGTGACTCGCTGAACGAATAACCATAGCCGGAAGAGCCACGGAAATTAGGCCGCAGCACCGCATAACCCCGACTGGTAAAGTAAGCCGTCCAGTAATCAAAACCGCTGTATTCACGAACACCCGGCCCGCCGTGAGGAAATATTACCGTTGGGTATGGCGCTTCGCCGATTTTTGGTAACGTAAGGTAACCTTCAATGTCGGTTTTATCGCGAGCCGTGAACGTAATCCGCTTGTGCTCGCTCAGCGCTTCGGTATTGATATCCGGGTATTGAGCAAACAAAAGGTCGATCGACACCTCTTTGCGATTACCAATATAGTATCGGCCGGGTTGCGTATCGCTCTCAGAATAAAGCAGGTAAATTTCTTCGTTCTGGCTAAACGCCCTTAACGAGTTATGGCTATCCTTAAATAACTTATCGAGCCCTTTCTGCAGCGGCGCATAACGATCGTTCCAGTAGAAACGGCCGCCTGGCGCCTGTGGATGATAAACACCAATGGCATCATTCGTTGCAGGGGAGTAGATAAGGCCGCCATCCACATCATAGTTATTATCGGAGAATATCAGCGTTTCTTCGCGTGTGGTTAAATCGAGTTTATACAGCGCTTTATATTCACCTAAGTATTTTTTGATATACAGAATATTCGGATCGGCGGCAAAGCCCGAAATGTAAACCGGTTTATCGTTGGATACATTGTAGGCATACAGCTCTTCGTAGTTGTCGTCTGCATCGCGCAGGAAAATCTCGCGGTCGCCGGTCTCATAATTCAGAGAAATACCAATTCGCACATTGCCCTGCCGGTCGGTTACCCAGTCACGAATACGTTTTTTGCCTTTAATGAGTCGGGTGATTTTACGGTTCTTAATATTTACTTTGAAAACCGATTTCTCAAACGGCCGGGAGATGTCGATAGCCATCAGGATATGCTCGGGGTCGTCCGGCAGGTAATCGATAACATCATCCTGGAATTGTGGTACATAACCCACATCGTTTTGATAACGCTGGATATGCCGCCAGTCGATAACCATTTCAGGGTCGCCGCCCTGCTCATTGTATTTCATCAGATACAAACGGGTGCGGAAAAACTTCTGGCCAGAACGGCTCACTTCGTACCGTGCACTAACTAACAGATCTTCATTATTTGCCCAGCGATACCAGTTAATTTTCACTTTCTTGTTATCGGCTTTAAGCAGATAGAAAGCATCTCCGGTTGAGAGGTCCAGCGTCATCAATACCGCCAGATCGCCCTCGGAGGAATTTCGCTCCATCGCAAAGCGTTGGCCGTCCGGTGACATCGATACGCCATAAAACTGCGGCAAGCGACTAAATACCTCGACAGGCTGTGGTTCTGCAGCCAGGGTAGCAGGCGATAGCATACTCCAACTGAACAAGAGTATTGTCAGTGTTTTTATCAGGCAAGACATACAACGATCCTTGTTTTTTTATCATATAATTTCGGGGTTAATATAAACGATAGATCACGCTGGTCGCAACAAAATGCCGTTCAGACAAAAGTGCTGTAGTGATCCCCGCTAAACAGGTACACTTTTTGGCGTAGATTCTGCTTTATGAATTGACCCATTTGTTTGTTTGCAGTGCAAGGAGCACACAGCCCGTTAATGTCTGTAGGTACTTTTTTTTCTTTTCGTCGCGCGTTGCTGGCGCTGACCTACCTGTTGCTCATCACCTGCCAGCCTTCATGGGCACTGGACTTCGAGCTAAAAGGAGTGGAACGAAGCGAGCTTGAAAACAACATTGAGTTGCATCTGGCGCAGGTTAAGCTGGCCAACAACACACTTGACGAACCCACCGAAGAACGCATCATCCGCTCTGTAAAAACTGCCCTGCAGCCTTTCGGTTTTTACAACGCTGAAGTCGCTCTTTATTTTGAACAAGAAGAGCTCGTTATCGACGTTAGCCTGGGCGAACCACTAAAAGTGAGTAACGTTACCCGTGAAATTATCGGTGATGGACGCTCAGATGATGCTTTTCGGCAACGGTATAACGCCTTTCCCCTCAAACAGGGCGACGTGTTACATCAGCCAACTTACGAAAAGTTTAAGTCAGACATGTTTAACTATGCGCTGTCTCACGGCTATTTTGATTTCTACTGGCAGGCCTCCCGGCTTGACCTGGTGCGGGAAGAAAACGAAGCCAATATCCTGCTTATTGCACAAAGTGGCCGCCAGTACGAATTTGGTGATGTGGAACTGGTGGGCGACGATCGGGCGGCAGCCATTATTGGCCGGCTACGGAATTTTACTGCCGGCGAGAAGTACAGCTCCGCCAAACTGACTGAATTTAACCGCCGCCTGAATGAAACCGGCTATTTTGCCCGCGCGATTGCCCGCCCTATTGTAAGCCGGGCCGAGGGGGCGCGAGTACCTATTGAAATTACCCTCACTCACTTACCACTGGATATTTTTAATGTGGGGGGCGGTGCCAACTCCGACAAAGGCCCCCGGGTGCGGGCCCGTTGGGAGCGGCCATGGGTAAATACCCGCGGACACTCGGTTACCGGCCAGGTGTTTTTCTCCAAGCTAGAACAGGCGGCGAGCCTTGACTACCGCATTCCGCTGGAAGACGTTAATAACGACTACGCCAGTATTCAAACCAGCTATGAATTTGAAGACAACTCCGTGAGTGATACGAAAAGTGAAACCCTGACTATCTCGGGCCATCGCTTCTGGAAAGAGGCGAATTCGCCCTGGCAGCGCAGCGTGTCGTTAACCTTTGAACGGGAGATGTTTACTCAGGGGATAAGCGATCCGCAAACCATTAATCTGCTGATGCCCGGTTATTCCGTGGGTTACACCAAATCCGATCAGGAACTGACCATCAGCCAGGGGCAGCAATACATTGTGGCAGTGCAGGGCGGGCACGAAAGCGCCGGCAGTGATATCTCCCTGTTTAAAATTACAGCCAACGCCAAAGTGATTACCACCATCAATGATACCCATCGGATTTATCTGCGCGCCGACGCCGGTGCCATTCGTACCGATGACTTTGACCGGGTGCCTTCTTCGCTGCGTTTCTTTACCGGTGGCGATCAGAGCATTCGGGGTTTCCGCTATCAGGAAATCTCGCCGCAGGTTCTCGATGACGAGGGCAATTCGGTGCTTACCGGGGGCCGCTATCTGGCAACGGCCAGTGTTGAGTATGCTTACCCGGTAGCCGATAACTGGCGTGCGGCCGTGTTTGCCGATGTGGGTACCGCCACCAATGACTTCTCTGATGGCTTATCGCGCGGCCTGGGTATCGGCGCTCATTGGTTAACGCTGATTGGCCCGGTGCGGTTTTACATTGCCCAGGGCAAGAATGACTTCGAAACACAATGGCGCTTCCACTTTTCGTTGGGGCCTGAGCTATGAGTATTAATCGCCTGGCAAAAGGCTTCTTAATACTGCTGCTCACTCTGCTGCTTATTGTAGCGGTTGTGCTGTCGCCGCTGGGCGCTCCGCTGATTAATTACGCCGCCAATAAATATGTACCTGGCCTGGCGGTTGATTCGGTATCGGGAAGCCCGTTAAGTGAGCTGACACTGGAAAAAGTCAGCTGGCAAAACGAACAGTGGCAGGTGAACGTAGGCAAAGTCACCCTGGCTCACGAGTGGACGTGTCTGTTAAACAGTAAAGCCTGCATTACCTCACTGCAGGTAAGTTCACCCCACATAAAACAACTGGCCGGGGCAGAAAGCCCCGACGAGGAGCCGTCTGAACCGAGCGACGAAATCACCCTGCCGCTGGCTATAGCGCTGGATGAGCTGAAAATCAGTGACGCGCGCTTTGAAAGCCCGGCCATTACCGTGCAAGCCGATCAGTTAACCAGCAGCGCCCAGTGGATAGACTCGCTGCAAATCAATCAACTGACACTCAACGGCCTCACCCTGATGTTGCCAGAGAGCGAACCCCAGCCGCCGTCGCCAGTAGCAATCAGTTATCAGGCGCCAGCCTTGCCCGACGTGCACATTCCGCTAACCTTACAGGCCAATGACGTGCAGATTTCAAACATCCGGGTAGTACAGGGTGAACAGGAAGTCGCAGCTCTGGATGTCGCCCTGCAACAAACCCAAATACAGGATAGCCGGATAGCTTTACAAGCACTCAGTGTTTCGATGGAGCAGGTTAATGCGAGTCTCGACGGTGAAGTGACCTTAAGTGGTCAGTACCCTCTCAATTTAACCCTCATTGCAGACCTCCCTGTTGAGCAGTCTACCCAGCATGCAGAGCTAACAGCCGAAGGCGATCTAAGCGATCTCGCGCTGGATATCAGCACCAGCGGACTGGCCAGTGCAGAAGTCAGCGGTAAAGCTAACCTGCTTAGTGACAGCCTGCCGGTGTCACTGCAAAGTCATTGGCCTGCCCAGACGCTTAACCCGCTGGCGGATATTGAACTCGATAGCGGTATCCTGTCGGTGCAGGGGCAAATGGGGGCATACGCCATCCAACTGGACGGCGGTGCCACCGTCCCCGACGTTTCACCCATTAAAGTTAGTCTGGTTGCGCTGTTAAGCGAGCGCTCGCTGGCCGTTTCTGCCTTTAACAGCGAGTTGCTTGAAGGCGAAGTGTCCAACAGTGGCGTATTGTATTTTAGCGACTCACTGAGTTGGGAAGGCATATCGCGCTTAACCCGGGTTGATTTACAAGGTTTCTCTGAGTTTGCCCCGACCAATGTAAGCGGTGTGGTAAAAGCGCAGGTGAGTATGAGCGACAAAGGCCCTAATGTGTTGGTATCGGATATTCGCATACGCGGTGAACACCTGCAGGAAATGTTTACCCTTACCGGTGATGCGGTGTATTCGGCAAACAGTGACATTATGGTGGCCAACCTTAACGGCGCATTGGCCGAAAACCATTTTTCAGCCGTCGGCCAGGTGTTTAATCAGCAATATCTGGATGCCCTTATCGCCATCGATTTGCAGCGGCTGGCGGCATTGTACCCCGAAGTGTCCGGGCAACTGGCAGGCTCAGTGGCTGTAAAGGGGCCCTGGGACGCGCCGGTAATCGATTCAAAGCTGGTGCTAACCGATATACTTGCCAGCGCCCGTTTGAATCAGGCGGCCGCCAACCAAGGTCCGCTAAATGGCGAAATCACCGTTACCGGTTCACTGGCTGAGCATGCGCTAAAAGCAAATCTGCAACTGCCTGAACACACTACCACCTTGAATCTGAACGGTGAGTGGCAAAACCAGCAATGGCAGGGGCAGTTATCGGATACACAATTGGCAGTGCTGAATACAGTCTGGGAATTACAATCGGATGTAACCTTACGTTATGCAGTCAGTCCACAGCATTTGACCGTGAGTCAGCATTGCTGGGAAGCCAGAGAAAAAGGCAACCTGTGTATTAATGCGGTGGATTATACTCCGGCAGAGATCAACTGGGATGTAAAGGCCAGTGCGCTGCCCATCGGGCTGTGGATTGATGAGCTGATGCCTGAATTACTGGTAGAGCGCAACAATGCAACGCTTAACATCACCACCCAGGGCAACTTCGACCCTGCCAGTGAAAAAGTTGCCGGCCAGTTGCAGGTCTCCGTAAGCCCGGACAAATGGCAGCTGGCAGGCAATGAGCCGGTCACCATTGACCTCGATGAGGTGAGTTTTAACGGCCAGTTCGACGCGCAGCAGGTGGCCCTGACCGGCAACATTATCAGCCCGCAAATTGGTACTATTACTTCCCAGGCCACGGTGTTTCCGTTTACCGATCAGCCTTCCATCGAAGCAAAAATTAACCTTGCCGACTGGCAGCTAGCGCCTTTTAAACCACTGATTGCACGCATGAATGAACTGAGCGGCAATATTAATGGTGAGATCAAGCTGGACGGGCCGTTAAGCCTGCCACAGGTAACTGGTCAGTTAACCCTGAAACAGGGCGAGATAAACAGTGAAGACCTGCCGGTTGCAGTGAGTCAGTGGCAGCAAACCATTAACCTCAACGGCGCCAGTGCCGATTTTGAAGGGGAATTTCTGCTCGGTGAAGGCCCGGGCACTTTGAACGGTTCGGTCGACTGGCAGGACGATCTGCTGGTCGATCTGGCAGTGAAAGGCGATGCCTTTACCGTAAACTACGATGATAGCCGGGTAAAAGTTTCGCCGGACCTGTCGATTAACCTTAGTCCACAAAGCGTGGATATTTCCGGTGACATTGATATTCCCTATGCCCGGGTAAAAATTAGTAAGCTGCCTCCCAGTGCAGTGTCACCATCACGGGATGTACACCTGCGGGGTGAGCCTCCCAGTGAGGCCCTGGTAGACAATATCAACGCCAATATTATGGTGACCATTGATGAAAATAAACGTGAGGAAGTCCGCCTTGATGCCTTTGGTTTAAAGGCCACATTAAGCGGTGGTGTAAACGTACAAACCCAGCCGGCACTTACCGGCTATGGTGATTTACAGATTATCAATGGCCGCTACGCAGCCTATGGCCAGAACCTGATTATCCGCACCGGAGAGGTACAGTTTAACGGCCCGTTAGATCAGCCTATTTTGCTGGTGGAAGCTATTCGCGATCCGGATCTTACCGAAGATGATGTGATTGCCGGCGTCCGGGTTGAAGGCCCGGCCAACCAGCCCAGTGTGTCATTATTCTCCGAACCCGGTATGGATCAGGCCAGAAACCTGGCCTACCTGTTAAACGGTAGCGGCGGACTTGGCGGTGGCCAGATGGACGAAAATTCCTACGCAGCCATGCTGATTGGATTTGGTTTATCCAGCTCCGAATCACTCACCAGTAATGTGGGTAACGCCCTGGGCATTGAGGATTTATCGCTCAGTACCACCGGTCAGGGCAGTGATACCAAGGTGGCGATTTCAGGTAAAATCGCTTCAAACCTAACGGTACGCTATGGCGTAGGCATGTTTTCTGACGAAGACAGCGGTGGTCAGGAAGTCGCTTTACGTTATCAAATTCTGTCTAACCTGTACCTGGAAATTGTGCGCAGCCTGTATACCACGGTGGATCTTTACTACCAGTTCACACTGGGGGATAACAAGCCCGCCAATGCCAATGAAGATGACAGCAAAGAAGAGTAATATGCATTAAACCGACTTTTGGGAACGCGACGGCTGTGGTCCTGATGACTATGGGAGCAAATCGTTTTGCTCCTGACTAACCAGTTGCGTATATTCCCGCTTAAATTTCTGTTCCCGCTTATATGCCCAGTAGCCAAACCCGGCCATCAGTACGCTAATAATGATAAAGGTGGCCACCCCACCTTTGTCCACAAAGGACTGCCAGCTAAGATCGCCAACTACAGCTGCAATTCCCCAGATAACCAATAGGATTAACTCACTGCTCCAGGCAGAATGCATTGTTATCCGCGCAATTCTCTGATTACTGAGATACTGCTTTTTTAGTGTCTCGCGGTAATGGCTGGTATCTTCAAATGACGCCAGCACCGCATGCCGACGCAACCAGATAACAAAACCGGTAAATACGCCGCCACACACCATAACCCCACATAAAACCAGAGCCAGATACAAAGGCAGTTTTTCCCAGCTGTAAATGAGCATCCCCAGGCCAATTAGAAAGCCTGTGAAATCAGAAACAATGTACCAGCGCTGCAGGCGTTGCTGATGCTTAAGACGCCGGGTAACATCGCTCAGATCAATTTCGCTCACCGGCTGCTGTTGCCAGAGTGCGGTTAAATCCTGCTCTGGTTTTTCATTCTTCATGGTTCATCCTCTGCTGCAGCGTGGTTTTCGCCCGCTGCAGTAATACACCAACGTGATTCTTGGTTAAGCCACACACTTCGGCAATTTCCTGATAACTAAGACCTTCCAGAGTGAGTGTCATGACCTGACGCATAGTAACCGGCAGGGTACGAATCGCTTCCAGCAAGGAGGTCACCTGCCGGCTGCGGGCAGCCACATATTCAGGCTCTTCATCAATCGCCCCTGCCGTACCAACGATATCGTCGTCATCCGGCTGACTCACATCGCGATTCTTCACCTCTTTACTAACGTGAGTCACCGCCCGGTTATGGGCAATTTTCAGGATGTAAGTTTTCAGACTGGCATCGCCGTTAAAGCGCTCTAACCCTTGCCATACCGCCAGGGCGATTTCCTGCAACAGCTCCTGACGCACGGATTCATTGGCCTCGTAGCTCGACGCTACGCGACTCAGCAGGGCCTGATGTTCAGCGAGTATTTGCTTAAAGTCCTGGTGCACAAAAATCCTGGTATGAAAGGTAAATAACTATGCTTACTGCCTTTAGTCTGCCTGCGATAAAAAAAATAACACGGTTGTGTAATTTTTTTTTAAGGCTGATGACTATACCGGTAACAACACCATTTAGTTAGTACCTACAGAGGAAATCACCATGACACATACAGAGATTATTTTGCTGGTAACCGCCATGCTTGGCCTGGGTTTATTTTGTCACTACCTGGATGCCAAATATCAATGGCAGCTAAGCGCCTGGTTTTACGGCAAGCCGGTTAATCCGTTTAAGCAAGCGCAGCAGGCGAACTCGCAAACTCCAGCCCAAAAAGACGCTGAAATTGCGGCCCTGAAAGAACGTATAGCGGTGCTGGAAAAAATCGTTACCGAACCAGCGTATGAGCTTAATCAGGAATTGAGTAAGTTGTGCCGGTAAAAAGAAAATAGCTATATTCCCGGCCCAACTTTCACTAGCCACACGGGCCCACTCTATTTCAATCACCCGGCCCTTCTTCTCTTGTCATCCTGTATATGGACTCCTCTTGTTATGCAATACCTAATTTGCGATGCTGTCAGGTGTGAGATGCGTGCGTATATTCGGACTCTTATCAGGTAGCTAGCCTTGTCCACGGATGTGCTCGCTCCCCCATGCCTTATACGGAATCAAGGTTTTGCCAACCGCCGGGATGAACAGGCGCTTGGGGGACGGTCTGACCTAATTAACGTCGCATTACTGGTATTGCAGAACCGGGTTAAATTGTTACAGACTCAGGGGCTTGATAGGGTTGTTGGTAGTGCACCATAGCCCAGGCCATCCTGACGGTTTTGTTAGCTAAAGCCACGGCGGCTCGCCGTAATCCCCGTCGCTCTATTAATTGCTTCATCCAGACTTCGCGGGTATTTCGTGGTGCTCGTTTAGCGACGATTTTTATTTTGGCCAGCGCGCCTTGAATCAGGTTGGCTCTGAGTTGTTTTTTAGCTATTCGTCGGCTAATTCCCAGCATCACGACTTTCCCCCCACTACTATGCTGTTTGGGTGTCAGGCCGATACAGGCAGCTGCCTCCCGGCCGTTCTTAAAGGCTTCACCGCGCGTTCCGAGTGCGAGATACAGGTTCAAGGCATTAACCG
>Ga0208204_100290_pt1 | contig 14989 bp, 14 predicted proteins | sample DeeseametaMP2252_FD_184173 | JGI IMG/M metagenome (GOLD analysis project Ga0208204, IMG submission 184173) | Marine microbial communities from the Deep Pacific Ocean - MP2252 (SPAdes) | ecosystem: Environmental > Aquatic > Marine > Oceanic | place: West of El Salvador, Pacific Ocean | collected...
CATTTTGTCGCCCACCTCAATGGTCGGCAGAATTTCTTCTGCCAGTAAACGGCGGATAAACGCTTCGATTTCCGGTTTGCTGATGGCTTCGAATACGGTGTCGATGTTGAGCAGTGAACCCACGTAAGCTAACGTAGAGTGAGTACCGTTTAGCACACGTAACTTGGCTTTTTCGAACATGTGAACGTCGTCAGTGAACGTTACGCCCACCTTTTCCCATGCTGGACGAGGGCCGCTGAACTTGTCTTCCACAACCCATTGAGTAAACGCTTCGCGTTGGATTGGCCATTCATCGGTAACGCTTAAAGCCGCAGACGTCTGGCTAACCAACGCTTCGTCAGTCGCCGGGGTGATGCTGTCTACCATGGTATTCGGGAAACAGATATTCGCTTTAATCCACGCAGCCAATTCGCTGTCTTGTAGTTCGGCAAATGCGACTACCGCGGCACCAAGCTTGCTGCCATTGTTCGACAAATTGTCGCAGCTGATCACGGTAACTTCATCGGTACCGGTCGCTTTGCGTTTCGCCAGTGCTGCTACAATCAGCCCGATGGCGGAAACAGGCTCTTCAGGGAAATCTTTGTCGTGAACGATGTCGGGGTGAGACGCATCCAGATTGCCCTGATTATCCAGGCAGTAGCCTTTCTCGGTAATCGTAGTGGAAATAATATGCGTGGTCGGGGCAGTCAGCGATGCCATAATCGCATCGCGGTCGTCGGCAAGCACAAACACATGATTCACGGAGCCGATGATTTGGGTGTACGGCTCGTTGTCCAGCACGACCAGCGCGTACAGGTTGTCCTGTTCAGCCAGCTTTTCTTTCAGCGTTTTACTGCGCATAGACACGCCGTCGATGCGCCAGTTGCCGCCGTGGGCCATGGCTAAATCGGTATACACCGCCTGATGGGCACGGTGAAACGCGCCCGGGCCAATGTGCACGATGCCGCTGGTGGTAGCGTTCACATCGTACTGTGGTTGCTTAACGTCAGCCGGTAAATCAGCCAGTGTCGTGAAGTTCAGACGAGCCATTCCGTTACCCCAGGTTGTAGGCGTTTTTCGCCAGATTGTAAGACAGTTGCTGTGCCAGTTCGGCAGCTTCCCAGTCGGCCACACGGTGTTCCACCACCAGTTGCGCCAGGAAACGACAGTCAATGCGGCGCGCCACATCGTGACGGGCCGGAATAGACAGGAATGCACGGGTATCGTCGTTAAAACCAACGGTGTTGTAGAAACCAGCGGTTTCTGTCACGTTATGGCGGAAACGCAGCATGCCTTCCGGGCTATCGTGGAACCACCATGCCGGACCCAGCTTCAGACACGGATAGTGACCAGCCAGAGGCGCCAGTTCGCGGGCGTACACGGTTTCATCTAGCGTAAACAGAATGATATTGAGGTTTTTCTCGTTACCGTATTTGTTCAGTAGTGGCTTCAGCGCGTTCACGTAGTCGGTCTGCATGGGAATATCGTGACCTTTATCGCGGCCGAATTTCTTGAACAGGCTTTCGTTATGGTTGCGGAAAGAACCCGGGTGAATTTGCATTACCATGCCGTCTTCCACACTCATGCCCGCCAGTTCGGTGAGCATTTGTGCGCGGAACAGTTCCTGTTCGGCGGCAGAGGAGTCGCCTGACAGCACTTTGCTGAACAGGCTTTCACATTCCGCGACAGATAAATCTGCGGTGGCAGCAGTCGGGTGACCGTGATCAGTAGCCGTTGCACCATGTTCGCGGAAGAACTGACGACGCTGACGTAACGCTGCCAGGTATCCATTCCAGCTGGTGGTGTCTTCACCGGTGATTTCACCCAGTTTCGCCACGTTAGTCACGAAGTCCTCACGGGATGCATCGACCACGTCGTCAGGACGGAAGGTGGTAATGACGCGTTTATCCCAACCGGTACCTTTAATGTGGCCGTGGTGAGTCAGAGAATCCAGTGCGCCTTCGGTGGTGGCGATGAGTTCGATGTTGAAACGGTCCATCAATGCGCGGGGTTTGTACTCCGGCTTCGCCAGTTCGGCAGTGATGAACTCGTAGTAATCCATGGCGTTATCGGAACACAGCATATCGCTTAGGCCAAACACATTCTTAAATACGGTGTCGAGCCACATACGAGACGGTGTGCCAGGGAACAGATAGTAGTGATCAGCAAACAACTGCCAAATTTTGCGCGGGTCAGCTTCTGATTCACCGCCGTCCCAGCGACGAATGCCTAACTGCTCAAGGGTAATACCCTGAGAATACAGCATACGAAACACGTAGTGGTCGGGAAGAATAAACAATTCGGTGGCATTACCGAAGTTTTCGTCGTAGGCAAACCAGCGTGGGTCAGTGTGTCCATGTGGGCTGATAATAGGCAAATCGCGGACCGACTGATAAAGCTCGCGGGCAATTCCCCGGGTCTTCTCATCTACGGGGAACAGCCTGTCTTCATGTAGTAAAATCGGTTTCATAACATTCTCTTTTATTAAAGGGTTACGCCTCGTTTCCAAATGGCAATCTCGTGACTGCCATTTTTCTCATTACAGGTCAGCTGGCCTGACGCTGTACTGAGACAAAGTTGGTACAGCTGTGCTGCGCAGTCGTCGATACTGACGCCTTGCAGCACTTGTCCCGCGTTGAAGTCAATCCAGTGTGGTTTTTGTTCTGCTATTCTGGAATTTGACGATATTTTTAGTGTGGGTACAGGGAACCCGAGCGGTGTACCGCGCCCGGTGGTGAATAAAACAATGTGTGCGCCACTGGCGGCCAGGGCGGTGGAGCTAACGGCGTCGTTACCCGGCGCCTGTAACAGTGACAAACCTTTCTGATTAACCGGCTCGCCGTACTTGAGTACGCCGCAAACCGTTGCCTGACCACCTTTTTGTACCGCGCCTAAGGATTTTTCCTCCAGCGTGGTTAGGCCGCCGGCTTTGTTACCCGGAGACGGATTCTCATACACCGGCTGGTTGTGGTCGAGGAAGTACTGTTTGAATTCGTTTACCAGTGACACGATATCTTCGAACACAGGTTCGCTGATGGCGCGATCCATCAGCAGTTGTTCGGCACCGAACATCTCCGGTGTTTCCGTTTGCAGTACGGTACCGCCTACATTGGTGAGGATATCGGTCATGCGGCCAACTAGCGGGTTTGCGGTGATACCGCTAAATGCATCGCTGCCACCACATTTCACGCCTAGTACTAATTCTGACGCAGGCACAGGTTCGCGTTTATCTCTGCCCACGGTATTAAGCATTTCGTAAACCAATTTAATGCCTTCCTCAATTTCATCCCCCACTTGTTGGGAGTTAAAATAGCGAAGACGGTCTTGTGGTTTATCAACCAATTCGAGCATGGCAGAGAGCTGGTTGTTTTCGCAGCCTAAGCCCACAATCAATACTGCGCCTGCATTAGGATGGGAAGCCAGCGCCGCAAGAATCGCACGGGTATCGGTAAGATCATCGCCTAACTGTGAGCAACCGAAGGGATGCGTGAATGCGCGGAAACCATCGCATTCATTGGTAAATCGGCGCTCACACTCAGAGGCAATACGTTCAGCAGTGCGATTGACACAGCCGACAGTATTGATGATCCAAATCTCATTACGAATACCTACTTTGCCATTCTCGCGGCGGTAGCCCATAAAGGTGGCATATGATGGCTTGCTCCCGGTGGCATTTTTTGCCGGTGTTTTCCAGGTGTAAGCTTCCTGTCCACTGAGGTTTGTTTTTAGATTGTGGCTATGAATGTGGGCGCCGGCAGCGACATCTTGCAGAAGGTGGCCAATGGGGAAGCCATACTTCATGATATTGTCACCGGCATGCATAGCCTTTAGCGCAACCTTATGACCCGCCGGAACCGCATCCACCAGAGTCAGTCCCAGATTTTCGTTATGGGTGCCCGCGTCTAAATCCATTGTCGCAACAGCAACGTTGTCTTGCGGGTGAACCTGAATCAGCTGGGTTTGGTCTTGCATACTATAAACTCCTCAATGTGAACGGCATCGGCAATGAGAAACGGGTTGGGAACGTTTTCTTAACATTGCTGCCACCGGTGGCATTGTAGGTCAGAAAAGTAGCGGAATCAATCTTCATCAGATAAATTCCGCTACTTTTCTGCTTTTCGGGTTGATTCGCGAATGATGAGGTGTGGTTTCACCAAATAGTCTTCCATCTCATTGGTGGGCACATGCTCTATCATGGCGATAATTTTCTTCGCTGCCAGCGATGCCATGGCAGTCACCGGGCGCTTTACCGTTGTAAGCGAAGGAATGACTCTTGAAGCCAGTAAGTTGTCATCGAATCCGGCGATAGACAGCTCTTCGGGAATGCGAATGCCCATCTCATGGGCGACTTTCAGCACACCCGCTGCCATTTCATCATTATTCGCAAATATGACGGCAGGGCGAGACGACTGGATCAACAAGTTGCGGGCACATTCGATGCCACTCTCGTAGGTATTTTTACCTTCGATAATCCGGTTGGGCGGCAGTTCGATGCCTAACTCTTTTAGCGTATCGCGGAAACCTTCTAAACGCTCTAATGAAGAGTAATAGGCCTGCGGACCACTAATGATGGCAATATCGCGATGGCCGAGAGACACCAGATAGCGGGCGAGATCGCTGATAGCGGCACGATCATCAGAAACCACGATGTTGGCGTGGTCGTCTAAATCAACGGAAGCCATGCGGACATAATTGATATTGTTTTCACGTAATGCGGCAGCCAATTCTTTCGATTCAGAAACCGGAGGTAAAATGGCGACGCCGTCGATATTAGAGCGCTTGACGAACTTTACGCAGTTCTCGACAAATGTAGACGAGTTGTAATTGCAGGGGTGAACAACCAGTTCATAACCCTTTTCAGAGCAGACACTCAGCACACCGCGCTGAACCTGGTCGATGAACAGGGCATCGGGGTTGTCGTAAATTAAACCCAGAAGATAAGAGCGACTTGCGGCGAGCCCGCGAGCCTGTTTGTCTGGAGAAAAGCCTAACTCATCAATGACTTTCTGAATTTTTTCACGCGTATTTGCACCCACATTCGTGGCGCCATTTATTACCCGCGAAACGGTTCGTTTTGATACCCCTGAAAGGCGGGCGACATCATTGATAGTCGGACGTTTATCCATGCTTTTCACTTATTATTTTTAGTTCAGGCTAACTCATTTTTCGTTCGACTGCATTCTAGCCTTTATTAGTTGTTGTTTATAGTCTTAAAACAGCAAGCCCTACCAGTGGCAGGGCTTCGAATTTCCTTAAAAACCAAGGGCTGCAGGCAGAGCCTCGGAGAACCAGGCAACGTAGGTTACCAGCATTAACACCACAAACATGGCAGCGTAAAGTGGTAACAGTGGCTTGATAATATTTTCCAACTTGGTTTTTGCGATTGCACAGGTAATGAACAATACCGCCCCTACCGGTGGTGAACATAAACCGATAGATAAGTTAAGTACGATCATAATGCCAAACTGCAGCGGCGACATACCCAATTGCATGGCCACTGGCAGGAATATCGGCGTAAAAATAAGTACTGCTGGTGTCATGTCGAGGAACGCGCCCACAACAATCAACAATAAGTTAATCAGTAGCAGAATAACAATTGGATTGTCGCTAAGTTCCAATAACGCCTGACTTAGCGTTTGCGGAATATTCTCGAAAGACAGTAACCACGACATAGCGGTAGAAGCGGCAATTAGCAGCATGACGATGGCGGTGGTTTCTGCAGATTTAAGCAGAATATTTGGCAGTTCTTTTACTTTTACTTCTTTGTAGATCCCTACGGAAAGCAACAATGAATAGACCACTGCAATTGCACCGGCCTCTGTTGCAGTGAACACCCCACCTACAATACCCCCGATAACCAATACAATCAGGAACAAGCTAGGCACGGCGGCGAAGAGTTTCTCGACGACAATTTTGAGCGGCAGGCGATCTGACAGTGGATAGCCTTTTATTTTGGCCCAGATGTAGCACACCAACATCAATGCGAGTCCTACCATAATACCCGGCACGTAGCCCGCCATGAACAGGGCGGCGATAGAAACACCGCCGCTTGCAATGGCATAGACAATCAAAATGTTGCTGGGTGGAATGAGCATGCCTGTGGTAGCAGCAGCGGCAGTCACAGCGGCTGAGAAATTAGGGTCATAGCCCTTCTTTTTCATTTCTGGCAGCATGAAACTACCAATAGCAGAGCATGCCGCCACGGCTGAGCCGGAAATAGCGCCGAACAGCATACATGACACCACGTTAACCAATGCCAGACCACCAGGCAGGGCACCGATAAGCGCCATAGCACATTCAATGAGTCGCTTGGCAATACCACCCTGACCCATGATCAGACCGGATAATACAAAGAATGGAATGGCGAGCAGGGCGAAACTGTCGAGACCACCGGCCATACGTTGAGCGATGGTGGTGACTGCCGGTTCAAATTCAATGCTGAACAGCATAGCAACCAATGTTGCCAAGCCAATACTCATCGACACAGGCACATTGATGAGCAGGAAAAAGAAGAAACCGACGATAAGAATGATTGCAGTTAATTCCATTACAGCGGCTCCTGCGATGCGTCTATCCAGAGGTTATAAATATTGATGAGGGCGTAGAACACCATAATGGCGCCTGAAATAGGCAGCACGGTATATATCCAGCCCATACGTACGCCAAGAGCCGCAGATATCTGGTCCAGCTCCAAGGTCAGGCTCACTAGCGCGTTACCGCCAATGATCAATACCATTACGCAGAACGCGACAACCAGCAGCTCAACAAATGTCATGATCAAGCGGCGCACGGTTTCAGATTGTTTATTGACGATAAGATTGAAGCCTAAATGTACTTTTTGGCGATAGGCATAGGCGGAACCCAGAATACCGATCCAGATAAGCAGAAACCGGGATAATTCTTCGGTAACAGAGGCCGGATCTTGCAGCAGGTAACGGGAAATTACCTGCCATACCACAACCAGCAGAATGGCGGCCATGGCCAGAATGAGTGCTGCGGCCAGCGTTTTGTCGATTAACTTTACTAACTGTCGCATGACTTACATCGCCTTAATTTTTTCAAGCAAATTACCCACATCGGTACCTTTAAAGCTGTCATGGAACGGCTTTACGGCGTCGACGAAAGGTTGTTTGTCTGGATAAATCACTTCAACGCCATCGGCCTTCACTTTCTCCAGTGATTCCAGCGTAGATTCCTGCCACAGCTTGCGTTGGTATACCACCGAGTCGGCCATGGCTTGTTGCACCCATTGCTGTTGCTGGGCGGTGAAATTGTTAAATGTACGAAGCGACATCAGCATAACGTCAGGTACCGAAGTGTGTTCGTCTAGCGAGTAGTAGCGCGCAATTTCGTAATGACGGGACAGGTAATAACTTGGCGGATTATTTTCTGCGCCATCTACCACACCTTGTTGCAGTGCGGTGTATAGCTCGCCCCAAGAAACTGGCGTGGCTGCTCCACCCAACGCGCGCACTGTTTTTACGGCGGTAGGGCTGTTAAGCACGCGGATTTTCATGCCTTGAAGATCGGCAGGTGAGTGAATAGGGCGATCGGTCGTGTAAAAGCTACGACTTCCTGCGTCGTAGTACCCAAGCCCTTTCAATTTAAAGGCTTCGATACCGGTAAGCAGGCCTTTCCCTACGTCGCTGTTCAGTACTTTCCAGAAGTGCTCGCTGTCGCGGAACACGTAGGGCAAACTGAAAATCTGCATTTCAGGCGCAAAACCTTCCAGTGGGCTAGCAGACACTTTCGTCATGTCTAATGAACCGATTTGCAGCAGCTCGATCATTTCACGTTCGGTACCCAGTTGGCTGCCAGGATAAATCGCAACCTGCATAGTGCCGCCAGAATATTCACTCAGGCGTTCACCAAAATAGACCATGGCTTTGTGTACCGAGTGCTGGGTGTCCAGCGTATGACCTAAACGTAAAATGGTCACATCGCTGGTTTGTTTACTACCGCAACCGAAAAGCAGGGTTACCAGAGTGGCAACTAGGAACAGCGGCGTCACCTTAAGGCGCAACATACTCACCTCGACTTCTTATCTGAGCTCGTTAGGGGGAAATTTATCCATATCGTCATAGTCCAGGTTTTCACCGGCCATGCCCCAAATGAACGCGTAGTTTGCTGTGCCACAACCACAATGAATCGACCAGGGAGGAGACAGCACCGCTTGTTCGTTGGCAACGAAGATATGACGGGTTTCTTTAGGCTCGCCCATGAAGTGACTCACCGCCTGACCTTCAGCAATGTCGAAGTAGAAATAGACTTCGTTACGACGGTCGTGCTGGTGGGCGGGCATGGTGTTCCACACGCTACCTGGCGCCAAACGGGTGAGGCCCATTTGTAATTGACAGGTATCAACCACGGTATTGATCAAAAGCTGATTGATTTTGCGTTCGTTGCAGGTTTCCGGGCTGCCCAGTTCAAGCACGTTGGCATCGCCTTTACCCACTTTCTTACACGGGTAGGCATGGTGCGCAGGTGCGGAATTCAGATAAAACTTGGCAGGTTGGCTGGCATCGTTTGATGCAAATTCAACGTGCTCGTTACCCATACCGATGTACAGGGCTTCTTCGCGCGCTAATTCGTAAACGGTATCACCCACAGTGATGGTGCCGGTGCCGCCTACGTTAATGACACCCACTTCGCGGCGGGCGGTGAAGAAATGCATTTTCAACTGGTCGTCGAGGGTTTCTAGTTTTAGTGGCGTATTGGTGGGTACAGCGCTACCTACCATGAAGCGCTCATAGTGGCTGTATATCCAATAGATCTTGCCTTCCTGCATCAGCTTGTCTGCCAGGAATGCATCACGCAATTCTTGCGTGTCGTAGCCTTTAACTTCTCGCTGTCCTACAGCGTAACGAAATTCGTGTTCGGTGCTCATGGTGCCTGTCTCTTTTCAGTTATCGGGCTAAAAAGCCGCCATCAACGGCAAGTACATGGCCGTTCACATAGTTGCTGGCTTCGCTGGCAAGAAATACCAGTGCGCCTTTGAGGTCTTCGGTTTCTCCCCAGCGACCTGCCGGGATTCGGGCAATAATTTCTTTGCTGCGACCTTCGTCGTCTTGCAGGGCTTGGGTGTTGTCGGTACGAATGTAGCCAGGTGCAATGGCATTCACCTGAATGTTAGATTTACCCCATTCGTTGGCCAGTGCTTTGGTGAGTCCGGCGATAGCGTGTTTGCTGGCGGTGTAGGCGGGAACGGTGATGCCGCCGCTATAGCTGAGCATCGATGCGGTGTTGATAATTTTTCCGCTACCTTGCTCAATCATTTGCTTGCCGATTTTCTGACTGAGCAAGAATGCTGAATCGGTGTTTACCCGCAAAACGTGCTGCCATTGCTCCAATGGAAAGTCTACCGCTGGGCTGCGGAAAATCGTGCCACCGTTGTTCACCAAAATGTCGATACCCCGCCACACGCTCAGTGCATCGTCTGCCAGTTTCTCTACCGCAGCGAGATCGGATAAATCCGCGTGGAGTTCGGCTACCATAACATCAGTTTTCGTTTTGATGATGTTGATGGTTTCTTCACAACCACCTTCACGGGAACTGGCGCAGATCACATCTGCACCGGCTTCTGCCAGAGCGACCGCCATCGCTTGACCAATTCCTCGGCTTGCGCCGGTAACCAGTGCGCGTTTTCCCTTCAGACTGAAGTTGGGCATGACTTTTCCTTTCTAATTAAGCGTCGAATTTGGCCGGTGTTGTAAACGGCTGACGAGCACTTATGTCCGCTCAAACCATTATTAGCACACCGGGTTTACAATGTTAACAATATTTAAAATAATTGCCACCGGTGGCAATTGTCAATATATTAGTGCAAAGTATTTGCTGACTTACTGACCCCTACACGGAGCGCAAGATGAACAAAAAGACACTATCGCTGAGTATTTTATTGGCCCTTTCTGCTGCCGCCTGCAGCCCGGATAAAAGTGCGGAAACTGCTTCACAGAGCCCGCAAGTAGAGACTTCTGAGCAATCTGAGGCTGCATCTTTATCGGTCTCGAATCCACAAGGAGGTGCTGCATTGCCACAGTTGCTTTCTTTTCCTGCTAGCGATTTTTCTGATGCCGACGCGGTGACAAAAAAAGTCGCTGACTTTCCTTCTGAGTGGGTAAAAAACGCGCAGGGTGAGGATGTTCTTAACGTTTTAGTCACACTGGAACCCGGTGAGAAAGCCCCTATTGCACTGGTGGACAATGCACCTGAGGCACCGGATGTTGCTTATGCAGAACTATCTGTACGAAACGGCGGTGAATGGAACGGCAGTAAATATGAAGCGGAAGGATTTAGTTTCGAGAATGTAGAGTCTTTTACCGCGCCGCAGCAGCTCACCGATCATTCGTACTATTTACGTTACGAAGGTCCGGGTTGGGAGAATGACTTAGTTGGCTATCGCTTGTATCTGGATTGGCGCAACGGTACCGATATCTTTGTGAAAACCGGTAATGAGCCCGTATTGCATCAGGTGGGTCAGGACGGTTACGACAATTACCATGAGCTGAGCGAGTGGGGCGCTGACGTTCTGAAAGTGGGTAAAGCGCTTGGGTTAGGTTCGTTCGGTCGTATGGACGGCGACAATGTCATGCATATGCAAAACGTGGCTGAAATGTCCTGGAAACTGGATAACGACGACAAGCTGTCTGCCGGTTTCACCGTAAATTACGATGGTTGGGAAGTCGCGGGTAAAACTGTTGATGCGACGGCGCATTACGCGATTAACGCGGGCGATCCCTCAACGTTATTGACGGTGAACTTATCTGAGCCAGTAGATAACTTGGTGACGGGAGTCGTAAAGCACGCTGGCGTTAACTATGTAGAGCTTGAAATGAACGGCTACGGCGTGATTGCTACATACGGTAAACAAAGCCTGCTAGGCGAGGACGACGAATTGGGCATGGCGCTGTTTTACAAAGTTGATGACATTAGCCGCAAGTTTGAAGCTGAGCACGATTATCTTATCGAGTTTAAACCTGCTACCGAAATGTCTTACCAATTCATGGCAGTATGGCCTTCGCATCCTGACAGCCCGAAAGATGAAGCCGGGTTTGTTGCGTTACTGAAAACGAAGCTGAAAGCGTTGGCAAGTCCAGTGACAGCCGGCTAATTTCGTTACCGTACGTGCTTTGAAATAAAACGGGTGCGACACTTCGCACCTGCTTTATTTTATCTTCCGAATTGTTGCAGCCAGTCGGTCCAGACTGGCTCAATGCCCTGAGCTAAAAGGTTGGCGGCGACATCGTTAGCCGAGCGCGTGTCCTCAGTAGAAAATTGCTCCAGCGCATCACTTTTTTCGCTGTAGCCTCCAGGTTGGGTTTGCGATGCGGCAGAGAGCTGGTTAATTGCCAGCGGCACCACACTATCGCGGAACGTTGCACTCTCTCTGGTTGATAAACTTAATTCCACTTCAGGAAAGCAAATCCGGTAAGCGCAGATAAGTTGAACAAGTTGCTTATCGGTGATGTCGCTTACGGGCGAAAACTGATCACCGGCGCAGGGTTTAATGCGGGGAAAAGCGATTGAAAACCGGGTTTTCCAGTACGCTTTTTGCAGCAGATAAAGGTGTATTGCCGTCAATGCACTGTCCGTTCGCCAGTCGGATAGGCCGAGCAATGCGCCCAGCCCAATTTTATTTATTCCGGCCTCGCCGAGGCGGTCGGGTGTTTCCAGCCGCCAGTCAAAATCCTGCTTTTGACCTCGCAAATGGTACTGTCCGTAATGGGCTCGATGATAGGTTTCCTGATATACCAGCACGCTGTCTACGCCGAGTTTCACCAGCTTGCGATAATCATCGGTACTGAGGGGTTGTACTTCCATCGCAAGGTGAGAAAAGTGTGGCCTGATTAGCGGAATCACTTCATTGAAATAGGCCATCCCCGCTTTGGTTTCATGTTCGCCGGTTACCAGTAGCAACGAGTCGAACCCCATGGTTTTTATGGCCCGGACCTCGTCTTTAATCTGTTGTGGACTTAACTTCACCCGGCGAATTTTATTACTCATGGTGAAACCACAGTAAGTACACTCATTCGCGCACAAATTAGAAAGGTAAAGGGGCACAAACATCGACACGGTATGACCAAACCGTTGGCGAGTGAGTGCATTGGCTTTTTCTGCCATGCTTGGCAAGCTGGCTTCGGCTGCAGGTGAAATGAGTGCTAGAAACTCTTGCCATCCAGGAGCCGGGTGGCGCAGAGCAGACTGCACATCGCGTTGCGTCTTAGCATAGAGTGTTAGTGAAACATCATCCCAGTCATATTGCCTTAGTGCATCTGCCGACTTCATGACAAGGTCTCCAGAAACTGGGTGAACGGACTTGTTGCCGACGCGTTCCGTTGCGCTAGAGGGGCACCGGCCAGAAAACTTTCTCTGCCTGCCTCTACGGCTTTAGCGAAAGCCGATGCAGTAGCGACAGGATCGCTGGATGTTGCGATTGCCGTGTTCACCAACACCGCATCTGCACCCATTTCCATCGCCTCGCAAGCCTGACTGGGGCGGCCAATACCGGCATCCACGATAACCGGCACGTTTGATTGTTCAATGATGATTTGCAGGAAATCCCGGGTTTGCAAACCCTGATTAGTGCCAATAGGTGCTCCCAGCGGCATCACGGCGGCGCAGCCCACTTCTTCAAGGCGTTTGCACAGTACCGGATCAGCATGACAATACGGCAGTACGTGAAAGCCGGCTTCACACAGCTGTTCTGCGGCGCGCAGCGTTTCTACCGGGTCGGGAAGCAAAAAGCGCTGGTCGGGGTGAATTTCCAGCTTTACCCAGGGTGTGCCAAGCAGCTCTCTGGCGAGTTTCGCGGCATAAACGGCTTCGTTTGCTGTAGCGGCGCCTGAAGTATTTGGCAGCAGGGTAACGGGAAGCGTTCTTAACACCTGCAATGTGCTGTCTTGCTGGTGCTGACGGTTTAATCGCTTCAAGGCCAGAGTAACCATACTGGTACGGCTTGCAACCAGCGCCGCTTTGAGAATGTCCGGGTGACCAAATTTACCGGTACCAGTAAGTAATCGTGATGAGAATGACTGTTCTGCAATGCTGAGCATGCTCTAACCCCCCGCAACTAAAGTAAATATATCGACCACATCACCTTCCTCTAATGTTTGAAGCTGCCAGCGGGATGTGGGAATAATTGTTAGATTCACGGCCACAGCCAACGCGCCTTCCTGCTCGTTGAATCGTTGGATGATACTGACCAGTGAGCAATCCTCTGGTACCTCAAGCTGTTCATCGTTACAGTGAATGCGCATGGTCTTCACTCCTGTGGATTTTGGAACACGTTGGGCAATCCGGATTCTTCTGAATGTTGAACTGCCGCATTAGCAAGTTCTGACCATTAAAGTGATGAAGCGAACCCCATTCGGGGTTGTGAATGCCGCTTAGGTACGACAATGCCATCATGGCCTGAAGTTGACCGGCAATGGCAACTACCGGACTGAATATGCCTTGCTCGAAGCATGTAAGTGACTGCTCACTGTTGTATTCTGGGCATGCATAGCAGGGGCCGGAAATCTCTGGATTAAAAGCGGTTGCAGTGGCGATAAAGCCACTCGCTGCTGCGCTGATCAACGGTACGCTGTGGGTGACGGCGAGCGCATTGATTGCCAATCGGCTCGTGAACGAGTCGGTGCAGTCGATGATCAGTTGCGATGTTGTCAGGTGCGCATCGCGGGCGGCGATATCGTTAAAGTTGGTGATGCAATGCAAAGTGCAGGCTGATTGCATTGCCAACAGGCGGGTGCGGGCAACTTCTGCCTTTTTCTGCCCGATATCTTTTTCCGTAAATAACCACTGTCGGGGCAGGTTGCTTATCTCGATGACATCATCTTCTATCAGTACCATCTCCCCCACACCGGCAGCCGCCAGTGCCGATGCCACCTGACATCCCAGTCCGCCCACACCAAACAAGGTAACTTTGGCGTTGCTCAAACGACGCTGAGCGTGTTCGTCAAAGTCATCAAGCAACAAATGACGACTGTATCGGGAGTATTCTGATGCATTAAGCATGTGCAATTCTCCCTTTTAGTGCTTCTACCGCTTGAGGCACATCAGTACTCTCGGTGATGGCGGTAACCACGGCAACGGAAGAAACGCCGGTAGCAACAACACTGTCGATGTTGTGAAGAGCAATGCCACCAATGGCCACGGTTGGAATTTCTCCACAGAGTCTCTGATAGTCAGCCAGGCGTTGTGTACCTTGGGGTTGTGAAGGCATAGCCTTGGTTCGGGTTGGAAAGATGTGGCCGAGTGCAATGTAAGAGGGCTTTAACGGCAACACCCGGCATAACTCGGCATAGCCATGCGTAGAGATACCAAGTCGCAACCCTGCCTTGGCGATGGCGGCTAAGTCTGCCATTTCGAGATCGTCCTGCCCTAAATGTACGCCATAGGCATTGTGCTCGAGGGCAAGTTGCCAATGATCGTTAATGAAAAGCTGAGTACTAAAGGTTTCCGCCAGTTGAATAGCGTCGCGAATTTGTTCACTCAGGCCATCAGACACGCTTTTAATGCGTAGTTGAATAATGTCAAAGCCCAGAGGCAATAGTTGTCTCAGCCATTCCACGCTGTCTACCACAGGATAGAGCCCAGGGTTTGTCATGCGCAGTGGCGGAAAATTCAGTGCAGAGGATTTGTTCCCCAGGCCTTTAATCACCTGGGGAAAATGCAGTGACTGCGGCGTCGGGGGACTTTGAATTAAGTGGCAAATTTCATCGTTCGCCGGCGTCGCGACGCTGAAACCGCTGGCTACCACAGCTTCGGCGTAGCAAATTGCATCTTCTGCATCATAGTGTAACGCCAGCGCACTGGCGATAGCTGACGCAAGTAAGCAGCCTGAGCCGCGTAAAGTGCGAGCGGCTTTGCTGTGAGGAAGAAATTGCCAGGTGTTTTCCTGATTGTAGAGTTTATCGCATAAGGGCGAAGCCTGGTTGCGATGGCCTCCGGTTACCAGAACATGCTTGCAGCCCAGCGTCAGTAATTGGTGAGCGGCTTCAAGTTCATAACT
>Ga0208204_100291_pt1 | contig 14632 bp, 12 predicted proteins | sample DeeseametaMP2252_FD_184173 | JGI IMG/M metagenome (GOLD analysis project Ga0208204, IMG submission 184173) | Marine microbial communities from the Deep Pacific Ocean - MP2252 (SPAdes) | ecosystem: Environmental > Aquatic > Marine > Oceanic | place: West of El Salvador, Pacific Ocean | collected...
TGAAGAACACAGCATTCTCACTAACTTGTATACCGCCAAGGCTTACATGGCGCAGCCTAGCGTGACAGAGTCTGAACTTCTAGCACTGCTCCAACCGCTTTCTGGCGATCAAGCTGTGCGTCAGCAACAGCAAGAGTTGAACTCGCAGTTGTATGCGCAACAGCATCAATGGCTGGCTGCGGCTGATGCCCTCATCGACAGTCGCGATGCCGACGAAGAGTTGGTGTCTCAGGTGTGGCAGTGGGTAAATGCAGCTTCAGACAAAGAACGTGTCGCTGCAGAAGCCCGATTTTCCAGCCTCCGACCATATTTAGCACTGTATGATTTAGCTGAACAAGAAGGCCTGAATGCCGCCGCTCTTAATCGTTCCTTAGCACAATTCAGCCGGGTATTTCGGGGGCATCCCCTGGTTCAGTTTCTGCCAGCAGAAATTTTGGCTGCCACTCAGGTAAATGTCACCGAACCACAAGAAGTTGTGGTTCTGCTTCCGCTTAGCGGTAAACTTGCTGCCACTGGTACTACCGTAAAAGAGGGCTTGCTATCGGCCTATTATCAGCAAAGTAACGACAACGAATCCCGTCGTGCGCCGGTAAAATTGCATTTCTTTGATACCGTTGACAAATCCGCTGACGACCTCTTAGCTGCTGTAGCAGGTTATCGCTGGGTAATTGGCCCCCTGCTAAAAGAAAACGTGGATGCCATCATCAACCGGGTCTCACCTGAAACCTACATGCTGGCATTGAACCGTGCAGAATTCCCCACCGATTCAACAATGCCACCAGCTACCAATTCTGTGCTTGAGAGCAGCAACGTTCCTGTACTTGCAGATATTACTCTGCAAGCAGAACAAAGCTTAAATACACTGGCACAGGCCAAAGCAAAACATGCTTTTTTCGCACTCGCGCCAGAAGACGAAGCCGGACAACTGGCGGATTTTATTTATCAAAATGGCTATAAGACGCCAATCGTGGTGTCGGCACAAAATAGTGTAAACCAACGAATGAAAAGCGCGTTTACCGCCCGTTGGCAAACGCTGAATGACAATGTCGCCCGCAATAAAAAAGTGAAGTTAACCACGGTTGATTTCACCGATAGTAACAGCCTACGGGAAGGCATTACTGCCTCGTTGGATGTGGCGCAAAGTCGCGATCGCATCAAGCAAATCGAATACATGGTCAACGAGAAACTGTATAACGTGCCCCGGAACCGCCGGGATGTTGATGCCATCATCGTTTTTGCTTCGCCAGAGCAAACCGAGTTGCTCAACCCCATGGTGGAAGCCAGCCTGAGCCCGTTCAATGGCCAAACGGTTCCCGTGTTCGCCACGTCACGCTCTATCGAATACGATGACAGCAAAAACCAATGGCGTGATCTACAAAACGTACGCTTCCTCGATATGCCGTGGATGATGCCGCAAAGTCAGTGGCAGGATTTACGATCGCAGTCTCAGGCATTATGGCCTCAACGTAGTACCAATATGTCGCGACTGTTTGCATTTGGTGTTGATGCCTACAACCTCCTCCCCCACGTGCCGAGTATGATGACACTGCCGCAAACTAAAGTTGATGGCCTTAGTGGTACCATGCGAATTAACGCAAAAGGTGAAGTTATTCGCACGCTGCCCCAGGCCATTATCGATAATCAGGCAGTGAAATTACTCTCTGAAGACGGATCAATTTCTGCCGGACGCTAACCTATGGCGGCGAGCACTCAAATTGGTCAGCTAGGTGAACAAAAGGCCCGACAATATCTTGAAGATCAGGGCCTTTCGTTTATCTGCGCAAATTACTCCGCAAAAACCGGTGAACTTGACCTTGTAATGCAAGACAATGAAACTATTGTTTGTATCGAGGTGAAGTACCGCGATGATGATGCTTATGGCAGCGCCGTCGACTTCGTTACCCCATCTAAATTACGAAAAGTAAAACGCACCTTTGAACATTATTTACTGTCTCGGGGTCTTAACCCAATTCACACACTCATGCGAGTGGATGTGGTAGCATTAGATGGTAACAAGCTGAACTGGCTGAAAAATGTGTAAGGCGCTAGCCGCCCATCAGGCAAGCAGAGACGTAACCTAAGTAAAATAATATGATAGAAAAAATAAAAGCGAATTTTACCGAAAGTATTCAAACGAAGATTTCTGCCATCGAGATCCTGCCTGAGGCCATAGAAAAAGCAGCGTACATGATGGTGGAAGCGCTTATTCGTGGCAATAAAATTCTTACTTGCGGCAACGGTGGCTCAGCCAGCGACGCCCAGCGCTTCTCTTCAGAAATGCTCAATCGCTTTGAGCGCGATCGTCCAAGTTTGCCGGCGATTGCACTTAGTACCGACACCTCTACATTAACCGCCATTGCCAACGACACCGCCTTCGACGAGGTGTTTGCCAAACAGGTGCGGGCACTGGGTCAACCCGGTGATATCTTGCTGGCTATCTCCAGCAGCGGCAATGCCAGAAACGTGATTGCAGCTGTTGAGGCAGCACTTTCAAGAGATATGACGATTGTTGTGCTTACCGGCCGGGATGGCGGAGAAATTGCTGGTTTCTTAAGTGAGCACGATGTAGAAATTCGCGTGCCGTCTAACCGCACGGCGCGAATTCAGGAAGTTCATCTACTTGCCATTCACAATTTATGTGAATGCATTGATGATATGTTATTCCCTGCAGACCATGGAGACGAACATTAATGTGGTGTAGTACAAGGAAAGCACTCTGTGTGGTAACCGCACTTACCCTGTTATCAGGCATGCAAGGCTGTGCCGTAGTGGCCGTTGGCGCCGCCGGTGCATTAACGGCCAAGGTCGCCAACGACCGTCGCACGGTAGGCACCCAGCTTGATGATCAGACAGCCGAAGGCCAAGTGTCTTATCAGTGGTCGAAAAGCGATGCGCTGAAAAAAAGCACCAACCTGCAGATTGATATCTACAACGGTGTTGCGCTGGTGACAGGCCAGGCGCCAAGCCAAAGTCTTATCGATGAAGCAATTGCCGGTGTGGAACAAATTGAGTACGTGCAGAAGATCCACAACCAAATCCGCCTGCAAATGCCTATTGAAGCCTCAACCCAGGCCAACGATATTTGGCTGGCATCAAAGGTCAAAACCAAATTACTGGCTGACGAACGTGTCCCTTCTCTACAGGTTCGGGTTATTGTACAAAATAGCGAAGTGTTTTTAATGGGCCGTGTAACTAACCAGGAAGGCACGTATGCGGTAGAGATTGCCCGTAACGTCAGTGGTGTTCAGCGGGTCATTCGTGCGTTTGAAATTATGTAATATATACGGGTAATCGCGCCCATTATTCCGCACAAATTGCGTTTCTAGCGCGCAAAAAAATGCCGACATTGCTGTCGGCATTTTTAAAGGTTTCATTTGCGCTTAATGCGTTAGCTTATCCAGCTTTTTACGAGTGCACTTAACTCTTCAGACTGGCTGTTCGAAAAGAAACATTCCTGGAATTGCGCTCCGCCAACCGCTTGCTTAACCAAATCTTCAGGGAGTGCCTTCAGCGCTTCCACAATAGGTTTGTTCGTTGCGGCTTTCACATCGTTAAGGATAACCGCATTGGCATTTTGCGATTCGCGGCGCTCTGGCGGGTAACCCAGACCGGTTTCGCCGGTGAAGGCCTTTTCAAAAATATAGCGTACGTTCAGTTCCGCGCCCCAGCCAAACCCTTTGGCAAACGGCAGCGCCAGCGCATTACCGTCGTTAATTTGGGCAAACAGATACGCATCTGCAGGGTCGATGCAGTAACCACAGACCACACCAGGGTAGGCATTCAGAGACATCAGCGCGCCCTGACCTGTACCGCAACCCGACACAACAAAATCTACTGCTTTACTGTTTAGCAGCAACGCAGAAATAATGCCCAAATGAATGTAAGTAAGGCGATGGTCATCATCATCTTTCATACCTACGTTAAAAATCTCGTGACCCTGTTGTTGACCAACAGCTTCAAGTTGCTCAAGTACCACAGCATTTTTCGATGCCTGGCTAAATTCGTTCATTAATGCAATGCGCATGGGGTGTTCATCTCCATTTCAGGTTATGGCAGAAATGTTGGCGACTATCAGATACAAAGTAAACGATAGACATCTGGTTTCGGGATTTCGTTTCATATATGAAAAAATTGGCGAATAGGTATGCAATTAAAAACTTCTCGGTTAGCTCGAAGGCGGGTGTACAATGCAGGCTCAGGAAACAGCTATCATGACAACCGGCACGATTTTTTCTCTTTTTCAGCGCTTCTCGTGTCGTGATTGTAAAAAAGGAATTTTATGGACAAATACCTGATCCCCAGTGTTACTCACGCCTGCGAAATCTTCAGACTGCTGGCATCCGTGCCTGCTGGCCTAAGCATGCATGAACTAGAGCAAGCCATGGATCTTCCCCGCACAACATTGTTCCGGTTACTCAGAACCCTTTGCCACGAGCAGATGCTGGAAAAAAAAGGCAAAAAATACCTGTGCGGAAATGAACTAACCCGACTGGGTCTGCATATGATTAATGCTGACCATTTACATCAGGTGGCGGTGCCACATATTCAGCGACTGGCATTAAAAAGCGGACACACGGCGCACCTTGCGGTTCCTAATAATGGTAAAATTCTCATTGTAGAAGTGGTAGATAGCCCGAATCCACTCATGGTGTCTAAACGCCCAGGGGGAACGGCGCAAATGCACTGTACCGCCACGGGAAAGGTTTTTCTGGCAAACTTGTTCTTTGAACAGCTCGACGAGATCATCGAACAGAATCCACTGGAAAAACACACAGAATTTACCATCACCGACAAAGCCGGGTTAATAAAAGAACTCAATCGGGTCATTGCGAGCGGTTATGCTGTGGACGAGCGAGAACTCAATCCAGAGGTGCGCTGCCTGGCTGCACCTATCAGGAATAATCAGGGTGTGGTTGTTGCCTCCATTGGCATAACGGCGCCCGCAGTGAGCTTCACTAAATCAGCTATTCCTGCGGTAGCCGAACTGGTAAAAGAAGCGGCGAGAAACATTTATAAAGATGCTTATCAACAGCGTCTATCTGAATCAACCTGAATCTAGTTCGATGAACTCTGGGTACGCTTGAATACAGGACGCTTTAATACAGGACTCTTTAATATAGGGCTCTTTAATACAGGGCTCTTTAATATAGGAATTTATGCAAAGACTTGACCGCCAGACTGCCACTGCACTACTGGTTGCTGCAACCTTATTTATGGAGGTGCTGGACTCCACCATCATCACCACTGCCTTGCCAATCATCGCCAAAGACTTTGGGGTTGCCGCTGCGCACCTCTCGGTGGGGATCTCAGCCTACCTGGTGGCCGTAACCGTGTTTGTGCCCATATCAGGCTGGTTGGCAGATCGCATAGGTCCTAAGGTAATTTTCAGCGCGGCAATTTGTGTCTTTGTGCTGGCGTCTTTGTTATGTGCAATCAGTTCCGACCTCTACACGTTCACCGCCGCCAGAGTACTTCAGGGCGTAGGCGGCGCCATGATGGTGCCGGTAGGCCGTCTGGTTGTTATCCGTACTTTACCCAAAAAAGATTTTGTTCGTGGCATGGCAATTCTTACCTGGCCCGCCTTGGCGGCGCCTTTGATTGGCCCTGTGCTGGGTGGTTGGATAGCAGAAACCTTCAGTTGGCACTGGATATTTCTGATGAATGTACCGCTGGGAATGCTGGCGCTCATCGCCGGCTTTTACCTGATAAATAACAACAAAGGCGAGCCTCAGCCATTTGATATTAAAGGTTTCATGCTTAGCGGTATTGGCTTCGGGTTGTTTATGGCCGGGCTAGAGTCATTCAGCAGCCGCCCCGAAAACTTACTTTTTCCCTCCCTACTCACCGGTGCTGGTGTATTACTTCTGGTTCTTACTTTCTGGCATATGCACCATGCAGAAAACCCGTTGTTCTCGCTAAAAGCCATCTCGGTTCAAACCTTCAGAGTAACGGTAATGGGCGGTTCAGCCATACGCATGGGTTTAGCCAGTGCCCCCTTCCTCATTCCGTTAATGTTACAACTTGGCTTTGGTTACACCGCTGTTCAAGCAGGCTCATTATTTATATGGCTCTTCGCCGGGAATTTGGCAATGAAACCGGCCACAACCTGGATCATGAATACGTTTGGCTTCCGCACTGTGCTGCTCACTAATACCGTGCTCATTGCGCTGAGCTTTGTTCTGATTGCACAATTTACTGCACAAACCCCTTACCTGATTATGGTGCTGGTGTTGTTTTTCAGTGGAATGACGCGCTCAATGCACCTTACGGTACTGAACACCATCAACTTCGCCGACATTCCACAACACGAAATGCGTGATGCCAATACACTCAGTGCCGTGGTGATGCAAATGACCCGAGGATTGGGTATTACTTTTGGCGCACTCACCCTTGCTTTGGCCACGTTTATCACCGGCACCTCCACAGAAGACCCGTCTATTTTTGATTTTTCACTGGCATTTTATATGTTAGCCGCGGTCACCTTACTCGCACTGATAGACAGTTCCCGGTTACCTGCTAATGCCGGCGAAGCCATTTTAAATAAACGGGCAAAAGCCTGAATACAGTGATGAGCGTGGCGTAGCCTGCTGCGCCACGGCTTCCTTTCTCTCTTTTTCATACCGACATTGTGCAATGTCTGACAGACAACCCGCCACAGCGAAATATCCTTCAAATTGTCGACGATTGTCGACAAAATTCGGGTAAGCAGGTTGACTAACACCATAATCACGCCTACATTGTCGACAGTTTAGTTAACAAGTTGTTGAACTTTTAAGTATGGAAATAGCCGCAGAAAGCGCCGTAACCCACGCTGATAAAACATTTTTCCGGCTTCGTAAGGACATTGTGGAAGGTGTCATTGAGGCTGGTTCTAAACTCAGCGAAACCGAATTGTCGACAAAATACGATGTTAGCCGCGCTGTTATTCGTGAAGCAATTAATCGTCTTACCGCCAGTCATTTGGTTGAACGCCGGGCCAATGTGGGTGCTCGTGTTGTCAGCCTTTCTCCTCAGGGTCTTGTCGAACTTTATCAGGTACGTGAAGCCCTTGAAGGTATGGCAGCTCGCCTTGCCGCCCAGAACATGAATCAGCAGGAAATTGACGATTTACAAGGTTTGCTGAACGACCACTTCGATGAGGTGAAAGACGGTCAGCGTTATTACCAGGAAGCCGGTGATGTGGACTTCCATTACCGCATTGTTCTGGGAAGTAAAAACCAGCACCTCATTTCCGTGCTTATCGATGGCATTTATCACCTAGTGCGTATGTACCGCGTGCAGTTCGGCATGGCCGGGCCTCGTGTCACCACCGCCTTCGACGAACATCGTCACATCGTACAGGCCATCGCCAATCGTGATGGTGAATTAGCAGAAATGCTCATGCGCCGACACATTTTGTATTCGAAAAACAATATCGAACGCAAACTTCTTCACACTTCACCGCATTAAACGGAGATTATTCCATGCACAGTGCAGGCAAGAAATTTCGTCAGGCATTAGCCGACAACAAACCGCTTCAGATTGTAGGCACCATTAACGCCTACTCTGCCATGATGGCGAAGCAAATTGGTCATCAGGCCATTTACCTGTCTGGCGGTGGCGTGGCAAATGCGTCGTATGGCTTGCCGGATCTGGGCATGACATCACTGAATGACGTACTGGTTGATGTTCAGCGTATTACCTCTGCCTGTGATCTGCCGCTGCTGGTCGATATCGACACTGGCTGGGGCGGTGCGTTTAATATTGCCAAAACCATTCGTGATATGGAAAAAGCCGGTGCAGCGGCGGTGCATATGGAAGATCAGGTGGCGCAGAAACGCTGTGGCCACCGCCCGAATAAAGAAATCGTGTCCACTGAAGAAATGGTAGACCGTATCAAGGCAGCCGTAGATGCCCGTACCGATCCGGACTTTTTCATCATGGCCCGTACCGATGCGTTTGCCCAGGAAGGTCTGGAAAAAGCTATTGAACGTTCGAAAGCCTATGTTGCCGCCGGTGCTGACGGCATTTTCGCCGAAGCGATTAAAACTGAAGAACACTATCGTGCGTTTGCCGAAGCGCTGGACGTGCCGATTCTGGCTAACATCACCGAATTCGGTCAGACCGAACTGTGGAACAAAGAAGAGCTGGGTGAATGGGGTGCCGACATGGTGCTGTATCCACTGAGTGCGTTCCGCGCCATGAACAAGGCAGCTGAACTGGTGTATCAGTCGATTCTTACTAACGGCGATCAGAAAGCGGTGGTCGATTCCATGCAGACCCGCATGGAGCTTTACGATTATCTCGGCTATCACGATTACGAGCAAACACTCGACAAGCTATTCGCAAAATCAAAAGATTAATAATCACATTTCGTACCTTACACACGATGATAAAATCGGAGACAAGATAATGGCTAAATCACTAAGTGGCGCCGGTTTACGGGGCCAGGTAGCAGGTAAAACAGCACTTTCTACCGTAGGGAAATCAGGTTCAGGACTCACTTATCGCGGCTACGATGTAAAAGATCTGGCCAATCACTGTGAGTTTGAGGAAGTGGCCTATCTGATCCTCAAAGGCAAGCTGCCGAATAAAGGCGAGCTTGCTGAATACAAAGCCAAACTGAAAAGCATGCGCGACCTGCCTGCTGCGCTAAAAGAAGTGCTGGAGCGCATCCCGAAAGACGCTCACCCCATGGATGTGATCCGCACAGGTTGCTCCATGCTGGGTAACCTCGAAATGGAAAATGACTTCTCTGAGCAGGAAGCCGTTACCGACCGCATGCTGGCCTGTTTCCCGAGTATTATCTGTTACTGGTATCGTTTCAGCCACGACGGCGTGCGCATCGATACCACCACCGATGACGATTCCATCGGCGCCCACTTCCTGCACATGCTGCATGGTGAAAAGCCTCGCGAACTGCACGAACAGGTGATGCACGTATCGCTAATTCTGTACGCCGAGCACGAGTTCAACGCGTCTACCTTTACCGCCCGCGTGTGTGCTTCCACCCTGTCTGATATGCACTCGTGCATTACCGGCGCCATCGGCACCCTGCGTGGCCCGCTGCACGGTGGTGCTAACGAAGCCGCCATGGAGATGATTGAAGGCTTTACCTCTGCCGACGATGCCGAAGAAAAAATGATGGGCATGCTGGAACGCAAAGAGAAAATCATGGGCTTCGGTCACGCCATTTACCGCGAGTCTGATCCGCGTAATGAAATCATCAAGGGCTGGTCTGAAAAGCTTAGCAAAGATGTGGGCGACGAGGTGCTGTACCCTGTTTCTGTGCGCTGTGAAGCCGTGATGTGGCGTGAGAAAAAGCTGTTCTGTAACGCTGACTTCTTCCATGCGTCTGCATATAACTTCATGGGCATTCCTACCAAGCTGTTTACGCCAATTTTTGTGATGTCACGACTCACTGGCTGGGCCGCACACGTGATGGAACAGCGCGCGGATAACCGCATTATCCGTCCGTCTGCAGAGTACACCGGCGAAGAGCTGCGCACTGTTACACCTATCGAGCAGCGAGACTAGGTGCTTTGGCGGGCCACCACATTGCCTGCCCTGATGTTGCCGGAGAAGACCAATTATGAATACTGATTATCGCAAACCGCTGCCAGAGGCCGGTTTGGATTACTATGATACCCGTGAAGCAGTGAACAGCATCGAAGTCGGTGCCTATGAAAAACTGCCGTATACCTCCCGGGTACTGGCTGAGAATCTGGTGCGCAAGTGCGACCCGGCCATGCTCAGCGACTCCCTGAAACAGCTGATCTACCGCAAACGGGATCTCGACTTTCCATGGTTCCCTTCACGGGTGGTGTGCCACGATATTCTCGGCCAGACTGCGCTTGTTGACCTTGCCGGTCTGCGCGATGCCATTGCAGAAAAAGGCGGCGATCCGTCGAAAGTGAACCCGGTAGTGCCAACTCAGTTGATCGTCGATCACTCACTGGCGGTGGAACACGCGGGCTTTGAAGAAGACGCGTTTGATAAGAACCGTGCCATTGAAGATCGCCGTAACGACGACCGTTTCCACTTTATCAACTGGACCAAAACCGCATTTAAAAATGTAGACGTGATTGGCCCGGGCAACGGCATTATGCACCAGATCAACCTGGAAAAAATGTCACCGGTTATTCACGCCCGCGACGGCGTGGCGTTTCCCGACACCCTTGTTGGTACCGACAGCCACACCCCACACGTTGATGCGCTGGGCGTTATTGCCGTTGGCGTCGGCGGCCTGGAAGCGGAAAGCGTGATGCTTGGCCGTGCCTCCTACATGCGACTGCCGGACATTATCGGTGTTGAGCTGACCGGTAAGCCACAACCAGGCATCACCGCAACAGACATCGTACTGGCGCTGACCGAATTCCTGCGTAAAGAAAAAGTGGTGTCGTCCTATCTGGAATTCTACGGTGAAGGCGCATCAGCGCTGACCATCGGCGACCGCGCCACTATTTCTAATATGACACCGGAATACGGTGCCACTGCGGCCATGTTCTACATCGATGAGCAAACTATCGACTACCTGAAACTCACTGGCCGTGAAGACAAGCAGGTCGACCTGGTAGAGCAATACGCCAAGCTTACCGGCCTGTGGGCAGACGATTTGGAAACCGCTGAATATGAGCGGGTGCTGAAATTCGATCTTTCATCTGTTGGCCGCAATATGGCTGGCCCGTCGAACCCCCATGCCCGTCTTGCCACCAGCGATCTCGCGGTTCGTGGCATTACCGGCAGTGTGGAGCACGAAAAAGGACAGATGCCGGATGGTGCGGTAATCATCGCCGCCATTACGTCCTGTACCAATACCAGTAACCCGCGCAACGTAATTGCCGCCGGCTTACTGGCCCGCAACGCCAATGCTAAAGGCCTGATCAGACAGCCGTGGGTGAAAACCTCGCTGGCACCGGGCTCCAAAGCAGTGAAATTGTATCTGGAAGAAGCAGGTCTGCTGCCTGAACTGGAGAAACTGGGCTTTGGTATCGTGGCCTTTGCCTGTACCACCTGTAACGGTATGAGCGGTGCGCTGGATCCGAAAATTCAGGAAGAAATTGTTAAACGCGACTTGTACGCCACAGCGGTACTGTCCGGTAACCGTAACTTCGATGGCCGTATTCACCCTTATGCGAAACAGGCCTTCCTGGCCTCTCCGCCGCTGGTTGTGGCTTATGCCATTGCCGGTACGATTCGCTTCGACATCGAAAAAGATGTGCTGGGTACCGATGCTGACGGCAATCCGGTCACACTGAAAGATATCTGGCCATCCGATGAAGAAATCGATGCCATCGTGAAAAGTGCGGTAAAACCCGAGCAGTTCCGTCAGGTGTATGAGCCAATGTTCGACCTGAAAGTCGATTACGGCAAGGATCTGAATCCGCTGTATAACTGGCGTCCGAAGAGTACCTATATCCGCCGTCCACCCTACTGGGAAGGGGCACTGGCGGCTGAGCGTACCATGAAAGGCATGCGACCGCTGGCGATCCTCGGTGACAACATCACCACCGATCACCTGTCGCCATCAAATGCCATCATGGCGTCCAGCGCAGCCGGTGAATACCTGTCGAAAATGGGCGTACCCGAGGAAGATTACAACTCCTATGCGACACACCGTGGTGATCACCTCACCGCTCAACGCGCGACTCTGGCTAACCCGAAACTGTTTAACGAAATGGTGCAGGAAGACGGCAAAGTGGTTCAGGGTTCACTGGCCCGTATTGAGCCGCAGGGCAAAGTGGTGCGCATGTGGGAAGCCATTGAAAACTACATGAACCGCAAGCAGCCGTTGATCATCGTGGCCGGTGCGGACTACGGTCAGGGTTCATCCCGCGACTGGGCCGCCAAAGGCGTGCGTCTGGCCGGTGTGGAAGTGATTGTGGCTGAAGGGTTTGAGCGTATTCACCGCACCAACCTCATCGGTATGGGTGTGTTACCGCTGGAATTCCACGAAGGCACCACCCGCAAAACCCTGGGACTGGATGGCACTGAAGCCTACGATGTGGAAGGTGATTTATCACCGGGCGCAACGCTGACACTGGTCGTCCACCGCGCTAACGGCGAAACCGACAAGGTGGACGTGAAGTGCCGACTGGACACCGGTGAAGAAGTGTCTATTTACTCGGCAGGCGGCGTGCTGCAGCGTTTCGCTCAGGACTTTCTAGAGTCTGAAAACGCCTGATAGCCCCGACACAGACCGGACAGCAAACCTGCTCCGGTCTGATTTTTCTCTTTTCCTGAATAAGGTGAGTACCCCTCTATGAAATTCGCCCCACAAATTAAAATTCCGGCAACCTATATTCGCGGCGGAACCAGCAAAGGTGTGTTTTTCAAATTAACCGATTTGCCGGAAGCGGCACAGCAGCCGGGGCCGGTGCGTGATGCGCTGTTACTGCGCGTCATCGGCAGCCCGGATCCTTACGGCAAACAAACCGATGGTATGGGCGGCGCGACCTCCAGCACCAGCAAAACCGTGATCCTGTCGAAAAGCGAACAGGAAGACTATGACGTGGACTACCTGTTCGGCCAGGTCGCCATCGACAAGCCATTCGTGGACTGGTCCGGTAACTGCGGCAACCTGACCGCGGCTGTGGGCGCATTCGCCATCAGCAATGGGCTGGTAAACCCACAAAGCGTGCCGGAAAACGGTATTGCCACGGTAAAAATCTGGCAGGTAAATATTGGCAAGGCGATCATTGCTAAAGTCCCTATGACCAATGGCGAAGTGCAGGAAACCGGCGACTTCGAACTCGACGGCGTGACCTTCCCTGCCGCTGAAGTACAGATTGAGTTTATCGATCCGGCTGACGGTGAAGGCAGCATGTTCCCCACCGGCAATCTGGTGGACGATCTCGAAGTGCCCGATGTGGGCGTGCTCAAAGCCACCATGATCAATGCCGGGATCCCGACCATTTTTATTAATGCTGACGCTATCGGCTATCAAGGCACTGAATTGCAGGACGCCATTAACAGCGACAGCAAAGCACTGGCCATGTTCGAAACCATCCGTGCCCATGGCGCAGTGAAAATGGGCTTGATTAACAACATCGAAGAAGCAGCTTCCCGCCAGCACACGCCGAAAGTAGCGTTTGTCAGCGGACCGGCTGAGTACGTGTCCTCCAGTGGCAAACCGATTGCCCGTCAGGACATCGACCTCAATGTACGCGCCCTGTCCATGGGTAAACTTCACCACGCCATGATGGGCACCGCTGCAGTAGCTATCGGTACCGCGGCGACCATTCCCGGTACGCTGGTGAATCAAGCTGCCGGCGGCGATGAACGCAGCTATGTAGTGTTTGGCCATCCTTCCGGTACGCTGAGAGTAGGCGCGGAAGCACAGTTATATCAGGGTGAATGGCAGGTGAATAAAGTCGTTATGAGCCGCAGTGCCCGTGTGCTAATGGAAGGCAACGTGCGCGTGCCCGGCGACGTGCTGGCAAGCTGAAACAAGACTTACCAATAAATAAAACGCGCTTCGGCGCGTTATTTATCCTCTTTAATTAAGCTTATATTCAATGGCTTGAAGTCCGGGCTCTTTATTTCTTGGCCTGCACATCTCCTTGACGGTATCTATTCGCATTTATATCTGTGTATACTGGCCCGGCAAACTTGTGAACATTAAGTTAACCGGTGTGGTTGTTGTTTATAAAAACCGGCAAAGAACGGAGACAACCACATGCCATATTATGGACGATATCCGCATCGCCCCTTTCGATTGCTTTCCCTGCTGACCGTTTCAGCCCTGAGCCTCACCCTCATCACAGCCTGCGACGATGACGACGAAGAGCCTGTTCCTGCCCCGCCGAGTATCCTGCAAACCTTCGACGATGACGGCGTTCTCGAAGCTAACATCCGCTGGACCACTTATGGCGTGCCGCATATCACTGCAGAGAATCTGGAGAGCCTGTCCTACGGAGTCGGTTATGCGTTTGCCAGAGATAACCTGTGTATTCTGGCCGACCAGATTGTGCGCTATAACTCTCAGCGCAGCCGCTATTACGGTCCCGACCGTGTGCCCGGCAGCGGCGACAGCAGCCACCTGATCAGTGACTTTGGATTCCTCACTATCGGCATCCGCGAAATCGCCGAGGAATCGCTGTCCACCATGAGTGACACCAGTCAGGCCATGTATCAGGGCTACACCGCGGGTTACAACCGTTACCTGGAGGACACCCCGGTGGAGGAACAGGATCCCGCCTGTGCCGGGCAGCCCTGGGTGACGCCCATCGATGCCACCGATTTGCTTACCTATTCTCTCGGTGTTGCCGTGCTTCCCGGTGCAACTAACTTTTTAAGCGCCATGTTTGTAGCGGCGCCTCCCGGTAAAGACTTTACGCCGGTGCCAGAAAGCGCGAATCTCTCGCTGAACATCAATCACACCTCAAGAATTCCTGATACCAATCCGGCAGAGCTGGGCTCTAACGGCTGGGGACTGGGAGCGGATAAAACGGAAAATGGCATGGGCATGGTGCTGGCCAATCCGCATTTTCCCCACACCGGCAGTCTGCGTTTCTGGCAGTTCCACACAACCGTACCCGACTTTCTGAACGTTACCGGCGCATCGCTCATCGGTTTGCCCGGCGCGGTGAATATTGGCTTTAACGACAATGTGGCCTGGACCCATACCTTCTCGTCGGCAGAACACTTTGTG
>Ga0208204_100293_pt1 | contig 14522 bp, 12 predicted proteins | sample DeeseametaMP2252_FD_184173 | JGI IMG/M metagenome (GOLD analysis project Ga0208204, IMG submission 184173) | Marine microbial communities from the Deep Pacific Ocean - MP2252 (SPAdes) | ecosystem: Environmental > Aquatic > Marine > Oceanic | place: West of El Salvador, Pacific Ocean | collected...
ACCCCCGGCGTGACAGGCCGGTATTCTAACCAACTGAACTACCGCTCCACTTTTTTCAATTTTTTCAGCAGCTTGCAGAATCTTTATTCAAGTCTCTGCCCTGACTGCGGCGCAGATAATACGTATTCCCTATGGTCGAGTCAACGGTTTTTTTCGATAAAGTAGGTCAATTCGTTCCGTTTGACTGAATAATCGCCACAATGCTGCAATATAAATCAAATAGACTACCAGAGCAGCATTTTCACTGAGAAACAGATGTATAAGCTTTACTTTTAATGCGCCTCGAACAGCACCGATTTAGTCGCTACTGGCGTCGGGTTCTTTCTTTTTCTTGAACTTAGCCAGTAAACCCGCCAGAAATCCCGGTTTCTTTTCAACGGGTTCTGCAGTCGCCGAAGTTTGGTCGTCTTCAATGGCCAACTTCTTCGCCGCGCGTTTTCGTCGCCAGATGATAATAATTACCACAATTGCACCAATTAAAATGATACCGCCATTGACTGCGCCAATGAGCAAATAAAGTGTCGCATCATCCATCCCCTGCTCTTCAGGTGGTGTTACTGGCATTTCGGGCGCGTTCATTTTATCCATCAGCTGCGCTTCGAGATCGACAGGCGCATCGCTGCCGTCGCCTTCCTCGGCACTGTCTGGTGCTTCTCCACGAAAAGTATACTCAGGCACATCAAGGATCACGTCTCTGCCATCTACCGTAGTGGCATAGGCAGTAATTTTCACCCTGAACAAGCCCTCACCGTAGGCTAATATGCGATGTAGCCTGGGTTCTGGGGATGGCTCGGTAATTGAGAAATTCTGCACGTCTCCATTAGGGAACCGCACTTTACCGTCTATTAATAACGACTCTATATCGATTTGGTCTCTTACCACATCTATATAAAGATCGTGATAACCCTGTTGGCCATCGTTCAGCACTTCGCGCATGGTAACCGGGTTTTTATGTAACATAATGACCGGGTCAACTTGCTCCCGGGAAAACATCGGTGTGCTTACGGTGAATACTGGGCGCCATTCGCCAGCGGGAATAGCTAGGTTAAACTGACCAGTGAACACACCATCTTCAGGTGCCTCATCCATGCCTCGGCCGTTGTCTTCGAAACGAGCAATTTGTTCGACGTTAGCGCCGAAATTATCGTAATTAGGGTTATTCGTACTGCGCAACTCAATGGACACATCCACTACATCACGGAACTGCGAATAATCGATGGGTTTGCCACCATTGGTAAGATAAGCCGTTTGCTTAAGCACTTCTCCAGAGAATATGACCGCAGGCAACGGGTCGGCATGCAATTCTATTTCTGAAATCACCATCACGCGGCTTTCAGGCATTACCTGCCCCACCGCTTGCCATGGGCCGGGTACAGGGTTTTTAATCTTTATCATGTCGAAGGTGTCATCATCGAACCATTCGACGTTATTCTTTTCAGCCTGACTGCTAAAAATTTTCGACCCATCAGGCCGCACGAGCACGACAGGAGCTGAGCCAAACTCACGGAAAAATATCAGCGTGACTTCATCCACTTCGTGGTCAATGCGAAAACGATTTTGAAGCAGAATGATGGAATTTTGGTAGTCGTCGCCCAGTGAGGTAAGCACACTGGTATCGACGGGTTCAGCCGCAGGCTGAGACTGCTGTGCCGCAGATAAAGGAATATAACAGGCTATCGCGGCAACGATAGCCAGGGAAATTGAAGTAATTAATTTTCGGAAGCTGGTCGCCACAAACACTTTCCACCGCTTTTTTGCACGATATCCAGACGTGCCTCATGTTGTTCTAATTCATCGGCGGAGGCACTGATAACCTTTAATTTATTTCCGTTACGTTGCACTCTGCGAATGGCGCCGTCGTCACCACTGCCACTGTTTTGTCCCGCCAGATTCAATTTTGTCTGGCCGCCGGTCATTAACAGATAAACGTCAGCCAGGATCTCCGCATCGAGTAATGCGCCGTGAAGTTCACGGTGACTGTTATCTATGCCATAACGACGACACAATGCATCGAGGTTGTTCTTCTGGCCAGGATGCATTTTTCTGGCAAGCAATAACGAATCAAGAACCGAACAAATTTCTGCCGTTTTCACCGAACGCGTTGCCGGGTTCATGGCAAATTCATGATCCATAAAGCCCACGTCGAAAGCCGCGTTGTGAATGACAAGCTGGCCGCCTCGGATAAAGTCGATGAAATCTTGTGCCACATCGGCAAATAAAGGCTTATCGGCGAGGAATTCATTGGTAATACCGTGAACTTCAATTGCTTCCTGCTCTACAATGCGCTGCGGATTAATATAAACATGGAAATGATTACCGGTGAGCTTACGGTTGATCACCTCGACACAGCCTATTTCGATGATACGGTGCCCTTCTTTCGGCTCGATACCTGTGGTTTCCGTATCCAGAACAATCTGACGCATGTTTACAACACCTTGTTTTATTGCACAATAAAGAATGGTTGAAGGGATTTTCAGTTTTCGCTGGTAGAGCCCTTGTCACTTCATTAGTATACCAAGCCAATCGCAGAGAAACACAATCTGAAGTAAAAAAGGCCTCACTATGGCAAAGAAAAAAATCGCTATCTTCACCGATGGTTCTTGTCTCGGGAATCCCGGCCCCGGCGGATACGGCGCATTGCTGATTTATGGTAAGCACGAAAAGGAACTCAGTGAAGGGTTTAACATGACTACCAACAACCGTATGGAGTTGATGGCCCCATCGGTCGCCTTAGAATGTTTGACGGAACCCTGTCAGGTAGACATCACCACCGACAGCCAGTATGTGAAAAACGGCATTAACCAGTGGATCAAAAACTGGCGCAAGAACGGCTGGCGCACCGCAGACAAAAAGCCAGTAAAGAACGCCGACCTTTGGAAGCGTCTCGACGAAGCAGTGAAGAAGCACGATATCGACTGGCACTGGGTAAAAGGCCATTCTGGCCACCCGGAAAATGAACGGGTTGATGATTTGGCCCGTGCCGCGGCGGAATCCCCTACGCGGGATGATGACGGTTTTAGCGGATAAGGCCTTTGCGCTGGTGGCGAAGTATGCCAGCAGCGTTGAATCCCAGATTTGCAGAAGCCAGTTTCGACAAACAAAACACGGCAATAGTCGGAAAAGAAAAAGCGCAAACACTGTTAAACAAAATGAACCTCAGTGCCATAACCGTGCATGAAGGTCGCGACTATATCAATGCGCAAAATCAAACTTCACCCTCACCAGCAGCCATGGCTATTGTGAAAGAAGTGATGCGAGATGACCCCTTACCGCTGGCAATAACGATTGGTGGACCGCTCACAAACCTAGCAGAAGCACTAAAACTTAAACCGGAAATCGCAAATAAAATGGAAGTGGTGTGGATTGGCGGTGGCGACTTCCCATCAGGCGGTTGGGAATATAATCTTTCAACCGACATAAACGCCGCCAAGTACGTATTTGAGCAATCACAAATACCGGTTACCCAGATCCCTGTTTCTGCATATCGACAAATGCAGTACTCAGTGGCTGAAATGAGAGTCGATTTTCGCCCTTTGTCCGATACCACCCGCTGGCTGTATTCGTTGTATACCGAATTACCTGACTTTGTGGAAATGGGCGGCTCTCTGACCATGGTCGATCATCCCCTGGTACTACTGACAGCCTTGTCTACGGAAAGTAGCTATTCTGAGAATGTTAACGCAAGAGCTATCCTGCCCGATTCGGCGTACGGGGAGATTCTGCACGACAGATCCATCAAGGTTTACACCCGTTTAGACGCACGCCTGACCTTCGCAGATTTTCTCAATGTTGAAGCTTAATCGATAAACATCAATCGATATTTGCGTTACTCTTCTACCATAGAGCATTGAAGAGACTAAGAATGACTGACGAAATTAAATTTCAAGACACCGTGGTAGGAGAAGGTAAAGAAGCGAAAAAAGGCGCACTAATCACCGCCCATTATCGCGGACTGCTGGAAGATGGCACAGAATTCGATTCATCCTACGCAAAAGGCCGCCCGTTTCAGACCGTATTATCAAAAAACAAAGTCATTCAGGGCTGGTTTCAAGGAATTCAAGGTATGCGCGAAGGTGGCACACGAAAGCTGTGGGTACCGGCCTCACTGGGTTACGGAGAACGAGAAATTGGCAAGATCCCGCCAAACAGTAAGCTCTATTTTGAAATTGAACTGATTGAAGCTTTGAATCGGGATGACTAAAAACACCGAAAACGTGGCAATATCATTCGGGTAGTTATAAATGGGATCGTGATGATCCCATTTTTATTTGTATCGCGTGTCAAAATAACCCGAATTTGCTTCTGCCAATCAAGCGTAAATTTAGCTTAATTGGCACTTTTAATTTCACCAATTACATTCTTTGAGCAGCTGCCTTACAAGGTCTTCGGCCGGAAGCGCTCTTTTCAACGGCGCGCCCTGACCAGACCAATAAGCCGCAAAATCAAAATTACCTTGCTTTGATGCCGCACTGTGTAATTTTTTAGCGGCATCATAGGCCACTGGATACGATGCAGGTAAAACGGTTTTATCACTGTCTCCATGGCAAATCAGGCGATTGACGATACCTCGCGCGGGGCGGCCTGAAATAGCGCTGGTTAGCTTTGTTTTCAGTGATCTTTCGCTGGTTAACGCTGCTCTATAATCATTGGAGGCTGCAGATTCAGGGCAAACAATAAAAGCCGTTCCCAGTTGAGCCGCTTCAGCGCCTAAATGCATTGCTGCTTTTATTCCCGTGCCATCAACAATGCCCCCCGCAGCGATGATTGGTAAACTGCCTTGCGCTACGAGTTTTCTTGTCAACACCGAGGTCGTTAGCTTTTCATCTGTTGTATTGGGCTCAAAAATACCCCGGTGACCGCCCGCCTCAATCCCTTGGGCCACAATGGCATTGATTCCGCTGTCTTCAACTAAGCGCGCTTCATCCGGGTTGGTTGCCGTGGCGATGGTGTAAATTCCACGTTTTTTCAATGCATGAATCTTTTCATCTGATGGCAAACCAAAATGAAAGCTGACGACAGCAGGTTTTGTTTCCACCAACATCTCAAACACATCGTCTGAAGAAATGAAAGACGTATAAATTTCATTGAGCGTTTCAGGCACCATTTCATCCAGCTCTGCAAATAACGGCGAAAGGTGAGCAAGCCAAGCGCGCTCTACCTGGTCGTTACGAGAGACAGGTTCATGACAGAACACATTGACATTGAAGGGCTTGTTGGTAAGTAAACGCGTGTCTTCGATGAGTTTTTTTGCGCTTTTTACATCGCTAGCACCTATTCCTAATGAACCAAGACCACCGGCATTTGAAACTGCAGCAGCCAACGCCGGCGTTGACACACCAGCCATAGGAGCCTGAATAATAGGATACTGAATGCCTACATCGGAGCAAAACCTGTTCTGCTTATACATACACTTCCCGTTTATTTCTCATTGCGTGTGTTATTTTCATCTCTTGATATAACACTCCAGAGAAAGCGAATTAATTGGCTTTCTCTGTGCCTTTCAATTTGTTTTCTAAGCGCGCTACATTCTCAACAAAATAATCGTAGTAAGGAATATCTTCTGTGGCGACAGCCAACGCTTTTTTCGCGTACGTTAGCGCTTCCCTGAGTTTGTTTTGTCCTTCATAGCCATACGCAACACCGGCAATTGCATCAGGGTTTTCAGGATGATGGGACATATTATGCTTATACAGCATCATGGCTAAATGGGGCTTTTTCTGCCAGTCAAAGTAGTAACCCAATTCGCGAACCACATTTTCTGGTGGCGTTGAGTCTATACCCCATTGTTCACCTAACCGCCGATAGTAATCGTCGATCACTTGCATATTTGCAGTCACTCCCTCCCGGGGAAATGTTTTACTTAGGAAAAATGATTGATAAGCGTTAAAAATGCCAGCCGCCGATGTGAGCCCGTGAGAAACGCCAGGGTGTTCGTTTACGACTAAACTTAGATGGGGGTTTTCATGATTTGAAAACGCCGTTAACAGCGCGTCGTAATACGGTCGCATTGGAAGCCCTTCATTCCCCATATTCATATAAACATAGGCTGATTCAGAAGGTTTAGTAGACAGCCACTTTTTGGTTCGTTCCACCATCGCCCCCGCATTCCACCAAACCGCAGGACTATAAGCGATATGCGCATTGAAAAGGCCCGGGCGCTGCTGCATGGCATACAAACTAAACACGCCAGCAGCTGATGCCCCGGCGATAATTCGGGTTGAATGTGTGCGATACCGTTTTTCCACATCGGGGATCAGTTCCTGCTCGATGAACGTAAGAAACTTTTTAGCCCCGCCGCCAATACCAACTGGGCCATTTCTGTCCTGATTAACTGTAGGATACATGTCGTGGAGTCTGTCGTTATTTTCAATCGCAACGATGATAACGTCGGGAGCGGCGTCAGCTTTTTGTAATCTGCCTAAGACCTCTTTCATCAGAGGAATATTCTCAGCGCCGTCAAGCCGGTAAATTACGGGATAATTTTGCGATGTGGAGAAATAATCCTCTGGCAGTAAAACCTGATATTGCCGCCGTTCGTCCAATACCTCTGAATCTATGTTCACCACTTCGTAATCATTTGCCAGACTTTGAAACGAAGACGCAAGCAATGCCGCAGTAAACAACCATTTGAAATACTTCATACTTATCCTTGCAATTTTTTCTTCTACCTTAACAGCTTATCAGTGCGGATTGGAGAGTAACCATTAGGTTTCAGCTTTGCCATTCCAGCTGCGGTGAATGGGTTTATTTGCGATAGTTTCTAAGAACGAGAAGTGGAAGGCTTAACTGGCTGTAAAGTAGTTAGCTAAAAACAAACATCAGATATTTAGCGTTTGTACTAGTGTACAAACACGATGGCTAGAATCGAACTAGGCGACACTGCCATCATGTTTGAAGTGAGAAGCGAACGAATTCGACAGCTTGTTAGCTACTCTTACCGAGTAGTTGATCTACGACGGGATCCATTTTTGTTTTTGTGCTTTGCCATTTAGTAAGAGATAGGCCACCTTTACCATTCAAATGATATTCAGCATAACCAATTTTATTACCATTCTTTTCAAGCCTTAGCTCGGCGTGATGAAGATATGTAGCCATGTCCCAGTTTTTTAATGCTGTGTAAGTGAGAGTATATTCACAATTCTCTGGTATATCCCCAGAGTAAACTGTTGTCTTGATTCCATGGTCTTCGATTCTATTTCTAATCGTAGTCAGAAAATCACCAACTATTACTCTTGGGTTCTCTTCGATGCAAATCTTATTCGGTAAATCTGATGTAGCAATTGGATCAACTCTGATAGTGGTGCAGGCCGAGAGAAGAGCGATGGGTAAAACTAAAAAATAACTCTTTTTCATGAACATCCTTTGTAATTATTTTTTTAAAGCTGACAGCTTTTTTTCGAAGATTCCATAATAGCACCAGTATTCATAAAAAAACTATTCCCCCTGTTTCACAGCTAAAAGTTAGGCTTCCGCTAGTGACCAAAAGCCGGCATTCTCTGACTTCTCCATGGCATTATTTAGTCTCATATAACGAAACTAAAATTTCACTCAGCCAGCACCGGCAAATACACCCTACTTTGCGCCTCTTCCAAAGGCACATCCGGGTAAAAGCGCAGTCGCTCTATGAACGGTGGGAATTGTTCGAAGTCCCAGTCATAGCCCTCTTCGCCAATAACCTGTTCAATACGTCGCTGTAACTTGCCGTCGCTGCCAGTTTCTATCCAGCTTAAACAATGCAAAGCGGGAATGTGAGCTTCAGAAACGCCCTGCTTATTTGGCGCAACGCCTTTGTTATGCTCTGCCGCAATACCGAAGGTAAAAGCCTCAGGTTCAGTAGTGCTAGGATCTGAATAAAAGATGTTAAACGTTCGGCTTTGAGACGGCGGTGAGCCATTCAACTTTCGCCATTGAATAAAGGCACCAACGGAAGCCATCAGCGTTTGTGGTGACCCCATATGAAGAAGCTGTGCCAGCTTAACACCTTCAAACTGAACTAAAGCCGGTGCAGACGTATCCGTAGCGGCATTATCTGGAATCTCACTATCAAACATCCTCACCACTCAACAATGATTTTGCCGCGACTATCGTTGGCTTCAAGGCGGGCATGGGCAGTGGCGACCTCTTCAACCGGCAATACTGTATCGACATTTACTGTGAGCGTACCGTCGTCAAAACCCGGTAAGCCGTGTTCGCAGAAATCACGAATTAAATCCGCTTTGTAACTATCACTGCGGTTTCTGAGTGTTGATCCCTGAATGCGGGCGCGTTTGCCCAACATCAATGCCATATCCAACTTGTCAGCAAAGCGTCCTGCCAACATGGCCAGGTAAACAATGTGTCCATCTTGCGCGAGTACTTTTAAATTACGGTTCAGGTAATCCCCTGCCACAAAGTCGAGCACAAAGTTTACGCCTTCGGGCCAGGTGTCTTTCAAGAGGGCTGCGAAATCCTGTTCTTTGTAATTAATGGTAAGGTTAGCGCCCATGTCACGACACTGTGCCAGTTTATCTTCAGAAGACGCGGTGGTCGCTGTGGCAATGCCCTTCAGTTTGCAAAGCTGCAGTGCAGCTAGGCCAACACCGCTGGCACCGGCATGAATAAGGGCTTTATCTTGAGGTTGCAGGTTACCAATGGTGAATAATGCTTGCCAGGCGGTAAGAAACACCTCCGTGAGCCCTGCTGCGTGTGTCAACGACATACTCTCTGGCACCGGCATAAGATGACGGGCATCTACCGCCACATATTCAGCGTAGCCGCCGCCCGCGACCAAACCGCACACCTCATCGCCCACTTTCCAGTGCGTGACATCATCGGCAACGTCGGTCACTTCCCCGGATACTTCGAGCCCGAGAATGTCGCTTTCACCTGGTGGTGGCGGGTATTTTCCCTGGCGTTGTAAGGTGTCAGCACGGTTAACTCCAAACGCGTGTACTTTAACGAGTACCTGGCCACTGGCAGCAACAGGGGTGTCTGTTTCACTGATCTGCAAAGATTCAGGCCCCGCGCCCTTTTCGAAATCGATATATCGCATCGCTGTACTCCCTGGTTTGACGATCTGAATTCAAAGATACCTATGGTCGTCACAAATATTCGGTTCAAAAGTCGCGTCGGATAATGAGAAAAGCTATACTGCGCGCCACTTTCATCTAAGGGTTATCATAACAATGTCTGCCACCGTCGTCTTACAACCTCAACGTGATAAATCACTGCGCCGTCGTCATCCCTGGGTTTTTGCCAGCGCCGTTGCCACGGTTAATGGACGTTGCCGCAGCGGAGACACCGTTGATGTGGTAAGTGCAGAAGGTGACTGGCTGGGCCGTGGCGCCTGGTCACCGGAATCACAATTACGTGTACGCATGTGGACATTCAACAAAGATGAACCCGTAGACAACGGTTTTTTTGTTCGCCGTCTTACCACAGCCCTCACTCTCCGCGAGAATCTGGTGATCAGCGAAAACACCAACAGTTATCGCCTTATCGCTTCAGAATCTGACGGATTGCCTGGCGTGACTATAGACGTGTACAACACGGTGATTGTGGTGCAACTGTTAAGCGCCGGTGCTGATAAGCAACGAGACAAGATTGTGTGGGCACTGAAAAAAGTACTGCCGGGGAAAGACATTTTTGAGCGCAGCGACGTGGATGTGCGTGCAAAAGAAGGGTTGGAACCCCTGGCGCAGACGCTTCATGGCGACCCGGAACCGGTGGTCACTATTCTCGAGAATGGTATTCAGATCCAGGTAGACATTCGCAACGGCCATAAAACCGGTTTTTACCTCGATCAGCGTGATGCCCGTGCCGCTGCCGGCCGCTACGCCAAAGATAAAGAGGTACTGAACTGTTTCAGTTATACCGGTACATTCTCGTGTTATGCGCTACAAGGCGGCGCGAAACATGTCACTAATGTGGATGTGTCTGATCCGGCACTCGCTCTTGCAGCCAAACACCTTGAAATCAACGACCTCGACCGTGCGCGTTGCGACATGGTGAACGGTGATGTGTTTCAGGTTTTGCGCAAGTATCACGAAGAGCAGCGCCAGTTTGATATGGTGATCCTCGACCCACCCAAATTTGTCGACAGCAAAGCGTCGCTGGGCCGTGCATCACGTGGCTACAAAGACATTAACATGTACGGAATGCACGCGGTGAAATCAGGCGGTTTGTTGCTAACATTCAGTTGTTCGGGCCTGATGCCAGCCGATTTATTTCAGAAGATTGTGGCCGATGCCGCGCTGGATGCCGGCAAGACAATTAAAATAGTTGAACGCCTGACCCAGGCAAAAGACCACCCGGTGATAGGAACGTATCCGGAAGGCTACTACCTGAAAGGGTTGGTATGCGAAGTAACTGATCTATGATCAGTTACTTCATTTCTGAGATTTCCACACCGATAATACAGCTTTCTTCGGTTTCCGGAACACAGCGAACCACGGTTGCCAGTGCGGATAACGATGGAATTTGCGAGCTGTTAGAGTCTATAGATACATTTACCTGTGTACCCACTTCTATAGACGGCTCTTCTACTTCCAAAGACATTCCAGTCGCGCTGATGTCTTTACATACAGCCTGGTGAGTCCGGCTCGATTCTTCATCGTTAATCTGAACCTGACAGGGTGAATTCACCATCATTCTGAAAAAATTTCTTTTATCGTCGTATCCCAACACGTTTACTTCTCCCAACCTCAGTTACAACTTAATAAAGTACCCATCTCTTATAGGACGGGACCCTGCTTATGTCAACTTAGTTTACCCGCTAAAAGCGCAAAGTTTGATATGCGAAAGAATATGATGGTATATCCCTCACCCCTTTAAATTAAAGGTGCGATAGCACCCTTACTTTATTACTAGAAATTCTCCAATGCATTCAATACCCGTTTGGCTGAAACGGGATAAGCCGTTCCTAGCTGTTGAGCAAACAATGACACTCTGAGTTCTTCAATCATCCAGCGAATTTCACCCAATTCTGCAGGCACTTTATCCGCCGGGAATTTATTGCACGCTTTTTTATACGCCGCTTCTGCCTTCTCAACGGTATGCTGATTCATGCGATCTTTATTCGGATCGATGGGCAGCTTTTCAAGACGACGGGCGAGCCCTTTGATATAGCGGTTCCAGTCGCTCAGTCGTTGTCTTCCAAGATCGGTAACGAATCCAGGGTAAACCAATGTGCCAAGATGCTGTTTCACATCGCCCAATGCGCTAACCATATTCAGCGGCACGTTTCCTTTCATTTGTTTCTGACACTGGTGTGCCAACGTAAGGCCTTCCTCGACTTGTTTCGCGATATCCAGCACCACGTCGTTAATCTCTGCACGCACAACATCCAAACAGGCTTTAAACGTGTCTGCGTCACGAATTTCAGAGTTATGCTCTTGCATAAAGCCGCGGGTTAAGTCATCGATTCCAGCCAAAATACAATCGTCAATCAGGGCTTTAATCTGACCAAAGGGATTAAAGTACAATCCCAACTTGGCTTTATTCGGTAACTTACTTTGCAAATAGCTCAGCGGCGATGGCATCGCATTTCGAATCAGTACGTTGACACCACGTTGATGTTCAGCTCGGGCTTTGTCGGCTTCATCCACCAGCACGATGTCAACTTTATCCCCTTTGGGTACCAGTGCGGGAAATGCCTGAACCTCAAAGCCACCCATCTTTTGGGTGAAGGTGGCGGGCAGTTTGTCGAAGTCCCATTCTTGTAAGCCTTTACGCTCAAGTTCTGGCGTCGCTGCTTTTTCAAAGGTCGCTTTAACCTGCCCCTGGCATTGCTTTTTCAGCGCTTCGAGGTCGTCACCTTGCTCAATCACTGCGCCTTTGCCATTAACTACGGCAAAATGCATTTTCAGGTGACGTTCCAACTGATCAGTTTGCCACTCCTCTTGCTCTATAGTGACACCTGTCATTCGGCGAAGTTTGTTAGATAGCGCCTGCAATAGCGGTACAGGCTGCCCCTGCTTATCAAACTGATTGATATCTTCCAGACAAGCGTCAGCATAGTTGGGGGCCGGTACAAAATTCTTGCGTAAGCGTTTCGGCAGGCCGCGAATAAGGCTCACGATAAGTTCATGACGCAAACCCGGCACCAGCCAGTCGAACCCTTTGTCACTCACCTGATTCAGAATCGGTAATGGGATGCTAACGGTAACACCATCGTCTTCGGCGTTTGGCTCGAAATGATAGCGTAAGGGTAAGGTAATGGTGCCTTGCTTCCACACATCCGGAAACGCATTGGCGGTAGCTTGACCTGGCTGCTGGCGATACACGTCGTCTTCGGTAAACGCCAGAACCGATTTGTCAGGCTGCTTTTGCCACCATTTTCTAAACGCCGCTTCGTTGTTCACTTCTACCGGCAAGCGCATGGCATAGAAGTTAACCAGCGATTCTTCGTCTACCAGAATGTCACGGCGACGGGTCTTCTTTTCCAGCTCATCAACCTGTTCGAGCAGCGCTTGATTGTCCTGCAACACTTTGTCATTCAGCTTGGTGTCACCCTCAATCAGGGCATGGCGAATGAATAAATCCTGCGACACATGGGCGTCGATTTTACTGTACACCACTGAACGTTTTGGCACGATGGGTAGGCCAAACAGCGTCACTTTTTCAAACGCGATCACCGCACCTTGTTTTTTCGACCAGTGCGGCTCGGAATAGCTCGATTGCGTGACGTGTTTTGCCAGCGGTTCTACCCAGGCAGGATCGATCTTCGCATTCATGCGAGCGAACAAACGGGACGTTTCCACCAGCTCTGCGGCCATAATCCACTTGGGCTGCGCTTTTGATAACCCCGAACCCGGGAAAATCATGAATTTGGTATTGCGTGAGCCTAAGTATTCCCGCTCTTTGTCTTTCATTCCAAGGTGCGACAGCAAACCACTACACAGCGCCTGATGCACAGACTGGAAATCTGCTTCCAGTTTACTGATCCCAAGACCAATTTCGGCCACTGATTTTTTCAACTGGCTGACAATGTCTTGCCATTCACGCATGCGCAGGTAATTAATAAAATTTGTTTTACACCATTTACGTAATTGATTATTGGTCAGTGCAGCCTGCTGCTCACGGAACGCCTGCCACAGATTAAACAGACTGATAAAGTCGGAATCTTTGTCGCGGTGTTCGTTATGCTTTTCATCGGCCAGCTGACGTTTCTCTTGTGGGCGCTCTCGCGGGTCTTGAATAGATAAACCGGCTGCGATAACCATCACTTCCCGCAGTGCATTGGTGCGCCCGGCTTCAATCACCATGCGGGCATAACGGGGGTCGATAGGCAAACGGGCAATATTGCGACCCATTTGCGTGAGCTTCGGCTGCCCTTTACTGCGAGCAATGGCCTGAATTTCTTCCAGTAAGCGGAAACCGTCGGTGATATTACGGCTGTCTGGCGGCTGGACAAACGGGAATGCGCCGATGTCACCTAAGCCCAGGGCCAGCATTTGTAGAATAACAGACGCCAGATTCGTACGCAGAATTTCCGGATCGGTAAATTCTGGTCTGCCAAGGTAATCGACCTCGCTGTACAAGCGAATACAAATACCGTTAGAAACACGGCCACATCGTCCGGCCCGCTGGTTCGCGGAGGCCTGGGAAATCGGTTCAATGGGAAGGCGCTGCACCTTGCTTCTGGCACTGTAGCGAGAAATCCGCGCGGTACCCGGATCAATAACATACTTAATACCCGGGACGGTGAGCGAGGTTTCTGCCACGTTGGTGGCAAGTACAATACGATGGCCACTGTGAGACTGAAAAATACGGTTCTGTTCTGCTGCCGACAAGCGAGCGTAAAGCGGGACGATTTCCGTATTACGGTATTTTTGTTTTTCCAATGCGTCCTGGGTATCGCGGATATCACGCTCACCACTTAAAAACACCAGGATGTCGCCGGGGGCTTCATTGCGTAGTTCGTCTACGGCAGCGACAATGGCTTCAGTCTGATCAGCATCATCGTTACGATCTTCGGGATCGTGATAGCGAATTTCTACCGGATAGGTCCGACCGCTCACTTCCACAATGGGCGCATCGTTAAAGTGTCGGCTGAACCGTTCTGGATCGATGGTCGCCGAGGTGATAATAAGCTTCAGCTCCGGACGCTTGTCGAGAAGCTGTCGCAGATATCCCAGCAAAAAGTCGATGTTCAAACTACGTTCGTGGGCTTCATCGATAATGATGGTGTCGTACTGATTAAGGAAGCGGTCCTGCTGCATTTCAGCCAGTAGCATACCGTCAGTCATCAGTTTCACGTAGCTGGCATCGCTGACCTGATCGGAAAAGCGAATTTTAAAGCCGACTTTGTCACCCAGCGGCGTTTTCAGTTCTTCCGCAATACGGCTAGCCACGCTGCGGGCCGCCAGTCGTCGTGGTTGGGTGTGGGCAATCATGCCGTTTACGCCCCGCCCTAATTCGAGACAAATCTTCGGCAACTGAGTGGTTTTACCTGAACCGGTCTCACCGGCAACAATCACAACCTGATGGGCTTCGATGGCGGCTTTGATGTCGTCTTTTTTATCGCTCACCGGCAGCGGCGG
>Ga0208204_100296_pt1 | contig 14359 bp, 12 predicted proteins | sample DeeseametaMP2252_FD_184173 | JGI IMG/M metagenome (GOLD analysis project Ga0208204, IMG submission 184173) | Marine microbial communities from the Deep Pacific Ocean - MP2252 (SPAdes) | ecosystem: Environmental > Aquatic > Marine > Oceanic | place: West of El Salvador, Pacific Ocean | collected...
AGCACTCTGACAAGCAGCCAGCGCCAGACAAGACACCAGCATCAGATTTCGCAGAACCATTAATGGTTTCATTCTGTCTTCCTTGTGAAAACGTGGGGTAGAAAAATACGCATAAAAAACCGGGCCCCTGAGGTGTCCGGCCTGCTAGTTTATACGGCATGTCAGGCAACATTCAATGTCGGAATGATCAATACGGTAAACTTCCACTTCGCCAGTGCCGGAAAGGCAACCGGGGACGATCTCGGGTTGGGCAAACAAAGCGTAAGTTACTAGCGCGGCGCAATACGCAAAATGTTCGCTTCCTTGCCATCTGTGAGCACATAAATTGCCCCGTCGTGACCTATCGCCACATCGCGCAAACGTTGATTTATGGTAGCAAACAGGGCGGTTTGCTGAACTGGCGTAGCTGAAAGATCTACCGCCAACAATTGTTGTACTTTTAAGGTTGTTACCAGCAATTGTCCGTTAAGTTCCGGGAACATTTGGCCACGATAAATCGCCATTGCAGAAGGGGCCACAGACGGCGTCCAGTTTACCTGGGGCGACTGCATATTTGCGTAACGGGTGAATGGCGATATCTGTGCACCGGAGTAATCCGTGCCGAAAGTCGCCACCGGCCAACCATAGTTCTTGCCCGGTGTCAGAAGATTGATTTCGTCACCACCGTCGGGGCCATGCTCGTGTTCATAAATAGCGCCACTTGCGGCATCTACAACCAAACCTTGCGGGTTCCGGTGCCCGTAGGTAAAGACATAAGGAGCCTGCTCAGCAAACGGGTTGTCTTCAGGTGCTGAACCGTCGGCGTTAAAACGCAGAGTTTTACCCAGCATACTGTTCAGCCGCTGCGCCTCTTCACGGTAATCAAAACCATCACCCGTTGTTACCAGCCAGGTGCTATCTGGCAATAATGCCAATCTACCGCCATAGTGAACCGGCGTGTCTTTGTCTGGTGAAACGGTAAGAATAATGGAAATGTCGGAAAAGCTTTTCCCGTTAAATACGGCGGAAGCCACCGCCAGATGATTAGCCTCTTCGGTGCCTTGCGAGAAAGTCAGCATCACTTTTCCGGATACGGCAAAATCAGCAAACAGCGCTAAATCCAGTAATCCGCCCTGCCCGGCCACATACAGGTCTGGCAGCGCCAACGGTATGCGAACAAGGCTTTCTACGCCCCCCGTTATCACTACCTGGCCATCATGTTCTGTCACTAACCAATTGTTGTCGGGTAGTTGCGTTAGCGCCCATGGCTGATTAAGTGACCACACTGACATTTTCTTTGCTTGATAGGTGTTAGATTGTGCCGTCGATGCAAACGAAACCAGTACCCCCAAAAGCATTAATAAACGGTGAAATGCCCGAAACGTCATGATGTGTATTCAACTCCTTCTTGAGATCTACGCGCTGTCGTGAAAAGATGCCGACCAGAAAAGCAGCACTATGACGTGAAACACACAACGAATCAACGCATGCCTTTAGCTACCGCAACCTCATTTACCCGGGCATTCATTCCTGCCTGGCTGGTAACCTACATTCTTGCCAGTGTATCTCACACGCAGATGGTACTGCTGTCGTTGGCAGAACTGGGCGTGAGTATCGATTTATCAACGTTAGCATCGTCAACGCTGCATGATATTGTCGGCTTGCTGCCCATATACGGAAGCTTGATTGCTGCGGCATTGTTTGTTTCTCTTTCGGTAACTGGCTTTATGACCGCCAGGTTTTCTGCTCGCCGAGTCCTCGTTCCTGTGGCAACCGGTGTTGCCATGTTAGTCATGTTACTGCTCATGGCGCATCTTCTGCAGTTTCATCTTATCGCTGGAACCCGCTCTGTTTTAGGCTTGGCATTACAGATAATTGCCGGCGCCTGCGGCGGTGCCCTCTTTTTGCGGATCTTCCGTCCCACCGTTTACCGCTAACCTGTTCGCAAAGTTATAGAATATAGCCGTATATTTAATAAAATTAATGGCATAAAGCTGATTCTGACACTAAATTTAAGCGTAACCCCGAACGTATTTAGTCTGGTGCTATTTCATGGAAGTGACTCAACGGATTATTCAAAGTGTCGATACCGATATCGATGTCATCGAAAGCCTGCTCGCGCAGCCTGCCGACATCATTCTTGTTTTTGCCAGCCCGACCTTTTTCTCACACCCTACGTTTTTAGATGCACTTTCACAGCATCACGTTCCCGTTGTGGGCTGTAGCGCCAGTGGTGAGATTGCCGGTGCCGATGCCCTTGAAGGTACCGCTGTCATTACCGTATTAGATCTTCAGGGGGCCGGAACAACACGGGTTTTTCTGGATAGCGTAGACAACAATCACTACCACGACTGCGGACAACGGGTAGGCACCGCGTTAAATGGCGATAACCTTCGCGCCGTCATGTTGCTCACACGGGGAACAGAATTCCTGCCTACCGGACTGTTTAACGGCATCCATGAAGTGCTGGGTGATGAAGTATTGGTGTGCGGAGGAATGGCCGGCGATTACGCCCGCTACACCCGAACTTTCGTGCTCACGCCTCACGGCATTAGTGATGACAAGGTGGTGGCTGTGGGCTTTTACGGGCCGACGCTACGCGTTCAGCAAGCCATTATCCGGGGATGGCAACCTTTCGGCCCTATTCGCCAGGTTACCCGCAGCGATAACAATATTCTTTATGAACTTGACGGCAAACCGGCCTTGGATATCTACAAGACATACCTTGGCGATTACGCGAGCCAGTTACCCGTGTCCGGTCTGCTGTTTCCGCTGGAGATGATGAACTCCTACGACGAAACCTCCGGATTACTGCGAGCGCTGTACAGTATTGATGAGTCAGAAGGAAGCCTGGTGCTGGGCGGCAAAATAATGCAAGACGCTTACTTACGCTTGAGCCACGCCTCAGCGAACGACCTAATCAGCGACGCCGAAGATGCCGCTGCACTATTTAAAACGCAATTGGGTGATGAGGTGATACCCGGCTTTGCGTTTATTGTTAGCTGCGTGGCCAGAAAGGTTGTCATGGGCGACCAGGTAGAAGAGGAAGTGGAAGCCTTCAGCAGTGCATTCGCAAACCAGTTGCCGCTATGCGGGTTTTACTCGAACGGCGAATTTGCGCCGCTCAGTCCTAACACCCCGTGCAAACTGCACAATCAAACCATGATAGTCACGTTATTTGGAGTGACTGCTGATGCATAGGTTATTGTTCAGGCAATTAAAGAAAACCATGGGCTTCGGTACCGTTGAGGAAGCGCAACGTTGGCTGGATGAGCTAGCCGGTTACGCAAAAGACAACACTTTACCTCCCGCTATTCTCACCTTGCTTAACGGCATGATCCCCTTTGTAAAACGGGTTGATACGAGTTACCAACAACAGCAACGGGATGTGGAAATCCGCGACCGCAGTATCCGCCTGAGCTCACAGGAACTTACCGAGGCATTAGAGCAAGCGCGACAGGACGCCGTCACCCAACAACAAGCATTGAGCGCCTTACAACATACAGCCAACACCTTGCTCCGTGAGCTCGATAAGCCGCCCCTTAGCGAAGACAGCGGCGACCTTAGTGGTCTTGCAGAGCTCATGACGCAATTGAGCCGTGAGCGTCACGAAGCCTTACGTGAAGTTGAGATCCAACGGCAAGCCATCGATCAACACGCCATCATTGCCGTGGTCGATAGCAACCGGGAAATTCTTTACGCCAACAGCAAGTTGTGTGAAATATCAGGGTTCAGTGAAGGAGAGCTGATTGGCAACCGACTTGACCTGCTTCGCAGTGGCTATCACCGCGAAGAAACCTACAGATCCATTTGGGATACCGCCGGAAGTGGCAAAGTGTGGCACGGCGAAATACATAACCATACTAAAAACGGTGACGTATTTTGGGTGTCATCCACGGTAGTGCCTGTGTGCGATACCACAGATAAGCCAGTTCGATATGTGGTGATCATGACCGACATTACCCACCAAAAACTGCTGGAAACGCGCCTGTCAGACAGTCAGCGATTTTATCAGAGCATCACGGATTCTATTGGTGAAGGTATTTTCTCGGTGGATCTCATCGGTCATACGCGCTTTCTAAACCCAGAAGCATCGCGGTTACTTGGGTGGACACTGGAAGAGCTTCAAACCCGTCGTTTTCACGATACCATTCAGTTTCAGTCTCCACAGCGGGCGTTTATTCCTGTACAGCAAAGCCCTTTGCTTAAAACCATCAGAAACGGCGAGATTTACTTCTCTGAAGAAACCTATTTTACGCACAAAGACGGACGCATATTCCCGGTATCGGTTACCGCGGTGCCTTTGGTTGACGAATACGATACGCCAAGGGGTTACGTGGGTGTGTTTCGCAATATTAGTGAACGTAAAAATATTGAAGAAGCCATGCGGGATGCCTATGCCCAGGCTGAACGGGCGAACAACGCCAAAGGTGAGTTTCTGGCGAACATGAGTCACGAAATAAGAACACCATTGAATGCCATTATTGGCCTTACCCACCTGGTGCTGAAAACGCCGCTTACTGTGTTACAGCGAGACTATCTTGAAAAAGCCACGCACAGTGCCAACACCCTACTCAGTATCATTTCTGACATACTCGATTATTCCAAAATTGAAGCAGGTAAAACGGATTTAGACATTCAGCCATTTTGTTTTAATGACCTGCTGGAAAAAGTGGCGGTCATGTTTCAGGACAGAGCCCACAGTAAAGGATTACTCTTACTGTTCGATATGCATGGTGATATGTCTGTACCGCTGCTTGGCGACGAAAGTCGACTCATGCAAATTTTCAACAACCTAGTAAGCAATGCGGTGAAATTTACCCACCATGGCGAAATTGTGGTGTCGGTAAAACTGGAAACCTTGCCCGGCAACCGAATCTTCACAGAACTGCGCGTCAGTGATACGGGCATTGGTTTAAGCGAAGAACAGTTACAACATCTGTTCGACCCATTTACCCAGGCCGACGCGTCGATATCCCGTAAATACGGCGGTACGGGTCTTGGTATGAGTATAACCCGTCACCTGGTAGAACTGATGCACGGCAGTATCGCGGTAGACAGTGAACCCGATAAAGGCAGCACATTTGTGATCAAGCTGGAGCTGCTACGCGCAGGTAATGCGAATATTGCCCCATTACCATCGCTGGGCGCCCACCAGTTTCTTACCATCTGTTGTTTAGATGACAAACTCGTTGCCGCAGTGGATTATCTGAACGGCACTTTGGCAACCCTGGCAGTACCTCATGCCTTTTGCCATACCCATCAGGCCGACTCGCTGCCAGAACAAACCACCCATTTGTTAATTCTTGCAGACAACATTTCTGCGCAAAGCATGGCGGCGTTATCTGAGGCGTTTAAACAACGTAGCCTCGATTATTCCCGATTGCGTATTCTGACATCGGGTAATCAGCAAGACATGCGACAACTGCTTGCGGCCCACGGACTGCATCAGGCTGTGGTGATGCAGTTACCCTTCACCCAGAGTTCGCTGCACAATTTTCTCAGCGAACACACGGGTTCAGGCATGAATCAGGCGGGATACCGTTCATTGGAAGAAACCGCCATGATTGAGCACCGGTTGTCTGGCAAGCGCATCCTTATTGTTGATGATGACGACATTAGCCAAACCGTGCTCACTCAACAGCTTTCTGCTTCCGGCATCAAGCCACACTCAGTAAAACAAGGCGCAGACTGTATTTCGTTGTGTAAGCAGGAACATTTCGACGCCCTTATTATCAGCAATAAACTGCCTGATTTACCCGGTTGGGAAGTCGCAGACAGCCTGATCCTGGGGAGTGGGCTTACTGTGCCCATTATCTGTATGTCTACCGAAGATCCCGCCCTGATCACAGACTTAGTGCATGATTCCGGTATGTGCGCCCTGTTATCGAAACCCATTAACTATGATGAGCTACTGACTGCGCTTGATGATTTCATTAGTTACCCGTCGGTACTCCCGAAAGATTTCACCTTGCCATCGAAACATGATGATTTTGATTTGGCACTGCTGGCGTTCTGCCAAACTTATCAGCACTACGGCAGTCACGTGTCTGCACTCGTCAGCGCCTTTCATGATGATTTACCCCATGCAGAACTCGATACGCTTAAGCAGCATGCCAGTAATATTGGTGCCAGCCGACTACTGACACAGTTTAGAAAACTCAGTGAACTCACAGACAGTCAAGACAAACTGACCGGGGCAGCTGAGCTCGCCCGGGAATTAGACACAACCGTGAAAAAAGCGGTAGCCAGCTTAACCGTCATGTCGCCGGAGACAACGACCACGGCCCCCGAGCAACCGATTTCAGCCGAGCTAGGTACAATTATTCATCTGCTGGAAGATTACGACGCAAATGCAGGTGACGCGCTGCAGCAATTGTACAATAATTATCAACAGTCAGCGCATCGCTGGGTACTCAAGCAAGCCATACGGAAAGTATCTCAGTATGATTTTGAAGCAGCGGGCGATCTTCTACGGCCGCTGATGACGCAACCAGAAATGACGAGCTTACAGTGAAAGAATTTAGCGTGCTGGTAGTGGATGATGAACCAGCAAACATTGATATCCTCAAAGACATTCTGATCCAGCACTATCAGGTTAAGGTGGCACCGTCCGGTGAAATTGCACTGAAAATTGTGGCTAAAGCCGCACCGGATCTCATCCTGCTGGATATCATGATGCCAGATCTCGATGGTCTGGAAGTGTGCAGGCAGCTTAAAGCTAACCCTAAAACGGCGGGGATTCCGGTAATTTTTGTCACCGCACTCGGACAAGGTGAAGACGAAGAACGGGGTTTTGAAGTAGGCGCCGTGGATTATATTGCCAAACCCATCGTACCTGCCTTGGTACTGGCCCGGGTGAAAACCCATATCGCCCTGGCACACCAACAGCGACAGACCGAACGAGAAGTGGAAATGCGTACCCGGGAGTTGGCGCAAAGCCAATTAAGTGCCATTAGCATGTTAGCAGCAGCAGGCCACTACAACGACAATGATACCGGCCTGCATATCTGGCGAATGGCAGCGTACGCACGTGAACTGGCGCAAGCCATTGGCTGGTCTGCCGAACGGGCCAAGCTGCTGGAGTTTGCAGCTCCTATGCACGATACCGGTAAAATAGGCATTCCCGATGCTATTTTAAAAGCACCTCGCCGTCTTACTGAAGAAGAGATGGTGGTAATGCGAACCCACGCCCGCATTGGCTATGAGATCCTAAACAACAGTGATGCGGTGTTATTCAAACTCGCCGCCGAAGTGGCACTGACACATCACGAGAAGTGGGATGGCTCGGGCTACCCTTCAGGTTTGAAAGGCGACGCCATTCCAGAGTCTGGCAGAATTGTGGCCATTGCCGATGTTTTCGATGCGCTGACCATGGTGCGGCCCTATAAGAAAGCCTGGACGGAAGATGAGGCGTTTGATTACATTCAGTCTCAGGCAGGTTCCCATTTCGACCCTGACATGGTGAGCACGTTTTTAAATATTCGCAGCCAAATACTGGCGATAAAGCATAAGGCGGACGAGGTATCTGAACAACACGACTCGTCTGCCCTAACAATGCGGTTTGTGGATGACTGATTTTAGATTTTAGTGGTCTTCAGAAAAATACAGTTCTGAACCGTTTGTTCCTCATCAAGACGTAACCCAAATTTCGGCAGGCTTTCCAGCACTTCTTCCCGAGTATACGGGCGATTTAAAATACCAATGCTTTGTCCGTAATCATTCACTTTTGTGCTTAGGCTGTTCATGAAGCCCTCGCCGGGATACAACAGCACATTCATGTAAAGGGTTCCGCCAGTTTTGAGTACCCGCACGATTTCGTGCATGGCTTCATCTATGCCGCCAATGGTGTGATAGCCATTAGGCAGGTTAGCGGTATCGAAGGTTTCATCTTCGTAGGTCATATTGCGAAGATCTTCAATGGCCAGTTCCGCCCCCTTGAGCTTTTTCTTCGCCCCACCCATGAGCGCTTTGGAGTAATCCACGCCGACCAACGAGAATTCCTGACCTTTTAATTTTTTGCGGGCGTGCTTCATGCAAATTTGCGTGAAGGTACCGGTGCCAATGGCACATTCCAAATGCTTGCCTTTGAGATTTTCGGCGAAAAATTTAACCTGTGAGGAGAGCGTGTTGCGATAGGCAAAGGTGAGAATAAAAAAGCCACGGATATCATATAGCATCGGTGTCAGATTATAACTGTTCTCGTTAATGATACTGTTGTCAGACATAGGCATGCCCCTTTTTATGTCGCCGAAAGCTTTATACGCCACTTTCAGCGGGCCTGGTTTTATTATTGTATCAGGCATAAATAATACGCTTTACAAAACTATACATGACTTTGAGAAAAACTATGGCTACCAAAGCTATACATAGGAATGAATTTCAAGAAACGTTAGCTCGTGCGTTAACAGTAAAGCGTTGTCGTTAGGCTAGTGAGGATAGACGGTGAATATGACACTGTAAATGAAAGTAATAAAAAAGGCCGGTATAAAACCGGCCTCGTAACGTATTTTTAAATCTAGATAGCGAGCTCAGCGGAGATGGCTTCCTGTTGGGTCTTTTCAGACTCAACAAAGCGTTTCCACTGTTGCGCCATGGCTTTGCTGCGCTGATGCTTCTCGGCTTCAGCCAACTGATTTAACGCTGCGGCATACTGCTTTTTGTTGTACAGCGCCATGCCCTTAATCAGATAAACCAGACCCGGATTACGCAACTGACCCTTTTCGATAGCGTGGTCAGCAGAAACAATGGCATCATCCCAGCGCTCTGCGTTAAGCAGAATTTGCGCTAGCTGCGCATCTAGCTCACCGTCTTCCGACATTTCTGCCGCCGACTGCATTACCGGAATGGCTTTACCCTGTTCTTTTGCCAAGGTCCAGCTTTGGCCCAGGAAACGCATATTACGCAGGTTTCTTTCCAACGTGCCGTCTTTCATGGCCTGTTCCATCAGCAGTGCGCCTTTGTAAGGCACCTTGTGATAGTAATACAATTGCGCCAGGTTAAAGACATCGGCAGCCGATTCCACGTAACCCATCTGGTAGGCGGATTCCATAATCGCGAGCTGCTTACGCTCCTCGCCCAGTTCACCGTACATACCGGCAAGCTGGATCCAGTATTTAGGCTCATCAAACAGTTTTACCAGTTTGATCAGCACGTCCTTTACTTTCTCTGGTTGCTTGAGTTCATAATAAATCGCGCGCTGCAGGATTAACCAGTTTTCATCCGGGATCATGCCTTCTGCTTCGTGATCCTTCACTGCCTGAGCAATGAATGGTTCCGCTTTGGCATATTCCTTTGCCTGATAATACGCCTGCGCTTTCAGCACCAGGTTCTTTACCGGTACCGGACCATCGTTCAGCGCTTCCCAACGCTCAAGATAATCGATACTGGCCTGGTATTTACCCTGCATAAGATTCAGCTGTGACAGACTGAACAGCGTGGTCATCTCGAATTTCTCCGGGATGGGTTGTTGCTCTACTACCTGGGCGAAGTTTTCCAACGCTTTGTCGTAATCTTCGTTGTTGTAGTAAATAAAGCCATAGAAGTTATACATCATGGCCTGTTCGTAGCTGTTCATGGAGCTGTCTTTATCCTTAACTTCATCAAGGATAGCGATAGCTTCATCAATATCACCCGCGTCACCGGCAGCCTGTGCACGGGCGAGCTGCTCGTACACCTTACCGCGCAACGTAGGCACACGACGGGTTTTCTTGTCGCTGGCTTTGGTTTCCTGTGCTTGTGCCTCGCCGCTTACCAATGCAGCCGGTACCACTGTCACCGCCATAATGGCCAGCGACAGTACACACGCAAATCGTTTGGATAAATGCTTACTCATAATACTTACCCGTCAATCTGGAAGGTAATACGGTTTTGCACGCCAGATACTTCCGTGGCTTCACCGTTAACTACCCGCGGCTTATATTTGAACTTCATGGCGGCGTCCATAGCAGCCTGTTCAAAAATGCCGGATGGATTGGCTTCAACCACAATTGGATCGCGCACCGTACCCTGTTTGGTTACCGTAAATTCCACGATAACAAAACCTTCGATACCACGCTGCAGTGCCCGGCGAGGATACACAGGCGCAACCTTAACGATTGGCAAGTATTCACCGTCACCGGATTCCAGCGCCAGACCACCATCAAGGGCAACGTCAGCCGCCATATCACCGCCAAAGTCCATTGAAGTACCATTGGCGTCTGGAGACGGTGAGTCCATTTGTGGTGAACTCATTTGCGGCGGTGGCTCTTTTGGCGGTGGTGGCTTCCGAGGTTTACGGTCTTTTTGTTCAACCGTTTCCTCTTTCTTCACCCGCACAAAGTCAAGCACACTGCCTTTTGGTGGCTCTGTCAGCGCACTGCCGCCCATCTTGATGAGTGATTGCATCAGGAAGAACAGGCCGAGCGTGATCGCCAGCGAAATGACAAATGCGATGATAAATCGTGGCATGGCTTAAGGCTCTTGTGCTGCGATTGAAACTTCGTAAACGCCTGCCGCACGGGAGGCATCCATCACCTTGATCAGGGTATCCGTAGTGGCTTTCTGATCAGCCTGAATCACTACCGTACCCTGTGGGTTCTCGGCATGCAGACGCTCGATGTTGGCCTGTACGGCACGCACATCAACACGACGCTTGTTGATCCAGATTTCACCGGTATCAGAAATCGCGATAAGAATATTGGCGCGATCCTGTTTTACCGCAGTCGCCGCTTCAGGACGGTTAACATCGATACCGGCTTCTTTTACGAAAGACGCGGTTACAATGAAGAAGATAAGCATGATGAAAACAACGTCCAGCATGGGCGTCATATCAATGGTGGCTTCTTCTTCGTCAATCAGATTTTGAAAATGCTGCTTCATAACTTTGTTCCTGGCCTAAGGCCTTAGCCTTTGCGGTCAATAATTAGTGCATCTTCCAGTTTCATGCGCTCGGTTTTCACCATACGGTTCAACCAGGTCGAGGCGAATACGCCTGACAGTGCGCCTACCATGCCCGCCATTGTGGGGATAGTAGCTTTGGAGACACCTGATGCCATAGAGCGGGCGTTACCCGAGCCGGAAATGGCCATTACATCAAAAACTTCAATCATACCGGTTACGGTTCCCATCAGACCCAGCAGCGGACAAAGTGCTACCAGCGACTGAATAATCGGGATACTGCCCCGTAACTGAATGGTTAACGCTGAAACCGTTTTTGCACGGACTTGCTCAGCGAACCAGGAGGAGCGGTCCTGACGGGCTTTCCAGTCAGCGACCGCTTGATTCTTGTAGTTTTTGTGCCAAATCAGCAGGTACATCGCACGCTCGAGGATCAGCAACCACATGATGAATATCAGCAGACCGATGACCAGCAGAACCTGGCCCCCAGTCTCTGTAAAATCGCGTATTGCTTCGAGGAATGCGATCATCGGCTTAGCCTCGCTCTGCGCGCTCAGCGATTACACCTGACGCCTGTTCCTGCAGTACGTAAACGATGTTCTTACTGCGGGTATTCAGCATGGCGTACAGCAGTGTCATAGGAATGGCTACTACCAGACCCAGTACCGTGGTTACCAGCGCGGTAGAAATACCACCCGCCATCAGTTTCGGGTCGCCAGTACCAAACAGGGTAATTGCCTGGAAGGTGTTGATCATACCGGTTACCGTACCCAGAAGACCCATCAGCGGTGCAACAACGGAGATAATCTTAATGATGGTCAGGTTGCGGCCTAGTTTTGGTACTTCGCCCAGAATGGCTTCTGTGAGGTGCAGTTCCAGCGCCTCAACGTCTGCATCAGGGTGGTCTTCACGTACTTTCAGTACGCGGCCCAGCGGGTTGTCTGTTTTGATTTCTTTGCGTTTCAGCTGCTTCTGCACTTTACCGTTGATGAGTGTCAGGCTAATCAGACGCTCAAGCGCCAGTAGCAGACCAATCGCACCTACGATAAGGATGATGTAACCAACTTCACCGCCCTGCTCTACTCGCTCTTTCAGGTCAGGTGCTTGAACCAGCAGGCCAAGAATAGAACCGCCAGTTGGGTCGATACCAAACTCAACCAGTTCACCGTTTGAGTTTTGCAGTGCTTGTGCAGAGTCGCCGTAACGGTCAGCAGGTTGACGAACCAGTTCAGCTACGGTGCCGGTGATGCCGTTGAAGTCGAGGTATTTACCGTCAGCAACCAGGGCAAACGGACCTACACGTACGATTTCTTTATTTACTTTCTCGCCGCCAGCTTCAACCACAGACGTTTCGAACTTAGTCACTTTGCCTGACTCAGTCATCTCGCGCTGCATTTCAAACCATACGCGCTCGATTTCTTCGATAGACGCCAGTTTAGAGCTCTTACCCATGGCCTGTGCCATGTTGTCGAGGAAGTCAGCACGGCCAGGGATCTGGGCAGAAACCACAGAGTTCTGGAACTTGCTCTTGGTGTCGCCAGCAACCTGCTGCAGTACACCGAACAGTTCTTTCAATGAACCTAAACGGGTATCCAGCGCCTGATTCAGGTCTGCCAGTTTGAATTCGTTTTCTTCGAACTGGGTTTCCAGGTTTTCAGACGTTTTCAGCGCGTTATCGCGTTGCTTGCGGGTATCAGCCAGGATTTGATCCTGCTGTGCACGCTGTGCAACGAAATCCTGCTCGCGCTGTTTGTTTTGTTGAGACTGTGCAAACTGGCCTTCTTCCAGTTGCTTTAACAGTGCATCTAAGTCCAGTGCGCGTTCGTTTTCCGCCATTGCACCGAAGCTTAATGTGGCAGCGGCAAGACCAGCTGCGACGAATTTAATCTGCTTTAACATGGTCAGTACCTCTTAGTCCGTGATTGCAACAGGCAGCATTAACAAATCTGGGGCTAGCTGTTTCTTCGCCATACGCAGACCTTTAGTGATCTGTGTGCGGTAGCTGCTGTCCAGTTCTTCCCACTGACGGGTTTGTTTATTCCATACGCCCTGCTTGCTGGCGTCACGGGTTTGATAAATCAGTGCGGTACGGCCAAGGCGCAGGAACTCTACATCGCGCTCAGTGCCGTCGATTGAATGAATACCGCTGTACGCTTCCATAGTACGGCCGTAATCCATTTCTACCTGATAGGCTTCCATTACACGACGGAATTTCTCAGAAGCAGAAACGTCTGCGCGGTCCATCATGTCTTTTAAGTCAGCAATACGCTTGGCACGCTCTTCTTCCAGAAAAGGCACGTCCAGAGCAACGAACTGCTCAAGACCGTCAATCATGCGAATCATCAGCGGGGTGATTTGACGCTCGATAACGGAAACTTCGTCAATAGATGCGTTCAGATCCGCCATTTCCTGTTCTTGGTTGGCGATCTGCTTGCTCAGCTGATTGTTATAAACGTTCAGCCCTTCAATTTCTTTGTTCAGCGTTTTGAACGCTTGAAGTTTGCTATCGATTTGATCAGCGATGTTGTTGATTTTGTCCTGAGACTTAGCGGCACTTTCGTTGATCTTAGCGGCTTCATCTACAGCGGGTTTCAAGACGCTATCGTCTTGTGCCATGGCGAAGGTGGCCGTCATGGCGCTCGCCAGTAGCAAAGAGTTGAAAAGCTTCATACATTCAAACCTTACAGTTAAAGGATACGGCTTTCGCCGAGCTTAAATTTCTGGGCGTAGGATAGGAACTTTCTATGACAGTTTTATTACATGACTGTCATATTTCTATTGTCACAATTGAACAATGACGTGATAAAAAAAGAGCCGCTGATGCGGCTCTTGATGAGTTGATTAGAAGTCGTAGCGATACGCTAAACTAAATGACGTGCCGCGGGTTTCAGACCGCAGTAAGGTGTCTTCAAACTCAATTTTCTTTTCCTGATCAAGCATATTCTGAACTTTCAATGTGACAGTGGTATTAAAATCTGGGTACCACTTGTACACCACATCGAGAGAATGGAACGGTTGTTCGAAGCTGTCATCGAAGCCATCGATGCCCGGGATCAGGATACGCGGACCAAACACGTTATAGACTAAAGAAGCAGAGTGTTCACCGTTATCTGAGTCATAACCGAATTGCGTATTCACTACCCATTTCGAGTGACCGGTCATTGCCCGTGTCGGGTTAGTGATCGAGGTAGAAACACCAGTTTGCTCTTCAATGTTAGCCGGGTCCAGCTCAATTTCTGAGTCACTTAAGGTGAGGTTACCTGACACAAACAGGTTGTCCCAGATACCGTCGCCAATCACTTCAAGACCTTGCAGGAATTCCACTTCCATACCGTACATCTTACCGGTTTCGGCATTAGCGATACGAATAAGCGGCGGACCATCCTGTGCAGGCGACTGAACCGATTCAATGGGTGAATCCATGTCTTTGTAGAACAGGCCCAGTGACAGGTTGTTACCGGCTTCACGGTACCATTCCCAGCGAATATCAAAATTATTGATA